>BNJV01000354.1_pt1 | contig 359116 bp, 602 predicted proteins | sample 8540591 | NCBI WGS metagenome assembly BNJV01 (sample SAMD00202457, study PRJDB9452) | human saliva metagenome | host: Homo sapiens | reverse complement strand
CAGTTGGCGGACATATCTGCGCCACGGCCTGCAGGGTGCCAGACCGAGCCTGCGCCGGACATGTCACTCATCTCGTCCATGTCGGCGGCCGGCTTGCCGAGATGCCGCCTGCAGCCGAACGTTCTCACCAAATTCGCGCCATGCCACGGTAGTGCATGACGATGAGCTTAAGCGGTTGGGCCGAACTCGCGCCACTTGCTTTACAGGGCCCCTCATGCCCAGCGAGGCCATCGCTTCTGGTCCACACCTGACCTGAGTTTTGCTGGCGTCAGCCTGACGGCCAGGAAGCGATGCGGACGTTGGGCGGCTGGTTGCCCAGTTGCGCGGTGTCGATGCCATCGGCTGGGTCGGACATGCGCGATACGGGAAGCGATTTCTGTCAGGTGCTTTCTACGCTCAGCACCATGTCCTTCAGGCCGGGGCGGTTTGGCCGTTTTAGTCGTCGTAGCGGTAGCGGCACTCACGGGCGGTTGCACGATCCGGCTGACGCCGTGCAGCCTGCCCGACGGGCCCCATGCAGGCAGCAGAAGGTCGGTGGCGGGTGAAGCCAGCACGGTACGGAAGGGCGCTGGTGCACGGCTCAGCAAAAGTTGGGGCTCGGATGAAATCTCATGACCCATCGAGACCAGCAGGATGCGGCGGCAGGCTGACGCTGGTGGGCACCAGCTGCGTGGGAACCGGGCTTCTGTTCAGGCGTCGCCGTGGCCTCGTGGATGGGCGAGAGCGCGTTGTCCAGGCGGGCGTCGATGGCCGCACCGGTGAGGCGGAGCCTGCCGGGCCTCGCACGGGCAGCACCAGGCACCGCGCGGAGTCGCGGCAGCGGTGGTCTTTGAGGAGCACTGCAGCGTCATCGTGAATCTTGACCGGCAGCGGGCCACAACGGCAAACGCCCATCACAGACGGGGCTCCATGCCCCCGGCAGCGAGACGGCCGGCCAGACGGCTACGACGGCGTTCCCGGCAGGCTGGGCGGGAGGGGCGATGCCGATGCGCATCGCCGCCACAGGTCACGTGAGCCCCTTGACGCCCCGGAAGATGCGGGCAACCTCGTAAACCAGTCCAGCACTATGCTCTCCGCCAGTCGTTGCGCCGCGACCTGAACAGCGTTGCCGGCGTCATACCCGCCACGCTGTTCACCACCATTCTGGTCGTCACCACGTCGCTGGATCCGGTTTTCTCAACCGAGCCACCACAGCGACCGGATCGCCAGTTCCGGACATCCTGCCGCTGATTGCCTTCAACGCCATCGGCTTCATTCCGGCGCCAAGCTGGTGCTGACGGTCTTCCTGCCCGCGCTGATGGTGCTGGCGATAGCGCGGCGCGCGACCCGGAAATGGTCATCTGGTTTGCCATGCGCCAGCCTGACGGCCTGGATCCGCCCGGTGATGATGTTCGCGTTGCCCTATGCGGCGGCGTGGCCGCCGTCACCTTCGTGCTGTCGCGCCCTCGCCAACCAGCAGATTGCCGAGTTGCGCGAGCGCTTCAACCAGCGCGAGGACGTGTCCGAACTGCGGTGGCGCTGGGGCAGTTCCAAGGAATCCACCGACCAACCGGGTGCTCTTCGTGAACTCGATGAGCCCGACGCAAGAGCACCGTCTCCAATCGTCTTTTCGTGGCAGCACAATGGCCCGCGCTGCATGGTGGTGGTGGCCTCCCGTGGCGGGCTACGTGAAGATCGAGAGAACTGGTGACCGCTTTTCGTGCTGGAGGACGGCCGCCACATGACGGCACCGCGCGCGCCTCAATACTCGCTGATGGAGTTCCTGCGCTACGGGCGTGCGGCCTCGATCCCAAGCTTCCGCCAACACCTGGTGATCGAGATGCGCGCGGCATGGCTCACGCCGGACCTTGCTGCAGCTCTCCTGCCGTCCGCCGCCTGTGAACCGCCTACCGGGTCGGTCTGCCGCCATCTCGGTCTTCGTCATCGCGCTGCTGGCCATCCCGCCTCGTTCGTCACCACGGCTCGGGCAGCTCCGCCAACCCCGTCATCGGCGTGCTCATCTACTTCACGCATTCCAACCCCAACAGCGTTGTCCGATCCTGGATCACCCAGGAGAAACTGAGCTTCGCGGGCGTGTGGCCGGACCCAGCGCGTCGTGCTGGGCCCATGGCGCTCTACATGTTCCGGCAAGCGGCTCACGCTGCCGCGCTTCAGTTTCAGCAAGCTGCGGCCCGCCCGGTGCGGGAGGCAAGACGGCATGCAGCTGATGTGGCCCGTTATCTCACCCGCGAGGTCGCCGGCGGTGACCGCGGCTGCCGTTGCGCTTCCTGCTCTTTATTTCTTCGACCCTCATCAACGAACGACGATATATCGGCCAGCTACCGGCCGCTTTCGCAGGCCGTGCTGACGTGCTGCTGGGCCTGCCCAGCCAAGCATCTACGAGCCGATGCCCGTGGCTGCACCGATTGGCTGCATCACGCGCGGGCCCAGCTTTTGCCCAGAACTCCAACCCACCGCCATGCGTGCGGCCGGAACAGAGTCGCAGCCGAGCTGCGCGGGCGTGCTGCGCTGCGTGTGCTGGCTGTGCTGACCGCCGCGCTCGGCGAATGGATCGCCCCTGATGGCCGAACAGCGGTGCGCAGCAGCAGCTGCGCATGGACGTGCTGGGCAAGCTCGCGTGGGGCCTTCCGCTCCGGCTGCGCTGAAGCGACAGTGCGTGGCCCCGATGCCGCAGCGCTCTTCAGACCCGCTTCGTCAACATCGGCACGGAAGCCGACGGCGGCCTCAGCAAGGTGGCCATCCACGAATCTCGATCACCGACTTCCGGCTGACGGCAGTCATTCACGCCGGAGCACGGCCGGCTGCCAGCCGGCGCGCAACGGTCAGGCCAGCAGCTGGCGACTGGAAGGTGTGGAGACCACCCGCTTCAACGTCTCCGCACCCAGACGGGCTTGCGACGCCCCTGCATGCGTGGAGCGCCGGGCCCGAGACCATCTGGGTCTCGGACCTGAACTCGGCGCCGGTTGTCGGTGCTGGCCATCGCCCCTCGACCTGCATGTCGGCTCCTGGCCCTGTGGTTACACCTCACCTGAAGGAAAACGCCCAGGAACGCCAAACCGCCATGAACTGGCGCTGTGAAGAAGGTGGTCCACCCGGCCATCATCATGCTGATGCTGGCGCTGCCCCTCGCCACCGCTGGCGTTCGCGCGGCATCGGCCTGAAAGCTCTTCGGCATCCTGCGTCAGGCGTGAGCTCTACATCATGCATGGGCCTCTTTCTCCCAGCCTGTCTCCTCAACACGTGGCCGCCTGCTTTATTGCCGTCAGCATCCCGTCCGTCATCCGGTTACTGCGCCGGCCCCTGTGATGCCGAACGCGCGACAGAGACCTGGCCTGCAAGGCGGATGCGCCGGGCCGAAAGGGCGGGCTGGCGCTTTCAGGCCCCATCTTTCGACCCCATCCGGGCCTTTCAGGGTTGGTCCTGATGCGTCACAGGGTTTGTCGCAGGTCCGGCGCAAGAAAGTGCCAGTGAACGGAGTAACAATATCCTCTCTTCACCAAAGACGTTGATTGGTGCTCGAGGCACTGACGATCCCAAGCTGGAGGAGGGGAGTGGAGGAGGCAGCACTCGGCTGCCACGCCGTTAGGGGCGGCACCTGCCCCGCCGATCAGGTGCGCCTTTCTTTCTTGTCTTCCACGTCTGACTATCGATAGTGAAAATAAATAAATCTGCCGTATCGATGGGACGCGCTCGCTACCGCCTTCCATCGTGCAGGACAGCCTGGGCCCGCCGGAAGGCGAGAGGGCGCAGGACAGCTAGCCTGCATGGCAGCTCCCACCCCGCGACGGCCCAAACATGGGCATCAGCATCGGCATGACCGACAAGCAGCGTCGCGAAACCGTGGCTGCAAGGGCCCGCCAAACTGCTGTGCAGACCTCGCCAGCCTTGCGTACCTGACAGAGGCCCACAACTGTTTCACTGGGGACGTCACCGCCCGCAGTTCAACTCGCTGCACACCATGTTCCGAGACCCAGTACACCGAACTGGCCGCTGCCGTGGACGAGATCGCCGAGCGCATCCACGCGCTGCGCAACACCCGGCCCCGCTCGTACACCGGGATTCGCCAAACTCTCCAGTCATCGCGACGGCGACAAATACCTCGTCCGCCAACGAGATGACTCGCGACCTGGCAGAAGGCCAGGAAGCGTGGTGCGCACCTGCCGTCGGAATCTCCCCGGCAGCCGACGAGGCCCACGACGGGCCCACCGCCGACCTGCTGACCACCACGCGCATGCGGCTGCTGCGAGAAGGAAACGCCTCGACGCTGCGCTCGCCGCCGTAGCATGGAGCCGATCCGGGGCGTGATCGGGAAGGGGCGTCGCTGCGCCGTCGTGTATGACCTCCATGAGCACGCCATCCGGAGCCGCGCCCTGTTTGCTCATGCTCGCGACCAGGAGACGGAGTGATGCAGCAGGGTAAGGTGCGATGCCGCAGCGCCACGGCCGTTCGTCACGCTGCGAGCAGGCCCGCGGTTTTGGGATCGGACCGAAGCGGTGGTCTGTCAATCGCGCCAGATCGTAGACATCGTAGCTTTCCAGCTGGGAGAGCGCGGGCGTTCGCGATACCTGCCGAGTGTCGGGAGTTCGGTCCTCGCTCGCCACCACCCGTCGAGGCCGGCTTCTGTGCCTGCCCCTTTTTCGCTTTCGCGTGGCGCGAGAATGCGGACACATCGGCCTTGCTCTCCGCGGCGAGTCCTGTTCTGTCTCCGTATGGTACTGCGGAGACCGAATGGACAATCGGTCGCGCTACATCGCAAGCAACCGGACTCGGGCCTTTTGCTGGCGCCATGACCTCGCCGGCGCTGTTTCCGTTGCTCATCGAGTCGTCAGCTGCTCGGGGGCGCGCTGCTGGGCGGCTGCGGCAGGATCTCGGGTGAGGCTCGCGCGCGGAAGCCCAGCCTGGGGGTGCTGGACCGAGATGTGCTGCGCAGATCCAGCGAGATTGAGGGGAGAGTCTGGACGTGCGCTCGGCGCGCTCTTCACCGGCCCGGCGGCCGGGCGCGGACGGTGCGTGGCGCCGGATGCGGATCGGCATGTGGAAGGCGTGGTCGAGATGGTGCTGGACGCCCGACCAACTGTCATGCGCGTGACGGCAGAGCGTCTCTGTTCGGCTGGCATGCGGCGCTGCTTTACGGGTATTCCGGTATGGTCCGGATCGGGGTGGGAGTAATGGCGCACGGATGCGCGCGCGGGCCCATGCAGGTGGTGTCCGGGTCCGATGCATCGGCCGCGATGCGCATTTTCAGGCGCCGCCGCCGCCACGTTGCCGGGCAGATGGCGGCTTTTCTGGCCTGGGCTGGCAGTCCCGGTTGGGCGTTACGGCCCGATGTCGGTCAACGGTGTCCTCGTGCCGATGCGCTGCTGAAGGCGGGCTGGCCCACCTGCGGTTCGTGACGTTGCATCCGTTCGAGAGATGGCAACGGGCTGTGCGCGAGCCATCGGGGATCTGTTTCTGGCGCGCTCCGATGGCGGCACGGAACGTTTCACAGCTTGTCGGCGCAGATCGAGGCGCGAGCGCGAGCGTATTACGACATCCTGGAGCAGACGCAGAAGGGCAGCTATGGATGTGACGGCCTGGCTGTCCTGGCCCACGCCGCCACGTTGGGACGGACGCTGGCCAGTGCGCATGCAACGCTGGATGCGGTGCTGATGAGGCACGCTTCTGGCAGCGCTGGAGCAGTACCCGATGGAATCCGCGGCAGATCGCTGCGCTGAACCGGCTTCTGGACGGCTTCGACGGCAAGCTCACCAGCAGCCGCTGGGTCAACATACCAGGTGCTCGCAGGATACGGCGCCGGCGTGACATCACGCAGCTGCTGGACCTGGGGGTGCTGCGAGGTCGCCGGGGAGGGCGGCACGGGATATGAACTGGCAGTGGGTGAGCCCCTTCGATCCGGGGTCAGACGGTTCCGATTCCCCTTCTGACATCACGGCCGGCAGCGGCTCGCTCTCCCCAATAGCAGCTCTGACCTCGTATCCGATTGCTGCCTTCTATCGCGACGACTGCCTCCAAGGACTCTGCTTCGTGTCTGCCTGCCGCCGCTGGCATTTCTTCCTGGTCGCCCGGAAGCTGGCGCGTATCCGGCCCGGCAGATGCCGACCCTATCTCGGACCAGGCGCCTGGATGCGGTGTGCGGGCAGCTGCGCCTTTCGCCGCTGATCTTTGCGGGCGAGGTGCAGGCGCTGCGGGAGCAGCTGGCCGGGTGGCGGCGGGCGGCCTCCTGCTGCGGGGGCGACTGCGCCGAGAGCTTCGACATGCTGGATGGCGATGCGGCGCGCGGACCTTCCGGGTGTTGCTGCAGATCGTCGGTGGTGCTGACGTATGCGGCGGCGCAGGCGGTGGTGAAGGTGGGGGCGCATTGCGGGAACGGTATGCCGCCCGCGTTCGGCCGATACCGAGACGTGGACGGGGTGACGCTGCCCAGCTATCGCGGCGACATCATCAATGGTGCCGCGTTTACCGAAGCGGACCGAGTGCCGCAGCCGGAGCGGCTGCTGCGCGCCTACTTCGGCCAGTGCAGCCACGCTGGAACCTGCGCAGGGCGCTGGCGGGCGGCGGTTTTTGCCGATCTGCACCAGCTGCATGCCTGGACGGAGTTTCGTGCGGGAGAGCCCGCAGGGGCAGCGCTATCAGGAGCTGGCCGACCGGATCGGCGAGCGCTGGCCTTCATGCGGGCCTGTGGCGTGCTGGACGGGGGCCGGGTCGTCGCTGAACCGGGTGAATTTCTACACCTCGCACGAGGCGCTGCTGCTGCCGTATGAAGGCGCTGACGCGACCGGGCGAGGGCCGCATCAGGGGCGCTGGTTCGGGGCCTCGGCCTCATGCTGTGGCTGGGCGAGCGCACGCGCCAGCTGGATGGGCGCACATCGAGTACCTGCGCGGCACTCACAACCCCATTGGCGTGAAGGGTGGGGCCACGGCCACGCCGTGAAGTGCTGGGGCTGATGCAGGCGCTGGATCGAATCAGGAGCCGGGTCGGCTGGTGCTGATCACGCGCATGGGGGCCGACAGCGCTGCCCGAGGACACCTGCCGGCGCTGGTGCGGGCGGTGAAGGCCAGCGGCCGTCCCGTGATCTGGAGCTGTGACCCGATGCAGGCAATGCCGGTGACCAGCTCCAACGGGCCGGAAGACGCGCGACTTCGGCAATGTGGTGCAGAGGTGCGCGAGTTCTTCCGCGGTGCACGAGGCCAGGAAGGCACGATTGCCGGCGGCCTGCATGTGGAGCTGACCGGCCAGGATGTGACCGAGTGCCGGGGCGGTGGGCAGAACCTGACGGACGAGAGCCTGCAGGAGCGCTACACCAGCGCCTGCGATCCGCGGCTCAATGGTTCGCAGAGCCTGGAGCTGGCTTTCCTGGTGGCGGATCTGCTGAAGCGCAGCGGCGCTGAGCGCGCGTTTCCCCGGATGAAAGAGCTGTTTGATGCCATCCTGTTCGCCGTGGGCGTGACCCCGCCCAGCGTGCTGTTGCTGGGCTTTGGCGTGGTGATGAGGCCGCACCGGGCAGGTGGATGCGGCTTTTGCGGCGAAAGCGTCGCGGCTGGTCTTCAACTACGGCCGCCATGTCTGCTGTTTCATGAGCTGATGAGCAGCGAGATCCGTTACGGCCAGGAAGCCGTCATGCTGGCTGCGGGTGTCAGCACGACGCTGCTGCTGCTACCTGGGGGCAGAGCTGTACGCATGGCGCTTCGTGCCGGAGGTGCGCGACAAGGGCGCGTGTTCGTGCAGTATTCCGCAGCAACATGGCGATCATGGGGCTGGCCTCGTGCAGAACGCCTACGGCAATGCCGGGCTGCCGTCGGGGGCGGTCTATGTGGGGCGTGGTCACACTGCTCTACAACGTGCCGTCGGTGATCACGCTCAGTCGTTCCTGCGCGCGGGCAGGTCGCCGCCGCTGGCTGCATATCGGTCGCAACATCGTCACCCAAACCCGCTGATCGTGGCCATCGTGTCGGCGTTGCTGCTGCAGCGGCTGAACATCGATCTGCCCAGGCCCGTCATGCAGACGGCGCGCTACGCGGCCAACATTGCGCTGCCCATGGCGCTGATCTGCGCCGGTGCCACCTTCGATGTCCGCTCGGTGCTGGATACTTCCGGCATCTCGTTGCGAAGCCAGCATCGGCCGGCTGTGGTGGCGCCGCTGACGGCCGTCGCAGTGGGGCTGGCCTTCGGGCTGCGAGGCGTCCCGATGGGGGTGCTGTTCTGATGTGTGCGATGCCGGTGGCAGCAGCCAGCTATGTGATGGCCAAGGCCATGGCGGCAATGACGTGGCGGCTGCCAGCATCGTGGGCATCACCACGTTTGGCGCCATGTTCTCGGCGGCGATCGGCATCACGGTGCTGCGCAGCACGGGGCTGATGTCAGGGGGACGAAGGCGGGCACGAGTCGCGCGCTTTACAGGAGCGCGTTTGACGGCTCGTGCATGGCCCATGTCGGCGCCGTTCGTTCAGTGAGTCACTGCAGGCTGTCTCGCCGGTGGCCACCACGTCCACTTCCACCGTGATGTGCACCGAGCTCGGTATGGACGCTCAGCAGCCGACGGAAGTAGTCGGGCAGGGGGCGGGCTGCCAGCCCGCGTCGGTATCGTGGTGGTGGCTTTCCGTCAGGGATCCGGCGGCGTTCTGCCGGTGGCTGTCTTCAATGCTGTCTTTGGTCGGGGTGTCCCGGAACGGGCGGAGGCGTCGTCATGGGGGACGGTACCTGCAGGGGCCCACGATGCAGGCGTACTTGTCGTTGGCGACCCGCCACGGGTGCAGGTCCTGCACCTTCACGGGCTATCGCCGCCCCGGTCAGCGTGCGGGCGATGCGCCGGTCAGCGGGTCTGTCCATCTCGGCATCCAGCAGCACGAGGGGCGCAGTCGCAGCAGCCCTTGGCCGGCTAGACGCCCGCACCAGCACGGCGCCGACGATGCCCATCAGCGGTCCAGCCAGCTGGCCTCCACCATTTGCCGTCAAACAGGGCCAGAATGGCCAGAATGGAGGTGGCCGCGTCAGTCAGCACGTGGATGTAGGCGGCGCGCAGGTTCAGGTCGGCGTGGGCGCCATGCGCGTGCTCATCGTGTCCATAGCTGGTCGCATGCACGTGGTCATGGTCGTGGTCGCTGTGCCGATGGTCGGAGCTGTGGGCATGGGCATCGGCAGGTGGTGCGCATGATGATCATGGTCGTGCGCTGCCTGTCCGGCTGACGCACTGTTTGCATGCGCGTGTGAATGCCCGTGGTCGTGTCCATGGGAGTGGTCGTGCGCGTGCCCGTGGGAGTGACCGTGGTGGTGATGGTCGTCTTTCAGCATCCAGGCGCTCACCAGGTTCACGGCCAGGCCCGCACGGCGGTGGCGATGGCCTCGTCGTAGCCGATGGGCAGGATTGACCATGCGCTCCACCGATTCCACCAGCATGGTGATGGCTACGCCCACCAGCAGCAGTGCTGGATGTCAGCCGCCCAGAACCTCCATCTTCCAGGTGCCGAAGGGCAAAGCGACGGTCGCGCGCATAGCGGGCGGCCATGCGGCAGGCGAAAGACGGTCAGCCCCAGGGCGAAGGCGTCGGGAGCTCATGTGCCAGCCGTCGGCCATCAGCGCCATGGAGTTGAAGAACCAGCCGCCGGCGATTTCCAGCACCATCACGATCAGGGTCAGCCGATGACCCAGCGGGTGCCGTCGCTCGGCCACTAGTTGCCCTGGGTGAAGGAATGGATGACCCTCGCAGTGCTGGCGGGGGCGGGCGAAGAGGTTTCGGTCGGTTTCATGCAGCCTCCCGCTGGAGGTGTTTTACTGCTATACCCCAGTATAGATAACCTACTCACGGTGCACTGATTCATGTCCCACACCATTCCAGAGACAAGAAGGCCCTGCTGACGCGCGTGCGCCGCATCGCCGGTCAGGCCGCTGCGCGGAAAAAGGCGCTGGAGCAGGAAAGCGAATGCGCGGCCATCCTGCAGCAGATCGCAGCCATTCGCGGGGCGGTCAACGGACCGATGGGCCAGGTGCTGGAGCACCACATCCGCGAGCACCTGGGGGCGACGGACAGCACGCCCCAGCAGCGGCAGCAGGACCTGGAGGTGGTGGTGGACGGCGCTGCGCTCGTATCTGAAGTGAGCGCGCGGCTGCACGTGCCGCCTGGAGGGGAAGGCAGCTCGGGCAGGGCGGGGCTCCACGCGGTACCCGGATCGACGGAGGTTCAAGGAGGGTGGCCTGAACAGGGCGGAACGAGGGCCAGCTCTGATCTTTCGTCGTTGTCTCCGTGGCTCTTTGGGATGGCCCTGCCGGGCTACTGCGCCGCTCGCTATCATGTCAGGATGAATATCCTGAATGCTCTCTCGCCAATCCTGCGGCCCTGGTCGCAGGGTCGTGTTCGGTCGGCTGGCGCCCCAGGCGCTCTGCAGCCGGCTCATCGGCATGATTGCCCTCATCTGGCTGATGCTCTTTCTCATCGGCCACGAGTTTGGCGAGGTGCTGTTCTCGTCGGGGGTCAGTGGGCGCATTCTGGGCATTTCAGCGCTCTTGCACTGGCCACCACCCCTGGTTCCTGGCGTGCTGGTGCTGGCTTCACGACGCTGGCTGACCCGTTGGCGCCAGCGTCTGTCGGTGCTGAATCCCGCACGCCCCCGGAAAGTGCGGGCAGGCGGGGAGGGGGCGCAGGGCGGGGCGGTGACCGAGCCTGCCGTGCCTGCGAGAGGCTTTCCGACGACGGGCTCTCGAGAGAGCGGCCTTGCAGCTAGTGGAGGCTGTCCCGAGGCCGAGGCACGACCTGGTGCTGAAGGCGGCTCGGAGCAGACCTTTGGGGAGTGCAGGGGGAGGCGGTCGGCAGCGTGAGCGCCCGTCGCCGGCCCAGCAACTGAGTCTGGCCTGGCTGCCCCTGCGCGAGGCGCTGATTGCACTGGGCATGGTGGCGCTGGGGGCCTTGCTCTTCTGGCGCAGCAACGCCTTGGCCTGGAGTCGCTGGCTCTGCCGTCCAGCAATACCTTCCTGCTGCTGATGATCGGCATCATCGGGGCTGATCTGGCCCAGATCCGTCTGAGCCGCCAATGGGTGTCGCCCGCCATGCTGGCGCTGCCAGGGCTGGTGGTCGGGCCGATGCTGGGCGGTGCGCTGGTGGCGTGGCTGGCCGATGTGCCCCTGAAGGCGGGGCTGGCGCTGTCCAGTGGCTATGGCTGGTTCTCGCTGTCTAGCGTGATGGTTGCCGAGGCGCTGGGCAAGGCCTACGGCACCATGGCCCTGAGCATCGATCTGCTGCGCGAGCTGCTGGCGTTTGTCATCCTGTATGCGGTGGGCCGCTGGTGTGGTGGTGGGGCTGGCTGCCGGCGCGACGGCCATGGATTCGTCCTGCCCATCATCAAGCAGGTCTGTTCGCCGTCCGTCATCCCGATGGCCATGGTCAGCGGCTTTCTGCTGACGCTGCTGGCCCCGTTCATGATGAGCCTGTTCCTGGCTTGACGGAAGGGCGAGCCCGGAGTTTCCCGGGAGAAGGCTTCCCTGGGCACCTCCTGTCCGGGTCAGGAGCCCTGCGGTTAGGCAGGGCGGGCGCTTGCCGGGGCAGGTGTCCCCGCACGACATGCCCGGGCCTGCTCCCCAGTGCCCGCCATGGCTCGGGCTGCCTTGATACACGAGAGTGACATGAATTCACATTATCGATACAAAAAGCCGGATGCTGGAAAGTCCGGTGACGGAATCGCACCGATATGACGGCGGCTCATCGATCCATATCGGTCGGATATTGTCCCGATGGTGTAGGGATGGAAGCAGATGGCATGCGGCTTGGTGGCTGCCATCCAGAATAATCCGGATGCGGACGAGGCAAGAGGCCGTCCGTATGGTCAATGACCAAACCGAAGAAGTACGAAGAGACCGTGAAATCGATCTTGACCCCAAATATCAGGCCCTTCTGGAAGAAGCGAACGTCAGGATCTTGCTGACCAGGACAGCATGCGCGTCTGTGCGCAGACGCCGACGCTGGCGGCACGATCGATCGAGCGCGCGCGGCGCTGGCTCCCCAGGGGCTGTCGGAAGCGGCGCTTCATCCTGCTGTTCCTGCTGAAGGCCACAAGAGCGGCCTGCCGCCGCACGTGCTGGCTGATCAGGCGGTGGCGCGCGCCACCATCACCGGGCTGGTCGATGGCGGTGCGTGACGGGCTGGTGGAGCGGCATGGCAACCCCGATGACCGCCGTTCCAACCTGGTGGTGCTCACCCGCAAGGGACGCACGCTGAGCAAGCGCGTCTTTCCGGCAGGCCGAGGCGCTGGCCGAAGCCTTTGTCTCGCTGTCGGCCAACGACCGTCGCCAGCTCTCGCGTCTGCTGACGCAAGGTATCGGCGAACCCGGTCGAGGACGAGGACGCCTGACCCGCCCGGCATGAGGACGCCCGTCCTGCTTGCTGCCCTGGCGGCAGGCGGAACGGGCGTTGGCGGGGTATTTTTGTGTCGCCGCAGGGGCCGGGAACCTTTGCGGCATGAAGCATGGGGGTTTTCCGGGATTCATCCCGGGGCGCATGCTGTTCAATGAGGGCTGTAGCCAGCACTGGCGACAGTTGCTCTTGATCTCCAGACCGTGGGCCTGGAAACCATTGGAGCGTGGACGTGTAGCCAGTGAGGCCCGCAGGGGATTCTCTGCACCGGGGTCGCAGATCTCCTTGGCCTCGTCCGCACCGCTCGCAGATCGGCATCACGGGGGCGCCGTGCCTCAGGTGATCATGGTGGCCGTGCTCGCAGACGATGAAGCTGCTGGTGGCGTCCACCTCGGCACCAGACCGGATGCCACCAGGAAGTCCAGGGTGCGGTAGATGCTCGCGGGCGCAATGCCGGGCTTGATGCTCTGCAGGTTGGAGAGCAGGTCGTGAGGCCTTGATGCCGCCCGGATGCTGGCGCAGGTGCAGCAGGACCTCGATGCGCAGGGGCGTGAGGCGGCTGCCGCTTTGCTGGCAATGGCGTCGCGCTTCGGCAATGAAGACCTGTTCCTCGGGCGTGTGGGCCAGCTCTGCGCTTTTGGGCAGGTCTGATCGGCTGGGAGGGCGGCGTGTGCTTGGCAGGAGGCATCGCGCTGCAGAAAGGGAAAGACCTCGGTGCTTTGCAGTTTACCTTGATTTTTGACAATGAAGGGGTGCCATGCCGAATGCCTTCAATTTCCCTCGGTCTCGCCCTTCGACTGCCTGGACGCCTCGGAGCAGCGGCTGGTTCGTGACCAGGTGAACGTGGCGTACTTCCGGCCCGGCGAAGTGCTGTTGGATGCCGGTGATGCCGCAGCACCTGTTCGTGCTGATCAGGGGCTAGTGCAGCAGTTCGATGGAAGCAGAGCTGCTGGCCACCCATGGGGCCGGATCGACAGCTTCGACGGACGGGCGCTGGCGTGGCCGGGCGTGCCGGCAGCCGTTTCGTGGCGGTGGACGAGGTTCCGGCCTACGAGCTGTCCCACGAGGCGGTGAATGCGCTGATTGCGTCCAACGACACCTTCAGTGCGCTGCTGTTCTCGGCACTCGGACAGAAGGTGCAGGCGGTTGCCGGTCGCAACGCCGAACGGGAGATGCAGTCGCTGCACATGGCCCGTGTGGACGAGGCGCTGCTGAGCCCACCCCATGCCGTGCCGGCCGACCTGGACATCGTTTCGGTGGTTCGGCTGTTTCAGGCGGAAAAAGACCAGCGAACGTGCTGGTGCGTGACGATGTCGCACAGCCGCCACGATGGGGGATCTTCACCAGCGGGTTGCAGCGGGCCATTCTGATGGGCCGCCCGCTGGACAGGCTTCCGGCGGGTGAGCTGCCAGCTGGGAGCTGATCACGGTGCGTCCCGATGATCAGGTGGGCGAGGCGCTGGTGCTGATGCAGCGTCAGCGGCGTTCACCGCGGTGGTGGTGCAGGATGACGGAAAGATCTCTGGGGTTGCTGGAATCATTGGACCTGTTTGGTTTTCTGTCGAATCATTCTATGCTGATCGATCGGCGCTTGCGGGCTGCCACCGATCTGGATGCGCTGGCAACGAGCGGCCGCGCAGATGAACGACATGATTCGCCGGCGGTATCGGGGCGGCACGCGGTGGCGCTGCTGGCACGACTGGTTCAGGATCTGGACGACACGTCCTCTCGAGCAGGCCTGGCAATTGATCGCTCCGCCGGAGCTGGTGCAGAACAGCTGCCTGCTGGTGATGGGCAGCGAAGGGCGGGGCGAGCAGCTTCGAAGACCGACCAGGACAACGCGTTGCTGTCTGCGAGACGGCTATGTGCCGCCGGAGGATCTGCCGAGATCTGCGCACGTTTTTCCGAGGCATTGGCGCGTTTCGGCTATCCGCCCTCGTCCGGGCAATGTGATGCTGAGCAATGCCACCTGGCGTGGCACCGTGCAGGATTTTGCGCGACGTGTCCGGAAATGGCTGGTGTTGCCCGAGGCCGACAGCCTGATCAATCTGGCGGTGTTCATGGATGCAGCACGCCGTGTGCGGCGACGCGGAACTGCTGGCGTCGCTGCGCCAGCAGGTGTTCGGCATGCTGGCCGATGATGATGCCATGATGTCGCGCTTGCCGCCGTGGTGGATGCCTTCGAGACGGCACGCGCTGGTGGCGCCGGATGCTGCGTGAGGCCAACCTGAACCTGAAGAAGGCGGGGATGTTCCTGCTGCGCATGGGGTGCGCAGCATGGCGCTGGCCGAGCGCATCGACGCCACCAGCACCGAGGCCCGCATCCGCGCTGCACGAAGCCGGTGCGCTGGATGCCGAGACGGCCCAGGAGCTGACGGAGAGCCCGCATTTCTTCATGGGCCTGCGGCTGAAGGCCGGTCTGGACGAGATGGACCGGGGGCAGCCCGTGAGCGGCAAGGTGGATCTGGCCGGCCTGACACCGCTGAGCGCGACCTGCTGAAGGATGCGCTGGCGGCAGTGCGGCGCTTCCGTGCCCAGCTGCGGCTGCGCTTCGGCTGGGGCCCGTGTCGTCGATGTGCACCACATTGTGACGGAGCGGTGCATGGATAGAAGCCCCGGGAGACGACATCATGAGCGGTCGCAGGTGGTGCAGACGCTGCCGGCCTGCTTGCAGCGGCGTCTCGTTTGAGTGGCGGCGCGACTGGCAGCGCTCGGCATCTGAAGGACCCGCGCTGGGCGCTTCCTGTTCGAGCCGCCGCCGCCCGATGAATGGGTGGCGCTGGACCTGCGAGACCACCGGCCTGAACGTGCGGCAGGACGAGATCATCGCCATCGGGGCGACGCGCATCGTGGGGCGTCGCACGACGCGCGAAACGGCTGGAGCTGCTGGGTGACGCCCGGAGCGCGAGGTGAGTGCCGACAGTGTGGCGGTGCATCGGCTGCGGGCCCGGATGTGCCGGACGCTGCCGCTGTGCGAGGCCATGGAGCGACTGCTGATGTTCATCGGCGCCGGCCGCTGGTGGGCTATTACCTGGGAATTCGATGTGCGATGATCGACCGGGCGCTGAAGGCTGCCGCGTCTCGACGCCGCCGCAGCCGGAAGATCGAGGTATCGGCCATGTACCACGACTGGCGCTTTTCGCCACCGCCGCCTTATCAGCAGCACGACAACGCCGATATCGACCTGCGCTTTTGCCACCATCCCTGCAGACGCTGGACCTGCCGATGCGCGACGCCCACGATGCACTGAACGACGCCGTGCATGGCGGCGCTGGCCTCATCCGGCTGCGGGAGTTGCTGCGGGGAGGCGGAGGCTGCGTCCTGAATGGAGGCAGCCTTGGCCTGATGGAGGTCAGCCCGCTTGAGATCCCGATAGAAATTCTCGTGGGCCGACGGCTTCCAGATAGATCAGTCGTAGTCGTCGATCGACGGTGTAGCCCAGCAGATAGAGCTGGTTCTGGCCGGAACTTGCAGACAAAGAGGTCGGACAGGTCGCCTTTCTTGCGTTCCCCAGCTGTGGATTGTCAGCCACGGCCAAGGCGGCCGCATCGACATCGCAGGCCACGTTGTCGGAAGCTTCTTGTAGGTGCGGGCAAAGCGCCGGGTCTGGCGTAGGCGTAGGCGCTCATGGGCGCTGGCTTCGGGGAACGAACGGAGTCGTGTCCGCGGGCCCCATCCATCGAGGCCAGGGATTCGCGCAATGAAGGTGACGGGAAGGTCGGGGTTGTCGAGGGCTGCACGACCCACCTGTGCCCAGTATTCGACCTGGCCACTGATGGTGCGGTGCTCTGGCACGCATCGTTGCGAGCCTGGTCACAGCTGGCGGTCGAATGGATGAGCGATGGAGGCGTACGTCGGCGGAGGCAGGCTATGAAAGGCAGTTTTACTACAATTGTAGTATTGTGGAGAGGGCGTCAAGGGAGAGCAGCAGGAAAGCCCGCCGGGCGCGATGGCCGGGCTGGGTGAGATGGTGGGCAGGCTGGATAGGGGCGTCAGGTGATGGTGGCGGTGATCCGTCCATGGCCTGCCGTAGGCGCCGGGGATCGGACCCAGCCAGGGGATGGCCTGCGGGTGGTGCCTCGTGAAAGCCGAGGCCTTTGGCGGCGCCGTAGCCGGTCCGGAACGGACCTGCTGGGGCCTCGAAGGCGTCACGCTCCCTGTGCGGCGTGCGCTGTTGTCGAGCAGCGAGAAACAGCCAGACCCCCAGGAAGTCGACGATCATCGAGAAGGCTGCCGGCGAGGTGTAGGGAAGGCGCTGCCCACGGGGTTTGCCGTAAGGTGGCTTCCCAGACCGACGGCGACAGGATGGTGAGCAGTACCGAGGCGATGAGGCCCAGGAAGCTCCCGACGACGGCGCCGCGGGTGGTGGTGCCCTTCCAGAACACGGACAGGAACAGGACCGGGAAGTTGGCCGAAGCCGCCACGGCAAAGGCCAGCGACATCATGAAGGCCACGTTCTGCTTCTCGAACAGGATGCCCAGCAGACGGCGATGACGCCCAGCACCAGGGTGGTGATGCGCGAGACACGCAGTTCGGAGGCGCTGTCGGCCTTGCCCCTGCTTGATGACGGTGGCGTAGAGGTCGTGCGAGACGGCCGAGGCGCCCGACAGGGTGAGACCGGCAACGACGGCCAGGATGGTGGCGAAGGCCACGGCCGAGATGAAGCCGTAGAACAGGTTGCCGCCCACGGATTTGGCCAGCAGCACGGCGGCCATGTTGGCGGTGCCGGCACCGCCATGGATGACACTCGGTGGCGGTATTGGCGAACCCGTTGGTGAGCACGATGAGTGGTATGGCACCGAAGCCGATGATGAAGATCAGCGGGTAGAAGTAGCCGATCCAGGTCGTGGCCCAGAACACCGATTTGCGGGCTTCACGGGCATCGGGCACGGTGAAGAAGCGCATCAGGATGTGGGGCAGGCCGGCGGTACCGAACATCAGCGCCATGCCGAAGGACAGGGCGGAGATGGGACTCGCTCGATGAACCCGCCAGGGCCTACGTAGCCAATCCGTGCTGGTGACTTCTTCAGCTGGCAACGCCCTGGGCGGCTGATGTTGGCCTCCGAGCGCGCACGGCGTCCGGCAAACAGCTTCCAGGCTGAAAGCCATAGTGCTTCAAGACCACTGAAGCCGCATGAAGGAGACGCCGAAGAGCAGCACGCACGCGCCTTGATGATTCGCACGTGGTGGCCGTCATGCCGCCGGAAGAGCACGTGGAATGACCATCATCATGCACGCCGACGATGACGACGGCGACCCAGTAGTCGAGTCCGAAGAGCGGCGCGGTGATGAGCTGACCTGCACCGGCCATCTGGGCGATGCGGTAGAAGGCAATCGGTGCATGAGCGAGCCGGCAGCGTGCAAACATCCGGATGGGCTTCGCTGGAAGCGGTAGCCGGCCACGTCGGCAAAGGTGAACTTGCACAAGGTTGCGCAGGCGGTTCGGCCAGCAGGAAGGTGAGGATGGGGCCAGCCGACCCAGGAAGCCAAGCGCGTAGAGCGAGCCCATCACCAGCCGCTGGCCATGACGAAGCGACATGCGGAAGCGAGGCGGCGGGCAGCATAGTCGCCGGCAGGTGAGCCAGGCGATTCTGAAGCCGGTGGTGCTGCGCGGCGGTAGCAGAAAGTCGGCAGCGGGCGGGTTCGTCCGGCGGCCGCACGTGCATCCAGGGGCGTGGCGCCCACGAAGGCGGTGAACAGGATGACGTCAGCCGTCCAGTTGGTGGCCCTGGCGGGTGACGTCGTCGACATCGGCACGCCGGCGCCATGGGCTGGGGCGGCGCCCATCGGAGCCGAAGGCGAGCGCAGGGCGACGCCGAAGGCAAAGAAACTTCGGCGGTTCATTGCGTGGTCTCCTCCAGGATTTCGCCGGGTCGCGCCCAGCGTCATGTAGCGTGCTGGCGCGCTGGACGTAGAAGCCGTGCGTGAGGACGGTGGACGATCACGCCCAGGCAATGGGGACGCCACGATGGTGGTGACGCCGTCAGCGCTGGAGCGCTTTGGCCAGGAACTGGCGGTCGAAAGGGCAATCGATGCCTGATGAAGCCGTAGAGAGACGATCAGCATCAGGATGGTGAGTGTCCGCATCCGAGGCGGCTGCGCTCCGTCTTCCAGGCGCGGGTACTGCGGGTGTTGCCGGATTCGTTCGGACGGTGGCGGGATCGGCGCGGTTGTCCTACAGCGGTCGCCCCGGCTGACGCCTGCGGTGGTCATGGGGCAAGCGCGAGGCGCAGGAGGACTTTTGCGAACCGACGTTTCTCGCAAGGTGGAAAGTACCCATGGGTTTGTACGGACATCCCGTGGGCTCCCGGGTTGCGGCTGCTGAGCCCCTGGCTGGCGTGCCGCTTCGATGGGGCGCCCCGTGGGCCGGGTGCTCCTCCGGCCTGCTGTCACGCCGCTCCCAGAAATCGCGGCTGCGGGAGGCACCCGACCCCGGGAGGCTTCTCAGGGGGCGGGGTTGAGAGTGCCTGGCTGGCGAGAGGTGCTTCGGGAGGCGGTGGCTGCACCGAGATTGGAGGAGGCGCCTTCGACGAGAGCGCAGTGAGCCGGGTGCCTTCCTCGGCTCATGGTGTCCGGGCTTCGCTCCCAGAAATCAAGCGCTGCGGAGGCACCCGGCGGGGCTTTCAGGGGCGGAGGTTGGGTGCCTTGGCTGGCGAGAGGTGCTTCGGGAGGCGATGGCTGCGCCGAGATTGGAGGAGGTGCCTCGATGGAGGCAAGCCCCGTGAGCCGGGTGCCTTCTCGGCTCATGCTGTCCGCTAGCCCCAGAAATCGCGCGCTGTGGAGTGCACCTGGCTCGGAAGCTGGCGGAAGGCGGGGCTCGCAGGTCGAGTCGCGGAACACGACGGTCTTGTGGCCGTTCAGCATGATGCGGTGTTCGGCGATGCATTTGAAGCACGGCGCGGGCGAGCTACGACGTTCTCGACGTCGCGCCCAGGCGGTAGTGTCGATTTCGGTGCATGGTGCCGGTCAACGCGCGTTCGACGTCAGACCGATGGTGGGGGCCCCTTCGTCGAGTCTCGGCGGTGACGTAGTGGGCGGTGGCACCGATGATCTTCACGCCGCGGTCGCGGGCCTGGTAGCGCAGGCGCCCTTGAAGCTGGGCAGGAAGGAGTGGTGATGCTGATGGCGCGGCTGCCGGTAGTTGGCGGCAGAGGTTGTCGGACCGGGATGTCTGCATGGAAGCGTGCGAGGGACAGCCAGTTCGGCGCCGGATGAGTCGATGATTTCCAGTTGTCGGGATCTCGGCGGCTTCGCGGGTGGCTTGGCGCTGACGGGGACGTGGTGAAGGGGATGCCCTGGGCTTCGACACCATGGGGACGAGAGTCTCTCGTGGTTGGAGATGATGGCGCGGATGTCGATGGGCAGCATGCCGGCACGGGTCCGGAAGGCAGATCGCTGAGGCGAGTGGCCCAGTTTCAAGGACGAGAATGACGGTGGGCGTACGCGCGTGCACGTTCTCGGCCGGGATTCCAGCGCAGCGAGAGGTCGCTGGCGGCGGCCTGCGCAGGGCATCGCTGCACGGGTGGGTGCGGCGACCGCGAACGCGCATGAAGAAGCCGCCAGTCGGGTCGTCGTACTGGGCGGCTTCGGTGATGCTGCCGCCGTGCACGAGCAGCAGGCCGGTGATGGTGTGAACGATTGCCGGCGCGGTCAGGGCGAGGCGAGGTGAGGATGCCTACCGCGGGTCGTGGTGTTCACGCGAGGGAGCGAAGCGGGAAGTATGTGCGTGGATCAGGGATGCTGCGCCGATGTGGTACGTGCCGGAGACCGCTCGTGGCGGGCGTGCGGCGAACGCGGGACATATACTGCGCATGCGGTACATGCGGTACGTGCGGCATGGCGCGGCGTGTGGCATTTTTCTGGTCGATCTCAGCACCGACGTTCCATCGCTGTCTCCGGACGACGGATGTCGGACTGTCACCTCGCCGTGGCGCCAAGGGCTAATAATGCGGGTGTGATGGGGCGTTTTGCTGCATGAGGCCCTTTCTGGAATATGACGTTATTTGTCAGGAGATGACACAATGTGTTCCTGGTTTTACGCAGCAAGATGACGGCTGCTCGTGTGGCGGTTGTCCTCGGCGGCAGTCGGCGGCCAGTGCGTTGGCAGCAGCTGCGCCGCGGCCATGGCGGCGAGTGGCTACGCCAGCACGCCGCAGGCGCTGCGGCAACAGGAGTTCCGCGAGCCGTCCAAGGGCTGGGCAGGTGCCGTGGCGCTACAAGGGTGTGGTTCCGGCGGAAGGGCTGGGCGTGCTGGGCTTCGACGTCAGCGCCTCGCCACGGGCACCGAAGCTGAAGGACCGTTCGCCGTGGGGCAGGCAGCCAATGGCTCGAAGGTTGATCGGTGCGTGGCCGCTGGGCGGCATCAGGCCCGCCGCGGGTCTGCAGCAACATCGACCTGGATGCGTTCTGCAACAAAGGCGACGAACAACATCGAAATGGTCTGGGCGCGCAGGTGTGCGCTGGGCGCTACATCGAGGGCAGCACCGTGATGCCGGCGGTGGCCATTCGGGGTTCGTACTCGGCGCCGTCGGGCGTGGACCAGCTGAAGATGAACACGACCGGTGGACCTCGTCGATCTCGAAAAGGCATCCTCGATGTTCACGCCGCATGCGGGCGTGGGCAAGGTGTGGGTGCGCAGCACGCCGAAAGACGTGCCGGGGCTGAAGCGCGAGTCCTTCTCGCTGAACCGTGCGTTTGCCGGCGTCAACATCAATCTGGGCATCAACCTGGCGGCTGAGGTGGATCGCACGGGCGACACGACCAGCTACCAGCGTGAAGAGGCCGGGATCCGGTTCTGATCGACCGAAGGTCGATCGCTGATCGTTAGCTGAAGCTACGGGCTGAAATATGCCCATTATCGCGGTGCCAGGGGGCACGCTATTTATCGAGGCGTGTCTTCTGGCCGGGCCAGGTGGCCTCGACAATGATGATCGCCTTGCACTGCACACGGGAAAATTCAGGGAATTTGCGATGAAGCAGGCCTTGTGAGCGTCTTCGTGCAGCTTCATTGCCAGGGAAGTGTTCGACTTTTCATCGACAAGAATCGTGGGGGACAGCGTGATCGAGACGATTTTCCCTTCCTTGTCGCCATGGCCTTCTTCCACGACCGCTTCGCAGGTGTCTTCGTAAGAGAGCACCGAGATGCCGTTCACGGCACACAGGTGCAGAGACCAGAGTTTGTGGCGTAGCTGATGTGGCAGCCAGCAGCAGTTCCTCGTTCCAGCGCTTGAGTCTCCTCGAAAGGCCGGGTCAGCGGGAACCCGGGATCGTGGAGTCATGATCATCGGATCTGACGAGGAAGTTTCTGGACATAGGCGGTGTAGCTCTGCGCCTTTCCTGGATTCCCTTCCCATCTCCACTGCAGACTTTATAGTGATGAAGTTTCATGGTTTTAGCACTGAGGGGCGCTCTACATCGAAGACCCGGAACCCGCTTGGGGCCGAGGAACGCGATGGAAGATTGGAGCTGCGGAAGTGTCACAAACAGCGCCCATGACGGGCGCTGGCACTGATGCGCGAAGGGCGCACGGTTCACGCATGCGTCAGCCGCGGAGGTAGCGACAGGGCCCGGTGGACGGATCCAGCGCGCTGGCGTCGCCACCGGCCAGCTCGCGGATTCGATCGACTTGGCCATTGCGCTTGCCGCATTCGACGCCGGAACTGGTCCGAAGGCGTTGGTGCCCAGGATCACTGACTGGCCACGAAGCTGGCATGCCCATAGGCGGCCAGCAGGGCGCCGCCGGAGCGGGCGTCGATGCCGGCGGGCAGCAGATGAGCGAAGTGCTGGGCCGGTTGCCCGGGAAGGCCTTTGTGCCGGTCTTCGCCGTTGGCTTCGTCAGGAAGCGGCTGCCCAGGGCCAGTGCGGCGCTCGGGCCAGGCAGTTGGCCACGAGGATCTGGGTGGCGCTGGTCATCCGGAGCCGCCCAGGGTGGCGGGATCTGCCTTGCGGGCGATGATGAAGTCCACCGGCACGGTGTCGGGGCGGTGCAGCTGCTGGAAGAAGGAGTGCTGGGCGTTGCGCCGGGAACGCCCCAGGATGAGCCGGGCTGCTGAGCAGGCTGAGGTGGCTGCCGTTGACGCGGGCGGACTTGCGTTGCTCTCCATGATGAGCTGCTGCGGTAGTTGGGCAGCAGGCGCAGCCGTTCGCCGTAGGGGATGATGGCCTGGCTGGCGCAGTCCAGGATGTCGCGGTTCCAGATGCTGATGAGGCCGAGCCAGACGGGCAGGTTGCTCTTGAACGGGGCGCTCTGGAAGTGCTCGTCCATGGCGCGGGCGCCGTCCAGCAGCTGCTCGAAGACTTCAGGCCACAGGCGATGGCGATGGAGACGCCGGCGGCGGACCACAGCGAGTAGCGGCCGCCCACCCAGTCCCAGAAGCGCAGGATCTGCGTGGCGGGCACGCCATAGCGTTCGGCGGCTTCGGGGTGGGCGGTGACGCCGATGAACTGCCGCAGGGCGGCCTCGCGCGGGATGCCGGCGTGGATGAGCCAGTGCAGGGCGGCTTCGGCGTTGGCCAGGGTCTCGCGGGTGGTGAAGGTCTTGGAGACGACCAGGAAGGCGGTGGTGGCGGGATCAAGGCCGATGAGGTTGCGGGCCAGGTCGGCCGGGTCGACGTTGGCCACGAAGCGCACGTCGGGGCCGCCGCCAGTTGGGCCAGGGCGTCGCAGACCAGGCGCGGACCCAGGTCGGAGCGCTGCCGATGCCGATGCAGACGAGGGTAGTGAGCGGCTGGCCACTGTGGCCGCGCAGTTCACCCTGACGGAAGCGGCGGGCCAGGTCGACGATGCGCTGGCGTTCGGCGCGGGCAAGCTGGGCCGCGTTGGGATCGCCTTCGAGGCCACGCAGGGGCGGTGCGGCACCTGCCGTCCCTCGGTGGGGTTGGCAATGCCGCTGAGCATGTACTGGCGCGCTCGCCGGGCAGGCGGGCGCTGTTGGCCACGCCGATCAGGGGCGTCGATGACGGCGTCGTCGATGCGCTGCTTGCTGAGGCTCGGCGACGGGCCGGCGGCTTCGAGGCGCAACTGGGCAGGGGGCGGCCAGTTTTCGAGCGGGGTCGCAGGGTTCTCTGCGCGTCGTCCCTCGCGTTGCAGGATGCCGCGGCCAGCGAGCCCCGGTGTTGAGGGGCTGAGCGGGGGATGGCGTCTTTTGCGTAGTGTCCATGACGAGAAAAACCTCCAGGCAAGGCATGCACTTTGAATTCAGCATGTTGCCACATTGACGATTGGGTCACTGTACAAAACCGCAGCACGGACGTCTGTTTTTGCCGAGTTTCAGGAAGGGGGCGGCGAAGGCACCGCCGGACTCGGTGATCCGGTGGGCAATGGTTCCGTTCTGGGGCCCAAATGCGTTCAGTGTGCGGTGCGCGGAGCAGATTGAGGGCTGATCTTGCGTGCATGGCCTGGAAAGATGCCGCCTGAGGGCCACGAATGTGCGTGCCACGCGAGGGGGCGTGTCACGAGGTGAGGCGTGTCACGTGTAGTGTCATCGACGCACGGGACCTGGGCTGTTCGGGCGTCCGCACGGCACGCCAGGCCGAGACGGCCAGCCACAGCCAGCCGGCGATGAAGCAGCTGCCGCCGATGGGGGTGAGGATGCCCAGTGGCCCGGGTGCCGGGTGAGCACCAGCAGGTAGAGGCTGCCGCTGAACAGCAGGATGCCGAGGGGTGAACAGGCTGCCGCTGACGGTGATGGCGCGGGGTGGCAGGCGGCCGGCCAGGGCACCGAGGGCGACGAGGCGCGGGCGTGGCACATCTGGTGGAGGCACGGCGGTCTCACGGATGAGCAGCAGGGCTCGGGCCAGCATGGCACGCAGGCCATGGGCACCGAAGGCGCCGGCGGCGACCCAGGGGCGGCGAACAGGCGCTGGTGCCCAGCCACAGGCAGGCCGATGGCGGCGGATGGAGCGGTTGCAGGTTGCATGATGGGTGCGTGGGTGGGAAAGGGGCGCGGACGGGGGCTGCGGGCGCTGGATGCTTTCTGCAGGGCCCCCGTCTGCGGGGTGAGCGTTTCGTCAGTGGGGATCGGTCTTGCGGGTCTTTGTACCGGCGCGGAGGTGCTCTCCTTGCGGGTGCGGGTGCGGGATGCCGGGCGCAGTCCGGCCAGGTTGGTTTTGCGCTCGCTGGCTTTACTCTGGGCGGCTTTTCCCTCGGATCCCTCGGGTCTCTCGCCCCGATGCGCCGCCAGGAACTCGGCCAGCAGGCGGCCGGGGTGGGTCTTGCGGCTGCGGGCCAGCTGTGCAGGCGGGCCTTCGGCGACGACCTGCTGCCGCCGTCGGCGCCGCCTTCGGGGCCGATGTCGATGATCCAGTCGGCCTCGGCCCAGATGTTCTGGTTGTGTTCGATGACCAGCAGGGTGTTGCCGGCATCGACGAGGCGGTGCATGACGTGCAGCAGTTTCTCCACGTCGGCCATGTGCAGGCCGACGGTGGGCTCGTCCAGGATGTAGAAGGTGCCGCCGTCGACGACCTCGCCCTGGTGGCCGGCCTTGCGCGCACGGGCGCGGGCAGTGGCCTGGGCCTTGGCTTCACGCAGCGGGTCGACCTCTTCGGTGAGGGCGCGGACCTTGGCCAGTTCGCTGACGAGCTTGATGCGCTGGGCCCCGCCGCCGGACAGGGTGGGACCCCTGCTGGCCCAGGGTGGAGCAGCCCAGGCCCACGTCCCGCAGCAGCTGCAGGGGGTGGCGATGGAGCGCTACATTGAAGAATCTCCAGGGCCTCGTCCACGGTCATGTGCAGCACGTCGGCGATGGACTTGCCGTTGAGGCGGACCTGGGCGGTCTCCGGGTCGAAGCGTCCGCCTCCGCAGGTGTCGCAGAGGATGCGCACGTCGGGCAGTGAAGTTCATCTCGATGGTGCGCACGCCTGGCCTTTCGCAGGCGGGGCAAAGGCCGCCGGCGGTGTTGAAGGAGAAGCGAGGCGGTGTAGCCGCGCAGGCGGGCTTCACTGGTGTCGGCGAAGAGGCGGCGGATGGCGTCCCAGAAGCCGATGTAGGTGGCGGGGGTGGAGCGCGGGGTCTTGCCGATGGGGGTCTCGGTCCACTTCCAGCACGCGCTGGATGCCCTGCCAGCCCTGCAGGTCCTGGCTGTGGGGGAGCTTGCCGCGCTCGCCGGCCAGCTTGCGCTGCAGGGGCGTCCAGCAGCACGTCGCGGGCGAGTGGACTTGCCGGAGCCGGAGACGCCGGTGACGACGGTGAGACGCTTGAGCGGGATGCGGGCGGAGGCGTCCCTTCCAGGTTGTGCAGGGTGGGCGCCCAGCAGGTGCAGGGCGGGTGTCGTCGTCGACGGGGCGGCGGGCGGCATCGGGCAGGGCGGGCGGATGGGGCTCAGATAGCGGCCGGTGAGGCTGGCCGGGTTGGCTTCCACTTCGGCCGGGTGCGCTGGCGATGATCTGGCCGCCCAGGCGGCCGGCGCCGGGGCCGATGTCGATCAGGTGATCGGCGCGGGCGATGGTCTCTTCGTCGTGTTCGACGACCAGCAGGGTGTTGCCCTCGTGGCGCAGCTTGTCCAGGGTCTGCGGCAGCAGGCGGTTGTCGCGCGGGTGCAGGCCGATGGTGAGTTCGTCCAGCACGTAACAGACGCCCCTGCAGGTTGGAGCCGAGCTGGCCGGCCAGGCGGATGCGGCTGGGCCTCGCCACCGGACAGGGTGGGGGAGCGGAGCGGTCGAGCGTGAGGTAGCCCAGGCCACATCGATGAGGAAGGCCAGACGGTTGCGAATCTCGTCCAGGATGCCGGCGGCGATGTCGGTCTGGCGGCGGTCGAAGCCCCTGGCCACGGTGGTCGACCCATTGGCGGGCCCTGCAGGACGGACTGGGCGGTGACATCGGCGATGGACTGCGCCGCCGACGCGCAGTTCAGCGCCACGGGGTTGAGGCGCTGGCCGTGGCAGACGGGGGCAGGGGTCATCGCTGCAGGTGACGCCGGCATCGGTCTCGCCTTCCAGGCCGGGGGTAAGTTCATCCTTCTTGATGCGGCTGATGATGGCCGGGCCGGTGCCCAGGCAGCCAGGGCGCACCCAGCCCTGCCGCGCGTTGAACGAGAAGGTGCGCGGATCCAGCTCGGGTAGCTGGTGCCGCAGTGGCTGCAGGCGCGCTTGGTGCTGAAGAGGACGGTGTTGAGGCTGGCGTCCAGGTCGGTCTTCAGGCGGTCCACGTCTTCCAGCAGCATGACCACGCCCTTGCCGTGCTGCAGGGTGGCCAGCAGCTGGGTTCGCAGCTCGGTCTCGTGGGCGGGACTGATGGTCAGGTCGGCCACCGGCAGTTCGATGTTGTGCTCGATGTGAGCGGTCGATGCGCGGGAAGCCCTGGGTGGCAGGAACTTGCCGTCCACGCGCAGCATGGGACAGCCCCTTTGCCGTGAGCCCATTTGGCCAGGTCGGTGTAGACGCCCTTGCGGCCCACGACCAGCGGGGCCAGCAGGCCCACCTGGCGCGCCGCGGTGATGTCGCGCAGGATGCGGGCGGCGATGCTGTCGAGCGACTGCGGCTCGATGGGGGTTCCGTCGTTGAGCAGTACTGGGTGCCCAGTTTCTGGAACAGCAGTCGCAGGAGTGCGGTGGATCTCGGTGAGGGTGGCGACGGTGCTCTTGCGGCCGCCGCGGCTGGTGCGCTGCTCGATTGCGACGGTGGGCGGGATGCCGTAGATGCCGTCCACATCGGGCCGTGACGCGGGCTGGACGAACTGGCGGGCGTAGGCGTTGAGCGATTCGAGATAGCGGCGCTGGCGCCGCCGAAGACGACATCGAAGGCCAGGTGGACTTGCCGCCGCCCGAGGACACCGGTGATGACGGTGAGCCGGTCGCGCGGGATGTCCACGTCGATGTTCTTCAGGTTGTGCTCGCGGGGCGCCGTGCACGAGGATGGCGCTGCTGGCGCGGTCGCGCAGCGATCCGGCCTGCCAGGCGGGGGCGGGCTCCTGGACCATGTGGGCCGCCTGTGGCGCCGTGGCCTGGCGGGACAGGCGCTCCAGCTCGGCCTGGTGGGTGGCCAGTGCCGCGCCGGTGAAGGAGGCCGGGTTGGCGGCGACGTCCGCCGGGGTGCCGAGTGGCCACGATGCGCCCGCCGTGATCGCCCTCGCGGGGGCCCAGGTCGATGAGCCAGTCGGCGGCATCGATGAGGTCGAGTTGATGCTCGATGACCAGCACGGAGTGGCCGGCGGCCTGCAGCGAGCGCAGGGCGCGCGCAGCAGCCGCGCAATGTCGTCGAAGTGCAGGCCGGTGGTGGGTTCGTCGAACAGGTACAGCGTGCCGCCAGTGGCGGAGGCGGCCGCTGCGGGCGCCTCGCTTTGCGGGCCTGTTCGGCGGCTTCGGCCAGGAAAACCGGCTAGCTTCAGGCGCTGGGCCTCGCCGCCCGACAGAGTGGGCACGGGCTGGCCAAGCTTCAGGTAGTCGAGACCGACCTCGACCAGCGGCTGCAGGCGGCGCTGGATCTCGGGGGTGGCGCTGAAGAGTCGGCGGCCTGGCGCACGGTCATTTCCAGCACGTCGACGATGGAGGCCTCCACCGGGCGGGCCATGGCAGTGCTGTCGCTGCGGCCGCGGATGCGCACGTCCTGGATCTCGGGGCGGAAGCGCCGGCCGTCGCAGTCGGGGCAGCGCAGGTACACGTCGGACAGGAACTGCATCTCGACGTGCTCGAAGCCGTTGCCGCCGCAGGTGGGGCAGCGGCCGTCGCCGCTGTTGAAGCTGAAGACGCCGGCGGTGTAACCGCGCTCGCGGGCCAGTTCGGTGGAGGCAAACTGCTTGCGGATCAGGTCGAAGGCGCCGACGTAGCTGACCGGGTTGCTGCGGGTGGTCTTGCCGATGGGGGACTGGTCGACGAAGACCACGCCGTCGATCTGGCGGGCGCCGACGAGGCGCCATGAATTCGCAGGGGCCTCGGTGGGCAGGCCCTGTTCGCTTCAACGGGGCGGGCAGCAGCACGTCCTGCATGAGGTGGACTTGCCGCTGCCGGAGACGCCGGTCAGACGGGCTAGACGAGCGTCCCAGCGGGATGTCCACGTCGATGCCCTTGAGGTTGTGGGGCGGTGACGCCTTCTAAAGCCTGGTGGCGCGGGGTGTCGTCGGTGACGGGTTCGCGATGGCCGGAGGAGACACGTGCTTGCGGCGGGCCAGGTGAGTCGGCGGTGAGGGTCTGGGCGGCAGGCAGCCGGCTGGCCGGGCCGTCGAAGACGATCTGGCCGCCGTTCGCCCTGGGCCCGGGCCGATGTCGATGATGCGCTCGGCGGCGAACATCACCTGCGGGTCGTGCTCGACCACCACCAGCGAGATTGCCGGCGTCGCGCAGCCGCTGCATGATGGCAATGATGCGGTCCATGTCGCGCGGGTGCAGGCCGATGGAGGGCTCATCGAGGGATGAAGAGCGTGTTGACCAGCGAGGTGCCCAGCGCGGTGGTGAGGTTGATGCGCTGCACTTCGCCGCCGGAGAGCGTGCGCGACTGGCGGTCGAGCGCGAGGTAGTCCAGACCCACGTCGCTCAGGAAGCGCAGCCGGGTACGGATCTCGGTCATCAGCAGCTCGGTGGCCTCGTCCGGCGGGGCGGGCAGGTGCAGGCCTGCCATCAGCCGGTTCAGCCGGTCGATGGGCAGCAGCATGAGGTCGTGCAGGGTCAGGCCCTGGCAGGGGCTTCGAGCTGGGCGATCGGTCCACTGCGTGCTCATGGGGCGGAAGCGCCAGTAGCTTCCTGCGCTTTCCGCGTGGGCATCGACACCGGCCGGATCGTTTGGAGATGCGCGGCCGGACGGGGGCTGGTTGGCCGGGGGCGGCTCCGTTTTTCGTCGGCGACTGGGGCGAAGGCCTGCCGGGCGTCTTCCTCGTTGCCCACGCGCCAGAGCAGGGCTTCAGGCTTGAGGCGGGCGCCTTCGCAGGCAGGGCACGGGGTGTAGGAGCGGTACTTGGACAGCAGCACCCGGATGTGCATCTTGTAGGCCTTGCTTTCCAGCCAGCCGAAGAAGTTGCGGATGCCGTACCACTGCCGTTTCCAGTCGCTGCTCCAGTCGGGCGCGCCTTCGATGACCCAGCGCGGTCGGCTTCGGACAGGTCCGACCAGGGGCTGTCCAGATCAATGCCGGCCTTGCGGCCGTACTTCATCAGTTCGTCCTGGGCTTCCTTGAAGCTGGGCGTCTGCCAGGGCTTGACGGCGCCTTTGGCCAGCGGCTTGGACGGATCGGGGATCGACCAGGCCGAGGTCCAGACCGATGACGCGACCGAGCCCTGCAGGTGTCGCAGGCGCCCAGCGGCGGGTTGAATGAGAACAGGCTGGGCGTGGGCGCGTGATGGGCGATGTCGCGGGTGGCGCAGGGCGAACTGCGTGCTGAAATGCCAGCGGGCCAGTTCGTGGCCCTCGGCGTCCTGGGCGATGACGGCCAGGCGGCCATAGCCGCGGTCAGGGGCCCGCTTCCAGGCTGCCCGCCAGGCGGTCATCGGGCACGCTGCTGGCGCGGAACCAGTCGGCCACGACGGTGAGGCGGACAGGGTGGTCGTGTATCAGCGGGGTGTCGTCGGCGCCGGCTGCCGTGGCGGTGTCGGCGTCATCCGGGGGACGGCCTGGGAGGTGGGGTGCTGGCGTCTGCCTTGGCCGCCGCGGCGCAGGGTCGTCTTGTCGGCTTTGGTGCGCTTCCCGGTCTTGGCGGCCTTGTCGCTCGTGGCCTTGCCCGCCTTGCGCTTGCCGGTCTTGCTGGTGGTTTCTTCGCTTTCGACGGGGTTGGGCAGATCCTCGCGCTGGTGGATGCGGGTGTAGCCCCTGGGCCTGCAGCTGGGCGATGACTTCCCGTTCGTCGAAGCCGGCCGGCTCACCAGAACCGGGAAGGTGACGTAGAGGCGGGGATCCTCCAGCGCGGCGGCCCGCTGGCGCACGGCGGCGGCGATGCTGGCCACGTCGTCGACCCGGACCGGCTGGGCACACTGCCGGCAGTACAGGGTGGCGGCATGGGCCATCAGCAGCTTCAGATGGTCGTTCAGCTCGGTCATCGTGCCGACCGTGGAGCGCGAGGTGCGCACCGGGTTGGTCTGGTCGATGGCGATGGCCGGTGGCACGCCGTCGATGCTGTCGACCTGGGGACGGTCCATCCGGTCGAGGAACTGGCGGGCGTAGGCCGAGAAGGTCTCGACATAGCGACGCTGGCCCTCGGCATAGAGGTGTCGAAGACCAGTGAGGACTTGCCGCTGCCCGAGACGCCGGTGACCACCACCAGCTGGCCGGTGGGGATGTCCAGGTCCAGGCCCTTCAGGTTGTTCTGCCGGGCGCCGCGGATGCGGATGGGCACCTGCGGGTTGGAATGGGCAGCAGCAGATGACGAGGATGGGGCAGGGGTGGCGGAGGTGCTCACGGTGCGGCGGGGACAAGGCGGGGAAAACAGGCGGGCGGCGGGCGGGCTGAACCGCGGGCAGCCTGCGGACAGAGCGAGGCTGGGCCCGATCGACATGGCGTCGGGCATCGGGTTTCTCAATGGTGAGTGGATCGCGAGGGGCGAGGTCGCTGGCCAGGGCGGCGCAGGGGCCGGGCCGCCCCTGGGGATTCGCTGAAGTCCATGCCCGACGTGAGACGGACGCGAGGACTTGTGCGGCGGATACCCTAGGAATGACGGGACATCATCACCACGAGGAGATCGTCATGGCCCTTCCCATTTCACCCCAATGCTCCGGCCGCGCTGGGCCCCTATTCGCAGGCGGTTCGTGCCGGCGACACGGTGTACCTGTCCGGTCAGATCCCGCTCGATCCCAAGACCGGCGAGGCTGGTCGAGGGCGGTTTCAGGGCCGCAGGTTCATCAGGCGTTTCGCAACCTGAAGGCCGTGGTGGAGGCTGCGGGCGGCCACCTGGGTCGAGAGTGGTGCGAGCTGGGGCTGTTCCTGACGGATCTGAAGCAGTTCGCCACCGTCAACAGCATCATGGCCGAGTATTTCCATGCACCGTATCCGGCAGCGCTCCACCGTCCAGGTGGCGGCGCTGCCGGCGCGCACCTTTCGAGGTGGAAGCCACGCTGGTGCTGGCGTGAGTCGTTCACGGTCGGCGCGGCACGCGCGATGAAGAACGTGCGCAAGGCAGGCGCCGCCGTGGAGGGCGCAGAAGCATCGGGCAAGGAGGCTGCCGGCGGGCGTACCCGCCAAGGGGGCAGCCAAGGCGCCGTCCGGCTGCCGCTCGGCGGCTTCGCTGCTGACCCGGCTGGGGCTGCACGGGCCGGACGACCTGGTGCTGCACCTGCCGCTGCGCTACGAGGACGAGACCCGGCTGGTGCCGATCGGCTCGCTGGTGCACGGCAGTTCGGCCCAGATCCAGGCTACCGTCACCCGTGCCGAAGTGACGCGGGGCCGACGTGCGCTGCAGGTCTGGGTGAACGACGGTACCGACGAGCTGCAGCTGCGCTTCCCGCATTTCTATCCGTCCAGCTGACGCAGTTGCAGCCGGGGCGGCTGGTGCCGCCTCATGGCGAGCTGCGGGTGGGGCTGTTTGGCCGCGAGATGGTGCATCCGCGCTACCGGATGGTGAGCGAGGACACGCCGCTGCCCGACCGGCTGACGCCCGTGTATCCCACCGTGGCCGGTCTGGGCCAGGCCACGCTGCGCCGTGAGATCGACCGGGCGCTGGCCGATTGCCGCTGGCAGGACACGCTGCCGCCGACGTTGCTGACGGCGCTGATGTCGGGATTTCTGGCGACGGAAAACCGGCATCAGGACGGCGGGAGGTGCGGACCCGGTGGCGTCATTGCTGGCGGGGCTTCCGCCGCTGCTGGAATCGCTGCGGCTCATCCATCATCCGCCACCAGGGACCGATCTGGATGCCCTGCTGGAGCGGCGCACGCCGGCGCCTGCCAGCGCATCGTCCTGGAAAGAGCTGGTAGCGCAGCAGCTGTCGCTGCGACGGGCGCGCCAGCTGCGGGCGGGCCAGCGGGGGCAGCCGCTGGCGAATCGCGACGGTGAGGGCAGCACTGCTGGCCTCGCTGCCGTTTGCACTCACCGGTGCGCAGCGCCGGGTATGTGACGAGATCGCGGCCGATCTGGCGCGGCAGCAGCCATGAACCGGCTGCTGCAGGGCGGCGTGGGCAGCGGCAAGACGGTCATTGCCGCATTAGCGGCGATGGTGGCGGTGGGTTCGGGCTGGCGGGCCACGCTGATGGCCCCGACCGAGATCCTGGCACGGCAGCACTATGAGCGGCTGTCGCCGTGGCTGGAGCCGCTGGGCGTGCGGGTGGGCTGGCTGGCCGGTTCGCTGGGGCAGCCGCCAAGCGCCGGGTGAAAGCAGGCGGTGGCCGCCGGCGAGTGGACGTGCTGATCGGCACGCATGCGCTGATCGAGGATTCGGTGGTCTTTCCCAGGCTGGCGCTGGCCATCGTGGACGAGCAGCACCGCTCGGCGTGGCGCAGCGGCTGGCGCTGCGCGGGAGGGCCGTTTCCTGCCGCACCAGCTGATGATGACGGCGACGCCGATTCCGCGCACGCTGGCGATGACCTTCTATGCCGATCTGGACGTGTCGGTGATCGACGAGCTGCCGCCGGGGCGCCAGCCGGTGACGACCAAGCTGATTGCCGATTCGCGGCGTGACCAGGTGGTGGAGAACGTGGGGCGCTGGGTGGCCGAGGGCCGCCAGGCCTACTGGGTCTGCCCGCTGGTGGAAGAATCCGAGGCGCTGGACCTGCAGAACGCCATCGACACGTGCGAGCAGCTGCAGGCGGCGCTGCCACAGGTGCGCACCGGGCTGGTGCATGGCCGGCTGTCGGCGGCCGAGAAGGACGAGGTGATGGCGGCCTTCAAGGCCGGCGAGATCGACCTGCTGGTGGCCACCACGGTGATCGAGGTGGGGGTGGACGTGCCCAACGCCAGCCTGATGGTGATCGAGCACGCCGAGCGCTTCGGCCTGTCGCAGCTGCATCAGCTGCGTGGCCGCGTGGGGACGGGGCACGGCGCAGAGCCTGTGCGTGCTGCTGTACCGGCATCCGCCGGGGGCTATCGCCCGCGAGCGGCTGGCCACCATGCGCCAGACGCAGGACGGCTTCGAAATCGCGCGGCGCGATCTGGAGCTGCGCGGTCCGGGTGAGCTGCTGGGAGCCCGTCAGTCGGGGGCGATGCTGCTGCGCTTTGCCGACCTGGGGCGGGACGCGCCACTGGTGGACGTTGCCCACGCCCTGTCGGAGCGGCTGCTGGAGGCGCGCCCGGACGTGGTGGAAGCGCATCTGGACCGCTGGCTGCGGCGGCGCGAGCGATTCCTGGATGCATGTGCGGCCTGCCGCGCGGCATTGAGGCCGGTTTTTGCGGGTGGGCTTTCCGTCGTGCGGTCGGCCGGAAGCCGACGGAATGTGGAGCGTTCGGTGCCCAGTCTGAGATAGAATTCTTCTATGACTTTGACTGAACTGAAATACATCGTGGCCGTGGCCCGCGAGCGACACTTCGGCCGGGCGGCCGAGGCCTGCTTCGTGAGCCAGCCCACCCTGTCGGTGGCCATCAAGAAACTGGAAGACGAGCTGGAAGTGCAGCTCTTCGAGCGCGGGAATGTGGAGGTGAGCGTCACCCCGTGGGCGAGCGCATCGTCGAGGCAGGCCCAGCGCGTGCTGGAAGAGTCCGCCACCATCCGCGAGATCGCCAAGGAAGGCAGGACCCCGCCATGGGCCGCTGCGGCTGGGCGTCATCCACACCATCGGTCCCTACCTGCTGCCCCGTCTGGTGCCGGCCATGCTGAAGGCCGTGCCTGGCATGCCCTTGCTGCTGCAGGAGGGGCTGACGGCCAGCTGCTGGAGGCGCTGAAGCTGGGCGAGATCGATGTGGCCGTGGTGGCCGAGCCGATGCCGGTGCCGGGTGTGATGTCCTGGCCGGTCTACGACGAGCCCTTCGTGGTGGTGGTGCCCACCAAGCATCCGTGGGCGGCGCGTCCGTCGGTGGATTCGACTGAACTGAAGGACGAGACGATGCTGCTGCTGGGCGCAGGTCACTGCTTCCGCGACCAGGTGCTGAAGGTCTGCCCGGAGCTGTCGCGCTGTTCGCCGACCAGCACGGCCGGCATCCAGAAGACCTTCGAAGGGTCGTCGCTGAGACCATCCGCCACATGGTGGCCTCGGGCATCGGCATCACCGTGCTGCCCTGGACCGCCATGCCGCCGGGCATCGAGCCCGGGGTGGAGGCAAGAACAATGACGGCCTGCTGACCCTACGTGCCTTTCGAGAAGACGCCCCGGTGCGTCAGGTGATGCTGGTCTGGCGCAAGAGCTTCGGTCGCGTGGAAGCCGTGGAAGAGCTGCACGACTGCCTGGTGAAGCTGGAGCAGCCCGGCGTCATGCCGCTGGACGTACCTGCGCCACTGTCGCTGATGACGGTGCCGGTCTGATGACGGATCGGAACACACCGGGCGTGGTGCCGGCCGGTGCGGCTCGAGGAGGATGAAAGGGGCGCGGACGCAGCACCGCGGCGCGCCCTGGCTGAAGGTGCCGATCGGGTGGATGGCCTCGGGTTGACGGTCGACGGCACGTCCATTCTCGACCAGGTGGGCAACGCCCGCTGGTGGCGCTGTCGCGCCTTGTGGATCCGGCCGTGCAGGCGGCTGGGTGTCCGCGTGCTGGCCAAGCTGGAAGGCAACAATCCGGCCGGTTCCGTGAAGGATCGGCCGGCGCTGGCGATGATCACGGCTGCCGAGGCGCGTGGCGAGATCCGGCCCGGCGACACGCTGATCGAGGCCACGTCCGGCAACTACCGGCATCGCGCTGGCCATGGTGGCGGCGGTGAAGGGCTACCGGATGGTGCTGATCATGCCCGGACCCGAGCCTGGAACGCCGCCAGTCCATGCAGGCCTACAGGGGCCGAGCTGGTGCTGGTCTCGAAGGAAGAGGGCATGGAGGGCGCGCGCGATCTGGCGCTGGCCATGCAGGCCGAGGGGCGTGGCCGGGTGCTGGACCAGTTCTCCAACGACGACAACTGGCGGGCGCACTATCGCAGCACCGGCCCGGAAATCTGGCGGCAGACGGCGGGCCCGCGTCACGCACTTCGTGTCGGCCATGGGCACCACCGGCACCATCACGGGCGTGTCGCGCTTCCTGAAGGAACAGCAGAGACCATCCGGATCATCGGCGCCCAGCCGGCAGAAGGCGCGTCGATTGCCGGCATCCGCGCCTGGCCGCCGGGCTACGAGCCCGCCATCCGGGCGCAGGCGCGCATCGACCGGGGTGGAGGAAGTGAGCCAGCAGGCAGCCGAGGACATGACGCGCCGGCTGGCGAGGGAAGAGGGCATCTTCTGCGGCGTGTCGTCGGGTGGCGCGGCGGTGATTGCGCTGCGGGTGGCCAAACAGCTGGCCGCGGAGCGGTCTGCGGCGGTACGGCAGGCGGCAGCGTCAGCCGGGTCTGCCGGCACGGTGGAACCGGCCACCGTGGTGTTCATCGTCTGCGACCGGGGCGACCGCTATCTGTCCACGGGGCTGTTCGCCGGCTGATCAGCCCTCATGCGGCTGCCGCACCAGCACCGCCAGGCGCGGTGGGCCGCCCGCCCGTCGCCAGCCGGATCGACGCCGAACAGGCCTGGTGCGGGCTGGCCGTGGTCGTGCGGCAGCACCAGATAGCAGGTGCGCCGATCCACCGCCAGGCCCACCTGTGCGCCGTGCGGCAGCGTCAGCGTGGTGGGCTCGTGGCCGAAGGGCAGGCCGGTGATCAGCGGGGTGGGCGTCTGCGTGCGCAGCCACTGCCAGACCTTCTGCATCGTGTAGCGATCGCCTTCGGCCTGCTTCCAGCTGAAATGGCCCAGCAGCACGGCACGCTGGCGGTCCAGTACGCCGGTGTGCAGCAGCTGGGTCATCAGCCGCTCCACGCGGTAGGGGTGCTCGTTGACCTCTTCCAGGAACAGGATGCCGCCGTCGATGCGCGGAAAGAGCGAGGTGCCCAGCGGCAGCAGACCATGCTGAGGTTGCCGCCCCAGAGCGTGCCTTCGGCCTCGAAGCCCGAGGGCGCGCCTTCACCGCGAAAGCCGACCAGTTCCAGCCGGCCCGACAGGGCGTCGGCCAGCGTTTCAGCGTGGTGGGATCCCACGTCGGCCGGGTCGGCAGCGTCGAAAATGCGAGACCAGCGCAGGGCCGGCCCAGGTGGTGGCGCCTGTCCAGGGCCAGCATGGCCAGGTGGAAGGCGGTGAAGTCCGAGAAGCCCAGCCACTTCTTGCCGCTGGCTGCCAGACGCTCGAAGTCCAGCCTTTCCAGGTAGCGGGTGATGCCGTAGCCGCCCCGGCTGGTCGATGATGGTGGGGCGTCGGACTCCATGGCCCGCTGGAAGGCCTGCAGGCGCGTCTCGTCGTCGCCGGCAAAGCGCTGCTGGTGGGTGGCCAGCGCTTTTGGGTCCAGCGTCAGTCGAAAGCCCTGGCGCTGCAGTAGCCGTCGCGCCCGCTCGCACGCGGCTGCGGTCGGCAATCGCCCCGGAAGGGGAGATGACGTAGATGTCGCGGGGCGTGGGGGAAGGTCCAGCGGACCAGCAGGCAGGTCGGAGGAACTGGGCACGGAGGCAGGGCTTGTCACGGGGGAGGATCGTCCATGAACGGGCATGAGGCCGGCTATCTTAACGCCGCTGCCCGTGGCCGTGTCCCCCGATGCTCAGGGCGAGGGCGTCTTCTGTGGCAGCGTGGGCTGGTTGGGCAGTTCCAGCTGCGGTGCGCCCAGCGTGCCGGCATGGCGCTGGTGCAGCACTTCGGCCAGCTCGGTCACGGCCATGGCGTAGAAGAACGAGCGGTTGTAGCGGGTGATGGCGTAGAAGTTGCCGGTACCGATGACGTAGCTGGGCGGGTTGGCGCCGTTGGGCAGGTCCACCAGCATCAGCGGCTGGTCGGCCGGCAGCGACAGCGGGCTGGTGATGCCGGCGGCACGCAGGTCGGCGATGCTCAGCTCAGGTTTCGGGCCGCGGGCCAGCAGCGAGGCGGGGTCGGCGTTCTCGGCCAGCGTGACGGGGTAATAGAGGTCGCGGTCTTTCTGCCAGCCGTGGATGGCCAGGAAGCGCGCCACGCTGCCGATGGCATCGACCGGGCTGTTGACCAGATCGATACGGCCATCGCCGTCGAAGTCCGGTAGCATAGCTGCGGATGCTGCCGGGCATGAACTGCGAGGGTGCCGATGGCGCCTGCGTAGGAGCCCAGGGGGACATCGGATCCAGGCCGTTCTCGCGGCAGTACAGCAGGAACTGCTCCAGCTCCTTGCGGAAGTAGGCGGCGCGCGGCGGAAAGTCGAAGGCCAGCGTGGAGAGCGCCTGGATGGTGGGGGAACTTGCCGGTGTTGCGGCCGTAGAGGGTTTCCACGCCGATGATGGCGACGATGATCTCGGCAGGCACGCCATGTTCCTGCGTGGCGCGTTCCAGTGCGCCGGCATGCTGTTTCCAGAACTTCAGGGCCGCCATCGATGCGCACCGGCTGCAGGAAGCGGGCCCGGTGGGTCTGCCAGTCGGGCAGCTTTGGGGGCCAGGGGCGGCGTGGCGGGGGCAGCGCCTGCGGGCGTGGCGTCACCGGCCGGGGCTGGCACGGGGCGGCGGAGGCGGGGGCGCCATCAGCGCCAGCGTGCGCGCGCGTTGGGGCTGACCTGCGCGAACAGTGCCAGCAGGGCGTCACGGTCGAAGCCGTGGCGTTCGGCCATCTCGCTCACGAAGGCCTTCACGTCCAGATGTTCGGCGTAGTTGCCGGGAACGGGCTGCGGGCCGCTGGCCGCAGCAACTGCGCTGGCAGCCGTTGCGGCGGATGCCGCCGTGGCTGATGTGGCGGTGGCCTTGGACGCGGCTTTGGGGACGGGCTGTGTCCGGGCCGCTTTCCCGACGGCGTGTCCTCGGGATGCACCGGCGAGGCCTTCGCCGTTGCGGGCTTCGTTGAAGCCTGAGTGGAGCGGGATGCCTGGCGGCCTTGTTCCGTCCGGCCTTCTTGCTGCCTGTGGTCGAGCCTGTCGTGCGCTTCTCTTTCGTGAGCGCTGCCTTGCGGACTGTGTGTGCCTTGGCCGTACCTTCGGCCGAGGGGCCGCCAGGGCGACAGATGCAGTGCCCAGCAGGGGCAAGGCTCAGGCAGAGGGCGGCAAGCCGCGGGGCAGGGGGCGTGATGGCAGGCATGAAGGACAGGGCGGGTAAGACGGAGCGGGTCAGGGCCGGTTGCCGGAGGGGCGACCGGACTCCTGCGGCTCGCCTTCCCTCAGGGCCGGAAGGCGCACCAGCCCGCGCAGCTGGGCCCAGCAGTTCAGCCGGGCCGGGTTCGGGATCGTAGCGCATCCGGTTGTAGGTGGCGACGATATCGTGTGCCAGCGCGGCATTGTCGGCATCAAGCAGACGTTCGACGCGGTAGAGGAAGTGGTTGGCTGTTTCCTGGGGCATGCGGTCAGGCTCCGATGGCCGCCAGCTTTCCGGCAGAAATCGTCGAAGGCCTGCTCCACCGGGTCGCGAGGCTGCCGGGCCCTGCAGGGTGAAGAGTGCCGTGATGGCCAGCGCCAGACCCAGGGCGCCTGCCAGGGATGCCGGCCAGCGTCTGCCAGCCATCGGCACCCAGGCCCAGGCGGTCCAGCAGACGGCGCTGGCTGTTGCGGTCGTAGGACAGCAGCCACAGGTTCCAGTGATGGGTGATGCCGTCCAGACTCAGCGTCCACCGGCGGGTCAGGGTCCGAGGCGGTGCGCGCCAGCGTGTCCTGCTGCTGGGCGCGCAGCGACTGCAGGTTGCCCTGCTCGATGCGTTCGGGAGCGAGCGGCGGCCGTGGGGTCGGCGCGCAGCCAGCCTTCCTTCGGATGCCAGATCTCGGCCCAGGCGTGGGCGTTGGCCTGGCGGACGATCCAGTAATCATCCTGCGCATGGTGCTCGGCGCCCTGGTAGCCGGTCACCACGCGGGCGGGGCGACGCCCATGGCGCGCATCATGAAGACGAAGGCGCTGCTGTGGTGCTCGCAGAAGCCTGCACGGCCTCGAACAGGAATTCGTCGATGCTGTCCCCTGCCCAGCTTGGGGGCGACAGCGTGTAGTGGAAGGGCTCCTCGCGGATCCAGCGCAGCACATGGGCGGCCAGCACGTTGGGGATCGTCGCCCAGCTGCTGGCGCCACTGTCGGAGCCAGCGCCAGGGCACGCGGGTTGAAGCCCGACGGCAGTTGCAGCCAGTTGTGCGAGGCTGCGCTCGGTCTCGTTCAGCCCCGTCCAGGAGCCGGGCGCGACTGCGCTGCAAAGCGCATCCGTTCGGTCAGCGGTGATTGGCGCACCCATTCCATCGTGGGCAGCACGGCGGTGGGTTCATCGCCCACCTCCGGGGTCTGGGTGATGGTGTCCAGCCCCAGCAGCCAGCGGTTGTTGCCGGGCTCTCGCGTGATGGTGTATTGCCACGTGGCCGATCCCTCGCGGCACGCGCACCTCGGGGTCGGCGGCAGGCTGCGCTCGGCCGAGGGCGGCAGAGCCGTCCAGCGCCGGCCGTCGAAGTGGCCGAAGCTGGGGCCGCGCCAGTGGCATGTCGCTGGGGGCAGGGCGCATCGCCCTGGAATTCCACCCGCATCACGACTTCATTGGATTCGGCCAGCTTCGAGAAGTCGCCGGGGCCATCGAATCCGACAGGCCGGTGGTGCTGGCGTCCTGCTGGTTCTGGTTTGCCCCACAGCGGCCCGCTCGGGCGCGGGAACAGCACGAACAGGATGATGGCCAGCGGCAGGGCGCCTGCAGCAGCACGACGGCCTGCGCGCAGCCGGGGTGCGCAGCCGGAACCTCGGCCTGCTGGTACTGGATGGTGAGCAGCACGCGCCAGCAGCGCCGGAATGGCCAGCAGCGTCCAGGCACCCATCAGGATGCTCTGGGAGTGCAGATAGGCGGCCAGCAGCAGGAAGAAGCCCAGGAGACCGTGATGGTAGAAGTCGCGCCGGGTGCGCATTTCCGAAGCTTCAGCCCCAGAAGAGCACCACCAGCGCCACGCCCGCTTCCTGACCCACCAGGGTGCGGAACTGGGCGTAGACCGCGCCTACCACGGCCAGGCTGGCCAGGATGCGGATCCAGCGTCCCGGCAGGGGCCGGCCGGAAACGAGCAGGCCCAGCCGCCAGGCAAACAGGATGGCAAAGCCCGCCGTGCACCAGAAGGGGCAGGTACAGGGCATGGGGGCAGGACGGCCAGCAGCGTCACGGCCAGCAGGAAGAGCGTGTCGCGCCGGTCGCGTTCCCAGGTGCCGCCCAGGCGGCCGCCCAGCGCGCGCAGCGAGGGGCGCAGACGCGGGTTCAGGGTGGCGTGTTTCCTCGCCGCCGCGTGTTCGCGCGTCCGGATTCCGTGATCCACGGCCCGCGCTGCTGCCGGGGGCGGCCGTGAACGGCCGGGCAGGCTGCGGCCTGTTCGGGGCCTGGCTCATGATGCGGGGGCCTCACCGAAGCGGGCCAGGGCTTCCAGGCAGGCAGCGCGCTGTTTGGGGCCCCGATCGGTGATGAAGTGGCGGCGCGGCAGCTTCAGCGCATAGGGCTGCTCGGCCTGTTCGGCCAGTTCGATCCAGCTTGTCAGCCGCGACAGGCGTGCTTCTTCGTCCAGACCCGGCGGAAGCTGCTCCCAGTCGAACACCAGCTCGCCGCCTTCGCCGCCGTCGGAGAATTCCCGGGTCTGCGGCAGGCCCTGCGGATGGCGGGGCCATGGCGCGCCAGGCCAGCCGCCGGATCGAATCACCGGGGCGGTAGGGCGCAGGTGGCTGAAATCGTCGCCGCCATGCTGGTGCTGCTCGGCATGGCCGGTGGGATCATGGGACTGGGGCGGGGGCTGGGCGGGATTCTCGGGGCCGGCCAGGCCAGCACGCCGGCGGCCGGATACCACAGCGTCCAGACCCGCCACAGGCCCAGCGGGAAGTCGGAGGTGAGCCGCAGCAGCGGGGCCGGCTGCCAGCCGCGCTTCTCGGTCTTCAGCGCCACCGACACCATCTGCTCGGCCTCGGCGGCAATGTCCACTTCCTGCGCCTCGGTGTCGCGGCCCGTATCCAGGCGGATGGCGTAGCGTGCCAGCCGGTGGGGTTCGAAAGCTCAGATTGAGTTCCGCTGTCTCGCCGGCGTGCCGGATCGCCCCTGGCCCGGACGCAGCACCAGCCCGGCCAGGTTGCGCCAGGCAGCGAAAGAGCGACACCCAGAAGACGCCGCCCAGCACGAAGACCAGCACGTAGCCCAGCGCCAGCCCGTAGTTGATGGTCAGCACCAGCATGACCAGCAGCGCACCGGCAAAAGATCAGGCCCATCCGGGACGGCAGGACGTAGATCCGTCGATCGGGTGAGAAGTCGCCTTCCAGGGGGTGCGCGTGCGGCCGAAGAAGCGCATTCAGTAGGGGGAAGTGGTCGGAAGCGGACCTTGCACCGGAAGGGGCAGGGCCATGGCGTGGAACGGGGGCGTCATGTCAGGGAATGGCCACCGCCTTCTGCAGCTCGGCCACCAGCTCGGCGCGGGCACGGTGGTTGGTGGCGGCACCGCGCGCCGGCTTCAGGCGATGTCCGGCCACCGGCAGCAGCACAGCCTGCACGTCGTCGGGCAGCACATGGTTGCGGCCGTCCAGCAGCGCCCAGGCGCGGGCGGCGCGCAGCAGCGCCAGGCCGGCCCGTGGACTCAGCCCTCGGCAAACATCGACGAGCGCCGTGACTGGGTCAGCAGGTTCTGCACGTAGTCGATCAGGGGGCCGGAGGTCTTCACCTCGGTGACGGCTTTCTGGATCTGCAGCAGCTCGGCCGGCGTGAGGATCGGCTTCAGCTCGGTGAGCCAGTCCCGGCGGTCCCGGCCTTCCAGAATGGCGCGTTCCGACTTGCGGATCGGGGTAGCCCAGCTCCACGCACATCAGGAAGCGGTCCAGCTGCGATTCGGGCAGCGGGAAGGTGCCGATCTGGTCCTGCGGGTTCTGGGTGGCGATCACGAAGAACGGCTCGGCGCGGGCGATGGGCGACGCCTTCCACCGAGACCTGACGCTCTTCCATGGCCTCCAGCAGCGCACTCTGCGACTTGGGCGAGGCACGGTTGATCTCGTCGGCCAGCAGCATCTGCGTGAAGACCGGGCCGGGCATGAACGAAAAGCGCTGCTCCTGGCGCTGATAGACGCTGGAGCCGGTGATGTCGGCCGGGCAGGGTCGTTGGTGAACTGGATGCGCTTGTAGTCGAGCCCCAGCGAGCGGGCCAGCGTGTGGGCCAGCGTGGTCTTGCCCACGCCGGGCAGGTCTTCCAGCAGCAGGTGGCCACGGGCGAACAGGCAGGCCAGCGTCAGGCGGATCTGGCGCGGCTTGCCGACGACGATGGCGCCGATCTGCATGGCGACTTCCTGGATCTTTTGCAGCATGGGGAAACCAGCCTGACGGAGTGAAGGGAATGGAGGCAGGCCTGCACGGACACCGGCATCTTGATGCGTTGCTGTGCCAGGCCAATGTCACCGCCGGCGCCGATGGTAGTGGTGAATGCCCGCATGGCCGGTTCCGGGCTGACGGCCGGTTGGCGGGCGCGGATGCGCCCGCTGTCCGGTCCCCGGGCGCCATGTCGGCCGTCAGGGAGCAGGGGCAGACAGGGGATGGCTTTCCGTGCTTTCGGGCTTGCCGTCCTTCTGCCCTTCATTCCTCGGGCCCTTGGGCATCGTGGTGCCTGGGGGCGGAGGGGCAGCTCAGCCATCCGGTCGGCAGCGGGTCGATAGTTCATGACCTTCAAAAGACGGACCTCATGGGAAACCCTTATGAAACACTCTTTATAATGTGCAGAAAACGAGGCGTGTGCATGTACCTGCAGGCCGCCGCGCATGATTCCATGCCCCGTGCTCCCGGGCCTCGCATTTCCGGTCGGGGAGGGGGAATGGGTCCATCCGAAGCTTCCCCGATGGCGGCGTGTATGATTCCACGCGATGTGGACTACCTCTATCAACGGACTTGTCTCGCGAAAAATTCTGGTAGCAGTCAAACGGGTCGTCGATTACAACGTCAAGGTCAGGGTCAAGAGTGACAACACCGACGTGGATATCGCCAACGTCAAGATGTCGATCAACCCCTTCGACGAGATCGCCGTGGAAGAGGCCGTGCGCCTGAAGGAAAAGGGCGTGGCCACCGAAGTGGTTGCCGTCTCGTGCGGGCCCTCCGCCTGCCAGGAAACGCTGCGCACCGCGCTGGCCATCGGCGCCGACCGCGCCATCCAGGTGGAAACCGATGCCCAGCTGCAGCCGCTGGCCGTGTCCAAGCTGCTGCCGCCGTGCAGGCCAGGGAGTCGGCCGGCATCATCCTGCTGGGCAAGCAGGCCATCGACGATGACGCCAACCAGACTGGCCAGATGCTGGCGGCGCTGCTGAAGCTGCCACAGGGCACCTTCGCCTCGAAGATCGAGGTGGCCGATGGTCAGGCCACCGTCACCCGTGAGGTCGATGGCGGCCTGGAGACGCTCGCATGCCGCTGCCGGCCGTCATCACCGCCGATCTGCGCCTGAACGAGCCGCGCTACGTCACGCTGCCCAACATCATGAAGGCCAAGAAGAAGCCGCTGGAAAAATTCTCCCCGGCCGACCTGGGCGTCGATCCGGCGCCGCGCCTGAAGGTGCTGAAGGTGACCGAGCCGCCTGCCCGTCAGGGTGGCGTGAAGGTCTCCAGCGTCGAGGAGCTGGTCGAGAAACTGAAGAACGAAGCCAAGGTCATCTGATCAGGCGCAACGGAAGAGGAGTGACCCATGGCAGTACTGGTTATTGCAGAACACGACAACAAGACCCTGAAACGCGCCACACTGCAGGCTGTGGATGCGGCCGCCCGGCTGGGTGAGGTGCACCTGCTGGTGCTGGGCAGCGGCGTGGATGCCGTCGCCCAGGCCGCCGCCAAGGTGGTGGGCGTCGCCCAGGTGAAGGTGGTGGATGATCCGGCGCTGGCCGAGCAGCTGGCCGAAGTCGTCACCGCCCAGGTGGTGCCCCTGGCCAAGGACCACAGCCACGTGGTGGCCGCCGCCACCGCCCACGGCAAGGACTTCATGCCGCGCGTGGCCGCCCTGCTGGACGTGGCGCAGATCTCCGAGGTGACCGGCATCGATTCGGCTGACACCTTCCGCCGGCTCCATCTACGCCGGGCAACGCCATTGCCACCGTGCAGAGCAGCGACCCCATCAAGGTGCTGACGGTGCGTGGCACGTCCTTCGACGAGGCAGCCGAAGGCGGCCTCGGCCGCCATCGAGAAAGTGGCGGCCGTGGCCGTCGACGGCCAGCCCTGCCCTGGTGGGCCGCGAGCAGCCCCAGCGACCGTCCCGAGCTGACAGCCGCCCAGGTGGTCGTTGCCGGCGGCCGGGGCTGGGCAGCGCCGAGCAGTTCCAGGCCGTGCTGGAGCCGCTGGCCGATCGGCTGGGCGCGGCCCTGGGGGCCTCGCGTGCGGCGGTGGACGCCGGCTATGCGCCCAATGACTGGCAGGTGGGCCAGACCGGCAAGATCGTCGCGCCGCAGCTCTATATCGCGGCCGGCATCTCGGGTGCCATCCAGCACCTGGCCGGCATGAAGGACAGCCGCATCATCGTGGCCATCAACAAGGATGAAGAGGCGCCCATCTTCAGCGTGGCCGACTATGGCCTGGTGGCCGATCTCTTCGAGGCTGTGCCTGCGCTGACCGCCAAGCTGGGCTGATCGCCCGATCGTCTCACCGGACGGCGGAGCGTGACACTCGTCACGTTCCGCCGTCGTCGTTTCCGACCATGAAAAAGGACCCGACGTTTTGTCGATTCTCTGAGACCCTGGTTGCTTGCCGTGGGGCGGGGCGCCGATCAAGAATGCCTGCCGCTGGTGCCCGGCCGGGCGCCTTTCGTCAGGAGACGTGGAAATGGAAACGAAATTTGCGGTGGGCCGTCTGGTGCTGTCCTGTGCCGCCGTGGCTATGAGTGGTCTGCTGGCGGCGGGCGCCGCCCAGGCTGAAAGCGTCACCAAGGTCTCATCAGTCGCGCATGCACGATGGTTCGCTGAGCTTCGGCGACAAGCCCGCCCAGGGCGCCATCGAGACCGAAAGCCGCGACTACCGGCTGCCCGACGCCCCGCCGGCCGCCGTGCTGGAAGCCGAGCGCCGCAACTGGGCCGAGCAGAACCGGGCCTCGAGCAGCGTTATACCGACCGCCTGGCCATCGAGGCCATGCAGGAACGCCAGCGCAAGCTGGAAACCGCCATGCTGCGTGCTGCCGAGCGCTGCTGCGCCCACCGAGACGCTGGTCTACGGGGGCGCACCCGTGGTCTGGGGCTCCGCACATCCGCCCCATGCCGCCCATGGCCCAGCCCGGAGGCGCGGTCTATCGCAGCTCGCCCGGTGCCGTGAACGGCCGCGGCGCACCGTTCCTGTCCAGTGGCTTCCAGGCGCATCCGGCGTACTGATGCCCGCTCATCCTCGCATGAAAAACCCCGGCGGCGCAAGGCTGTCAGGTTTTTGTTGGGAGCCTCATCGGGCATCCGGGGGCGGAGGCCCGCATGCGGCGCGTGACCGGATGCCAGCCGTGCAGGGCGTGGCCAGGTGTGAGCCACGCAGGGCCTGGCCGGCGGGGCAGGGTCGTGGCCGGTTTCAGTCCGCTGCGGCTGGTGCGGCCTCTTCCTTGGTGGGTTCCTTCAGCCGTGTCACCAGCAGCTGGTCGATGCGATGGTGGTCGATGTCGACCACCTCGAACTTGTAGCCGCCATAGGTCACGGCGTCAGTGAGTTTTCTAGGGCATGCGGCGCAGGCTGTACATCATGAAAGCCAGCCAGCGTCTCGTAGTTGCTGTCCTCGGGCAGTGCCTCGATGTCCAGCACCCGCAGCACGGTCTCCACCGGGGTCAGACCGTCGATCAGCCAGCTGTTGTCGTCGCGCTTGACGATCTGCCGCTGGTTGTCGTTGACCAGATCGCCCATCACGGTGCTCATCACGTCGTTGAGGGTGATCAGCCCCACCACCAGCGCGTACTCGTTCAGCACGATGGCGATGTCCTCGCGGCTGGCCCGGAAGTGGTTCAGCAGCTCGGACAGGGTGAGCGAATCCGGGATGGTCAGCACCGGCTTGATCCACGGCGCACCCTTGAGCGTCAGCGGCTCGTTGTTCAGGATGCGGGCCAGCAGGTCCTTCGACTCCACGTAGCCGACGATGCGGTCGATCCCGTCGTCGCAGACCAGGAAGCGCGAATGGGCCAGCTGGGCAATCTGCTCGCGGATCTCCTGCTCGGTCTCCTGCAGCGTGAGGTAGGCAATGCTCTCGCGCGTGGTCATGGCCGACGACACCAGCCGCGATTCCAGCTCGAACACGTTCTCGATCAGGTGGTATTCGGTGTCGGGCAGCACACCGGCCTCGGCGCCGGCATCCACCACGGCCGAGATGTCGTCGAAGGTGAGCTCGTCGGTGCGCTGTGCCGGCAGCCCGAACAGCGAGATCAGCTTGTCCGAGAGCGTGTTGAAGATCCAGACGATGGGCTTGAACAGCACGATGCAGCCGTGCAGGGGGCGCACCAGCCGCCGGGCCAGTCGCTCGGGGGGCCAGCATGGCCAGCCGCTTGGGCAGCAGGTCCGCAAACAGGATGAACATGCCCGTCACCACCAGGAAGGACAGCGTGGTGGTGAGCGGTTCCAGCCAGGGCCCTTGTAGAAGGGCTCGATCCAGTCGCGCAGTGAGGGGCCAGCGCCGATTCACCCACCGCACCGGCCAGGATGGGCCACGGCGTTGATGCCGATCTGCACTGCGGTGACGAACTGGCCGGGGCGCGACTGCAGGGCCAGAATCTCCTTGGCGTGCTCGTCTCCCTCGTCGGCCATGACCTGCAGCCTGATGCGGCGCGAGGCGGCCAGCGAGATTTCGGCGGCCGAGAAGAAGGCGCTGCACAGGATGAGCAGCAGCAGGATGAGAAGCTGTTGGGTGGGACTGAGACTGAAATGCAAAGCGGGCTCCGAAGCCGCACAGGGGACGGTCTGGACAGGCTCCGTGATGGCGCGTCTCGTGTTTTTCGGACTTTCCCGAGTGCTTTGAACTCAAAGATTACCCACTTTGTGCGTTTTCAGCCACTTTTGGCCGATCAACGTCGGGTGTTTGTCGTTCCTGGCACAGTGGTGCCGAGTCCTGGGCGCATCTCCCGAGGAGCGTCCATCCGTGCCGAAGCGGTTGCCTTGCCCGCGCTCATGCCGGGAATGGTGGTTCATTGCATGACAACGGCGCACTTGCGCTATACAATCAAGGGTTTCCTCAACATCGGGTTTCTTATGGGCGCGCTCTGGCGTGGCCTTGGGAGCCCGGCAGGCAGTTTCTGGCCAGGCCCGGAGTCCGGGTGCCAGTTCTGCGGCATCGGCTGGTATTCGGAGATATCTCAATGGTCGTCGTTCGTCTCTCGCGTGGTGGTTCCAAGAAACGCCCCTTTCACAACATCGTCGTCACCGACAAGCGCAACCGTCGTGATGGCAGCTTCATCGAGCGCCTGGGCTTCACAACCCGGTGGCTTCCGAGAAGGAACAGCAGTCCCTGCGTCTGGATCTGGCCCGCGTGCAGCACTGGGTCAGCCAGGGCGCACAGCTGTCGCCCAGCGTGGCCCGCCTGGCCAAGAAGGTCGGTGAGCAGCAACCCGCCGCTGCTGCCTGATTCCTTCCAGAGCAGTTTCCGTGGCTGATCCCCACTGGATCGGCGTCGGCCGCATTCGGGGCAGCCATGGTGTTCAGGGCGCGCTGAAGATCGAGCCCTCACGCCGCTGCCTCCGAATCGGTGCTGCGCCATGCCCGGCGCTGGCGTCTGGTCGAGGCGGTTGAACCGTCTGCGGACGGCGCACCTGCGGGGCAGGTCCCCGCGCCCAGACGCGCAGCCCGTCCGCTGGCGTTGCCGCAGGTCGTGCGGCGTGGCGCGCTGCCGCCTGCAGGGTGATGCGCTGGTGGCCGAGCTGGTGCTGCTGGACGGCCAGCCGCCGCTCACGCGTGAACAGGGCCTGGCCCTGAAGGGCGTGGAAATCCAGGTCGATCGCGCCGGACTTCCCGCCCACCCAGGACGACGAGTTCTACCATGCAGACCTGATCGGCTGCGAAGTCATCGGCCCAGCAGGGGCTCGCCTGGGTACGGTCGTGGCCGTCGACGACCATGGTGCGCAGCAGGTGCTGCGTCTGGACGACGGCATGCTCATCCCCTTCGTCGAGGCCATCGTTCAATCGGTGGACATTGCAGCCCGGCGCATCCAGGCAGATTGGGCGGCCGACTGGCGCTGATCCCTCGCATGGCCTGAACGTTGCTGCGACACGCCGCCGTGCGTGGCGAAAGGGAAGGCCGTCTCATCCCCTGACGCCTTTCCTTGCCATGGACTTCGAGATCATCACCATCTTTTCCCGACCTGGTCGAGGCTGCGGCACCCTCATGGCGTGGTCGGGCGCGCGCAACGACGCGTATTTCCTGCGCTGCTGGAATCCGCGCGACTACACCTTCGACAATTACCGGCGCATCGATGACCGCCCCTATGGCGGTGGGCCGGGCATGGTGATGCTGGCCGAGCTGCTGCTGCGCTGCCTGACGCGCTGCGGGAGACCCGATGCCGCCGAAGGGCGCCCCGAGCTGCCTGTCATCTATCTGTCCCCGCAGGGCCAGCATTTCAGCCAGGCACGCGCCCAGACCATGGCTGCTTCCGACGGTGCCATCTTCCTGTGCGGCCGCTACGAGGCCATAGACCAGCGTTTCCTCGACGCCGTGGTCGATGAGGAAATCTCGATGGGCGACTTCGTGGTCTCGGGCGGGGAGTTGCCGCCATGCTGGTCATGGATGCCGTGGTGCGCCTGCTGCCGGGGGTGCTCAACCACGGCGAATCGGCCGAGCAGGACCTCGTTTGCCGAAGGGGCACCGGCCCAGCGCCTGCTGGACTGCCCGCATTACACCCGCCCGGAGCAGCTGCCGGTTGCCGCGCGACGTGCCGGCCGGGGTGCCCCCTGTGCTGCTGTCGGGCAACCATCGCGAGATAGAGCGCTGGCGTCATGCCGCCGCCCCTGGACGCCACGCAGCGCAAGCGCCCGGATCTGCTTTCGGCGGAATCCGTGCTATCATCAAAAAGCTTAGCTTGCATCCTCTGGCGGGACCATCCGCCGCTGGCCCACAATTTTGTGCCATCGGCTCCAATCCCAACAACAGCCCCGCCCATGATGCCTGGAGTCCTCTAGCATGAACCTCATCGCCCAGCTCGAACAGGAAGAGATTTCCCGCCTCGGCAAGCAGATTCCCGCCTTTGCACCTGGTGACACCGTGGCCGTGGCCGTCAACGTGGTTGAAGGCAGCCGCAAGCGTGTGCAGGTCTCACGAAGGCGTGGTCATCGCCAAGCGCAACCGTGGCCTGAACAGCGCCTTCACCGTCCGCGAAAGATCTCCTCGGGCGAGGGCGTCGAGCGTACCTTCCAGCTGTACTCGCCGCTGATCGCCAGCATCGAGGTCAAGCGCCGTGGTGACGTGCGCCGCGCCAGCTGTACTACCTGCGCAACCTGTCCGGCAAGAAGGCCCGCATCAAGGAAAAGCTGCCGGCCCGCACGCAGGCTGCCAAGGCCGCCGCGGAAGGCGCCGAGGGCTGATCGGTTCCGCCATGCTCTGGCCGCCGGCCACCTGTCCCACGAGGGGTGGCCGCACCTGCGCCAGCATCGGCCGATGTTTCCGTTCCGCCTTTCGATCCGTCGTCTGCCCCCGTGCTGGCTGCAGCCGGCGGATCTTCCGAACAACCGCTGTCCGATCAGCGCCTGCAGGGGCGACTGGATCCGGCAGCGGTTTTTGCATCCGCCCACCGGCTGGCGGATCGAGGCCGAGAGCAATGCTGAGGCGCCGTCGGGGCCGCCCCCAGGTGTGCCGGCTGTTTCTGTCGGCCCATCGTCCGCCTCCCATCGGCTTCTGTTTGGGCACCCCAGGAGTCCGCAGGGGTGCGCGCTTCACACCCTGACGCCACGGCGAGACGCCCGCTGACGCCGGCTGCCGTGCTGGTGCCGCTTCTACCTACCCCTCAGGGGCTGGGTGTGCTGCTGACAGTGCGCAGCAACCGGCTGCGCCACCACCGGGGGCAGATTGCCTTCCGGGCGGCCGACTGGATCCGGACGATGCGTCAGCCACCGATGGCGCCCCTGCGCGAGGCAGCCGGAGGAGATCGGCCTGGCGCGTCATCAGGTCCAGGTGCTGGGCAGCCTGCCCGGCATGGCCACCGGTACGGGCTATTGGGTCAACCCCGTGGTGGGACTGCTGGATGCCGCGGTGCAGCCCCAGTCACTTGTGCTGTCGCCACAGGAGGTGCAGGAAGCCTTCGCAGTGCCGCTGGCCTTCCTGATGAATCCGGCCAATCACCAGCGCCGTCTGGGCCGCTGGCAACAGGACGGGCAGCTCATCCAGCGCGCCTTTCACGCCATGCCCTGGCAGGCGCCGGCGGGCCACACCTATTTTCATCTGGGGGCCACCGCCACCATGCTGCGCAATTTCTATCACTTCCGGCGGCGTGACGGAAACGGGGGCTGCTGTTGCAGCCTGAGGGTCCCGTCCGGCGATCGTACTGGAGGGCGGCGTGCAGAGGGGGCAGGGAGTCGCCGTCGGCTTGAGACTAGGCCAGTCTTCCTGACCATCGCTCCCCGTGACAACCGCAAGACCCTGTCAGGCAAGCGATCTTTCTCGTCCTTTCAGGGGGAGCGGTCATTACCATTGCACAGGTGATCCCAGTCTGGATGGCCGCGTCATGGACGACCAATTCCTGAAAAATCCTCGTGCATTCCACGGTGGTCGCTGCTCCGTCCCTGCTGGGTGAAGGGGGCCCTCAAGTACCGCTGGCCGGTCTGGCTGATGTTCCTGCTGGGGCTGCTCCTGCCATGCCTGATGCTTGTGCCCCATGGAATGACGGGACCGGATGGTGGCCCAAGTCACCGATCGTCATCGGGATCCTGACAATCTATGGGGGTGTTTGTCGGAGCTGGCATGGCCCTGGCTACCTGGATGAAACGCACCGGGCAGGTGGAGTGAAGGAGAACGTCATGACAGGGCTGGATGTGCTGCGTTTTGTGGGATGGGTACTGGTGTTGTGGGCCTGGGGCTCTATCATGAACTGGGCGCCCAGGAAACGGCTGTCGTTGTGGCAGGTGTTCGGGATTGTCAGCGTGTACTTTCTGCTTTCCCTGTGGGTACCGCATCTGTTTGGGCCACACGCTTTCCTGGCGCGCCCGTGGATCACGCTCGGCCTGGCGCCCGCGCTGTCCGTGCTGGTGGGCGCCGTATGCACGGGCGTGATCCTCTGGTTGCGCCGCAGGATGGCTGCAGAATCATCGCAATGATTGCAGCCATCCCGCGACCCCGGCATGCTCAGCGCTGTTGCAGCGTCTTCTGCCGGATCAGCGCCTTGCGCTGCAGGGTCTTCACGCTCTTCAGGTTCCTGCTGGCTTCAGGCCGCGTCTGCCAGTAGAGCGTGCCGCTGCCACCCACGGCGCTGCGGTCATCAGCCACCGAGATGCCCTTGAACTCGGGAGATGTCCAGTCTCCAGCCGGCCGGAATGCGCCAGTTACTGCACGACAGGCGCTTGATGGCGGGTAGCTGCTGCTCCAGGCACAGGCGGAACTCGTCCTTGGCCTTGCCTTTGAGCACCTTCAGCGTGGCCTGGTTGCCCTTGTCATCCCTGCCAGTGCTGCAGCACCTGCTTGAAGGGCACCACCTCGCCAGCGCGCAGGGTGTAGCTGCCGGCAGAGCGCAGCGGCGATGCTGCCGAGGCAGGGGTCTCCCGTGGTGAAGCTGGCCTGCGTGACAGGGTGAGCAGCGGGCGACCTGGGTGGCTTCGCCGTCGACGCTGTAGAGGAAGCGGCCCGGCGTGAAGAAGCCCAGCTCCCTGATAGCCCTCGAAGAAGCGTCCCATGTGAACGTCCATTCCCAGCGTGACGGTCTGAGGAGTGAAAGCGTAGTCCGGCAGCAGATTCCGGCTCTCGTGGCTCAGGAAGTTCTCGAACTCGTGGGTGTAGTGGGTCTGCCCCGGCTCCGTCCGGCCAGGGTGGTCGATGCTGGACCACCCCTCGACATCGGGCACGGCGGGCACGCCGTCGTTACGGGGCAGGGGCTTGCCGTCTGGGCCAGGACCGTTCCAGGGCACGGCAGACCAGCTCTGGTAGTTCGGGCCCGATGAGGGCGGGCACCGTGTCCACATAGTGGACCAGCACGCCGGCCAGCACGTCGCCACGCACGCCCCGGGAGGACACGGTGGCCGCCTTGTAGGCCGGATAGCGGGTCGTGGACTGCCAGGCCCGTTGCCGGTCGTCGCGTTCATCCACCACGCGCAGGCCCTGATAGGTGGGCAGCGCGCTCAGGGTCGTCCAGTCGGTGGGCACCTGCCAGAGCGTGCAGCTCAGGCGCTTCATGTTCTGGACCTGCTGGTCCAGGCAGAGGCGCACCTGGCCCTTGGTCTGGCCCGCCATGGGCACCAGCTTCACGGAGTCCCCCTGGGCGTTGCGCCATTCAGCCAGCGACTGGTTCAGCGCGATGCGCTGACCGGACGTGATGGTGACGGGGCGAGAGACTGCATCCAGCATCAGGGTCTGGCCGTCGGATGCGGCATCCTTGCCACTGCGGCCGTTGCCGGTGCCGCCAACCCGCACCTGCGCCTGGCTGCCCAGGTTGAGCGTGGTGTCGCGGGAATAGGCCAGGTACTGGCTGCCGTGGAAGTTCTCCTGGTAGGAGCCCTCGCTGACCATGTTCAGATCCAGCCCGGTATCCAGCGTGGGATAGGCAAAGCCATCGACAGGGCTGTCCTGCAGCCAGCTGGCCTGGTGGTAGCGATAGTGGCGGCTTGCCTGGTCCACCTGTTGCAGCCACTGGCCACCCTGCAGCGGGGGCGTGTGCGCCAGTGCGTCAGTGTCGACCTGGCCCTTGTTTGCGGTACCACGCCATGGCCATGCGGGCCAGACACGGTACTCGGGGGTCTGACCGTCCCAGGTGGTTCCCTGCAGCAGCAGGGTGGCCAGCAGATCGCTGCTGATGCTGCGCGTGTCGATGGCGGCCTGGGTGGAGCTGGCCGCCTTGCTGCTGGGGGCAAGCGTGCCGTTGATTGCCTGGGCGGACGAGGATCCGGCTGTGACCAGGCTGTCCGCGGTCGCCTTGGTCCGCGTTGCCGAGTCGTCCTGACCACTGCCGCAGCCGGCCAGCAGCGCGAGGATTGCCGCCGCGAGAATCGTGTGGCGGGAGGGTATGCGCGTCGTCATGGTCTGCCTCCGTCTGTTGGCGTGGGGAAACGATTTGCATGCAGCCACCATAGCGCGTGTCGATGATCCTGCGACGAATGTAGTGTTTGGTTACTTGATTTCGGGGTTTTCGGAACGGTTCCTGGGGGTGATTACAACGTAAAAGAAAGTTTTCGTGACAGGCCGGCATACGGATTCCCTGTCTGTCCAAGACATCATGCGCCGATCCAATGGTCAGGAATCATGGGCCGCATGTCCCTGATTGTTGACCGAATTTCGTCGAATCGGCGTCAGCGCCGGCAGCGGCCCAAGTCCGGACGTAGGGGAAGCCCCCGACAGGGAGGGCATTCCGGCGACGCAGAAAAAGCAGAGGCGGACGTTTTGGGAGCGCCCAGGCGGGTCTTGCTTTTTGTAATTTCTGCTTCGTGTCGCCGGTCCCCGGACCAGGGGCCCTGACCCTGAACCCAGGGCCTGTCACACGTCATCTGTCACACGCGACCCGTCACCTGGTGCACCTCGCCGGTGCATGTCACTTGGCTCCCGGCACCCAGCACTCAGCCCTCAGCCCTCAGCCTTCAACCTTCAACCTTCAACCTTCAACCTTCAACGCCGCAGACGCCTAGTCGTAATCCACCAGCTGCTGGAAGAGTTCGTAGCGGTGCGGGTCGATGTCGCCCCGTTCGGCCGCATCGCGGATGGCGCAGCCTGGTTCGTCGTGGTGCTGGCAGTCGTTGAAGCGGCATTGGCCCAGATAGGGGCGGAACTCGGGCATGGCGTGCAGCAGCTGCCAGCGGCTCAGGTGCGCCAGCTCGAACTGCTGGAAGCCCGGGGTGTCGATCAGCCAGCTCTGGCCATCGGGCAGGATGAAGGCGCGGCTGAAGGTGGTGGTATGCCGGCCGCTGGACAGCGCGGTGGAGATCTCGTTGGTCTGCTGGCTGGCGGTGGGCACCAGGGCGTTGAGTAGGGTGGATTTGCCCATGCCGCTCTGGACCCAGCAGCACGGTGCGCTTGCCGACCAGGCGTTCCCTGCACGGGTTCCAGCGAGGCGGGATCCTTCAGGGCCGAAATGGGCAGCATCGGGTAGCCCAGCGACTCGTAGACGCGCGTGCGCGCCTGTACCTGCTCGAACGAATGGCTCCAGGTCCCGCTTGGTCACCAGCACCAGGACCGGGATGTCTTCGGCGGTGAGGCCCAGCAGCAGCCGCATCAGCAGCGCTTCGTCGAAGGCGGGTAGCCACCGATCAGCACGGCGGCCTGATCGAGGTTGGCGGCAATGATCTTCTCCCGGAAGGCGTCGCGGCGACGCACCTGGTTGCGGCGCGGCGCCACGCTCGATGGCCGAAGGGCCGCTCTCGGCCTGCCGGTAGGTCACGTGGTCGCCCACCACGCAGTCCAGTCGCCGGCCCACCGCCATGGCGGGCAGGTGCGGTCCGCCATCCGTCGGTGCCAGCAGGAACTGGCGGCCATAGGGCGGCCATCACATCGGCCTGCAGTCGCTCGGAACGGGTCTGGCCGCGTGGCTGGACCTGGCTGCCGGCCGGGGTCTTGCGGGTGTGGAACGGCTGCCGCCCGGTCGGGGGCTGGGCGTCCCCGGCCCTTGTTGGCCAGGGCCATGGCCTCGTCCTCGTAGCGGGCACCCGTGTAGTCGTCGTCGGAGTCGTCGGCGGTGCCGGTGCGGCGCGGATGATCGGAGGAGGTCATGGCTGTGGTGTGGTCATGGCTGTGCTGGGGCAGCAGGGGTCGCCTCGGCCAGCCGTTGCCGGATCCGGCCAATGCGCAGCGGCGCCGGCGGGTGGGAGTCGTAGAACGCCGAATGCAGCGGATCAGGCGTGAGGGTGCTGGCGTTGTCCTCGTAGATCTTGGTGAGGGCCGAGACCAGCGCCTGGCCGTTGCTGTGTTCCACCGCGAAGGCGTCGGCCTCGAACTCGTCACGGCGCGACATCCAGGCCATCAGCGGCCGCAGCGGCAGCAGGAAGACGGGCAGGGCCAGGAAGAAGAGCAGCAGCGCCACGCCGGCCGGTGCCTGGGCCTGAAGGGCCGATGGCGATGCCCAGCCCCTGGTAGAACCAGATCTGTGACGACAGCCAGCCCAGCAGAGCGAAGGCAACCAGGCTGAACACGCCCTGCATCACCAGACGCTTCAGGATGTGCTTCTTCTGAAATGGCCCAGCTCGTGCGCCAGCACGGCCTCCACCTCGTCCCAGACCTCCAGCCGGGCCAGCAGGGTGTCGAAGAAGACGATGCGCCGGCTCTTGCCGAAGCCGGTGAAGTAGGCGTTGCCATGGGCCGAGCGGCGGCTGCCGTCCATCACGAACAGGCCGCCGGCACTGAACTGGCAGCGCGCCAGCAGCGCCAGGATGCGTTCCTTCACCGGTCCGTCGGCCAGCGGCTCGAAGCGGTTGAAGAGCGGGGCAATGACGGTGGGAAAGAGCAGCAGCACCACCACGTTGAAGCCGATCCAGAAGGCCCAGGCCCACAGCCACCAGCGCTGGCCGGTGTGCTGCATCAGGGCGATGAGGGCAGCCAGCAGCGGCAGTCCCAGGAGGGCGCCGACCAGCAGTGCCTTCAGGTGGTCGGCCACGAAGAGCGCCGGCGTCATGCGGTTGAAGCCGAAACGGCTTTCCAGCCGGAAATGCCGCCACCAGTCCACCGGCAGCTCGGCCAGGCTGATGAGAAGCAGTGTGGTGCCCATGACGAGCAGTTGCTGCAGGAGTGGCTGGTCGGGCAGCCAGCGCATCCAGGTTTCGTGGATGAACTGCAGGCCGCCCAGCAGCGTGAGCGCAAGCAGCACCACCGCGCCCACGCACTGAGTCGACGATGCCCAGCTGCACGCGGGCGATGGTGTAGGCGGCGGCGCGGCTGGTGGGCCGGCAGGCTGATGCGGCTGGCGAAGCGTTCGGGCACGGCGTCGCGGTGCCGGCTGACGTGGCGGATCTGACGGCTGGCCAGCCAGAGACGCAGGATCAGCGACAGCAACAGGAACTCCGACGAACAGGAAGCTGAAGTGCAGGGGTTGCATGCGACAATTAGCACGGAAACCCAAGACACAACGGGAGCGGCAGCCGCCCCGGAAAAACGATCGGAACGGCATGGACCAGACGTCGGAGGGCGCTCCGCACGGCGTCTCGGCCGGTCATACGGCCGATGGCCAGCCACTGGGGACCGTGTTCGTCCCCCTGGCCGACCTGACGAGAGCCGTCTGGTCTGGCTCGACATGGAAATGACCGGCCTGCATCCGGACATCGACCGCATCATCGAGGTGGCGATGGTGGTGACCGACAGCGAGCTGAACCTGCTGGCCGAAGGGCCGGTGCTGGCCATTCACCAGCCCGACACGGTGCTGGACGCCGTGCGACAAGTGGAACCAGTCCACCCATGGCAAGTCCGGGCTCATCGACCGCGTGCGGGCCTCGACGCTGACCGAGGCCGCGGCACAGCATCCTGCTGGAGTTCATTCGCGCCTGGGTGCCGGAAGGCAAGTCACCCGCATGTGCGGCAACTCCATCGGGCAGGACCGGCGCTTCACTGGCGCGCTACATGCCCGAGCTGAGAGCTGGTTCCATTACCGCAACCTGGATGTGAGCACGCTGAAGGAACTGGCACGGCGCTGGGCGCCCGAGGTCTATCGCAGCTTCAAAGAAGCGAGGCGCCCACACGGCGCTGGCTGACATTCAGGAATCCATCGACGAACTGCGGCACTACCGTCAGCACTTCATCGGACCGGCCGGGCAGCCGAAGGGCTGATCCCGAACCTGGGATCAGCCGGGGCCCTGGTGGATGTGCTCAGGGCCTGGCGGGCGTCTCGACAGGCACCCGCCGGTCACAGTCCCAGCAGGTGCGGCGTCTGCCGAAGGGCCGCTGACGCTGCCACAGCGACTGCCAGGGCTGGGCCAGGATCTCGGCGGGTGTGGCGCCATCCAGGCTGGGGTTCTTGGCGCGGCCCAGCAGGTCGGGCAGGTTGATGGGCGTGCCCGGCGTGTCGTCGGCCACCAGCAGCCAAGGGCAGACAGGCTTGGAAGGTGCGTCATCCTGCTGCCGCAGATCCGGCAGCCGCACGAAGCGGGCGCCGGCGTAGTAGGCAAACAGGGCCAGTTCCCCGGCATCCGCTCCGGCATGCAGCACGCAGCCCGGCTGGCTGGCAAACAGTGCCCGCGTGGGAATCACCAGTTCCTGGTAGCTCTTTCGCCAGTTGCCGGCAGGCAGCCATAGGGTCATCAGGAGCAGCCAGGTCAGCACCATGCCACCCGACGACAGGGCCATGGGACGCCAGAAGGGGCGCGGCCTGCGCGACACGCGCCACACCACCAGCAGCACCCAGGCCCCGGTGGCCAGCAGCCCGATGATCAGCTCGATGACCGAGACGTGGGCGACAAAGCCCGGCAGCGCGGCTTCGGCACGGGCTGCCATGCGCGGCGGCCAGCCCGACATGAAGGCGACCCAGTAGGCCCAGACGGCCAGGCTGGCCACCGAGAAGATCATGACGGCAAACCAGTCCACCACGCTGACAAAGGTTGCGGCGGATCATGGGCAGCGTCATGCCGGTCAGCACTGGCCATCGGCAGCACCATCGGGGTGAGCGTGGCCTGGTGGTCAGCCGTCTGCGGGTTGCACAGCGAGGCCAGCAGCATCAGCAGCAGCGGGAAGAGGGGTGCGGCAATGGGGGCCCTCACGGCAGCCGGTCCGCCAGCGCCACATGCCCCACAGCACGAAGGGCCACAGCGGCCACAGGTACCACGGCAGCGTGCCGCCCAGTTGGAAAGCGCTCGCCGCTCGGTGCGCCGAACATGCCGGCATTCCAGGACAGCCAGCCGTGGAAGAACTCCGCCACCTTCTGGCTGGCGGCCGGATCCACGGGCAGGTTGCTGTCACCCTCCATCAGGGGCAGGGCCTGCACCACGGCGTCCGAGTGGCTGAAATAGGCCCGCAGCAATGCCGGCCAGACAATGTCGCCCAGCACGGCCACCGGCAGCATCGTCAGCAGGATCCAGCCCGCCACCAGCCGGAAGGGCACCACCAGCCACAGGAGCAGCAGCGTGGCCAGCAGCATGACGACGGCCAGCGGAATGCTGCAGGTGAGCAGGCTGGCGGCAATGGCCAGGCCCATCAGCAGCCCGCCGCGGCGGGGACGATCGATGGCGACCGACAGGGCCGAACAGATGCAGCGCCACGCACAGGATCTGCGAGGCGTTGGCCGTGGTCTCGTGGATGGGAGCGATGAGACCGAAGCAGGCCAGCACGGCCAGCAGTGCCGCATCGGCCACAGCGTGGCCGAAGTCCTGCGGACTGGCACCGGCGCCGAACGGGTCCTGTGGTTGGATCTCCGGGCCGCACGGCCAGGTTGCGCGCCGCATACCAGAGCAGCGTCATGGCTAGGGCGATGCCCGCAGCCGCCGTCAGTCGCATGGCCAGATCCGGTGCAATGCGCGCAGCCGTCGGCCGCATGGCCGAAGAAGCTGGCCAGCAGCGTGTTGAAGAGCCGTGCGGCGTGCATGCCCAGCGCGCCCGCCCAGAAGGGCAGCGGGCCACCTTCGTCGGGCACCAGCTGGCCCTGCACGTTGGGCAGCAGCCAGTCGATGCTGTTGCCGGTGGCCATGGTGTGGGCAATGCCGAAACCGATGGCGTCGTCGGTCCGCCAGGGGTCGCGTCCGAACAGGCCGGCCAGGGACATAGACCGCGCAGAACAGCAGCGGAATCCAGCGCGGCAGGCGTGCGGCGTCTGCCGAGGTGACCAGATAGGGTCTGACGCGCGACCCGGAACTAGAGCTTGTCATCGTCGGATCCTGTGGGGCCGATCAGTCATCGTTTGGGCTCATTGTCCGCCAGGGGCGCATCGGACGCACGAGAGACCATGGAAAAAGAAAGCCCCGGCAGTTGCCAGGGCTTTTCTGGGGCCACGGCGAACCGCGGCCAGGGGCCGTAGAACGGATCAGGCCTTGGCGGCGGTAGCGCCGGTGCGGGCGAACTTCGACGGAATTTCTCGACGCGGCCGGTCTCGATGATGCGCTGCTGGGCGCCCGTGTAGAACGGGTGGGACTCGGAGGTCACGTCCAGCTTCATCAGCGGATATTCCTTGCCGTCGTCCATCTTGATGGTTTCGCGCGTGTGCACCGTGGAACGCGTGATGAACTTGAAACCGTTGGCCATGTCCTGGAACACGACTTCGCGGTACTCGGGGTGGATGCCTTCTTTCATAGGGGAATCGGTTGGGTGTTCAGCGCCGAAGCAGGTGGTGAAAAACGCACGCAACGGTACGACAAGTAAACGTCCATTATAACGGTTTGGCCTGTCCGTGCAACGATTCGCCCCGCTGGTCGGGCTTGGGCGGCCGGCCGTCGGGGACTTCGGGCAGCGCTGGCCGACGGATGGCGGCTCATGAAGAGACGGGACGGGCGGATAGAAATCCGTCCCGTCCCTCGTCCGGGGCCGCCCATGACAGGGCGACCGGAGGAGCGACGCCTGGCTCAGGCGCTGGCGGCCTGGCTGGCCGACCCCTCGTCGCTGGCTGCCTCGCGCCGGACTGGCCGGATGTCTTGCGAGGCTTCTTCTCGAGGTGCTTGGCCTTGAGGCCGACAGCAGGGCGCAGGCCACGGCAGCCATGTAGGGCACCGCCTGCAGCACCAGCACCACCATCCACATGGCCGATTCCAGGTGGTTGGGCAGCCGGGTCATCGAGATGCCCAGCGCTGCCACCAGCAGGCCGATCAGCAGCAGGGCTTCCTCGCGCACGCCACCCCAGGCCATGCCCGCGGGCTTCTTGGGCTTGGCGGGCTTGGCCGGCTTTGGGTGCCGGGGCAGGGCTCGTGGTCACGGTGTCCACGGCAGCACCGGCTGCAGCGGCATCGGCGGCCGGCGTGGCCGACGGGGCCGAGGCCGACTCGACATCGGCCGCCTGCGTGCCGGCGCCACCGCCTTCTCGGTGACCTCGAAGACGGCCGTCTTGTTCCACAGGCCCGAGAACACGCCCCGCGATGCCGTGCGACAGTGCCATGCCGGGCTCAGCGCGGGCACCCCAGACATCCTTCTGCTCGCAGCGCACGCGGCGCATGTACATCAGCGGCCCCATCAGCGCCTTGAAGAAGAAGAAGGCGATGAGCGGGATCATGAACAGCAGGATGGGCAGGCTGAAAAAGGTGGGGCGCGGCGATGATGCCGATGCTCCACGCGATGGCAGCAAGTGCGAACAGCAGGTGCAGCGCGTCACCGATCCACGAGAACCAGCCCGTGATGAAGTGGTAGCGCTGTGCTGCCGTCAGGTTGCTGCGACCGAACAGGGTCTTCGCGTGCGCCTTCATGATCTGGATGGCGCCCTGAGCCCAGCGCTTGCGCTGCTTCTTGAAGGCGAAGAAGGTGTCGGGCGTGAGGCCGCGACCCATCACCACGTCCACGTAGCGCAGCGTGTAGCCCTGATTCATCAGGCGCAGGGCCAGCTCGGCGTCCTCGCAGATGGTCCATTCCGACCACTTGCCCTCCAGCAGCGGCTGGGCGCGCACCAGCGTCATGGTGCCGTGCTGGATGATGGCGTTGCGCTCGTTGCGGTGGTGCATGCCGATGCGGAAGAAGCCGTCGTACTCGTAGTTCATCATCCGGCGGAAGGTGTGGCGGCTCCAGCCCCGGTGGGCCTGCGGAGACTGCACCACGGCGGTGTCCGGATCATCGAAGTAGCTCACCACATCCTTCAGCCAGCGACGCACCACCACGTAGTCGGCATCCACCACGCCGATGATCTCGGCATCGGGCGCCGTCTGCGTCAGCCCGTAGTTGAGCGCGCCAGCCTTGAAGCCGGGCCACTTGGGCAGGGTGGAAGAACTTGAAGTTCTCGGGCAGCGTGGCCATGAATTCCTCGACCGGCTTCCAGAGCTTCTCGTCCTTCGTGTTGTTGTCGATGACCAGCACCTCGAAGTTGCGTGTAGTCCAGCGCAGCCAGGCTCTTGATGGTGGCGATCACCATGTCGGGCTGCTCGTTGCAGCAGGCCAGGTGCAGCGACACCTTGGGCTCACGCGCACCGGGGGCCAGCGGCCGCGGCCGGTAGACGTGACGCAGGTTGCCCGGCCAGAATATCTCGACGAACTCGAAGAAGTTCGTGAGCAGGATGGTGGACATGGCCAGCAGCGACGGCACCAGGATCACCAGGAAGGTCCAGTCGATCGGGCGCATGTAGTAGTCGAAGGGCAGGGGCCACCAGCCAGGCAAACAGCGAGATGACGGCCTGCGGCACCAGGCCGAAGGCGATGCGGCTGGGCAGTTGCAGGTTGGAGAAGCTGAACATGAACCAGAACAGCGCCACCACGCCGATGGCAGACGCCAGGGCGGCCTTGGTCTCCCAGTTGGGATCACGCTCGATGGGGCCGGTCAGGCTGTACTTGGGCTGGCGATAGGCGTCCAGGTAGCCCCAGTACGGGCCGGCACGGCCTTCCAGCTCGATCTTCCAGGGCTGGTCGATGCCCTCCATCAGGAAGTAGTCGATGTTCTCGGCGGCAGCGCGCACCAGGAAGCCCCGGATGAACTCGGCCTGGCTGGCCGGCGAGGCCCGGGAGGAGTCGCGGCGGTCGCCCTGGCTGGGCCAGCCCACCTCACCGATCACGATCTTCTTGTCGGGGAAGCGGCGCTGCACCTCATGCAGTCGGCCGAAGGTGTACTCCAGCGCCTGCTGGACCGGCAGGCCTTCCCAGTAGGGCAGCAGGTGGACCGTGATGAAGTCGGCGTTGGCGGCCAGCTCGGGGCAGCGCAGCCAGATGTGCCAGGGCTCGGCCGTGGAGACCGGCTTGCGTACCCGGCGCTTGACCTCGCGCATGTTCTGGATGAGCTCGGCCGGGGTGCGGCTCGGCGTCAGCACCTGTTCGTTACCGACGATGACCCGTTCGATGGAGCTGGTGTCATGCACCGCCTTCTCGATGGCGTCGAATTCTCTGGTTGCGCTCTCATCCTTGCTGACCCAGACACCGGCCGTCAGATGCAGGCCGGCCTTCTCGGCCAGGGCAGGAATGTTGGGCTGGTCGACGCTGCTGTAGGTCCGCACCCGCGTCGTGTAGTCGGACAGGATCTTGAAGTCCTCTCGATCGAGGACTCATCGGCGTTGCGGGCCATCCAGCGGGTTGTCCCAGCGCTGGGCGGAGTTGTAGGCCAGGCCGCTGATCTTGCCGTAGAAGGCCGGCGCGCCCACCAGCGGGTTGATCTTGTCCCAGGTCACGAAGTTCAGCACGGTCAGCGACAGGGCGAGGAACGCCGCGCCCACCACGCGGCCGAAGGTGACCGGATGGTGGTTGCGGAAATGCTCGCCCAGCGGGTTGTCGGGAATGGGGTGGCTGCCTGGGTGGACGAAGGGGTAGTCCGGTCCGGACATAGGGGATGCCTCGTCGGGATTGACGAACGAGATGCGATGCGTCAAACGACGCGGCGCGCCCCGGACATGCCGGAGGCGGGCGTGCGCCGGGCATTGTGCCCGATCCCGCAATGATGAACCTTCACGGGACCAAGCAGGCCGGTCAAAGTCTGCCGTACGTGCGGAATGTCATGAATGACATGCAGAACGCCCGACAGGACCTTTGCGCGGACAACCCGAGATTCTATGCGTTGTCGGCTCTGGCAGAATTACGAGGCTGTCAGCGTCACTTTGCAGCCTGATATCACATGGCGCCAACGGCGCATTTTCTGCGCCTGATTCTCGGCGAGGCCGGTATCATCCTTCTGTGCCCGCCCGGCCATCCTGCCGTTCCGGCATCCCCGAGCCCGTCGGGCGCACCTTCCCATCGACCGTCACAGTCCATTCCCATGTTCGATTTCCGTCCCGCAACCGTTCCCGCTGGATGACCGCGCTGAGCGTGCTGGCGGCCCTGCTGGTGCTGGCCTGTTGGCGCGCCCAGGGCACGCCGCAGCCGATGGTCGAAGCGGCCGACAACAAGCTGCAGTGCGTTTCCTATGCGCCGTTCCGCAAGCCCGGCGAGACCCCGCTGGATCCCGGTGCCATGGTCTCGGAAGCGCGGCTGCGCGAAGACCTGTCCATCCTGGCCGCCCGTTCGCAGTGCGTGCGCACCTATTCGGTCATCCAGGGGCTGGACAAGGTGCCCGAGGTGGCCAAGTCGCTGGGCATGAAGGTGCTGCTGGGGGTCTGGATCGGCCGTGAGCGCGACAAGAACGACATCGAGATCCAGCGTGCCATCCAGCTGGCCCGTGAGTACCCCGATACCATCCGCGGCATCGTGGTGGGCAACGAGGTGCCGCTGCGCCGCGAACAGTCGGCCCAGCAGATGGCCAAATACATCGATCAGGTGCGTAGTGCCGTCGACGTGCCCGTGACCTACGCCGATGTCTGGGAATTCTGGAGCGAGAATGCCGAGCTGGCTGGGCATGTCTCGTTCGTGACCGTCCACATCCTGCCGTACTGGGAAGATCACCCAGTGGGCATCCACGCCGCCATCGACCACATCACCGGCACGGCCGAGCGCATGCGCCAGATGTTCAATGGCAAGGACGTGCTGATCGGCGAGACCGGCTGGCCCAGCGAAGGCCGCCAGCGGGATGCGGCCGTGGCCAGCCGAGTCAACCAGGCGCGCTTCATGCGCGAGTTCAGCCAGGCTGCGGCTGACCACCACCTGAACTACAACTTCATCGAGGGCTTCGACCAGCCCCTGGAAGCGGGTCGAGGAAGGCGCCATGGGCGGCAACTGGGGTCTTCGACAGTGATGGCCAGGCCAGTTCCCGGCCACCGGCCCGGTCGCGGAAGATTCGTACTGGTATCTGGGCTGGCTGGGAGGGCCGTCATCGGCCTGGCGGCTGCTCTGGGGCTGTCCCGCCGCTGGCAGCTGACCGAACGGCTGTCGCAGGTGCAGGTTCTGGCCCTGGGGGCGGCAACCGGAGGTCTCGTGGTGGCTCAGCTGCGCTATGGCGTGGTCTGGAACCGCAACGCGCTGGAATGGGGGGCTACCGTGCTGCTGGGGGCAGCATCGCTGGTGCTGATGTTCCGCGTGGCGCAGCTGCTGGCCCTGGGGCGTTCCGACCGGCCGGTTGGCCAGGGCGCCTCGTCGCTGGTGGGCCTGGCCGTGCCGTCGTTCAACACACTGTGGCGGCGTCGGCGCGCGCACTTTCGACGCGCTGGACTGGCTGGGCGTGTGCCGCAGCTTCCTGCTGTTCGCGGCCGCCATCATGACCCTGCTGCTGGTCTTCGATGCCCGCTACCGGGGCTTCCCGACGGTGCTGTACATGCTGCCGCTGCTGGGGCTGGCCATGGCGCGACTGGCCGGCCTGCGGTTGGCGGGGCGCCGTGGAAGAGCGCGTGCTCGCCGCCGTCTGTGTGCTGGGCAGCATCGCCTTCGTGCTCATCGAGGGCTTTGCCAACGGCCAGTCGCTGACATTCGGTGCCACGGTGGTGGCGCTGGCTGCGGTGGCCACCGACGGCCGCTTCTGGCTGCCGGCGCAGGACGAGCACTGAGAAAGTGCTTGAGCCGGGGGCGCTGCCCGGACATGAAAAAGGCCTCACGAGAGGCCCTTTTTGTGCCTTCCGATGACCGGAAGTGGAAGTGTTGCTGGGTGATGCCCGTCAGGCGGGCTGGGCCAGACGGCGCGCCTTCACATCCAGACGCGCCAGCAGCATGGCGGCCACCAGCGCGGCCACGGCAGCCGGCTCATGCACGAATAGAGGATGAGCCCGGCCACGGCCAGGGCCAGCGACAGCCGCGCCATCAGCAGGCTCTGGCGCCAGCAGGCCAGCAGCGACAGCACCAGGGCCACCCAGCCCAGGTCCCGCCGGAAGAACGACAGCACCAGCGCCGTGCGCACGCCGCACCAGCCTTCCCATCGGTGCATGTCGCAGTGCAGGGCCAGGTCGGTGGACTCCACCACCAGGTAGCGCAGCAGCAGGGCCACCACCAGGGCGATGGCGGATAGGTCAGGTCCTTCAGGCGGATGTGCATGGGGCTCACTTCTTTCATCATTTCGAAGAACCTCGGTGTTGTTCTTCGTGGCCTTCATTTTATCCAGCAGGAACTCCATGGCCTGCAGCTCGTCCATGTCGTGCAGCAGGCGACGCAGGATCCAGACCTTCTGCAGGATCTCGGGCTTGATCAGCAGCTCCTCGCGGCGGGTGCCGGAACGGTTGATGTCCATCGCCGGGAAGATGCGTTTTTCCATCATCCGCCGGTTCAGGTGGATCTCCATGTTGCCGGTGCCCTTGAACTCCTCGTAGATCACCTCGTCCATGCGGCTGCCGGTGTCGATCAGCGCCGTGGCCAGGATGGTGAGCGAGCCGCCTTCCTCGATGTTGCGGGCCGCGCCGAAGAAGCGCTTGGGCCGCTGCAGCGCGTTGGCATCCACACCGCCGGTCAGCACCTTGCCGGAGGAGGGCACCACGGTGTTGTAGGCACGGGCCAGGCGGGTGATGGAGTCCAGCAGGATCACCACGTCCTTCTTGTGCTCGACCAGGCGCTTGGCCTTCTCGATGACCATCTCGGCCACCCGCACATGGCGGGTGGCGGGCTCGTCGAAGGTGGAGGAGACCACTTCGCCGCGGATCGAGCGCCGCATTTCCGTCACTTCCTCGGGGCGCTCGTCGATCAGCAGCACGATGACGACGGCATCGGGGTGGTTGGTGGTGATGGCATGCGCGATGCTGCATCATCACCGTCTTGCCGCTCTTGGGCGGGGCACGATCAGGGCCGCGCTGGCCCCGCCGATGGGGGCGATGATGTCGATGATCCGGCCGGTGACGTTCTCGTCGGTCAGCAGGTCGGGGCGCTCCAGACGCAGCACCTCGTCCGGGTGCAGCGGCGTCAGGTTCTCGAAGAGGATCTTGTGCTTGAGTGCTCGGGGCGCGCGCGTTGATGCGGTCCACCTTCACCAGTGCGAAGTAGCGCTCGCCATCCTTCGGCGTGCGCACCTCACCTCGATCGAGTCGCCGGTGTGCAGATTGAAGCGGCGGATCTGCGAGGGCGAGATGTAGATGTCGTCCGGGCTGGCCAGGTAGGGAGGTCTCCGGGGGTGCGCAGGAAGCCGAAGCCGTCGGGCAGGACCTCCAGCACGCCGTCCCCGAAGATCTGGTCGCCGTTGCGCGCCTTGCGCTTGAGGATGGCGAACATCAGCTCCTGCTTGCGCAGGCGGTTGGCAGCTTCGATCTCCAGGCTTTGCGCTATTTCGATCAGGCGCGAAATATGCAGGGCCTTCAGCTCGGACAGGTACATAGGTTGGAACGGATGAGGGTTGGTCGGAATCGGCCCCGCCGGAAACGATGCCGGCATGGCAAGACTTCGGAGGATGGAATGGGGGTGTGGCCGCGCGCCGGGCGGACCTGACAGAGCAGGGAGCACCTGTGGGCGACGGTGGCAAGAGCGGAGGCCGACCGGGAAACGCAGGCTCGGTGGCCGGGAGATTGCCTGCTGGGCGCGATGGCTGGAAAGCCGACGGGCAGAGCCGGGATGTTCCGGAGGGGTCCGAAAAACCGTGCCGGCACCTTCGTGCGCCGTTCCTGCCGGGCTTCTGGCTCGGCGGTCGGTTCTTCCGGAGGATCCGGGCAGGCAGCGCGTGCACGCGGTGCAGAGCGCTGCGGCAGATGGCCCGTTGCGCATCGGACCTGCAGCCGGCAGATGCAGTGCCGGTCTGTCAGGGGCGAGTGCCCGATCAGGTTCAGGGTCCGCACTGTACTACGAATGACCCTGCATGTGCAAAAAAATCACACAAAACCGGCCGCAGATTTCGCCACGCCTGTCACACGAGCGACGCAGGAGCAACGAGACGGCCGGCTGAAGGTCGGGCGAGCGGGATGCTCCGTGCGAAGGGGCTGTGCCAGGGCAGTGCAACTGCAGGAACGGCCGGCCGGGCCGGCCCCTGCGTGCAGGCACAGCGCTGTCGGCACCCGGATCAGAGGTTGCTGTCGAGGAAGGCGGTGAGCTGGCCCTTGGAGACGGCGCCCACCTTGGTGCCCACCAGCATGCCGTTCTTGAACAGCATCAGCGTGGGAATGCCACGGATGCCGTACTTGGCGGCAATGGCCTGGCTCTCGTCGACGTTGACCTTGGCCACGGCCATCCGGTCGGAGTAGTCGCGAGACCTCGTCGAGGATCGGGGCGATGAGCTTTGCAGGGCCGCACCATTCGGCCCAGAAATCGACCAGAACCGGCACGTCGGACTTCAGCACATCGGTGTCGAAGGAATCGGCGGAAACGTTTTTGATACCCATGGGTTTTCTGGAACTCTCCTGTTCGGACGCTAAAAATAACACGGCTGGCCACCGGGAGGCGCAGGGCACGCAAGCCTGGATGCCGCCGAATGGCGGGGCCGGGGGCGCGAATGCCGTTGCCCCGTACCGTGCCAAAGCCCGTATCCAGGCCTCTTTCCGTCAGATCGGGGTGGATGGCAGGGAATCAATGCCATCCGTCGGCCCGATGGCTGCATGCATCGTCTCGAATGACACATATGTCGATACGACATGATGCCCTGCCGGAACGGCTGTCTTCGAGGCCCGGGCGGCGCGCCGGGGGCCCCATGCAGGGAGGGCGGCGGTGGATCCCGGGCCGGATGCGTGCGGGCATGCCCGAACTTGCCGTTGCGGCGCCTTGATATACAATCGCCAGCGGACGGGCCTCCTCGCATTGTGGCTCGGGAACCTGGTCAGGTCCGGAAGGAAGCAGCCATAACCGAATCCCGCAAGTGCCGAGGGTTCGGCTCGTCCCCTCATATCTCGCCGGTACAGGGTGCTACAGGCCCTGCGGCGCCTCCCGTCTTCCAGTCTTTCCGCCCGGTGTGCCCCCGTGGCTCCGGCAAGGAACCCGGTGCAGTCACTTTCTCCCTCCGGCAGCCATCAGGTGCTGGCCCGCAAATGGCGCCCGCGCGACTTCGATTCCCTGGTCGGACAGGACACGGTCGTGCGCGCGCTGCGTCACGCACTCGACAACCAGCGGCTTCACCACGCCTACCTACTTACCGGCACCCGGGCGTGGGCAAGACCACCATTGCCCGCATCCCGGGCCAAGGCCCTGAACTGCGAAAGGGCGTCGTTCTGCATCCCTGCGGCGAATGCACGGCCTGCCGAGGTGTGGACGAGGGGCGCTTCCCTGACTATCTGGAGATGGACGCGGCCTCCAACCGAAAGGTCGAGGAAATGGCGGTGGTGCTGGAAAACGCCGCCTACCTGCCCACCGCAGGCCGCTACAAGGTCTTCGTCATCGACGAGGTCCACATGCTCTCCACCCACGCCTTCAACGCCATGCTGAAGACGCTGGAAGAGCCGCCGCCCCACGTCATCTTCGTGCTGGCCACCACCGACCCGCAGAAGGTGCCGGTCACCGTGCTGTCGCGCTGCATGCAGTTCGGCCTGCGCAACGTCAGCCCGGCCACCGTGGCCGGGCATCTGGCCAACGTCCTGAAGGCCGAAGACATCCCCTATGAGGAACGGGGCCTTGAGCTGATCGGCAAGGCCGCCGGCGGCAGCATGCGCGACGGTCTGTCGCTGCTCGATCAGGCCATCGCGCTGGGCGCGGGGCAGGTGAAGCAGGCCACCGTGCAGGAGATGCTCGGCACGGTCGATGAAGACCTGGCCCCTGAGCTGCTGGCGCTGCTGGCCGCCGGCGATGCCGCTGCCGTGGTGCAGCAGGCCGACAGTCTGGCGGCACGCAACGTGGCCCACGCCCAGATCCTGATGGCCATCGGCCGCCGAGCTGCAGCGGGTGGCGCTGGCCCAGGTGGGCCAGGGGCGAGCCGCACGTGCTGGCGGCGCAGATGGATCCCTCCGATGTGCAGGTCTGGTACCAGATCGCCATCCATGGCGTGCGTGACCTGCCGCTGGCGCCCGATGCCCAGACCGGCTTCGATGATGACCCTGCTGCGGATGCTGGCTTTCCGTGCCGACAATCTGGCGCTGGGCGCGCTGACCGCCGTGGACGATGGCGCCGCCGCGCCGGGCCATGGCTCGGTGGCAGCGCGTGGCATGGTGGCACCGGGCGGCGCGGCGCGGTCGTCCTTGGCGGTACGCCGGATCGTGCTGCTGGCCAGACAGGCGCGCAGGCACCGGGGCAACCGGACACCGCCAGAGGGGCGCTGCACGCCGATACCGCGGGCGGCCCGGATGCCGGCCCGGGCATGGCGTCATCAGGGCAGGGGGGCGATGCCGCCATGGGATGCCCGCGCCCGTGCCCGCCAGATGGCTGCTGCCATGGTGGCCTGCGGCAGCAACGGCCCAGGGGCCCGCGGCAGGCACCCATATCGGGGGCGCCGGCTGCCGCCCCGCGCCAGACAGGTGCACGCCAGCCCGCAGGCGGTGAATCGCCCGCCCGTTCCTCGGCTGACGACGACCGGCCTCGACCGGCCCGGCAGGATCTCTATTTCGACACCTCGGCCGACCGCCGGTCGCAGGCATCCCGTGGCACCGGGCCTGATGCTCCTGCAGCGTCGGCACCCGCTGCCCATGCGCCCGCCACGCACGCGCCTGTCACGCACGAACCCGCCGCGTCCACACCGGCCATGCAGGCACCCGCGTCGCGCGCATCTGCTGTGCAACCGCCCGTTTCGGTACCGCCTGCCGTGAAGGCCCCGCTGCGGCAGCACCTGCCGCGACACATGCTGCTGCAGCAGCACGTGCACCTGCGGTGGCACATGCGTCCGCGGCCTCAAATACGCCCACCGCGCCCCATGCACGCACGGCGGCAGATGCACCTGCGATGCCAGGCGCCCCGCTGCGGCTGATGCGCCCGCCATCGCCACCACGCTGGATTTCGACGGCGACTGGCCGAGCCTCGTGGCGCGCCTGCATGCCCAGGGCGCCGTGCGCCAGCTGCTGGCCCAGAGCGAACTGAAGGGGCGTGCAGGGGCAGGTCTTTCAGGTGCAGGTACCCATCCGCCATCTGGCCGAGCCCTCGCTGGTGGAGCGTGCCCGCGAGCTGCTGGCCGACCACTTCGGTGCCGGGGTGCAGCTGCAGGTCACGGTGGGCCAGACCGGCGGCCAGACCGCGGCTGCACGTGCGTCCGAACAACAGGCGCGCCGCCAGGCCGAGAGTGAAGAGGCCATCAAGGCCGATCCTTTTCGTCCGGACATTGCTTGAAGAGTTCGGAGCCACCATACTGCCGGATTCGATCAAACCCCTCGATGGAGAGAAATCGTCATGATGAAGAACCAGTTGGCCGGGCTGATGAAGCAGGCCCAGCAGATGCAGGACAACATGAAGAAGGTGCAGGACTCGCTGGCCGACATCGAGGTGGAAGGCCAGTCCGGTGCCGGCCTCGTGAAGGTGGTGATGACCTGCCGCAACGATGTGCGCCGCATCGCCATCGACCCCAGCCCTGCTGGCTGACGACAAGGACATGCTGGAAGATCTGGTGGCCGCAGCTGTCAACGATGCGCTGCGCCGTGCCGAGCAGACCGCCCAGGAAAAGATGTCGGCCGTCACCGCCGGCCTGCCGCTGCCTCCGGGCTTCAAGATGCCGTTCTGATGGCTGACTGCCCGTGAAGGACCCGGCCGCCCTCGACGAACTGATCCTCGCCCTGCGTGGACTGCCCGGTGTGGGCCCACGCTCGGCCAGGCGGCTGGCCTTTCACCTGCTGCAGCGCGACCGCGATGCTGCCCGGCGCCTGTCCGAGGGGCTGGCGCAGGCACTCGAGCGGGTGCGGCACTGCAGCCGCTGCAACACGCTCACCGAACACGAGCTGTGCGATATCTGCAGCGACGAGGCGCGCAATCCTGCACTGCTGTGCGTGGTCGAAAATCCCGCCGACCAGCTGGTCATCGAGCACACCCGCGCCTATCAGGGGCTCTATTACGTGCTGATGGGCCGACTCTCGCCGCTGGATGGCATCGGGCCTTCCGACCTGCAGTTCGAGCGCCTGCTGGCGCGCGCCACCGACGGCGTGGTCAAGGAAGTGGTGCTGGCCACCAACTTCACCCAGGAAGGCGAGGCCACCGCCCATTACCTCAGCGAGGTGCTCACGGCCCGAGGGCTGACGGTCAGCCGTCCGGCTCGGGGCGTGCCGCTGGGCGGCGAGCTGGAATACGTCGATGCTGCCACGGTGGCCCAGGCACTGCGCGACAGGCGCAGCGTGTAGGTCCCCGTCGCAGACACCGGTTGCCCAGGCCCGGTGCAGCGCGTGCGCGTCACGCCTGCCCGGGCTTTTTCGTGGGCGCCGCACCGCCACTTCTTCCATCGGTGACAAGGGGGCTTTCCCCGCGCATGTCCCTGTATGTCTGAGCCTGGCGTATGGGGGCAGGTTCAGACGTCTCGGTCGTATCGTTTATTGGAAAAGCGTGACCGTTTGTTTCGTGCGGGCGTGTATCTTCTTAATGTATTCACCATTCATGGGCACGTGGCGATGGATATTCGGTAAATATCCGGAAATATCGCCCCTGCAAAGCGTATCCGACTGCGTTTCTGCAGCGTTTTTGCCAAGCAATGTCGGCGCTTTGTTCGGTTTGCGTATCAGCCGGAGTGATCCTGCACAAAGGGATGGGGCGCTGCTACACTGCGCGCCACTTTTCAACCCTGCCCCGGGGCCACGAAAGGCCGGGACGATTCCTGCAGGATGCTTCATGAGCCGGCATGGCCGCCAGCTCCTGGTGTGCAGCCCTTGCATCGAACATGTCCGTCCGGTCCGGGCCTGCCATCCCAAAAGGCATGGCTCATGGGCGCTACCGATTTATCCATTTCATGAAAATCTCTCGCGCAGTGCCCACCGCCGGGCTTCTCGCCGTTTCCCTCGTTCTGGGAGCCTGCGGCTCGGACAGCAACGACAACAACACCGCCAGCACGACCGGAACGACCACGGGCACGACCGGCACGACTGGAACCACCGGCACGACCACGACGGCCACGGGCGCGGTCAACTCGGTGGCTGCCATCAAGGCAGCCCGCACCGGCGCACATGAATCCACCTCTGCCGAGCTGACCGCGGGCTACTACGCCACGGCAGCCGCGGCCCAGAACGCCACGGCGCCGGCTACGGCCACCGCATTGGGCGCCTATGGCCAGGTCTTCACCGCTACCGACAACACGGCCACCAACACCCGCGTGCAGCTGCGCAACCTGAAACCTACGTGCGCAGCGGCGGCAAGTGGAGCCGCGCGCAGTACAGCAACCAGGTGCGGGGCGCCTTCTACAACGCGGCTCTACAACGGCGACGCCCAGGCCTGCGAGCTGGGCACCTGCCTGCGCGCCGAATCCAGCGGCGGTGTCTCGGTCAAGATGACGGCCGGCAAGCTGTTCCGCTTCGGCCCGAGGCTGCCTTCACGCAAAGCCTGGTGAAGCCGGCCCAGGTGGAGGCCATCTTCACCACCGCCCAGACCCGTCTGGTGCAGGACACGGCCGGTGGCGCCGATGATCGCGCCAACGCCAAGTATCTGGTCAACACGGCCGCTGCCTGGGCCACCGACGCCTGGGTCCAGTCGGGCACCGCCAATGGTTCCACCGGCGCCTACAGCGCTGCGCTCACCGATGGGGCAACGGCCAGCTGCGGCTGGCCACCAATGACTGGAAGGCCGTCAACTTCACCACCGCCACCGATACGCAGGTGGACGAGCTGGGGTTGCACCTGCCGGTGGCCGCGCGCCCATCGCCAACAGCGCCGACAACGATGACGACGTGGTGCGCATCATGTACATCGGCGATTCGATCACCCAGGGCAGTGCCCCGCAGGCCGGCGCCGCCCAGGACAGCTTCCGCCGCAATCTCTGGAACGGCCTGATGACCGACGCCAGCCTGCCGCAGGTGGACTTCGTGGGCACCCGGCTGGGCACGTCCACGGCCGACGTGAACTCGTGCGCCAACAACACCACGGCGGTCGACACCGGCGTCTACAAGCTGCCCGAGTTCGACACCGCACACCAGGGCTACTGGGGTGCCTGCGTCGATCAGGTCAACACCGCGCTGCCGCAGGCGCTCAGCACCCCTGAAGGCTGCCGTGCGTGATCAGGAGCCCGACGTGGCCGTCATCCACATCGGCACCAACAACCCTGCACAACGACGCCGCCAATGGCGTGGCCAACGCCGTCACGCAGCTGCGGGCGATGATCGAGACGCTGCGCGCCGCGGACGACGACATCACCATCCTGGTGGCTCAGGTCATTCCCCTATCTGAACACCGAAGGGGGACGGAAGAGGCCAGCGTTGCGGCCTACAACGCCCAGATCGTTTCGCAGATCGCGCCGCTGTCCACCGCCAAGTCCAAGGTTGTCGTGGTGGATCAGCACGCCGGCTTCGCCACCACCATGCTGCGTGACCGCTTCCACCCCAACGATCAGGGTGAAGCCGTCATCGCCGACAAGTGGCTGGCAGCGCTCAAGTCCAACAACCTGCTGAAGGACTGAGTCGATCCTTCCCGGCAGGACATCAGCCCGGTGCAGTGCGTGCCTGTCACGCCTGCCCGGGCTTTTTGCGGGCGCGCTTGCTGGGACAATGCTGTCTTTCCCGATCCAACGAGCCGAGGTGGACATGAAACGACGCATCGTCGTCCTCAGTGGTGCAGGCATCAGCGCCGACAGTGGCCTGAAGACCTTCCGTGACAGCGATGGCCCTGTGGGAAGGGCATCGGGTGGATCAGGTGGCCACGCCGGAAGCCTTTGCCCGCAATCCGCAGCTGGTCATCGATTTCACAACGCGCGCCGGCGCCAGCTGCTTGAGGCGCAGCCCAACGCGGCGCACCACGCGCTGGCCAGGCTGGCCGACCACCACGACGTGCGCATCGTCACCCAGAACGTCGATGACCTGCACGAGCGCGCCGGCAGCCGCCAGGTGCTGCACCCGCATGGTGAACTCCAAGAAGCTGCGCAGCAGCATCGACGACGACTACGTGGTGGACTGGACCCGCGACCAGACGCTGGCCGACCGGGATCCGAACGGTTACCCCATGCGTCCCCATATCGTCTGGTTCGGCGAAGCCGTTCCCCCATCGATCTGGCGGCCGAATGGGTGTCGCAGGCCGATGCACTGCTGGTGGTGGGCACCTCGATGCAGGTCTACCCGGCAGCCGGCCTGCTGGAATGTGCGCAGCCGGGCACGCGCTGCTACCTGGTCGATCCGCGCCCGCCCGCCGTGGCCGGTGTCGAGGTCATCGCAGCCCGTGCGGCCGAGGGCGTGCCGCCACTGGTCGATCGCCCTGATTGCCGAAGCCGAAGCAGGCTGATGCCGGGGTTGCGCCGCAGCAAGCCTTTTTCGCTGTGGCATAATCGAGCAGTTTATCTACCGGGTGGGATATGCCGAATCCATTTGCTCCGAAGCTGCCCCGTGCGGCTCTCGTTCTTGCGGACGGGACCGTGTTTTCTGGATATTCCTTCGGTGCGGCGGGGCTTTTCCGCCGGAGAGGTGGTCTTCAACACCTCCATGACCGGCTACCAGGAAATTCTGTCGGACCCAAGCTACGCACGACAGATCGTCACGCTCACCGCCTCCCAGATCGGCAACACCGGCGCCAACACCGAAGACATGGAATCGGTGGCGCTGCACGTCGCTGGTCTCGTCATCCGGGCGCTGCCACAGCAGGTGTCCAGCTGGCGAGCCCAGCAATCGCCGCCTGACCTTCTCAAGGAACACGGCAAGATCGGCCTGGTCGGCATCGACACCCGCCGGCTCACCCGGCTGCTGCGCGAGCGCGGCGCCCAGAGCGGCTGTCTGGTGGCCGCTGCCGATATCGATGCGCCGCTCGACATCGATGCCGCCCTGGCTGCAGCACGTGCCTTCCCGGCCTGGCCGGCATGGATCTGGCCAAGGAAGTCAGCGCAGAAGCCCCATGTCTGGGAAGAGGGCAGCTGGTCGCTCACCGACGGTCATCGCGCCCAGCCGCACGAAAAGGCACCGGGTCCGGACGGCCGACGCCCGCGCGTCGTCGCCTCACGACTTCGGCACCAAGCGCAACATCCTGCGCCTGCTGGCCGACCAGGGCTGCGACGTGATCGTCGTGCCGGCCACCACGCCGGCGGCCGACGTGCTGGCCATGAAACCCGACGGCGTCTTCTTCTCCAACGGTCCTGGTGATCCGGAACCCCTGCACCTACGCCATTGACGCGCTGCGCACCTTCCTCGATCGCAAGGTGCCGTTCTTCGGCATCTGCCTGGGGCACCAGCTGCTGGGCCTCGCTGTCGGTGGACGCACCGTCAAGATGAAGTTCGCCACCACGGCGCCAACCACCCGGTCAAGGACCTCGACACTGGCCGCGTCAGCATCACCAGTCAGAACCATGGCTTTGCGGTGGATGCCGACTCGCTGCCCGCCCGGGTGCGCGTCACCCACGTGTCGCTGTTCGACGGCTCGCTGCAGGGCATCGAGCTCACCGACGCGCCGGCCTTCAGCTTCCAGGGCCACCCGAGGCCAGCCCCGGCCCCCACGACGTCATTCCTCTCTTCGAACGGTTCGCCCGGCTGATGGCCGAGCACCGCAGCCTGTGATCCCTGCCATGCCCAAGCGTACAGACCCGAAAGCATCCTGATCATCGGCGCCGGCCCGATCGTCATCGGCCAGGCCTGCGAATTCGACTACTCCGGAGCCCAGGCCTGCAAGGCACTGCGCCAGGAGGGGTACCGGGTCGTGCTGGTCAACAGCAACCCGGCCACCATCATGACCGACCCGGACATGGCCGATGTCACCTACATCGAGCCCATCACCTGGCAGGTCCTCGAACGCATCATCGAGAAAGAGCGCCCCAGCGCCATCCTGCCCACCATGGGTGGTCAGACCGCGCTCAACTGCGCCCTCGACCTGCACCGCCACGGCGTGCTGGACAAGTACGGGGTCGAGCTGATCGGCGCACGTCCCGAGGCCATCGAGAAGGCTGAAGACCGCCAGAAGTTCAAGCAGGCCATGGAATCCATCGGCCTGGGTTCGGCGCGTTCAGCCATTGCCCATTCCATGGACGAGGCCTGGGAGGCCCAGCGCGACATCGGTTTCCCCGTCATCATCCGTCCCAGCTTCACGCTGGGGGGCACCGGCGGCGGCATCGCCTACAACGCCGAGGAATTCGAGACCATCTGCAAGGCCGGGCTGGAACTCTCGCCCACCAACGAGCTGCTGATCGAGGAAAGCCTCATCGGCTGGAAAGAGTTCGAGATGGAGGTGGTGCGTGACCGCGAGGACAACTGCATCATCGTCTGCTCCATCGAGAACCTGGATCCGATGGGCGTGCACACCGGCGACTCCATCACCGTGGCGCCGGCGCAGACGCTGACCGACAAGGAATACCAGCTGATGCGCAACGCCTCGATCGCGGTGCTGCGTGAAATCGGCGTCGACACGGGTGGCTCCAACGTTCAGTTCGCCATCCATCCCGAGACCGGGCGGATGATCGTCATCGAGATGAACCCGCGCGTCTCGCGCTCCTCGGCGCTGGCCTCCAAGGCCACGGGCTTCCCCATCGCCAAGGTGGCGGCCAAGCTGGCCGTGGGCTACACGCTGGACGAGCTGAAGAACGAGATCACCGGTGGTGCCACCCCGGCGTCGTTCGAGCCCGCCATCGACTACGTGGTCGTCAAGATCCCGCGCTTTGCCTTCGAGAAATTCCCGCAGGCTGACAACCGTCTCACGACCCAGATGAAGTCGGTGGGCGAGGTCATGGCCATCGGCCGCACCTTCCAGCAGGCGCTGCAGAAGGCCATGCGTGGCCTGGAGGTCGGCGTCGACGGCCTCAACCAGATGACCACCGACCGCGAGGTCATCGAGAAGGAGCTGGGCGAGCCTGGTTCCGAGCGCATCTGGTACGTGGGCGATGCCTTCGCCCAGGGCTTCACCATCGAGGAAGTCCATGCGCTCACGAAGATCGACCCGTGGTTCCTCGCGCAGGTGAAGGAGATCGTCGATATCGAGCTGCAGCTCGACACCATGACGCTGGGCGACCTGGATGCCGAGACGCTGCGCACGCTGAAGGAAAAGGGTTACCCGACCGCCGGCTGGGCTACCTACTGGAAACCACCGAGCACGAGATCCGCAAGCTGCGTCACAGCCTGGGCGTGCGGCCGGTCTACAAGCGGGTGGACACCTGCGCGGCCGAGTTCGCCACGCAGACCGCCTACCTGTACTCCACCTACGAGGACGAGTGCGAGGCGCAGCCCTCCGATCGCAAGAAGATCATCGTGCTGGGCGGTGGCCCGAACCGCATCGGGCAGGGCATCGAGTTCGACTACTGCTGCGTGCACGCGTCGTTTGCGCTGCGTGAAGACGGGTTCGAGACCATCATGGTCAACTGCAACCCCGAGACCGTCTCCACCGACTACGACACCTCCGATCGCCTGTACTTCGAGCCCGTCACGCTGGAAGACGTGCTGGAGATCGTCGAGCTGGAAAAACCGGTCGGCGTCATCGTCCAGTACGGTGGCCAGACGCCGCTGAAGCTTGCCCGTGCGCTGGAAGCGGCCGGTGTGCCCATCATCGGCACTTCGCCCGACTCCATCGACGTTGCGGAGGACCGCGAGCGCTTCCAGAAGCTGCTGACCCGTCTGGGCCTGCTGCAGCCGCCCAACCGCACCGCGCGTACCGAAGGCGAGGCCATCCAGCTGGCCAACGAGATCGGCTACCCGCTGGTGGTGCGGCCCAGCTACGTGCTGGGTGGTCGGGCCATGGAAATCGTTCTGTGACCAGCGCGACCTGGAGCGCTACATGCGCGAGGCCGTCAAGGTCAGCAACGACTCCCCGGTGCTGCTCGACCGCTTCCTGAACGACGCCATCGAGGTCGACGTGGACTGCCTGTGCGACGGCGAGCGCGTCGTCATCGGCGGCGTGATGGAGCACATCGAACAGGCGGGCGTGCACTCGGGCGATTCGGCCTGCTCGCTGCCGCCGTACCGCTGTCGCCGGTCCTGGTCGAGGAAATCAAGCGTCAGACCGTGCTGATGGCCAAGGCGCTGAAGGTGCGCGGCCTGATGAACGTGCAGTTCGCCATCCAGCGCGAACCGGCCGAACAGGAAGGCCAGCCGCCCACCGAACGGGTCTACGTGCTGGAAGTGAACCCGCGTGCCTCGCGTACCGTGCCCTTCGTCTCCAGCGCCACCGGCGTGCAGCTGGCCAAGGTGGCGGCACGCTGCATGGTCGGCAAGACGCTGGCCGAGCAGGGCGTCACTGAAGAGGTCATCCCTCGACTACTTCTGCATCAAGGAAGCCGTTTTCCCCTTCAACAAGTTCCCGGGGTGGACACCATCCTGGGGCCTGAAAATGAAGTCCACCGGCGAGGTGATGGGGGTCGATTACTCGTTCGGCTCCGCCTTCATCAAGTCGCAGGTGGGAGGCGGCGTGCGCATGCCCACAGAAGGCACGGCCTTCATCTCGGTCAAGCAGATCGACCGCCCCGGGCCATCCGCGTGGCGAAAACCCCTGCACGAGATGGGCTTCTCGCTGGTGGCCACCATGGGCACGGCCGGCGCCATTGCCGAGGCCGGCATCCCGGTCACGCCGGTCAACAAGGTGCAGGAAGGCCGCCCCCACGTGGTCGACATGCTGAAGAACGGCGAGATCTCGCCGCTCATCAACTCGGTGGAAGAACGGCGCAGCGCCATCCAGGACCCCGCGCCATCCGCACCACCGCGCTGGCGCAGCGCGTCACCTTCTACACGACCATCGCCAGCGCCCTGGCTGCCGTCGAGGGCATGCACCTCGAACCTGCGGGCCGCCCACGATGTCTATTCGCTGCAGCAGCTGCACGGGCACCTGAAGCGAGCGCCGGCAGGGCAGGGGCTGATGGCACGCCGGCCAGGCCGGGTCTGATACGGGCTCGCGGCCGGCAGGTGATGTCATTCCTGCAGACGCACCGGAGATGTGTCTGACAGTTGATGACAGTGAAAAGGGGCTGGTCCACGACCAGCCTCTCTCTGTTGCTGGGCCAGGCAGCCGGAGCGGCCGTGCCCGTCAGTGGGTTCTATTCATTATCAATGCATTGCATTTCAGTTGCATGCGTTGTCGAAGTTTGGAAGGAACTCATGTGCCACATTGTCAGACCGCAAGTCACGGCAGCGGCCGCGCCTGTGCCGCCTGTAGCAATGGCTAGTGCACCTCCAGCGCCACCGCACAATGCGCCAGTAGCGGCGTGGTACGAATAGGCAGCAACATAGGCTTGCCAGCAGGCACAACAGCTTTTTGTGGCAATGTTCTTGTCAGATGGCGTTCCATCCTTCAGCTGGACGATGGGGCGGTCTGCTGTGCCAGATACCTCAAAGTGCTTTCCTTCCGTATTGGCGACAAATGTCTTGACCTGTTCGACGGAGCTTTGCATTGCAAAGAACTCCAGATAGAATCCTGACAGTTTCTTCATCGGGAGCTCCCTTGAAGAGGACCATGAGTGCCTTGCTCTGCTGAAGTTGATCGACCTTCCACGCAAACCTCGGGATTGGCGTTTCTGGCCCTTCGATGGCGACGGCAGGGTCTCCCCGTCCACAAGGTTTTCTGGATATGTGGGGGCAGAGTCTTCTCCGACGATTATTGGCTGCGCGTACGCTGTACTGAAGGAAAACAGCATGAGGAAGGAAATCAGCAGGGAGAACAGTCGATTCATGGCTACCTCCTCTTTGCTGGTGTGGGCTCGACCGTTTTTCATGCTATTAATGCCTTTAATCACAAGGAAGCTACGTTAAGTTGTGGGGCGGTGATGCTTTCAGGCTGATCTTCGCGGAATGGTGTTTTGAATATCCTGAACGGGAATTTCATGACTGGCTGCCGATATTCGTCATGGTGATGAATTTTCTTGTTTGCATCGCGCTTATGCGTGTTCCAGGTCATGGGAAGAAGTTGTTTCGGATGGTTGTTGTGTATATTGGGTCCATCTCGAAGGGAATGGGTGTGCGCAGGCTGGGTAAATGTCCCTGAAAAGGAAATTCCAATGAGAGGCTGATTTCGAACTTGAGGGAAGTCGGCTTGCCATGGGTGAGGCTCAGGGCCGTCCTGGCAAGGGGCCTTGGAACAGGGGCGGTGATTTTCTGACCCAACAATGGCCTTCTTCCACGACAGGCAGGGACGGTGTCCGGGATCGCTTCTGACAGTAGGCCCCATGTACAGATACGAGTCTGATTGGCGCGTTTCGTCGCCGACGAGGGGGCTTCTGTATCATGGAAGTCGTGCCCCAAGGCGGCTAAATCGTGTAAACTGGCCGGCATCAACCCCTACCCGGGTCCCCGAGGCACCGGCGAAGGTCTGATTGCGGTATCCGCTCAGGCCTTCCTCGCTGCCCCGGGGTCTTGTCTTTGAGACTCTTCCATCATGGCCACCTCCTTTCCGTTGACCGCGCATGGCGCCCAGCTTCTGAAGGACGAACTGCAGCGCCTCAAGTCGGTCGAGCGGCCGAACGTGATCAACGCCATTGCCGAGGCGCGTGCCCAGGGCGACCTGTCCGAGAACGCCGAATACGAGTCGGCCAAGGAGCGGCAGAGCTTCATCGAGGGGCGCATTGCCGAGCTGGAAGGCAAGCTGTCGGCTGCCCAGATCATCGATCCGGCGGCACTGGACGCCGACGGTCGCGTCGTGTTTGGCGCCACCGTTCAGCTCGAGGACATCGATTCGGGTGACAAGGTCACCTACCAGATCGTCGGCGAGGATGAAGCCGACCTGAAACTGTCCAAGATCTCGGTGGCCAGCCCGCTGGCCCGCGCCCTCATCGGCAAGTACGCCGGGGATGTTGCTTCCTTCCAGGCACTGGGCGGTGAGCGCGAGTACGAGATCCTGGACGTCCTCTATCGCTGAGCCTCGGCTGCCGCCAGGGCAGCACAGAAAGCGGGGCCACAGGAAATTCCAATGGCCCCTGACTGAAAATATCAAGGCGTGGCCGGTGTCGGCCACGCTATCATCAGTGCCGGATCGTCCTCGTCCGGTTTCGGCCGGTAAAAGCACCAGCACGTTGCCGATCAGCTGCACCGCTGCACTGGACGTGCTGTCGCTGATCTGCTCGCTGGCCGCCTGCCGGGCATCCCGGTCCATGCCGGCCAGCCGCACCTTTGATCAGCTCGTGGGCTGTCAGGGCGCGGTCGATTTCCTGCAGCACTGCGGGCGTGAGCCCGGCAGCGCCCAACAGCACGACCGGATTCAGGGGATGGGCCTGGGCCGCCAGCGCCTTGCGCTCGGCCTTTTCCAGCAACAAAGAAGGCATGTTTCTCGTGTCGAATGATCTTCTGTCGTAGGCACCGTGCCCACGCATGACCCTTCATTCTAGAGCGTGTCCCTCCCTTCGGGGTGCCATATCATCTCACTTGACCCATCCATGCAGAGCAGTCGCAGCAAGAAGGTGAACTGGCCTGGCTTCACGACCACCTGAACGACCCTTACGTGAAGCTGGCGCAGCGCCACCACTATCGGGCGCGGGCCGCCTTCAAGCTCATCGGCATCGACGAGCAGGACCACTCATCCGTCCCGGCATGACCGTGGTGGACCTGGGTTCGGCCCCGGGCAGCTGGTCGCAGGTCGTCCGGCGACGTCTCGGCGGCGCCCAATCTGGCCGAGGACGTGCGCAGCCGACGACCTGCGCGGCGAAGCCCCGCAGGTGCCCATCCAGGGGCGGATCGTTGCGCTGGACCTGCTGCCCATGGAGCCCATCCCGGACGTGAACTACCTGCAGGGGCGATTTCCGCGAGCAGGACGTGCTTGACCGGCTGGAGGCGCTGCTGGACGGCGGCAAGGTCGATCTTGTTTTTGTCGGACATGGCCCCAACTTGAGTGGTGTGGGCGGCCGATACCGCGCGCATGCAGGATCTGGCCGAGCTGTCGGTCGATTTCGCCAGCCGCTGGCTCAGCCCGACGGCGCGCTGCTCATCAAGGTGTTCCATGGCAGCGGCTATAGCCAGCTGGTACGGCTTTTCATGACCACTTCGCCGTCGTGCAGCCACGCAAGCCCAAGGCCTCGCGTGACCGTTCGGCGGAAACCTATTCGCTGGGCCGCCGGCTGAAGTCGGCGGGTAAGGACGCCAATCGTGGCTAAAACCATGTTTGTGCCGTCATCCCGGCGGCTTCTGCGGCTATCGTGGCCGAAACGGGTTGTTGACGGACGGCTTCAGCCGTCCGGCACAAATAGCACGGAAAATCTGACGCAACAGCGTAGAATCAACCGGCTGCAGGCGCTTGGTCTGCATGCCCAATGAGGAAGAGCAGGTGAATAACGCGTTTTTCCAAAGCAGCCGTCTGGGTGATCATCGCCCTGGTCCTGCTTTACCGTGTTCCGACAGTTCGAGACACGGCAGGGGCGTGTCGGGGACATTCCGTATTCCCACCTATGAAAGAGGCCGAGAACGGCCAGGTCGACAGCGTGCAGATCGATGGTCGCGCCGTGCGCGTGCGCACCGCGACGGCCGCACCCTCGTCCACGTATGTCCCGTCCACCGGCGACATCTGGATGGTCAGCGACCTGATGAAGTACGGCGTTCAGGTCAACGCCAAGCCCGAGGAAGAGCAGTCGGTCCTGATGCAGATCTTCATCTCGTGGTTCCCCATGCTGCTGCTCATCGGCGTCTGGATCTTCTTCATGCGCCAGATGCAGGGCGGCGGCCGGGCCGGGGCCTTCTCGTTCGGCAAGAGCCGCGCGCGCATGCTGGATGAGAACAACAACCCCGTCACCTTTGCCGATGTGGCCGGTGCCGACGAGGCCAAGGAAGAAGTCCAGGAGATGGTCGACTTCCTGCGTGATCCCTCCCGCTTCCAGAAGCTGGGTGGCCGCATTCCGCGTGGCGTCCTGATGGTCGGCCCCCCGGGGACCGGCAAGACGCTGCTGGCGCGTGCCATCGCCGGTGAAGCCAAGGTGCCGTTCTTCTCCATCTCGGGTTCCGATTTCGTCGAGATGTTCGTCGGTGTGGGTGCAGCCCGCGTCCGCGACATGTTCGAGAACGCCAAGAAGCACGCCCCCTGCATCATCTTCATCGACGAGATCGACGCGGTGGGCCGTCAGCGGGGCGCGGCCTGGGCGGCGGCAACGACGAGCGCGAGCAGACGCTGAACCAGCTGCTGGTCGAGATGGACGGCTTCGAGACCGGCCAGGGCATCATCCTCATCGCGGCCACCAACCGTCCCTGACGTGCTGGATCCCCGCGCTGCTGCGTCCGGGCCGCTTCGACGCCAGGGTGGTGGTGTCTCTGCCCGACATCCGTGGCCGCGAGCAGATCCTCAACGTCCACGCGCAAGGTGCCCGTGGGGCCCGACGTGCAGGCTGACGTGCTGGCCTGTGGCACCCCCGGCATGTCCGGCGCTGATCTGGCCAACCTGGTCAACGAGGCCGCGCTCTTTGCCGCCCGTCGCAATGGCCGTCTGGTCGAGATGATCGACTTCGAGCGCGCCAAGGACAAGATCCTGATGGGTACCGAGCGCCGCTCCATGGTCACGACCGAGGACGAGCGCCGCAGCACGGCCTACCACGAGTCCGGCCACGCCATCCTGGGCCGCCTGCTGCCCAAGGCCGATCCGGTCCACAGGTCACCATCATCCCGCGTGGCCGGGCGCTGGGCGTCACCATGTCGCTGCCTCGAGCGGGATCGCTACAGCTATGACCGGGTCTACATGCTCAGCCAGATCTCCATGCTCTTTGGCGGCCGCATTGCCGAAGAGGTGTTCATGAACGAGATGACCACGGGCGCCTCCAACGACTTCGAGCGGGCTACCCACCTGGCGCGCGACATGGTCACGCGCTACGGCATGAGCGATCGGCTGGGCCCCATGGTCTATGCCGAGAACGAGAGCGAGGTCTTCCTGGGACGTTCCGTCACCAAGACGACCAACGTTTCCGAAGAGACCATGCGCAAGGTCGACGAGGAGATCCGCCGCATCATCGACGAGCAGTACTCGCTGGCCCGCCGCCTGATCGAGGAAAACGCCGACAAGATGCACGCCATGGCAGGCCCTGCTGGAGTGGGAAACCATCGGCATCGAGCAGATCGACGACATCATGGCCGGTCGGCCGCCGCAGCCGCCGAAGGACTGGACGCCCAAGTCCGACAACGGTCCGCGCACTCCGCCGGCCCAGCCGCCTGCGGTCGAGTCGGAGCCCAACCCGGCTGCTTTCGGCCTGATCTTTCCGCCGGGGTGGCCCCGCCACCCTGGACGGGGTCCCGCACTGGCCGGATAGCAACGCTGTCTGCTCCCTTACCGGCCTCGCAAAGGGCCGGTTCGCTTTTTCAGACCAGCCAAATCCTTGTCGGGCGGGCGTTGTTCACCGTCGCTTTTCTGCGAAACCGTTAAGATATCGACCGCAGCCAGCGCACAGGCCCGGTCCAGTCGTTCCTCTCGGTAGAGGAAGGGTGCTGAAACAGTCCATGCCGGCCGTCGTTACCCGGCTTTTTCTTGCCCATCCTTCGTCTGATGTCCTCGCTCGACCCGTCCGTTTCTGTCGCCAGTACCGCACGACCCGCCCTCCGGGCAGTGCGGTCGCTTTCGGCTGTCGCTGAACGTCCGCTGGTCATCGGCATCCTCAACGTTACTGACGACTCGTTCTCCGACGGGGGGCGTCATCGTGACCCGACCGTGGCCGTCGCTGCGGCCCGCCGGATGATCGACGAAGGCGCCGACATCATCGACATTGGCGCCGAGTCCACCCGCCCTAGCGCGCAGGCCGTGCCGCCGGATGAGGAATGGGCCAGGCTTGCCCCGGTCGTCGAGGCGCTGGCCGGGCTGGACGTGCCTCGTCCATCGATACCCGTCATCCGGGCACGATGGCAGCGCGTCATTGCTGCCGGGCCAGCATCATCAACGATATCAGCGGCTTTCGCACCCCGGAGGCGAGGGCAGCCGTCGCGGGCAGCGACGTGGGCCTCGTCACCATGCACATGCTGGGTGATTCACCCGCCACCATGCAGGCCAACCCTGTCTATGCCGACGTGGTGGCCGAGGTCGGGCACTTCCTGATGGACAGTCGCCAGGCGCTGCTGGATGCCGGTGGCGCCTGAGCGCATCTGCCTCGACCCGGGGTTCGGTTTCGGCAAGACGCTGGCGCACAACCTGGCGCTGTACCGCGGCATTCTGCCTGGGCATCGTTGCCCCGGTGCTGGTCGGCGTGTCGCGCAAGTCCATGCTGAGCCATCACGGGCCAGCCGGTCGAGCGTCGCCTGGCGGCCAGCCTGGCGGGCGCACTGGCCGGGGTGCAGATGGGTGCCACCATCGTGCGGGTGCATGATGCCGGAAACCGTCCAGGCGCTGGCCGTCTGGACCGCCATAGGACTTCCCGGCAGCGGCCGGAAGCTTTCATATCGGGGATGGCCATCCGGGCCGTCCTGCCAAGGAGTAAAACAGATCATGGACGTCGTTATTTCGGGACGGATGGTGATGGGGCAAGGTGGGTGAATCGCCCATCACGCCGGAATTCGTCATGCACCTGGGCTATGCTGCCGGCCGGATCTTTTTCCAAGGGCGCCCGTGGCAGCCTGCTGTCCTGCTGGGCAAGGACACCCGCATCTCCGGCTACTCTGCTGGAGGCCGCGCTGACGGCCGGCTTCACCGCAGCTGGCGTGGACGTGCACGTCACCGGCCCCATCCCGACGCCCGCCATTGCCTCACCTACGCGCGGCCTGCGCCTGAACGCGGGTGTCGCTCAGCGCCCTCGCACAATCCCCTATGAGGACAACGGCATCAAGTTCTTCTCGGCCGATGGCAAACAAGCTGCCCGACGAGATGGAAGAGGCCATCGAGGCGCTGCTGGACGAGCCCATCGTCTGTGTCGATTCCAACCAGCTGGGCAAGGCCCACCGCGTCGATGGGAGCCGCTGGCCGCCACATCGAGTTCTGCAAGAGCACCTTCCCCACAGCCTGACCTGAAGGGGCTGAAGCTGTGGTGGACTGCGCCAACGGTGCCGCCTATCACACCGCTCCGCATGTCTTCCATGAGTTGCGCGCTGGGTCATCGCCATCGGCACCGAGCCCAACGGCGTCAACATCAACGACGGCGTGGGTGCCGTGCACCCGAAAGCCATGGCGGCCGCCGTGCTGCGCCATGGTGCGGACCCGGCATCTCGCTGGACGGTGACGCCGACCGCCTGATCATGTGTGACGCGTCCGGCCGCATCTTCGACGGCGACGAGCTGCTCTACATCATGGTGATGGACCGGCTGGCTCGCGGCAAGGTCGATGGTGTCGTGGGCACACTGATGACCAACTACGCCTCGAGCGCGCTATGGCCGACAAGGGATCCCCTTCGAGCGGGCCAAGGTGGGCGACCGTCACGTGCTGGAGCTGCTGCAGCAGCGCGGCTGGCTGCTGGGGGGCGAGAACTCGGGCCATCTGCTGGCGCTGGATGCGCACAGCACCGGCGACGGCACCATCAGCGCCCCTGCAGGTGCTGGCGGCCATGCAGCGCACGGGCTCCACGCTGGTGAGCTGATCGGCGACCCGCATCTCGCTGCCGCAGAAGATGATCAACGTCCGCGTCAAGAAGGGCTTCGACTGGCAGGGCCACGAGGCACTGCAGGCCAGCATCGCCGAGGCCAAGGCCCGTCTGGGCAACGAGGCAGGTGCTGATCCGTCCGTCGGGCACCGAACCCGTGCTGCGGGTGATGGTCGAGGCAGTTCCGTGTCGCTGGCCACCGAGCTGGCGCAGATGATGGCCAATTTCCCTGAACCGTTAAGGCTTGGCAACTCCCGACATCCTCGCCACAATGCGCCGTTCGTGTAGCGTAGCTCTGGTAGCGCGCCTGGTTTGGGACCAGGATGTCGGGAGTTCGAATCTCTCCACCCCGACCAGCACAACTCGGCAAATCGTGTATAATGGCGGTCTGCCCGGTTCGCTGGGATTCAACGGCTCGGATAGAACTCGCCCGAGCTCAGCTGGATAGAGCATCAGCCTTCTAAGCTGAGGGTCACAGGTTCGAACCTGTCGGGCAGGCCAGTAGTTGTTTTATCAGTGGTGGCTGTAGCTCAGTTGGTAGAGTCCCGGATTGTGATTCCGGTTGTCGGGGTCTCGAGTCCCATCAGCCACCCCATCCCTCCCTTCTATCTTATCCATCTCCCCGTCTTTCCCGGTTTCGTCCGTCGTCGTGCCGTCCAGGCTGAACGTCGTTCGTGCGTGTTCGCGTTGCGATACCGGGGCATCCCTGCGCCCAGTCGCGTCGGGGCGGTCTTCTGCCATCCCTCTCGGGGCGGGCTCTCGCCATCCTTTTGTCTCTCGCCGCCCTTTTGGTAGGCACGGGTTAACCACACCTCGCGCGCTTCCGTGTGCTCCTACGATAGGAACACCGCGTGACGGCAATATCCATCCCTCGTCGGCACCTGCTGTCTGTCCCGGCCCATGCCACCATCTATCAGGAGACACAGCATGGCTATCCCTGACCTTCCGCCATTTCATCAACGGCCAGTACGTCGAATCCACCGGTTCCGAGGTCTTCGATCTTGCCAGTCCCGTCGACGCTCAGGTCTACGGGCGTTCTCCCAATGCCACCCAGGCCGATGTGGGATGCCGCCACGATGCCGCCTTCGCAGCCTTCGCCGAATGGCACGAGTCCACTCCGTCCATGCGCCAGAAGGCGCTGCTGGGCCTGGCCGATGCGGTCGAGCAGCATGCCGATCGCCTGATCGATGCCCAGAGTCGCGCCACGGGCAGACCGCGCCCTGATCCGCCAGGAGGAAGCGATGGTCTCGGCCGATCAGCCGCGTTTTTGCCGGGGCTGCTCTGATCTGCTGGAAGGGTGCCAGCGGTGAATACATGGAAGGCCTGACCTCCACCATCCGGCGCGAGCCGCTGGGTGGTGGTGGGCAGGTCACGCCCTGGAACCATCCCCTGATGATGGCCGTCTGAAGATCGCCCCGGCACTGGCGGCCGGAAACACCGTGGTTCTCAAGCTTCAGCGACACGACGCCTGAAAGCACGTTGGTGCTGGCCGAGCTGGCTCAGCCATTCCTGCCGGCGGGCGCCTTCAACGTGGTGCTGGGCAAGGCCGATGCCGGCGAGCGCATCGTGTCCCATCCCCGGCAGAGCTGGTTTCGATCACCGGTTCGGCCTGTGCCGGCAGCCGTGGCTGTTGCCGCGGCGGCCCATCCTCGCACGCGCGCACCTGGAACTGGGAGGCAAGGCACCGGTGGTGGTGTTCTGACGACGCCGACCTGGACAAGGCCATTCCTCATACTGCGACCGGGTACTTCAACGCCGGCAGCATTGCACGGCCGCCACCCGCGTACCGGTGGCGCGGTCCATCCATGACGAGTTTGTCAGGCGGTTGGCGGAGGCCGCCCGCCAGACGCGATGGGGTTCTCCTGACGATGCCGACGCGCTCTATGGCGCACTCAACAACGCCAACCAGCTGGCGCGAGTGAAAGGTTTCATCGAACGCCTGCCGGCCCATGTTCGCATCGAGACCGGCGGCAAGCAGGCGGACCGGCCGGGCTTCTATTTCGAGCCCACCGTCCTGTCCGGGTTGCATCAGGACGACGAGCCGTCCAGCAGGAGATTTTCGGCCCGGTCATCACGGTGCAAGCCTTTGACGATGATGATGACGCCATCGCCAAGGCTAACGGCGTGCAGTATGGTCTGGCCTCCAGCGTCTGGACCAGGGACCACTTCCGCGCCGAGCGCATGGCCCGGGAGCTGTCCTTTGGCACCGTCTGGCTCAACACCCACATTCCTCTGACCGGCGAGATGCCGCATGGGGGGTTCAAGCAGTCCGGCTACGGCAAGGATCTTTCCCTGTATGCGCTGGAAGAGTACACGCGTATCAAGCATGTGATGATGCGCACGGCTGACTGAATGCATCCACTGCCGTGGCCTGGGCTGACGTTCATGCCCGCGGCGGTGGGAAACGACGCAGCGATGAAAACAGCATGTCGGAAGCAGAGGCTTTCGCAGGGAGGCTCCATGGTCAGCAACGAGATACGCTCACATCCCTATCGCAGGGTAGCGCCCATGAGGCAGGCCGATCGAATGAGACAGATCAGCAGCGCGAGGCTAATCGGGCGCTGGTTGCGCAGGTGCATGAGGCGCTCTTCACCGGGCACGATGTCTCTGTCCTGGATTCCGCTTTTCCCGGATTTCATCGGAGCATTCTCCGCTGGTGAGACGGTCTTGCCGGGTTGCGCCAGCTCGTGTCCGATTGCCCGGACATGCGCCACGAGGCAGCATGTGCTGCTGCCGATGGCAATCTTGTCGCCATCCATGGCCGCTTCACGGGTTGGCTGAAACACCCTTGGTGGGGTTCGACATTTATCGGGTGGCCCATGGGCGCATCATCGAGCACTGATGGACTGGTTCTCGAGGCGCCGCCCAACGTCAGCGGTCATACTCCAGCTTGACGGCACCATCGGTCCGGGGGAGGACGACGCCGAAGCCAACCGGACCTTCATCACCGGTTCTTCACCGAGACCCTCATCGGCGGCGATTACTCCGGATTCCGGCGTTACACCGACGGGACGAATTTCATCCAGCACAGCCCCGACATCGGTGATGGCGTCGACGCCGTGATTGCCTTCCTGGACGATCTGGCGGCTCAGGGCAACAGACTTGAATACCAGAACATCCATCGTACGGTCGCCGAAGGTCGGTTTCGTGCTCACCCATTCCGAAGGGAGACTGCAGGTCGTCGCCACGCCTATTTCGAGCTGTGGCGAGTCGTTGACGGTAGGCTGGTGGAAATGGGACGCCATCCCCGAGGTGCCTCAGGATCATGAAGCGCTGCATGATCACGGTATCTTCTGAAATGCAGGATAACGTGAGCTGTCCCTGGGGCCTGCCTCGGGTATCGTCCCTGCCAACAACGACCTTATCCACTCAACGAGGAGACCCATCATGAGCGAGAAATCCCTGTCCGAGCGCCGGGCTGCCGCCATCGCCCGCGGCGTGGGCATGGTGACCCCCTGTTTGCAGAACGTGCCAGCAACGCAGAACTCTGGGGACACCGAAGGCCGCCGCTATATCGACTTTTGCGGCATTGCTGCCGTCAACACCGCCATGGCCACCCCAAGGTCATCGGGGCCGCACGCGAGCAGCTCGAGAAGTTCACGCACGTATGCCATCAGGTCGCTGCCTATGACAGCTATGTGCGTCTGGCCGAGCGCCTGAACGAGATCGTGCCCATCGAAGGCCCCAGGAAGACCATCTTCGTTACCACCGGGTGCCGAAGCCGTCGAGAACGCCGTCAAGGTGCCCGCGCCGCCACCGGTCGCAGTGGCGTCATCGCCTTCAGCGGTGCTCTTCCATGGCCGCACCTTCACTGACCATGGCGCTCACCGGCAAGACCGCGCCCCTACAAGACCGGTTTCGGCCCACTCATGGGGGATGTCTGGCGCATTCGTTCCCGGCGGCCTCACAGGGGCGTCAGCGTCGAGGAAAACCTCAAGGAGCTGGATCGTCTCTCAAGACCGACATCGCCCCGTCGCGGGTTGCGCTATCATCGTCGAGCCGGTGCAGGGTGAGGGCGGTTTCAACCCCGTGCCCCCGAGCTGATGCGCGCCCTGCGCAGGTGGCTGATGAGCACGGCATCGTGCTGACTCGTCGACGAGATCCAGACCGGCTTTGGTCGTACGGGCAAGCTCTTTGCCATCCAGAACTACGACGTCAAGCCTGACCTGATGACCATGGCCAAGGGCCTGGCCGGCGGTTTTCCGCTGGCAGCTGTCACTGGCCGCGCCGATCTGATGGATGCGCCCGTGCCCGGTGGCCTGGGCGGCACCTTCGCGGGCAATCCGCTGGCCACGGCCGCCGGCAACGCCGTGCTGGATGTGATGGAAGAAGAGACGCTGCCCGAGCGTGCCCAGAAACTGGGTGACCAGCTGCGGGCGCGCCTGGAAAGCCTGCGTGCCAAGGTTCCGCAGATCGTCGACGTGCGCGGCCTGGGGCTGATGATCGCTGTGGAGTTCAACAAGCCCGGCACTTCGAGCCCAATCCCGAGTACGCCAATGCCGTGCGCCTGGCCGCACTGGAGAAGGGCCTCATCCTGCTCACCTGCGGTGTCTACGGCAATGCCATCCGCTTCCTGCCGCCGCTCACCATCGAGCAGAAGACCTTTGACGAAGCGCTCGACATCCTTGAAGCCGTCATGGTCGAACAGGCCAGCAGGGTCGGCTGATCAGGGAATCTCGCCTGAGTCCGCCGGAGCCGTGAGGCTCCGCTTCCATGTTTTTCCTTGACCTTACCAGGATGACAACGGGTAGCTTCGAAGGACTCAGGGCGTTCTCCAGCAAAGTCGCCTTCCGACGGAGGTGCATCCTTCAGCGAGGTCAGGACGCAGCATACCACCGCATCTCAGGCGGCTTCTTCCTTCTTCCACCCCGGATCCGGCAGCGTCACCGTCTGTTCCGTCAGCCCGCTGTTCTTCACCACTACCATCGGCCGCCCGCTTTCCGGGCAGGTGTGCTGCATGGCGTCCACCTTGAACACCTTGGCCAGCATCTCGGCTGTCAGCACCTCCCTCGGTGAACCTTCACCCATCAGCTCGCCTTCCTTCAGCACGATCAGGTGATCGCAATAGCGGGCTGCCTGGTTCAGATCGTGCAGCACCGCCACCACCGTGGCGCCCCTGATCCTGCTGCTGCGCCATCATCTCCATCAGCGCCACCTGGTGATTCAGGTCCAGATAGGGTCGTGGGTTCGTCCAGCAGCAGATAGGGAGTCTCCTGCGCCAGCGTCATCGCCAGGAAGGCGCGCTGCTGCTGACCGCCTGAAAGCTGGTCCACCCGCCGGTCCGCAATGATGTCGGTATGCGTGGCTGCCATCACCCGGTCCACGATCTCGCGGTCGGCCTTGCCCAGGCTCCCCAGAGATTCAGGTAAGGACTGCGCCCGTAACCCACGAGCGTCCGTACCGTGATGCCCTCCGGCACCAGCTGGTGCTGGGGCAGCAGCGACAGCCTGCGTGAGAATGCGCGCGCTCAGACCGTAGATCGACTGGCCATCCACCGTCGCTTCACCGGCCATGGGCGGGAGCAGTCGTGCAAGCGTCTTCAGCAAGGTGGACTTGCAGGAGCCGTTAGGGGCCGATCAGGGCCGTGATCCGGCCTTCCGGGATGGTGGTGGTCAGGTTCCGGATGGCCACGGCGCCGCCATAGCCGGCTTTCAGGTTCTTGACAGACAGTGCCATGGTTCACAGGGCTCCGGCGAAGCAGATAGAAGAAATACGGGGCGCTGATCAGGGCCGTGAAGATCCCGGCCGGCAGTTCGAGCGGCGGCTGATGGCACGGACCGCGATGTCGCTGACCTGCAGGATGATGGCGCCTGTCAGCATGGCGGCCGGCAGCAGCGCCCGGTGCCGTCCGCCCACCAGCTTGCGCGCCAGGGTGCGGCGCCACCAGCCCCAGGAAGGCAATCGGCCCGGCAATGGCCACCGCCACGGCCGCCAGCAGCACGGCCAGTCCCAGCAGCAGGAAGCGGTCCCGCGAGACGTTCACCCCCAACGTCGCCGCCTTGGCCTCGCCCAGCGTCAGCAGGTCGAAGGTCTTGCTGTAGAGCAGCGCCAGCGGCAGCAGCAGGATCAGCAGCGGTGCCCCCATCTCGACGAAGGACCATGTCCCTCCCCACAGGCTGCCGGTCAGCCAGACCATGGCCGTGTTGACCTCCAGCGGGTGTGACAGCATCAGGTAATCGGTCATCGCCGCATAGAACGCCGACAGGGCCACCCCCGATCAGGGCCATCTGCAACGGGCCGGCCTGGCGTCCGGCCACCAGCATCAGCACCAGGTAGGCCACGGCGGCGCCCACGCAGGCGGCCACCGGCAGCGCCCAGACGGGCGTGCCCGGCATCATCATCAGCGTGGCGACCGCCGCCAGGCTGGCTCCATGGTTGATGCTGAGGATGTCGGGCGACGCCAGCGGGTTGTGGATGATGCCCTGGATGATGGTTCCCGACAGGGCCAGCGCGGCCCCCACCAGCACGGCCAGAATGGCCCGCGGCATCCGGTACCGCCAGATGTCGAAATCGTGGGTCAGCAGGCCCTGCAGCACGGCGGCCGGCGACTTTGAAGGTCGCGCCCAGCATCAGTGCCAGCGCGAAGCAGACGATGGCCAGGACGCCCAGGATCGACAGATATTTCTTCGGATCGTTCATTGATCACCCGGCTCTTGGCCAGCAGAACGAAGCATGGGGCGCCGATGAGGGCCAGTACCGCCCCGGCCGGCAGGTCGGCTGGATGGGCCAGTGCCCGCGCCAGCAGGTCAGCCGCCACGAACAGCAGCCCGCCCAGCAACGCGCACATCGGCACCGTGCGGCGCAGGTCATAGCCGATCCAGTGGCGCGCCAGGTGCGGCACCAGCAGGCCGATGAAGGCAATCGGCCCGGTCGTGGCCACACTGGCGCCCACCCAGATCAGGACCACCGTGGTCAGCTAGAAGCGCAGCTGCCGCACCGACACGCCCAGCGACTGGGCCGCCTCGTCCGAGAGGCTCAGGATGTTGAGCCGGGCACCAGCCACACCAGCGGGATGGCCGGAACCACCACCAGCGGCCAGTATTCGTGAACCTGCTTCCAGCTCATGTTGCTCACGCCGCCGGCCAGCCAGCTGATCACCGCCGACGCCTGGTTCTCGTCCAGGATCAGCGAGGCCTTGCCCAGCGCCGCACAGAAGGCGCTGACCGCGATGCCCGCCAGGATCAGGCGGCTCTTCTGCAGTCGTCCGTCGCGGTAGCTGATCCACATCACCAGCGTCCACGACAGGGCGCTCTCGATGGCAGCTGCCGTGGACTGGGTGAGGCACCTGCGCCCGTCATGAAGACCCTCGGCCAGGATCACGCCCAGGCCTGCGCCGGCATTGATCGAAAGCAGCGAAGGGAGGCCAGCGGATTGCGGGTCATTGTCTGCAGCAGCAGCCCGCTGACGGCCAGCACGGCGCCGCACAGCAGGGCCACCACGATGCGCGGCAGCCGTGTTTCCACCACCAGCATCTGCGGAATGCTGAGATCGGTGCTGTTGGGCGCCTTCAGCGCCGCCAGCACGTCAGACGGCGTGATGGCCAGCGCCCCGGGGAACACAGATAGGCCGACAGGAAGCCGAGCACCGCCAGTGCAATGAGCGGCAGCACCAGCGCAGCCAGGCAGGCAGCAGGGTCATGAGAGGGTGGGATGGAAGGGTCGGAAAGCGGAATCCTGGTGGGCAGAACGCCCAGGAGCATGTTCTGGGCGATTCTCAGCGCTTCTTCTCCACGGCGGCCTTTCACCTGCTCGACCATCAGGGCCGCTGCGAGTCAGACCGCGCGACCGGGCCCAGAGCCCGGATCCACGCTGATCAGCTGATCCTTCTTCGTGACCGTCAGCGCCTTCCACAGGGTTGCTGCGCCCACTTGCGCACCACGCGTTCCTCGCGGTAGTGGGCAATGAACATCCAGTCCGGGTTCATGGCCAGCACGTGTTCCAGATCAATGTCGTAGATATCCTTGCCGCCATCGGCCTGGGGAACCTCGAGGCCCAGGCCGCCAGCAGGCTGCCTGCGAACGTGCCCCGGGTATGCACGTCCAGCGTGTTCTCGCGCGAGGACCCGTACATGGCGGTCTGACCGGCGGGAATCTCCCTGGCGATGTCCTTCACCTTGGCCTGCAGCTCGCTGATCCGGGCCTGCATTTCCGTGGATTTGCCCACCACGTCGCCAATGATCTGGTCCCTGCTGCAGGATGTCGTTGTAGCTTCCATAGCGCGAATTCAGGAGCAACACCGGTGCGATCTTGCTCAGCTGACCATAGGCGGCGCGGTGACGGCTGGAATCGGCGATGATCAGATCCGGCTTCAGCGCGGCGATGGATTCCATGTTGGGCTGCGATCGCGTGCCGACCGAGGTCCACGGCCTGATCAGGTCACGCACCGGCTGGATGACGCGGCTGGGCTGGTTGTCGTCGGCCACGCCCACCGGCGAGACGCCCACGTTGGCCAGCGCATCGACGAAGGAGAATTCCAGCGCCACGATGCGGGTCGGCACCTTGTCGAGTGTCAGCTCGCCCTGGTCGTCCCCTGACCGTGATGGCGTGTGCTGCTGAAGCCAGGGTCAGGCCAAGACCGAGAGCGAGCATGCCGTTCAGGTATTTGCGTCGATTGAGGGACATCGTGGTTTTCCTGTGGTGGCCCGCCCCATGAAAGGTCGGGCAGAAGAGGAAGGGCGGTGCCGTCACGTGCCTGCCGTCAGGCACCACCGACATGACAGTAGCGGATTGTCGATGAGGTTCCGTGCGCGTTGCAAGAATGACAACAATGCGTCGCAGGGGTATTCCTGTTGCATGTCGTGCCAGTCCAGCCTCGCGGATCCATCGTCGACCATCGCCCATGGCGCCGGTCGAAGGCGGATCGTCGTGCCGTGGTCGGCGATCCGGGCGGGCCTCAGCGATGCTTCCCGACAGCCGCCTTCACTCGCTCGGCCATGCGCTGGCCGCGAACAGCCCGCGCGACCGGGCCCAAAGCTGCGAATTGACCGCCGTGATCTGCTGCTTGCGCGGTGCCGCCAGGGCCTGCCACAGGGGCTGCTTCTCCCACTTGCGCAGCACGCTTTCCTCCCGGTAATGGGCAATGAACATCCAGTCCGGGTTCATGGCCAGCAGGCTCTCCAGGCTGATGTCGTAGATCTCCTTCCCGTTCTGGGAGGGAGGCACCTGAAAGCCCAGTTCCATCAGCAGGGCTGCCGGCAAAGGAGGCCTGGGAATGCACATTGAGCGCATTCTCGCGCGAGGTGCCGAACATGGCGCTCTGCCCTGGGGACGATCCGGGCAATAGCCTTCATCTCGGCCTGCAGCTGGCCGATCCGTTCCTTCATCGGCTGCGACCGGCCCACCGCGTCGGCGATGGTCTGCGCCTGGGCCAGCAGCTCGGTGTAGGTGCCGTAGCGGGAGTTCAGCAGCAGCACGGGGGCAATCTTGCGCAGCTGGTCGTACACGGCACGATGCCGGCTGGTGTCGGCGATGATCAGGTCGGGCTTCAGCCCGGCAATGACCTCCATGCTGGGCTGCGAGCGCGTGCCCACCGAGGTCCATGGCTTGATCAGGCTGCGCATCGGCTCCTGGATCCGGTCGGGCTGTCCATCATCGGCAATGCCCACCGGCGAGATGCCCACATTGGCCAGCGCATCGACGAACGAATACCCAGCGCCACGATGCGGGCGGGCGGCGTGTCGATCGTCAGCCTCGCCCTGGTCGTCGCGGATGGTGACGGCACGTGCGGTACCAGGCGTCGCCAGGCAGGTTCCCAGGCACAGGGCGGCCATCCCGGCCAGGCAATTGCGTCGGGTAGGGGACATGGCGCGACTTCCAGAGGGATCCGGGGGATCGATGGGTTGATCAGATAGCGGTGAGGCAGGAAGGGGCTTGCAGCCGGCACGCGGCACTGCGGATGCAGCCTCGGATGCGCTGGCCGCGATTGTTGACGATAATTAGTCTCCCTTGCAACATTCGGGACATGTTGCCGCCCCGGAGGCAATCGTTCCTCACCGATCGTCGGAGAACACTACAGCCATGGCTTTCATCCATTTTTCTCGCTCTGCTGGCGGTGCTGCAGCATCTGTATTTTGGCGTCCTGGTGGGGCGCGCCCGCCTGCGCTACCACGTCAAGGCGCCAGCCGTCACCGGCGACGAGAACTTCGAGCGCGCCTACCGTGCAGATGAACACCCTGAGCAGCTCATCATCTTCCTGCCCGCCCTGCTCATCGCCGGTCACTACGTTCCGGGTGTCTGGGTCTCGGCGCTGGGCATCGCCTACCTGGTGGGGCGCATGCTGTATGGCCGCGCCTACGTGCGGGATCCCGCCTCACGCGGACCGGGCTTCATCACTGCCATGGTTGCCAACGTCCTGCTGCTGCTCACCGGGCTGCTCGCCATCCTGTTCTGACTGCATCGGCAGCAGGTCCAGCTTCTGCATCAGCTGCCGGTCGGTGTCCTCTTCCGGCTTTTTCCGTGGTCAGCAGCTTGTCGCCATAGAAGATCGAATTGGCGCCGGCCATGAAGCACAGCGCCTGCATGCTTTCCGGCATCTCCTGTCGGCCAGCCGACAGGCGCACCAGGCTCGTGGGCATCGTGATGCGCGCTACCGCAATGGTGCGCACGAACTCGGTCCAGTCCAGCGGCTCGGCATCGGCCAGCGGGGTGCCGGGCAGCCGCACCAGCTGGCTGATCGGCACCGACTCGGGCTGCGGGTCCAGGTTGGCCAGGCTGGCAATCAGCCCCGCCCGATCCTTGCGGGTCTCGTTCATCCCCCACGATGCCGCCGCAGCACATCTTCAGCCCCTGCGGCGCGCACCTTGCCCAGCGTGTTCAGCCGGTCGTCGAACTGGCGCGCGCCGATCACGTCGCCATAGTGCTCGGGTGCGGTGTCCAGATTGTGGTTGTAATAGTCCAGACCCGCTTCTTCAGATCTTCGGCCATGCCTTCTTCCAGCAGACCGAAGGTGCCGCAGGTCTCAGTCCCAGGTCCTTCACCGCGCGGATCAGCTCCTGCAGCTTCTCGATGTCGCGCGGCTTGGGACCGCGCCAGGCAGCACCCATGCAGAAGCGGCTGGCCCCACGTGACTTGGCCACCCGGGCACTGGCCAGCACCGTTTCCACATCCAGCAGCTTCTGGGCCTTCACGCCCGTGTCGTAGCGGGCCGACTGCGGACAGTACGCGCAGTCCTCGGGCATCCGCCCGTCTTCACCGACAGCAGGGTGGAGAGCTGGATGCGCTGCGCATCGAAATGCTGGCGGTGGATCGATGCAGCCTCGAAGACCAGGTCCAGAAAGGGACGCTCGAACAGGGCCTCCACCCGACAGACGCTCCAGTAGGACAGTTCCGGGTGAGGCGTGGGACGCCGAAGGTTCAGGACAGATAGGGTGTCGTTCATGTTTCTTCCTCCTGGCTTCTGGGAGCGCGCCATGGGTTTCCGGACAGTCTACCGGAACGACCGGATGCCGGGAGCGGCCCTGCAGGCCCGCGCCATGCTCGGGTCTCATGGTCTGGTCGACCCGGCACGGGTCGGCGGCGGCGATGATACAACATCGCATCTTGCGCCAGATTCCGGAATCCCATGAATGGCCGACACATCGGGCCAGCCCAGGGAATGTCGTAGGGGTGGGTTCGGAAGGTCATGTCGGCCTCGATCGGGTTGCACGCCGGACTTGCTCGGCCTCCCATCCATGGTGGCCTGAAAGACGCGAAGGGCAGCAATCCAGCCGGAGCGTGGCGATTCCGCGAATTACGTTCTTGAAACAATTGATCACGCAACACGGGCTGTTGCGATCCTGCGTAACAGTCAGGTAAATCATTGACGAGTCATTGGCATTGACAGGCAAAATCACACGTGACTGCCGGATAATGTTGCCAGATTCAGATGATGAATGGCCCTGAGGCGGATGCCCATGGCCCGGCGCTTCCTCCTATCCCAGCTTTCACTTCCCGGGAAAAACACCGGGGTTGCGCACCATCTCCTTGCCGGGAACGTGGTACGCAAGACTCGGGTACTGCCCTGCGGGCAGCCGCTTTTCATTCCCATGATCAAATTCAGATCAGCATCCTTTCCTGTCGCGCCTGCCAGCCGTGAAATCGGTCGCGCGCCTTCCCCCTCCGTTCCTCTGGCCTCGGCCGACAGCGCCTCACGACGACGCTTCGTCCGCCAGATGGGCATGCTTGGGGTGGCAGTGGCTTCGGCAGGCTGGTCGATCATGGCACGGCATGGCGTCGCTGGATCGCCGACTATCGCACCGACATCGGCCAGCGCCGTGAGGTGGTGCTTTGATGCTCACACCCGGCTGCTGCTCATACCCGGACTGCCATCAATGTGGCCGATCGGGAAGACGGCCGCCATGTCTCGTCTGCTCTCCGGTGAGATGCTGGTGCAACAGACCCCGGGGCACGCCCTGGTCGTCGAGACGGCCGAAGGCCGCATCCGCAGTCAGGACGGCCGTCTGGTCGTCCGCCGGCTGGAACTCAGCACCACGCTCAACCTGCTGAACGGACAGGCGCAGGTCTTCGACGCGGGTGGCGAGCGTTCGCTCCAGGCTGCTCGGCGGGTCGTGCTCGGCACGGACAGCCAGGCCCCACTGCAACCCGTGCAGGAAGCTGAAGTGGCCTGGATCAATGGCCAGATCGTGGCCGACCACATGAAGCTGGCCGACTTCATCGACGAACTGCAGCGCTACAGCCCCGAACGGCTGCGCTATGACACCCGTGTCGCCAATCTGCTGGTCTCGGGCCGCTTCTCGCTCTCCGACGTGAAGGGCGTCTTCCACTGGCTCTCCAGCACGCTGCCGCTGCGGGTTGATGTGGTCGAGCATCGCTGGGGCTCGCCTTCGTTGCTCATCCGCGCACTGGGCTGATCATCACCACTGTGGGCTGCTAGTGATGCGCCCCATGAATCCCGTCTTCCGGTCCTTCGTCCCAGGCTGGCATCGCTGGTCGTGTGTGGGCCATCGGGGTGCTGTCGGTCCCGTCGCCAGCACAGGCCGAGCGGCGCGAGCTGCATTTCACCGGCCCGCAGATCACCCGTCAGCTGGCGCCATCGTTCCCGTTGCGTCGCTGCCTGTTCGGTGAGCTGGCCTGCGTCCGGCTCACCCGGCCCGTCGTCCGCATGCAGGGCCAATGACCCGCGCATCTTCGTCTCGGTGGACGTGGGCTTTCAGCCCGTGCCAGACAGGCCAGTCAGAGCGGCAGCGCCCGCGTGGCCGGTCAACCCGCCTATGACCCGCAGGCCGGCGCCTTCTACCTGAAGCGCCCGCAGCTGCTGGATTTCTCCATGGAAGGCGTGCCGCCCGATCAGGCCCGCATGGTCGCCAATGTCATCTCCGGCATGCTGGCCGACGAATTCTTCAGCGAGCAGCCGCTCTGGGTGCTGGACGAGTCCGATCCCTCGACAGGCTATGGCGCGCCTGTCACTGCGCAGCGTGACCGTGCAGCAGGGGCGCTGGTCGTCACGCTGGGCGATGATGACGAACCCCTGAGGACGATCCGCTGACGAGATGCCCTCGCCGGGGCAGGGGCAGCGGAACCATGCCCGGATCGCGCAGCACGCCCACCCCAAGAGCCTGCCTCGTCGCCATTCACCCCGGAAGACGCCCCCGAGACGTCTTCCCGAACCTGTCTGGCTTGACCGGCGCTTACAGCGAGAACCGGTACGCAGCGCCGACCAGCAGGGAAGGCATCAGGTGGCGCTTGACGATCGGACTGCGTGCGGCCGGCCCTCGTCAGCCGCGTGGCACTGGCACGTGCCACCCAGATCCAGTGCTTGCTGGGCTCACCCGTCAGTCCCACGGAAACCCCTGAACTCCCGCAGGCCCGAACCCGGGTCGAGCAGCGGCAGGCCGCTGGCGGCATGTTCGCGCTCGCCGATGCCGTAGCTGTTGCGCAGTGAGTTGCTGTTGGCCCAGGTCACGCCTGCGTCGGCACTCAACAGCAGCCGCTTGCTCAGCGGGCGCTGCCAGCCGATGCCGAACGGAATCTCGAAGCCGCCCTGGCGCCCCAGGATGTCGCCCACCAGCCGCGCCTGCAGCTGGATCGAGCGGGTCAGGTCGCATCGCAGTCGCAACCGCCCTGATCAGCGTGCCGCGTAGCGGCTGAGGCCCCTGGCCAGATCGTCCTCGTCCACGTCACGGCCCCGGTTGATCGACAGCCCCAGGCCGAAGCTGAAGCGGTCCAGGTGCCAGAGCGGCCCGGCCAGCCCCTGTTTCGAGACCCGCTGTCTCGCACACTGGCGCGCGTCACGCTGGAGCGGCTGATTGAATAGCCACGCCAGTCGATCCGTGCGGCTGGGGCAAAAGGCGTGCCCCATCTTGTCCCGATCCGCTGTACTCGGGCGAATAGTTGCTCACCAGCCCGATGACCAGTGCACGCGATCGTCGTCCTCGCCGGACGCCTCATGGTGTCGTCGGCCCGCGTTGCCGCCCGGGTGGCCTGCTGCGCGGGGGTCTGCTGTCCTCGCGACATCGCCGGACCGGCGGTAGCGCATAACAGACCGATCAGCGGCAGCCGGCCAGACAGGGCAGGGGTTTGAGGCTATGTTTCGGGGCGAGAGTCATGGTGGCGTCCAGCGGTGGCGTAGGGTGCGGCACAGTCTGAAACCGTTTCGGTGCAAGCGCCGTTTGCGGCAGACGGACGGCTCACCGCAGCAGCCCGGACAGCCGGGCCACCCGGGCAAGGCGGGGTCCGCCTGCGATGGGGCCGCCATTTTTCCCTGCAAAGTCGCTTTTGGGTATGTCATGGTGTTGAAAAACAGCATTGGGAGAACTGCGTGTGCTGCTGGTGGAGGACGATTCCGCCTGGCAGCACATGATCTCGGTGGGGCTGGGCGAGCGGGGCATCGACGTCCAGGTGACCGACCAGCTGTCCAAAGGCCATCCCGCTGCTGGAGCGGATCATGCCCGATGCCGTCATGGTCGATGACTCCCTCTCGACACGGATAGCGTCGCGTCGGTCCGGCACCTGCGCGAGGCCATCGGCAGCCGCAGATCCCGATCATCGTGCTGTCCAACCATGACAACGACACGGGCTTCGCAAGGCTCTGGCGGCCGGCGCCACCGATTACCGCCAGAAGTCCCAACAGTGGACCCAGCTGGCCGAGCGCCTGCTGCATGGTATCAATCTTGCCCAGGGCCCAGGCAGCAAGTCCCGACAGTCCGGCTGCAGAAGGCGAGCGCACGCGATTCGCTCTCCGAATCGTCGATGCCTTCCGCAGCCAGCGCGCAACAGGCCAACCGTGATCCGCTCACCGGCCTGTTCAGCCGGGCCACTGTCTTCATGCAGAAGGGCCCGAGATGCTGCTGCGCCGCCGCCGCCCTGCCGGCCACGTCGCCGCCATCATGATGCTCGACATCGACCGGTTCCGCCGCATCAGCGAGGCCTTCGGCCAGCGTGCCGGCGACCGCGTGCTGCAGCACGGGCCGACAGCCTGCGCCTGCCTTCGGCAACCTCACCCAGGCCGACTCTCGCCAAGGCAGGCGACGACCTGACATGCCCGATCTGCTGATCAGCCGGCTGACGGGTGACGAATACGCGCTGGTCTTCTCCAACCTGCCCAACGAGGACACCGCCCGCAAGGCCGCCGAGATCATCCAGGCCCACCTGCGTCGCGCGCCTTCCAGATCGACGGGCTGGACCTGATGTTGCGCACCTCATCGGCACCGCCTGGTTCCCGCGCCATGGCCGCAACTTCGAGATGCTGCTGGCCAAGGCCGACGTGGCCATGAGCGTGGCACGTCAGCAGGGGGGCAACCGCCTGCTGGTCTACGATGACGCCTATGGCGAACAGCTGCGCGGCGACTTCGAACTGCAGTCGGCCCTGGCCACCGTGCTGGACCGCAACGAGCTGGTGCTCCACTACCAGCCCATCATCGACACCCGCTACAACCGCGTTGTCGGTGTCGAGGCGCTGATGCGCTGGATGCGCGGCTCGCAGATGCTCTCGCCCGGCAAGTTCATCCCGCTGGCCGAGGACAGTGGTCTGGACTTCCGCATGGGTGAATGGGGCCATCTCCGAGGCCCTGCAGCAGCTGCGGCGCTGGCAGCTTGCCGGCGCTGCCCATCCCGGGCGTGTCGGTCAACGTCAGTGTCCGCCACCTGCGCCAGCCCACGCTGCTGCGTGCTGCCCAGCAGGCTCTGGAAGCCACCGAGATGCCCGCATCGGCGCTCACGCTGGAGCTGACCGAGATCGACGTGATGCGTGACATCGAGAACGTCCTGCCCACCTTTGTGGGAACTGAAGAAGGCCGGCATCCGCATTGCGCTGGACGACTTCGGTTCGGGCTTCTCGTCGGTCTCGTACCTGACGCGAATGCCGGTCGACTTTACCCTCAAGATCGATCGCGTCTTCGTCAGTGAACTGGAAAACGACATCGGCCAGCTCAAGGTCGTGCGCAGCATCATCGCGCTGGCCGGTGCGCTGACCTGCAGATCATCGGCGAGGGCGTCGAGGCGCACCGAGGAGATGACCACCCTGCAGAAGCTGGGCTGCCAGGACCTGCAGGGCTATCTCTTCAGCAGGGCCCATGACCGCTGCCCAGCTGGAGCGCTGGCTGATGGAGAACCCGTCCCTGCACGGATTGGGCCGCGCTCCCGAGAGCACCGCCGTGCCGGGCTGATCCGGCTGCGTCAAAAGTCGCACTTGCAACCACAAAGCGTTACGATACCGTCTGTCACAATACGCACAGAGGCGGTACACGCATGGACGCGGCAGAAAGAAAGGCGCGACAGGACGAGTTGAAGAAAGCGGCGGCCGAGAAGGCCTTGGAATGGCTCACGCCTGGCCAGGTGGTGGGGGTCGGCAGCGGCTCCACCGTGGGCTTCTTCATCGAGGCTCTGGGACGGCACCGGCAGGACTTCCCGCAGGCCGTCTCCAGTTCGCTGCGCAGCACTCGAGCTGCTGCGCGAGGCCGGCATCGAGTGCTGGATCTCAACCAGATCGACGAGAGTCGGCTGCTGCGTCGATGGCGCCGATGAAGTGGACCCCGGCTTCGCCCTCATCGAGGGGCGGTGGTGCGCTCACCCGCGAGAAGATCGTTGCCCAGGCATCGCGGCACTTCGTCTGCATCGTCGACGAGACCAAGTACGTGCCCGTTCTGGGGCAGTTCCACTGCCGGTGGAAGTGGTGCCCATGGCGCTGCATCTCGTTGGTCGCCAGCTTGAAGCGCTGGGGGCACCGTTCGCGAAAGCGCAACGGCTACATCACCGACAACGGCAACCCATCCTGGACGTCTCGGGCCTGCAGATCCACGATCCGGTCGCCCTCGAAGAGACCATCAACCAGTGGCCGGGCGTCGTCACGGTGGGGCTGTTTGCCCGCCGCCGCCCCGAGACCGTGCTGCTGGCCACCATGGACGGCGTGCGGGTGCTGGGTCAGCCCGCAGCCTGAAGCCGGCCTGCGGTCTGAAACGACACAGGGCCGCGGTTTGCGGCCCTGGACGGATCGTGCGGTGCAACGGCACCACAAAGCGGCGGATCGGGGCATGCCGGTGGTCCGCCGCGGCCCATCCGGTCATGCCGGAAAGTTCCGGCATGACCGGATTCAGGCCCGCATCACTGTTGCGGTACGTAACCCGCCGGCCGGTCGGCGCCGTCCCCGAAGAAATAGTTCTCCATCTGCTGCGCCAGGTACTTGCGCGCACGGATGTCGGCCAGGTTCAGCCGGTTCTCGTTCACCAGCATAGTCTGGTGCGAGATCCAACCGGCCCACGCTTCCTTCGAGACGTTCTCCCAGATGCGCTGGCCCAGTTCGCCGGGGTAGGGGCGGACGGTCCAGGCCTTCGGCTTCCTTCTTCAGCGAGTGCAGTTGACCATACGTGCCATGGCAGTGACTCCAGATAAGGGCTGAGAACCGCCGAATGGTACCGCGTTCGTCGTACCCGGCCTACAGCGTCTTCAGCAGCACCTGGGAACGCCGCTGCCAGTTGTACAGATTGCGGCGGCTGCCCGGCAGGTCGTCCACCGCCCCCATCACGAAGCCCGCTTCGGGAACCAGTGCGCCGTGCGCGTGGTCAGCACGAACAGCTGCGTGATGCCGGCCTCGCGGGCCCGCTGCTCGATGCGCTGCAGCAGTCGCTCGCCATCGCCTTGGCTCTGCACCGTCGGGTTGACGGCCAGACACGCCATCTCGGCCATCCGCTCCTCGGGAAACGCATACATCGCTGCACAGCCGAAGATCACCTGATCGTGCTCGATCACCGTGAAGTTGCCGATCTCGGCCTCGATCAGTGCCCGGTCGCGCTTGACCAGCGTGCCGTCGGCCTCCAGCGGCTGGATCAGCGCCAGAATGCCACCCACGTCGTCGATGGTGGCTTCGCGCAGCGCCTCCAGTGTTTCCTCCACCACCATCGTGCCCACGCCGTCGTGCAGGAAGAACTCCAGCAGCACCGACCCGTCCACCGCAAAGGGCACAATGTGTGAACGCGCCACGCCGCCCTCGCAGGCCTTCAGCGCCGCCGAAAGGTAGATGCGCAGTGGCAGTGCCAGGTCGTCACGGGCCAGCAGCGCCCGGGCCCGTGCCTCCGAGATCTCGGTCTGGATACGGCCATCGTCACCGTGCACACCCGGCACCTCGGCCAAGAACACCAGCTTGTCGGCATCCAGCGCCATGGCCGTGGCCGCAGCCACCTCTTCCATGGCCAGGGTTGAAGGCCTCGCCTGTGGCCGAGTGGCCAATGTTGGACAGCAGCACGATCTGCTGATTGTCCAGCGCCCGCTGGATGGACACCGCATCCACCTTGCGAACCACACCGCTGTAGACGTGGTCCACCCCGTCCACGATGCCCACCGGCCGTGCCAGCGTGAAATTGCCCGACACCACCCGGATGCCGGCATTGGCCATCGGCGTGTTGGGCAACCCCTGCGAGAACCCCGCTTCCATGTCGTAGCGGATCGCGCCGGCCGCTTCCTTCGCGCATTCCAGTGCCACCGCGTCGGTGATGCGCAGACCGTTGTGGTATTGCGGTGCCTGCCCGCGTAGCCGCAGCTGCTCGTTGATCTGTGGCCGGCAGCCATTGACGATCACGATGGATGCCGATCGAGTGAAGCAGGCTCAGATCCTGGATCAGCGCATTGAGCGCACCGCTGGTGGCCGCCATCTCGCCCGGAATGCCCACCACGAAGGTCTGCCCCGGAACTTGTGGATGTAGGGGCTACCTGTCGCAGCCAGTCCACGAATTGCCGGTGCTGTTCGGGCAGCCGTTCGGGGGCAGGCAGGCTGGGGGAAGGGGGTGGAAAGGACATCGGGTCAGCCATCGAAATGCCGGTCGGGGCCCCATCATACCCATCGTACCCAGGGTCGCAAAGCCGCGGAATCCCGCGTATCCGCGGTGCGGCACGCCCGCCGCCCCGGTCCCGTGCCTTCTATAATCCCGCCGTGAATACCCCCAAGCCCCGTCCATGCCCGATTCCCGGGTCCCTGCTGCCATCCGGTCCGTCATCGACGCCTTGCCCGTCACCGAGCACCGGGCCCGTATCGTCGAAGCCATCCGCAACCACCGCGTGGTCATCGTCTCTGGCGAGACCGGGTCGGGCAAGACCACCCAGCTGCCCAAGTTCTGCCTGGAGGCCGGCCAGGGCGTGCGCAACGAGCGCACCCGCCGGGAGCGGACTCATCGGCCACACCCAGCCAGCGCCGCATTGCCGCCAGCAGTGTCGCCACCCGCATTGCCGAAGAAATGGGCACGCCGCTGGGCACCGATGTCGGCTACAAGATACGCTTTCAACGAGAAGGTCTCGCCCGGCACCCGCATCAAGCTGATGACCGATGGCATCCTGCTGGCCGAAAGCCAGCGTGACCGCCTGCTCTCGGCCTACGACACCCTCATCGATCGACGAGGCCCACGAGCGCAGTCTCAACATCGACTTCCTACTGGGCTACCTCAAGCAGCTCATCGATGGCCCGCGTCGCGATGACCTCAAGCTCATCATCACCTCTGCACCATCGACGCCGCCCGCTTGCCGAGCACTTCGGTGACCCCGGACGGCCCGCACCGTCATCGAAGTCTCCGGGCGCCTGTATCCGGTCGAGGTCCGCTATCGGCCGCCGGAAGACATGCAGGCCGAAGATGAGGACGACGAAACCGACCTGCCGTCGGCCGTCGAGACCGCCGTGCGCGAGCTGTGGAACGAGAAGCCCGGCGACGTGCTGGTGTTCCTGCCCGGCGAGCGCGAGATCCGCGAGACGGCCGAGCACCTGCAGCGTGCCGTGGCGCGTGGCGGCGCAGGCCGGGGCAGGGCGGCCGCAGTCGCGCCGACCTGCTGCTGGCCAGCGCCGAGATCGTGCCCTCTATGCCCGTCTGCCTGCCGCTGACCAGCAGCGCGTCTTCAACCCCGGCAACGCCCCGCGCATCGTGCTGGCCACCAACGTGGCCGAGACCTCGCTGACGGTCCCGCGCATCCGCTACGTCATCGATTCGGGCCTGGCGCGCATGCTGCGCTACCGCATCCGCGGCAAGGTCGACCAGCTCCTCATCGAGCCCGTCTCGCGCGCCGCCGCCAACCAGCGTGCCGGCCGCGCTGCGGCGTGGCCGAAGGTGTCTGCATCCGCCTGTTCGGTGAAGACGACTTCCAGAACCGCCCGCCTTCACTGACCCCGAGATCCTGCGCTCGTCGCTGGCCTCGGTCATTCTGCGCATGAACGCGCTGGGCCTGTCCGAAGTCTCGGCCTTCCCGTTCCTGGACCGTCCCTCGCCCAAGGCCATCGCCGACGGCTACGCCCCTGCTCAACGAACTGGCGCCATCGACGATCGCCAGCGGCTCACTCCCCATTGGCCGCCAGCTGGCACGCCTGCCGGTCGACCCGCGCCTGGCGCGCATGCTGCTGGCCGGCCATCGCACCGGCTGTCTGGCCGAGGTCCTGATCATCACGGCCGCCCTGTCCGTGCAGGACCCGCGCGAACGCCCACCCACGGCCCAGCAGGCAGCCGATCAGGCGCACGCCCGCTTCAACGTGCCGCAGTCCGACTTCCCGTCCTGGATCCGGCTGTGGCGCTACTGGCAGGAGCAGCAGGCTGGCCAGCAAGCAGCGCGGCGAATCGCACCGGGCGCTCGCCAATCGCATCGGGCGTGAGTTCCCGTCCATCCGCAAGCTGCGTGAATGGGCCGATGTCATCGGCCAGCTCACCGAGCTGGTGCGTGGGCTCAACTGGCAGATCAACACCGGCGAAGCGGCGCCTGACGTCATCCATCGCGCGCTGCTCACCGGCCTGTTGGGCAACGTCGCTCACCGCCCGCCCGAAGGGCCGGGCTGGCAGGGTACGCACCAGCAGAAATTCATGCTGCATCCGTCGTCCATCCTCAACCGTCGCCAGCCCAGGGCCGAGGGTGGAAAGCCCGCCGCCCCGCAGAACGCCACGGGCGCCCGCTGGCTGATGGCCGCCGAACTGGTCGATACCGGCCGCCTGCAGGCGCGCACCGCCGCGGCCATCCGCCCGGAATGGGTCGAATCCGCTGCTGGCGACCTGATCCAGCGTTCGTGGAGCAACCCGCACTGGGAAAAAGAACAGCGGCAGGGCCATGGCACACGAGCGGGCGTGCTCTACGGCCCTCGTGCTCTACCGCCCGGCGCGTGCCCCTATGAGAAGGTCGATCCGGCTGAATCCCGACGGCTGATGATCCGTGACGGCCTGGTCACCGGCGAATGGCCCGTCGATGCCGACTTCATCCGCCACAACCGCAAGGTCATCGCCGATGTCGAGCGGTTGGAGCACAAGATCCGCCGTCCCGACCTGCTGGTCGACGAGGAATCACTGGCAGCCTGGTTCGATGCCCAGGTGCCCGCCGGGATCTGGTAACGCGCGCGACCTCCAGCAGTGGTACCGCGAGGCCGTCAAGGCCGATGCCGGACTGCTGAAGCTCTCGCGTGAGGCACTGCTGAAGAGCGACGCCGACGGCGTGGACGAGGCGCGCTTTCCACGTCTGCTGCGCATGCGGGGTGTCGACTTCACGCTGTCCTATCACTTCGAGCCCGGTGCGGCCGATGATGGCGTCACGCTCACCGTGCCGCTGCATGCGCGCTCAACCAGGTCGATGCCGATCGCTGCGAATGGCTGGTGCCCGGCATGCTGGCCCAGAAGGTTTCGCTGCTCTTCAAGTCGCTGCCGCAGCGCTGGCGCCGCCACCTGCTGCCGCTCGATGGCACGGCCGCCGAATTCCTCGATGGCCTGAGCACCGGCAAGGCACAGACCGGTGAAAACCGATTCCGCGCCGGCGGAAACCGGACTCGGCCACCGCGACATCCCTCATCCCGTCCGGAACGCCGCTCATCGATGCACTCCTGGAATTCCTGCGCATCAGGGCGGCTGGCGGCTGGCAGCCACCGATTTCCGGCTGGAGAACATTCCTGCTCACCCGCAGATGAACTTCCGGCTGGTCAACGAGCACGGTCGGGTGCTGGCCGTCTCGCGCCACCTGTCCGAGCTGCAGGCCGCCTACGGCTCGCAGGCCCAGTCCGCCTTCCAGAACGAGTTCTCGCGCATTGCCGCGCAGATGCGGGGGCGCACTGCCAAGGGAACCCGCGCCGTCCCCGAAGGCAGGCAAGACATCCCCGGAAAAGCATCCGAGGGGACACAGGCAGGGCGTGCCGAGGGCAGCAGGGCGGCTGGAGCCGACACCGTCATGCGTGCCGGCCAGCGCCACACCCGCTGGGACTTCGGAACGCTGCCCGAGCTGCTGGAACTGCAGACCACCGGTGGCGAGCGGCTGGTGGGCTTTCCGGCGCTGCTGGACAAGGGCGATGCCGTCGAGATCACCGTCTACGATGACCCGGCTGTGGCCGAGCGCCATCACCGGCAAGGCGTGGTGCGGCTCTTCGCTCTTGCCATGAACGAGGCCCTGAAATCGCTGGCGCGCGACGTGAAGAAGAACGCCAGCCTGGAACTGGGCTTCAACGCATTGCCGGGCAGTGGTGGCAAGTCCGCCCCGCTGGCCGAGCAGCTGGCCCAGGCCGCCATCATCCGCAGCTTCCTGCAGGATGGCCTGCCCCAGGATGACGCCCAGTTCCAGAAGGCGCTGGCCGACGGCCGGCCCCGCATGCTGCCTCACCGCCCAGGAGCTGGTCCGCCTGCTTTCAGTCCATCGTCACCGAACATGGCCAGATCCGCTGCAAGCTCACCGGCCTGCGAGCCGATCGGTCCGCGCTCGACGACATCGAGGCGCAGCTGGCCGCGCTGTTCCCGCCCGGCTTCCTGCATCAGGTGGGTTACGAGCATCTCCAGCACTATCCGGCGCTACCTGAAGGCCGTTGTCATGCGGCTGGACAAGCTGCGTGAAGATCCCGCCCGCGACAAGGCGCTGCAGGCCTCCATGGTGCCGCTGCTGCGGCGCTGGCGTCAGTGGCAGCGCGACATCGGCATGCAGCTCGACCGCGAGGCCGAGTCCTTCCGCTGGATGCTCGAAGAGCTGCGCGTCTCGCTGTTCGCCCAGAGCTGCGAACGCCCATGCCGGTCTCGGTCAGCCGACTCACCAAGGTGCTGGATCAGCGGGACGGGCGCTGAACCGGGGCGGGACAGGCACGTGTCCCGCCACGCACGCGCCGCGGGCTGCATGGCGGCTTGCCGGATGCGGGGCAGAGGGCTTTCGCAGGGTTTCATGTTGTTTCATGCAAACACGCGCCCCTTGTAGCCGGTTTACCCAGGGGCTGCCCGCCGTTCATCCGCTCAGAGCGCCGTTCCGCCAGCCCGGCAGACGGCAGCGCACTTCGCCCGTCTGACCGGTAGCGCCAGGGCTGTTCATTTTGCCTGCGGCCCGGCTCTAATGACAGGCTGAAGAAAAGACCGGCTGCGTCTTTTGCCGTCTTTTTCACCAAGGCCCCGTCTGCGCATGGGGCGTTGTCGTTGTGTCGCATGGTGCATGTCGGAGCAGCGAAGGAGCCTGATCTTGAGACTCGAAAGCGAACGCAGGCGGAACGTCAGTCCGGCCAAGGCCACCCTCCTGCATCTGTCGCAGCAGCGCCTCGTCGCCCACGCCCGAGAACTATGCCATCGCCTGAAAGAGGTCGAGCAGCAGTTCGAGCCTGCCACCATTCCGATGGTCCGCCCCGGTCGACGCTTTCCGGACGGCATTGTCGAATCCTATGAAGACAGCGAACTGGCCAGCGTCCGTCGTCTGGCCGAACGCCGCCAGCGCCTCATCGTCTCGCTGACCGCGTTGCTGGACACCATCTGCGACGTGGTACCCATCCTGGCCGGGGAAGAAGCCTGGACTCATCGAGCAGTTCTCGGCCATCCGTCGTGCCATCGGGGCAGAGCCCGAAGGTGTTGACCGGGGCGAGCTGGAGCAGGTGAGACAGAACGTGCGGCACAACCTGAAGGAGCATGGCAACCTGTTGACGATGCGCCGGACGGCGCTGGCCGAACTGAAACAGCTGCTCACGCAGTGGGTCGGCAATCTGTCCGAGCTGATGGATTCCAGCGCTGCCTGATTCCGGAGTCGCTCGACGGCTTTGTCGAGCGCATCGAGGGTGTGTCCGACATCGATGACCTGGCGCAGGTACTGGGGACATCGTGGGGCGCACCGTGGCCATGCGAGGGCACCTGGCCCAGACCCGTACCGAATTCGAGCAGACCTGCCGGCGTGCCGACGATCTGGAGCGCAGTGTCAGCGAGCTGTCGAACGAACTGAACGAGACCCGGGGCCTCGAGATGACCGGACCAGGTGACGGCCATGCTCAATCGCCGGGGCTGGGGTGGCCTCACCAGGAGCTGCTGGCCGAATGTACCCTGAAGCAGAAGCCGCTGGCCGTGGTGCTGCTGGATCTGGACCACTTCGCTCGCTCAACGATGCCCAGGGGCCCATGTGAGACGAGGCGCTTCATTACTTTGCCGCCGCCATCCGTGGACAGCTGCGTCCCAGCGACCGCTGCAGCCGCTATGACGGCGACGAGTTCGTGCTGCTGCTGCCGGGCGTTTCCGCCGAGACGGCGCTGGACATCCTCAAGCGTCTTCAGCGTGTCGTGGTCGAGCGCACGCTCGTCTACAATGAAGGCGAAATCAACCTCAGCTTCTCGGCCGGTGTGGCCGTGGCCGAGCCCGGCATGCCGCTGGAAGAGGTCGTGCATCGTGCCGACGACGCCCTCTACGAAGCCAAGCTGGCGGGCCGCAATCGCGTCTGCGCCTTCAGCGAACATCATCCGGGCAACGGCAGCCGGCCACGGCCTGAAGCGGCTGCACGCACCATGACCCGCATCAATCTGGTCGATCCCTCAGAACTCTGCGATCAACACCTCCTGGCCGAACACCGTGAGCTGACCCGCATCCCCAATGCCGTGGCCCGGGGACGCTTTCAGCCTGGTCGAGCCAACCTGCCGACTACAAGCTGGGAGAAGGGCACGTCCGCTTCTTCTTCGACAAGCTGGCCTTCCTGCAGCGACGTTATGCAGCCCCTGCAGTGAAAGAATGCCCGGCGCGCGGTTTCAGGGTGCAGAACATCTGGCCGCAGGATCTTCCTGACAACCCCTCGCCTGGCGGGACTACCAGCCGACCGAGCAGGCTCTCGCGCTCAACCGGGAACGCATCACCGCGCGCATGCCCGCCAGGCACGCTTCACCCCGGCTTGCGCCGCGCTGAACGGCGTCAGAACCCCCAACAGCGAAAGATGGTCTGCTGCATCTGCGCCAGCGGCGCATACAGCATCGGCATGCCCAGCGTCAGCAGCATCAGACCCGATCCGATCGTGATCGGGAAGCCGATGGCGAATACGTTCAGCTGCGGCGCCACGCGCGAGATCAGCCCAGGCTCAGGTTCACGAAAAGCAGGAGCGCCGTGCAGGGCAGGGCCATCAACAGCCCCAGCTCGAACACCTGGCTGATGACTGCTCCGATGTCCAGCCGCCCCAGGAACTGCTGCGTGCCCATGCTGGCCGGCATCCGTTCCAGGCTGTTCATCGTAGCCGCCACCAGCGCAGTAGGGGCCATTGATCACGGCAAAGCTCGTCAGCGACATCGTGTTGAACAGCCGACCGATGGCATTGGAGTTGCTGCCCGTACTGGGATCGAAGAAGGCCGCAAACGAGAAGCCCATCTGCAGGCCGATGATCTCGCCAGCCATTTCCACCGAAGCCAGCAGCATGCGGCAGACCAGCCCGGATGGCCAGCCCGATCATCACCTCGCTGGCCATCAGCACGAAGAGAGGCCGGATCATCGAAGGAAGGGGTCTTGCCATGCACCAGCGGGGCAGCCAGCACGGCCAGTGACAGCGCAGCCATCACGCGGTAGCGCACGGGAATGTTGCGCGACGACAGCAGCGGTGCCGAGCTGAACAGGCCCAGCAGGCGGAAGAGCGGCATCAGCAGTGCCGACAGCCAGCCCAGAATCTGCGCTTCGTCAAAGGTGATCATGGGGGAGCAGCTACGCCGTGATCATGGGTGGCAGCGGCACACATGCCCATCTGCCAGGCAGTCACATCCACAGGCGCTGTGTGCGCGCATGGTCCCAGAACCGGGCTGCCCGCTGATCACCGCCGGAATCGGACAGGATCATCCCGCAGATGAAGTCGGTGAGATTGACAGCATCCAGGGCCGGCCAGCACCAGCACCAGCGACGACAGCACCAGCTTGGGAACGAAGGACAGCGTGGCCTCGTTGATCTGCGTGAGCGCTCGCAGGATGCTGATCAGCAGGCCCGTCACCAGGATCACCAGCTAGGATCGGGCGACGCCGTCGTCATCAGCGTTCTCCAGGGCCTGGCGGCCAATGGTCAGTACGGTCCGGGGGTCAGTGTCGCAAAGCTCGCTACCAGGGAGCCCACCAGCAGGTTCCAGCCGTCGGCCAGCACGAACAGCACCAGCTTGAAGGGCAGGGCCACCAGCACGGGCGACACCATCATCATGCCCAGCGACATCAGCACGCTGGCGCAGATCAGGTCGATCAGGATGAACGGAATGAAGATCATGAAGCCGATCTGGAAGGCCGTCTTCAGCTCGCTGATCACGAAGGCGGCACGATGGCCTTGAAAGGGCATGTCCTGCGCCGACAGCGGCTTGTCGTCCGGGGCCTTCACCCGCGCCAGACGGGCGAAAAGCTCCAGGTCCGAGGCACGCGTCTGCTTCAGCGACAGTCCCGCAGCGGCACGCCGCCCTTCTGCAGGCCGTTTCTCGAAGTCGATGCGCTCTCGGCCAGGGGCTGATACGCCTCCGTGCAGATGCGGTCCAGCGTCGGCGATATGATGAATGCCGTCAGGAACAGCGAGATGCCCACCAGAACCTGATTGGGCGGCGAGGCCCGAAGGCCCAGCGCCTGGCGAAGACAGCGACAGCACGATGATGATCCGCGTGAAGCCTCGTCATCAGCAGCAGCACGGCCGGAATGAACGACAGTGCCGAGAAGAACAGCAGCGTCTCGACCGGAACCGACCAGGTGGTGCCGCCAGCATCGGCAGCCGCCGCGCTCTGCAGGCTCAGTGTGGTCTGGGCCCATACGTCCAGCGGCGCGCCAGCCAGCAGCGCCCCACAGCATCTGTGGCTTCATGTATTCTTCTTCTGCAGGCCCGCCAGCGAGCCGCCGAATCCCTGACTCTGCCGCCGCCTGGGGCACAGGTCCGGACGGTGCGGGCAGGTCCCCGGCGTCCAGCTCGGTCAGCAGCCGAATCGACTGCGCTGGTGGTGCCCACCAGCATGGCCTGGCCCGTCATACCTTCACCACCGCAATCTCGTTCGCGACCCACCGACAGCGTGGCGGCAATCGACATCGCACCGCCGCACGGCCGGCCGGCAGCCGCGACCAGGCGTTTCACCAGCCACAGCACCAGCGGAATGGACGGCACCACCAGCAGCAGCACGCCGAAGGAGGTGTGCGGCAGACATCGACGACATCCGTCAGCTTCGCTTGGTTCAGGACGACGCATGCCGCCGGCAGGCGTCACGATGTCCACGTCAGTCGGATGCCGAAGCGGCTCGCTGACCACCACCACCTCGCCCTGCGCACCATTGGATGGCCGTTGATCAGCGCATCCCATCGGTGCGCTGGCCCGCATCCAGCTCCACCACAGAACCCGGTGCCAGCGGAAGCACATTGTTGATGGTCGTGGGTGCCTGCCCGTCCACCGACAGCTGGACCGGAATGTCCAGAATGCGCTCGATGTCGGTACCGCCCTCGGCACCCTGGCCCAGCCTTGCCATCACGCCAGGCAGGGCCCCCGTGACGGACGGATCGACAGCAGAGGACGCCGGGGCGCCGGCCGATTGCACGATCTCCCCGCTTTCCGGCTCACGGTATTCTGTTCGGACGTGAATCAATCCTGGTTGGAATCGGTATAGAATGCACGGTGTCGATGCGCACCGCGCAACGGCCGTTGTGCTCGCCATAACGGCCGTGAAATCGGAACCTGGCCAATCTTCAGCATGGCGCCCGGTGATTGAATCTCGATCCGTGCTTTGCGGCTTCATCAGCTCGCCCAGCGTCGGTGTCGCCGTCGTCAGCTCAGCCGCAGCTCCACCCCGGCGGCGGTCTCCTTCGGCATCTGGCCCAGCCAGCTGCGTTTTTGTGTTGTGTTGGGTGACGGCGTGTCGCGATCGGTTCCAGAAACGGTACAGGGAATGCAGACCTGGATCGTGCCCGACTGACCATTGAAAATCCAGCGTGAACGTGGTGCTCACCACCATCCCGGCCGGAATGGCAATGTTGGCGAAACTGCGGCTGGCTTTCGTGACCGCGCGAACACCAGCTCCATCGGGTGGATGCTTTCCCATGCGCGGCTGTACTCGCTGCTGCTCAGATCGACCGTAGCTTCTGAATCAGGCGCTTTTCCGTCATCGAGAACTCTCGCGCCCTCACTTGCGCATCGGACGCCCCGTGCGGAACATCAGGTCCACGATCGTGCTCACCAGCTGTCCGTCCAGCACTCGCAGGGCAGGAGCCGCCGTGCGGCCGGCCTGCGTGATGTTGATGCTGGCCGGCAGCGCTGGATCGTGCCCAGAAAGTCGCGCGCGACCCACGACCGGACTCAGGTGAGTGGTGATCTCCGGGTTGCGCTGCGCGAAGGCGACATCGCCAGCGCCCAGACTGCGCGCCAGCGCGCGCGATCAGTTCCAGTGCCGGCATCCGGCGGATGATCCGCTTCCTGGCGGGCAGGTACGTGAGGGCTGAGGGGCAGAGACGATCGTCGCACCGCCACCTTGGTCCGCGGCAGTGTCCGGCGCATGTGCGCCGACGGCCTCCGCCCTGGGCGCGCTGCGTCGGCGGTGGCGCATCCGTGGCGCCGCCTTCGGGCGCGGCCAGCGGCGCGCGTCGATCTCGTCCTGCGACAGGTGCTGCCTCGCTCATGTCACTGCACGCAGCATCTGGTTGGAAATGCGCGGCAACCACCGAGTCAGGCACCACGATCAGCGGCTCTGCCTCGCCGGTGCCGCCGCAGCAGCATCCTTGGTGTTCTCTGCACCCGTGCGGCAGCAGGACTTGTCCCAATGAATGGCCTCGATGGTGCGCCGTGTACGGCTCTCAGCCACGGCTTCCTCGGCCCTTCTCTCGGCCAGCAGCTGATCGGATTTCGCGACGACAGCAGCTCAGGAGCTTGCTGCGCACCACCGGCATCACCTTCTTCAGTTCACTCTCAGCGTAGGCGTTCTGCATTTGCACGGACCACGGCCACCCTGAGCCATGCGATCACCGCCTTCATCGGCCAGGGCTTCACCGTGAAGGGGCTCCAGCGTCACGAACACCGGCTCGGGCGAGGGCTTGTACAGCGCCAGCTCTGGCATCGGACCATGCGGGGCTTCAGGAAGAACCATCCAGCACCGCCACCGCCCGCCAGAACCACGGCTAGGATGCCGATCAACAGGCCCTTGCCACCTTTCTTCTTGCCTTCTTCGGCTTTCTCGCTCGTATTGCTGACATGAGATAAAGCCACAGTTGATTCAGGAGAGATGCCGATATTCTCCATGTCTGCGGGGCGTTCCGATCGGCCAAGAAGGGCGTTGAACGCGCACTCATGGGCCGACCGACGGCGGATCACCGCCGTCGTGTATCGCTCAGTGCTTCATGCAAACAGGTCCAGACGGCCCGTTCGATGGGGTATTGCCCACACGGGCGCCACCACTGGTGCTGCTGGAAACTGCCGTCGGGCGACTGCCCATCGTGGCCGGCCTGCCCCGTGTCAGGCCGCCATCGGTCTGCTGGCCGCCGGATTGGCCCGTTCTGACCGAAGGCGGTGCCGGACTCGTTGCATTCCTGCGTTCTCATGGCCGGACTGGCGTTGCTGCGACAGGAAGGCCGCATTGTTGCCCTGATCCATCCGATAGTCGGACAGACGCGAGGCCGTGATCGGCCAGCATCTGCTTCAGCGTCAGACATCGAGCGACTCGATGGCGGCGCGCGTGGCGGCGCGCAGAGATGTCCAGCGCTGCATCGTCGGCGTTCAGTGAAACCCGGATCCGGATCGGTCCCAGCTCGGCCGGTGTCAGCCGGATCTCGGCGCGGTCCTGCCCCTGAACGACCACGCTAGCCACCTGGCGGGCGAACTGTTCCTTGAACTCGGCACTCTGTATCGGACTCTCGATGCGGCTGGACAGCAGCGGGCGCCGTCCGTGCGTGATCGGAGAATGGGCGCCCGACGTGCGCAGCGCCATGCCCAGGCTGAACGAACCACCTTCTGCTCTTCCCGTCGTCACAGCGGCCGTCGGAAGGGGCGTGGGACTCGTGTCCGTGGTGGCCGGACGAGAAGCCGCCGCAGCATCGGGCGCCGGGCTGGTCTGGGGCAGGGCAGGGTGAGGTGCTCAGGGCGTCCTGCAGGCGCCACGCGTCCATCCTGTGCGGACTGAGTCGCGCTGGCCGATGCTGCCCTGCGCACGCCGCGACGGGAGCCGTTGCCATGGGTGGGGTGCACTGTGGCCGTTCTTCGCTGCCTGAAGACAGGTTCTCGCCGGTATCGACCGCCGTGATGTCCTTCGTGAGCGTGGCTGCGTCGGTAGACGTGCCTTGTGCCTCGGTCGGAGCGCTCACGTCCTGGGTGTCTGATTCATCCAGTCCCATCTGGCGGGCCAGCTGCTGCAGCTCGGACTCGCTGATCGGTGAGGCCTCCACTCTGTACCTGGGCACCCTGGCGTACCTGATCAGCCAGTGAATCCTCCGAGGACGATGGGCTCGACGATTTTGCAGGTACATCAGCGGTGGCCAGCTCTGTCGGCTTGCTGCTGCCCGGAGGATGCCTGGCGGTCAACGGCTTTCGCCGCCTGTGCAGAAGCAGCACCCGCTGCTGCAGAATCGGATGCGGCGGTTGTCTGGTTGGCCGTGGCAGCGGCAGCCGTGCTGTCGGCATCCACCTTGTCACCCGGAGCGCTGGTCGACCCTGGTCTCGAAGCTGCCGTCCGGGGTGGCAGCCTGTGTGGACGAAGGGGGCGGCAGGACGGGCTTCTCCGCACGGGCAGATGCCGGACGCACTCAGTGGGCCGATGCGCCGCGAGCCGACGCGTTGTCCGCATCGCGGCTGCGGGTCGTCGTGGCACGCTCCGCCTGGCGCGAAGCCTTGGTCACGCGCTCGGCCTGGCGCATCTCGTCGGCCTGGCGGGAACGCTGGGGCTCGGCAGCAGGGCGCTGCATGACCTGGGCGCTGCCGTGCAGATCCTCGGCACGCGGCCGCTCGCGCTGGCGTTCCTTCTCCAGGCGCTGCTGCTCGGCACGTCGTTCGGCCATGCGCTGCGTCATCTCCTCGAAGCCGCCAGGCCGGATGTCCGGCCATCGGCGTCCGGAAGGACAGCGACGATGCGGCATCCGGCCGCCTGGCGGGTGTCCTGGATGCGCTCAGTTGTTCCAGCACCGATTTTCCGGAGGAAACCGGCGAGCAGGTGCCCAGAGAGATCTCGGTCTTCATGCGATGTAGAGCTCTTCCTGATCCAGCGCACCGGAACTCGGGTCGTGCTGATGTCCGGGAGGCTGGACTGGTTCAGATAACGGATGGCGGCCTGTTCGTCGGCTTTCCAGACGCTCGCGGCGCGCCTGCGGCAGCGGCCTGTTTGCTCGCGCGTTGCTTCAGGATGGTTTCCACCGCCTTCAGGCGCTTCTGGCAATCCAGAGTGCAAGGCGCTTCAGTTCGGCACGCCGTACGGCCTGCTCGATGAAGCGCTCCTGCTGCTTGACGGCGCTGTCGATGCGGCCAGCCAGGTGCGTGTCCAGTTGCAGCGACGTGGCGGAATGGCTTCTTGCCGTCCGATACGCGGCGACGGTCCCTGCAGCGTGCTGCGATAGCTTTCCAGCGTGGCCAGCGTATTGCGCAGCGACGACAGTTCCTTCAGTGCGTGTGCCATCGCGGCTGCGGCTTCGTCACGCAGGCGCTTGATAGTTCTCGACGGCCAGTTCCAGGGCGGGTCTCATGCAGATTCGGTTTCAGTTGTTCTGTTCGGGGAAGAGGCCAGCAGATCGCGCATCGCGCTGCACGGATGCCCGCAGGCTGCTCGGATCCGTCACCTCCTGGCACAGGAACGCCTCGATCATGGGCATCAGCTCGATGGCCCGGTCGATTCGTGCGTCACCGCCCTCGGTATAGGCGCCAATGGTGATCAGCTCGCGGCCGCGCCGGTAGGCCGACCACAGGATTTCAGTTGCCGGCCAGCTGCCTGCTGCTCGGCAGGGTCACGGCCGACATCACCCGCGAAATCGATTTCTCGATGTCGATGGTCGGGTAATGGCCGGCATCGGCCAGTTCCCGCGAAAGCACGATGTGTCCGTCCAGGAAGGAACGGCTCGAATCGGCTACCGGGTCGTTCTGATCGTCGCCTTCGGCCAGCACGGTGTAGAAGGCGGTGATCGAGCCCTGGCCGCGTGCGCCCATGCCGGTGCGTTCCAGCAGTGCCGGCAGGCGGGCGAACACCGAGGCGGATAGCCCTTGGCGGCCGATTCGCCGATGGACGGCGCAATTTCCCGCGCCGCCACTGGCGTAGCGGTCAGCGATCCATCAGCAGCAAGACGTTCGTGTCCTGGTCGCGGAAGTACTGGCAATGGCGGTGGCGTAGTGCGCGCCTCGCATCCGTGCAATCGGCGGCAGATCGGAAGGGCGGCCACGATCACGGCACGATGGCGGTCCCTCTGCCTGTAGGATGTCTTCCAGGAATTTTGATCTCGCGGCCGCGCTCACCAGACCCACCACGATCACGTCGGCATCGGTGTAGGGGGCCATCATGCCCAGCGGCGCAGCTCTGCCCAGGCCGGCGCCGGCAGCCAGGCCGATGCGCTGGCCACGACCGATGGTCGAAGACCGTTGATCGCCCGTACCCCCGGTATCCAGGGGCTTCACGGATCGGCTCGCGGTCCATCGCGTTGGATGGCTCGGCCGTGAATGGGGCGGCTTTCCACATTACGCAGCGGGCCGAAACGGTCCATTGGCCCGGGCCATCGGCGTCCACCACGCGGGCCCAGAAGGCCATGTCCGATCGGCAGATGACGCATCCGGTCGGACTGGCGCCGCCACGGATGGCTGGCACGGGCCAGGGTGGGGGTGACCACGGCCGGCTCCAGCGGGACAGACGCGTGTCCCGGAGAAAGCCCGCTCGTGTCGCCCGAAGGCATCAGGAAGACGTGGCCATGACCGAAGCCCACCACCTCGGCCTCGACGGCATGGCCGTCAGGCTGCTTCAGCAGGCACAGCGCGCCCACAGGCAGTGCAATGCTGGCGGCTTCGACCAGCATGCCCGATACCTTCGCCAGGCGGCCTTCGCGGCCACCGGTCCGCACGGGCAGCCAGTTGCTGGCAATGCCCAGGGAAGGCAGAAGCTGGTCGGCAGGCGCATGGCAGAAAGGTTCAGCCGGTCGCGGACACGATCGGGGCAGCATCCTGCGCGGGCAGGGCAGCTTCCTCGACATGAGTGTCCACGGTACTGGCCGAGGGATTCGAAAGCGGTTCCGTCCATGGGGGACGGTTCCGTCGGTTGGGCAGGGGATGCGTCATCGGCACGGGCGTTTTCGGCGCGCACCGTTTGCGTTCATCATCCAGGCCCAGGGCGGCAAAGGCCCGCCACGCGGGTTTCCAGCCGACTGTCCACCCGGGTACCGCCTGCGGCCAGTGTGCAGCCGCCGCGCGCCACCTTGCCAGATGCCAGCACCTTGACGGCGATTTCCGGGTGATTGGCGGCAAACCACCGTTGTGCAGTCTCCACATCGTCCGGATGCACGCTTGCTTCCAGGTCGGCGGTACCGTTCGCTGATATGCTTCATCGATTCAGCCAGTACGGAGCCAGTGCGTCCTTCGAGATCCGGATCTGTTCGCAGGCGACAGCGTTCGGCCAGCTGCAATGGCCAGGGTCATCACCTCGTGGGCCAGCCCTCCTTCCTTCAGCGCATCCAGCCCGGATGAAAAACGGTCAGCAGCGAACCGGCACGGGCACGAACCGTCATGCCGTGCTGCGCCTCTTCCACGACGCTGCCGCTCGAGTGAAAGCTTCGGCCAGACCGGCCTGATGGCCGCTCTGCCACGAGGCCTCAGCTGAAAGCGCGTCGTTCACGTTCCGGCCTGGCGTGCGGCTTCCTCGGCCCCTTTGCGCCGGGGCTCTTGTGCGTGGCGCCGTCGAAGGACATGACCGCCATCGGCCGCCAGGCATCCTGCCGGCCTGATGCGGAGCAGGGCAGCGAGGCAGGGGTCAGGGAATCAGACCAGCGCATCGGCGCCTCCGCTGCTCACTTCACGATGGTGCCTTCGTCGGCCAGGCGCTTCACGGTCTTCAGGATCTCCCTTCTGCTGGGCTTCCACCTCGGACAGTCGCACCCGGACCGCGACCCAGGTCTTCCTCTCAGCTGACTCGGCCGCGCGGCTCATGTTCTTGAAGAATCTTCTCGCGCAGCGCGGGCTCCGGCACCCCTTCAGCGCGATGATCAGCTGATCGTTCTGCGCCTCGCGCAGCACCGTCCTGCACGGCGCGGTCGTCCAGACTCAGCGGCGGTCGTCGAAGGTGAACATCAGATCCGCGATCCTCCGCCAGCTCGGCGTTCCTCGGCACGCAGCAGCGCTCAGCGGCGAAGCCTCTTCGCCACCGCCCAGGAAGTTCAGGATCCCGGCGGCTGCCTTGCTGCCGCCCGGGCGAGGGCGCGCTGACCTTGTCGCCGCGGTCAGCACGCGCGACAGCACCTCGCCGAGTTCCTTCAGTGCGCGCGCTGGATGCTTTGTCCAGCGTGTGGCAATGCGCAGCATCACGTCCGACCGGGTCTCGGCCGGAGCAGCCGCTGCGCAGGATGCTGGAAGCATGGTCACGCGCCCAGGTGCACCTATGCAGGGATGGAGGCGATGATCTGCGGGTGCTCATGGCGGATGAGCTCGGCCACCGAGGCCGCATCCATCCAGCGCAGGCTCTCGATGCCCGAGACGTCGCTGCCCTGCACGATGCGGTCGATCAGCATGCCGGCCTTGTCGTCGCCCAGCGCACGTTTCAGCACGCCGCGCACGTAGGCGTTGGGATCATGCACCAGCGTGCTCTGCTTCGAGGCCTGCTGATGAAAACGTTCCAGAACCTGCTCGATATGGTCCTTGGTCGTGCTGGGTCCGGGCCATCACTTCGCCCAGTCCCTGTACCTCCTTCGGTGTCAGGTGCTTGAAGACTTCGGCTGCCGTTTCCTCGCCCAGGGCGAGCAGCAGCACGGCGGCATCACGGGTGCCGGCTTCATCGAAACCACTCATGCTGGATTGTCCGGGTTGGTGCCATTGACCCAGTTGCGGACCACGGTGGCGACTGCCGTCGGGTCGGTGCGGGCCAGTTGAAGGGCGTTGTGTTGCGCAATCGTCATGCCCATCCCTTGCTCGGGATTGACTTCAAGACGCTGGACACCGCCCTTGGTGCTCCCTTCGGGGCTGGGCAGTTCCAGCTGCTCGTCGACTTTTGCGTCCAGGTTGTTGCCGGCGGCCGGTGCGGGCTTCTTCATCGCCTGCAGGGCAGGGCGGATGAACATCATCAGGATGATGAGCGCCAGCAGCACGAAGCCGAACTGCTTGCCCAGATCCAGCGCAGCGAAACGGTCTCCGGGGTCCTTCCAGAGCGGCACTTCGGGGTCGACCACCTCAGGACGCTTGGTGAAGGCGGCGTTGACCACCTGCACCGAATCGCCACGCTCGGCCGAGAAGCCCACCGCCTGCTTCACCAGTGCCTCGATGCTCTGCATCTCCAGCGGGGTCAGCGGGGTGGAGACCTCCTTGCCGTCAGTCGCCCGTAGTCTGCTTCTGGTTCACCAGCTACGGCCACCGACAGGCGACGGATGGTGCCTGTCTGGTTGCGAGTCACCTTCACCGTGCGGTCCACCTCGTAGTTGGTGACCGATTCCTGCCGGGTGGAAACGCCGGCGCCGCCATCGGCAGACGATGCGCTGCCGGCTGCTCGCGTAGCTTGCGCTGCCCCGTTGATGGGGGCCGACACGGTGGCAGGCGGCTGGTTGGACAGGGCGCCCGGAACGCCGCCAGCGGCATCGCCTTGCGCCCGAGCCGTCACGGCTGGCCATCGTCTGCTGGCTGCGGCATGGCGGCGGCGCTCAGTTCTGGTTCGGTGCGTAGGTCTCGGCCGTGGCTCTCGCTCTGCGTGAAGTCGATGTCGGCGGCCACCTGCGCCCGGATGTTGCCGTCACCCACGATCGGCGCCAGCAGGTCGTCGATGCGGCGGGCCAGCGTGCTCTCGATCCGGTTGCGGCAGTTGATCTGCGCCGTGTCTCATCTCGCTGCCGTCACCGTCCAGGTCCGACAGCAGCTTTCCGTACTCGGTCCACGACCGACACCTGTTTCGGGCTCATGTCGGGCACCGATGAGGCCACCAGCGCCAGAATGCCCTGCACCTGTCCACGCTCCAGCGTGCGGCCGGGGTGAGACGTCAGCATCACCGAGGCCGAAGGCTTCTGCTGTTCGCGCAGGAAGCCGCTCTGGACCGGCATGGCCAGATGGACGCGTGCCTGCTTCACGGCAGCCAGCGACTGGATCGAGCGGGCCAGCTCGCCTTCGAGACCCCGCTGGAAGTTCAGGCGCTCCTGGAACTGCGTCGTGCCGAAGCGCTGTTTTTCCAGTAGCTCATAGCCGGTGGTGTCGCTGGCGGGCAGACCCTGGGCAGCCAGACGAAGCCGGGCGTCGTTGACCATGTTGGCGGGCACCATGATGGCACCGCCCCCTTCGGTGTACTTCTAGGGCACGTTCATCTGCACCAGCTGGGCGATGACTGCGCCACCTTCCCGGTCGGGCAGGTTGTTGTAGAGCACCTTCCAGTCCGGCTGCTGGGACCAGAGCCATGCCGAGACGGCAACGGCGCCCAGGGCGATCACACCCGCACCGGCCTTGATCTTGGTGGCGGCAGGCATCTGGGCGAAGGGGCTGACGGATGCAGGCAGAGTGTTGGTAGCCATGGCAGGATTGGATGTACTCATGCGGCACATTATTCGGCAGCGCACGCTAGGGAAATTCGCCAAATACCGGGCTGGATACCTGCTATTTCGCCGAAGACGCCTGTGTCTCACGGGTACGATGACGGCAACCGGCAAATGGTTTGCCGACTGATGGAGAAGGGATATGCAAGCGGAATTTCCCGGTTCTGCCCTGAAAGCCGCCGCCGATGCTGCTGCGGCTGCCGCCCGTCCGGGAGGCATGGAAAGACTGGGCGCCGGCATGACGGCTGGCCAGGTGGAGGGCGCAGCCAGCGGCTCGTTCGGCAGCCTGCTGATGGATGCGCTGCGTAGCGTCAGCAGTGCCCAGAACGTTGCAGACAAACAGCAGCGCGCCTTCGAGGTGGTGACGCCGGTGCAACACTGGAGAGCACGATGCTGGCCATGCAGAAGGCACAGATCGGCTTCCAGTCTGCCGTGACGGTGCGCAACCGCCTGGTGCAGGCCTACTCGGACATCATGGGGCATGCAGGTCTGATGAAACGACAAGGCCCGAAGAGGCGATGCCTCCCGGGGCCTTGTCCAGATCCATCAGGCTGAGCTGCTCGGGCATCCAGCCGTGCACTGCGCATCCGGCGCTCCACATCCATCACGTACACCTGGACCTGGCGGCCCACGCTTCGGGCGGTGACTGGAACCGGCAGCTCACCAGCATGCCGTCACCCCGCTCGGACGGGGCGATGCGGATCACCTTCAGGGTCGCAGGGCAGGGGAGATGCGCGGGAAACGCTCGATACGGCAATAGCAGCAGCGGCTGGCCCACCTGAGGCAGGTCGTGGCCCGGCTGGCCACTGGAAGCTCAGTCCGCCGGCCGAGATGTCATGCAGCCGACCGCGCGCCTCGCGGTGTCCCACCACCCGTACGGCCACTTCGGCACCGTCGGCAGCAGGTGGCTCACGCGGAAGGCCTCGCGGCGCTGGATGCGCCACCCATGGGAGGGGATGGCGGCAATCAGCTGCCGTCGTCCCTCGTCCTCGCGCAGCGACACGGCCGGGATGTCCAGCTGGATCTTCACGGCGTTGGTCAGACCCACCAGGGTCAGGCTGCGAGCTTCCAGCAGTGCTCCCATAGACTCTTCATCGCCCGGGAAGCCCAGCCGGGAAGTCGTTGGCCTCCAGCCTCGATGCGCGTGACCAGGTGCAGCTCGTCATCGGCGTGGGCATAGAGCACCACATGCTCGCGGGCGCCCTGCAGCTCGCGCAGCAGCGAACGTACCGCCATGGTGCCGGACACCCGGAACTGGTCCAAGCCATCCTGCGGGGACATGGGCAGGAAACCCGGCACGAGGCCGTGGTGGGTACCTGGTTGTTGGTTCGGCGTATTCATGATCACACTCGGGACACGCAGGGTTCGGGGGAGGCGGGACGCACCATCGGGCGGGTAGCCAGCCAGGGCAGCATGCGACGGTAGGCCGGGGTGCCCAGCTGGCGGATCTGTTCGTCCACGCGCAGGATTTCGCGGATCATTCTCGCTCGCTTTCCCCTCCAGCAGGGCACAGGCGTCCGGATACACGGACCGCAGTTCCTGCCAGGCGATTTCCAGTTCCCGGGCCATCCGGGGCAACGAGCCGCGAAGCCGCCGGACCTCATCCCAGTCGCCATCCCGTGCGGCGCCCAGCATGGCCTCGGCGAGCTGCAGGGCCTGCCCGTACTGGAGGGGCAGCATGATGTCGGATGCGATTTCGGTCGTCATGTCGTCACCCGCTCAGGCGTAAAGCGGCGATTTCACCACCTGCGGGCGGATCGCCCTGCCAGGGCATCACGCAGATCCTTCAGCAGGCGCTCCACTTCCTCGTACTTCTCCAGCTCGTTGTGCAGGTTGGCCTGCAGCAGCGTCTGCGTCATGTAGTCGTACAGCATGCTCAGATTGGTGGAAATGCTGCCCACGGAAGGGTCCAGCGAGGCCTTCAGGCCTTCGTCGATGATCCGGATGGCCTTCGAGGTGGATTCTCCCTTGGCCGCGAAATGTGCCCTGCTTCAAGGCCATGCCGGCCTTCATCACGGCGGTGACGGCGCCGTCAAACAGCATCTCCACCAGACGGTGCGGGTCGGTGTGATGTACCGCGCTCTCGATTTCCACGGCGTGGTAGGCGGCGGCAGACGGTCGGTGCATGCGAGCAAACATGGGCTTTCCTGGGAAGAGGGCAGAAGCCGGTCAAAGCGTCGACGAGGCGTCACGTGACGTGAGGGCATCATGCTGCCATCCGTCGGCGACAGCCGGTCGTCAGTTCCGGCGGTGTCTACCCCTCCTTATCGGCGCATGGACGCCGGACTTTAGATGCCAGCCAAAGTAGGGACGGCTTTGGTGCCGCTATTCATGCCCGCCACCGGGAAGTGAAGGAAACACGAATGCCCCCTGGCAAGAGCGCTGTCATCGACACCTTTCCATCTGGGCATGGTGCCGGTGATGACGCCCTGAACAGGGGCATTCCCGTGACGCGGCCGATGCTGACTGCCGCGTATGAAGCGCGTATGATCAGCGCAGCAGCGACGCAATCGACGAGAAACGAGTTCGTGATGTTGCTGATGTTCTTGTCCAGCGCTGCGTACTGCTTCAGCAGACGTTCTTCGGTGCGTTCCAGCTGTTCGTTGAGGCGGTCGGCGCGCGACGTGCTGGCGTCCAGGCTGCGACGCAGGGCCTTGGTGGTGCCGCTCGAGGCTGCCATCGTCATCCAGGATCTCCTTCAGACGGGCGCTGAGCATCCCGGCCACGCCGGATCGGCTGCCGGCAGAGCCCGAGAGCAGGGCGGCCGTGGCAGCGCTCATGGTGCTCATGGTCGCGCCCGGCGCAGCCGCCGTACCTGCAGCCCCCAGCTTCTCCCGTGGCACCTGCGCTTCCTGCGGATGCTGCACCTGAAGCCTTCTGCGCGCCGGGCAAACACGGTGCGCATCTTCTCGGGGTTGTTCAGCAGGTCCTTCAGCTTGGCGTCCTTGATGCTGAGTGCGCCGTTGCGATCCAGCTCGAAGCCGGCGCTGGCCAGGCCCGCTGCCGTCATCCTGGGCACGAACCGGGCTGCGCACCTGCTGCTGGATTCGGACCAGCGTGCCATTGCCTTGCAGGGTGCCGGCCTGCTTGGAGGCAGGATCATACTTCGTCTGCTCGGCAATCAGGCTGTTGACCTTGTTGTGAGGCCTTCACGAAGTTCTCGACATCTTCCTTCAGGCTTTCCTTGTTGGTCTCCACCGTGATGTTCACCGGCGCGTTGTCGGCCTTCTTCAGGTTGAAGGTCACCCCCTCGATCATGTCGGTGATCTTGTTGGATGCCGAGCTCACGTCCAGACCATTGAGCTGCATCTTCGCATCGCGCGCCAGCTGGGTGTGCTGGCTGCCGTTGGCACCGGCCTGGGCGGTGGCCGAGACGTTCAGGGCATCCAGCCCGTTGCCCGCGGCCGAGATCTCGAAGGCGTTCTTTGCACCGCTCTGCGAGCCGGTCAGCATCAGACGCACGCCGTTGCCGTCGTTGATCAGGTTGGCGCTCACGCCGCTGTTGCTGCGGTTGATGATGTCGCGGATGTCCTTGACGGTCGCGTTCTCGGGAATCGTGATCTCCAGCGCCTTGCGCTCGCCGTCAGCCGTGAAGCTCGTGCCGTCCTCGTTCACGGTGCCCATCTGGATGCGCAGCGTGCCACCGCCCACCACGGCATCGGCGTTGGCAAAGCTGCGGGTTGCCACCGTCTGGCTCTGCGCCAGCTGCTTCACCACCAGCGAATGGTTGCCCGTGGCGCCACCCTTGCTGTTGCCGCCCGTTGCCTGGACCTGGTCCTCGTTGCTGCTGCTGGCCGTGGTGGCGTTCCAGGTGTCCTGCTTGATCAGTTTCTCTGCGGCCGTCTGCAGCTCGGAAAGCGCAGACTTCACCGTGCCCCAGGCCGAGAGCTTGGTGTTGATGCCGGCCTGTTCCTTCTGCAGCTTGGCCAGCGGCGCGCGCTCGACGTTCATCAGCTGCGAAACGATGCTGTTGACATCGAGGGAGCCGCCCATTGCCGTGATCTTTCCAGCCATAGGGACCTCCTGTGGGTCATTGACGGTTTTCGATGCTCATCATATCGGCGCCGAAACAGCCTTCATAAGCCCAATGCCGACCGGCGGGGCAGGGGCCATGCCCGTCGGTCGGAGCGGCTTTTTGGAAAAAGCTGGGTAAAACCCGGGCTAAAACGCCGCCGGCCGGAAAGCCTGAAGAGGGGCTTCCCGGCCGGGGAAGGGCAGGCGGCCGAAGCCGCCTGGGGGTCTTGTCGATCAGCGCAGCAGCGACAGCACGTTGTTGGGCAGGGAGTTGGCCTGCGACAGCATGGCGGTACCGGCCTGCTGCAGGACCTGCGAGCGGGTCAGGCTGGCCGTTTCGGAGGCGAAGTCGGCGTCCGATGATCCGGCTGCGGGCAGCGGTCTGGTTCTCGGCGCTGACCTGCAGGGTCTGGATGACGGCCTCGAAGCGGTTCTGCGTGGCGCCGAACTCGGCACGTTTTGCGTTAACCTCTGGTCAGCATCGTGTCCAGCTTGGCCAGTGCGTCGGTGGCGAGGGTGAAGGAAGAGATGCCCGAGCCGAGGCGGTGCTGGTACCCAGGGCACCAGTAAAGTCGGTGTCGGTCGTGATTGTGGCCAGATTGATCGTGATCTGGTCAGTCGTGGCGTTGTTGGCGCCAACCTGGAAGGTCAGGGCAGAGCCGGCAGCGAACAGCTTGGTTCCGTTGAAGGAGGTGCTGGCCAGATTGCGCTTGATCTCTTCGGCCAGGGCCTGGTATTCCTGGTTCAGGCTGACACGGTCGGAGTCGTTGTTGGTGGCGTTGGCCGACTGCACGGCCAGTTCACGCATGCGCTGACCCATGTCGTTGATCTTGGACAGGGCGCCTTCGCGCAGTCTGGTGCAAGGGAGATGGCGTCGTTGGCGTTGCGGATGGCGACGTTCATGCCGCGTACCTGGGTGCTCATGCGCTCGGCGATGGCCAGGCCGGCGGCGTCATCCTTGGCGCTGTTGACACGCAGGCCGGTGGACAGGCGCTGGACCGAGGTGGCCAGGGCGCTTTGCGTGGTGCTCAGGTTGCGCTGAGCGTTGAGCGACATGAGGTTGGTGTTGATGATCTGTGCCATGGTGCTGCTCCCTTGTATATACAGTGGGTTGGTTGTCCTGTTCCCGCTCTGTTTCGGTTCGGACGGCGGGAAAGCGCTCCCGTTGCCATGAATATCGACCTGTGCAGGGTGACGCTTTAAGACGAGAGGCAACCGTTTATGCTTTCAGGGCTGCTGCTGGTCGGGCTTGGTCCTGGGGAGGGATGTCTCGGGGCGGACTGGATGCCAGGTCGGGATGCCGACATGCTGGGTCGACCATGTTGGGGCATCGGTTCTGGGGCATCGGTTCGTGATCAATGCCTGTGCACCGTCATGATGAAAGCGGCCTGAAACGGAAACCGGCCGGGAAACCCGATGAAGGGCTTCCGGCCGGGAAGCTGAGCGGTCGAAGCCGCCTGGGGGTCTTGTCGATCAGCGCAGCAGCGACAGCACGTTGTTGGGCAGGGAGTTGGCTGCGACAGCATGGCGGTACCGGCCTGCTGCAGGACCTGCGAGCGGGTCAGGCTGGCCGTTTCGGAGGCGAAGTCGGCGTCCAGCGATCCGGCTGCGGGCAGCGGTCTGGTTCTCGGCGCTGACCTGCAGGGTCTGGATGACGGCCTCGAAGCGGTTCTGCGTGGCGCCGAACTCGGCACGTTTTGCGTTAACCTTGGTCAGCATCGTGTCCAGCAGCCAGTGCGTCGGTGGCGAGGGTGAAGGAAGAGATGCCCGGAGCCGAGGCGGTGCTGGTACCCAGGGCACCAGTAAAGTCGGTGTCGGTCGTGATTGTGGCCAGATTGATCGTGATCTGGTCAGTCGTGGCGTTGTTGGCGCCAACCTGGAAGGTCAGGGCAGAGCCGGCAGCGAACAGCTTGGTTCCGTTGAAGGCGGCGCCGGCCAGGTTGCGCTTGATCTCTTCGGCCAGCGCCTGGTACTCGGCGTCCAGGTTCTTGCGGTCGGAGTCGCTGTTGGTGGCGTTGGCCGACTGCACAGCCAGCTCACGCATGCGCTGGCCCATGTCGTTGATCTTGGACAGGGCGCCTTCGGCGGTCTGCGACAGGGAGATGGCGTCGTTGGCGTTGCGGATGGCGACGTTCATGCCGCGCACCTGGGTGTTCATGCGCTCGGCGATGGCCAGGCCGGCGGCGTCGTCCTGGCGCTGTTGACACGCAGACCGGTGGACAGGCGCTGGACCGAGGTAGCCAGGGCGCTTTGGGTGGCGCTCAGGTTGCGCTGAGCGTTGAGCGACATGATGTTCGTGTTGATGACTGCCATGATTCAGACTCCATGAGGTGAGGTGAGGTGAGGAGAGGGTTTGTCCTTTTTCCCGCATTCGGTTAGGACGGCGGGAAACGTTCCCGTGCCATGAATATCGACCCCGAAAAGTGTTGCTTTTAAGACCAAAACAGGCCGTTCGAGCCCCGAAGGCAACCGTCGATCCGCAGCCGGGAGAGCCGTGTGCGTTTTTGCACGCCGGTCCGTGTGCTCGCGTGTGTCGCTTCGGGTGTTGTGTCCGGCATGAAGTCCCGCTTTTCGGCGCTTCGGGTAGGGGCGAGGGCTGGTCAGAATGACCGTGTCTCCTTCTTTCTGTGGCTGTCGGCAGGCTGCAACGCCCTGTTGCTTTGCCGGACACTCTTGCTTCGTGGGTGGCCGGGCAGCCATTCATGCGACGACTCGTGCCGATCGTCCCGGGCTGTGGCGGGCCCGCATCGGGCAGCCGGGGTCAACGGACAGCCGCGCCCGATGAGTGCGCTGGGTGGCATTCCCGTCCTTCCGGATGCGGCCCGAACAGGCCGGGAGCCGCTCGTTCCGCCGGTCGGCCTGCGGTGGGCGATGGCCAGGGCCCGGGTTCATAGTCTGCTCCATGCCGGGTGCGCAGGCACCCAGCCACTCTGAAACGCCGACATTCAGGAAAGAGCAGGGTATGAACGAAGATCGAATCCTTGCAGAGATCAGAGAGACAAACCTTTCCTATCTGATCCTTGCACAATCGCTGATCCGGACGGATCGGGTCCAGGCGCTTTCACCGCCTGGGGTTGTCGAAGAGGTGGCCGATCTGCTTGACCAGTTGTCGCCGGCGCAGATGATGCGCATTGCCCAGGGCAACATGCTGCTGTGCCGCTTCCGCTTCGATGACGCCATGCTGTGGTCGCTGCTGGCTGACCACGGTGAAGGTGTTCAGGAGGAGGGCGGTGAGCGCAGCGCGTCGCGCCTGCATGCTGCCATCACTGCGTTCGGGTCGATTCGAGGAGACGCTCGATGAGCGCGCGTAGTCTTCTGGAAGACGGTCGCCAGATCGTCAAGGCGATCCGGATGATCGAGCTGGGCGCCCGGCTGCAGATGCTGCAGTCGGAAACGAATCTGCCTTATGAGCGGCTGCTGAAACTGTACAAGGAGGTGGCGGGCAAGTCGCCTTCGAAGGGGCAGCTTCCGTTCTCGACCGACTGGTTCATGACGTGGCAGCCCAACATCCACGCATCCCTGTTCTACAACATTCACACGTACCTGATGAAAAGCGCGCCCATCGATGACTCGGACGCGATCGTCAAGGCGTATGAGCTGTATACCGCTGAAGTGAAAAGCTATGCGGGTCGAACCCATGCTCAGCCTCACCCGCGCCTGGCGGCTGGTGCGCTTCATCGACAGCGGCCTGGTGACGGCCATGCGCAGTGTCGGCGCTGCAAGGGCCAGTTCATCAACCATCCTATGAGCTGGAAGACCGCTTCGTATGCGGATTGTGTGAACCGCCGGCCCGTGCGGGCAAGGCACGCAAGGCGGGCGCAATCCACTGACAGGCCGGACTGCACTCCGGCTGGCTGGCCACCCCCTATTCGATCTGCACCGATCCGAGGGTTCGGATCAGTGCGTGAAGGGCAAGGTGCGTCAGCACGGAACATGCGAAGCATTTTTGGGCATTCGGACGGATCCTTCGGAATCCTGAAGAATGCCTTTTTCATGGGCGTTTCCTGGGTCTCGGGGAATGCGACCATGGATCATGCCTGAACGTGTTCACCTGATATCCACTGCGCCTGCAAGGTGTCCGACCTGACGCCCGTTCCCGCTGGGTGTCCGTCTGACCGTCATGGGTGCCGCAGGGCAGGGCGATGCTCAAGAATGCCGGGTATCGACCGAAAAGGAGGGGAGCCCCGGGTCCATGCCCGGTGTGAACCAGTCAAGGGATACACAACATGTTTGTCATCATCGGATACATCGTCGTGGTCGCGTCCGTCATTGGTGGTTATGCAATGGCGGGTGGCCACGTCAGTGCGCTGTTCCAGCCGCTGGAGCTGCTGATGATCGGTGGCGCGGCCTTCGGCGCCTTCATCGTGGCCAACCCCGGCAAGGACCTGAAGGCCTGCATGGCGGCGCTTCCCTCGGTGTTCAAGGGGTCCAAGTACACCAAGGAGCGCTACCTGTCCGTGATGGCCATGCTCTACGACATCCTGTCCAAGGCGCGCAAGGAAGGCCTGATGGCCATCGAGAACGATGTGGAGCAGCCTGAAAGCAGCCCGCTGTTCTCACGCTACCCGGATCTGCTGGCCGACCATCACCTGATCGAGTTCGTCACCGACTATCTGCGGATGATGATTTCCGGCAACCTCAATGCGCTGGAGATCGAGAACCTCATGGACAATGAAATGGAGACCCACCATCACGAGGCGATGGTGCCGGCCCATTCCATCCAGAAGATGGCCGATGGCCTTCCGGCCTTCGGGATCGTGGCGGCGGTGATGGGGGTGGTGCACACCATGGGTTCGGTGGGTCAGCCGCCCGCCATTCTGGGCGAGATGATTGCACACGCCCTGGTGGGTACCCTTCCTGGGCATTCTGATGGCCTACGGCTTCGTGGGGCCGCTGGCTGACGTGCTGACGCAGAAGACCAACGAGGCGGCCAAGGAGCTGCAGTGCGTGAAGGTGACGCTGCTGGCCAGCATGCAGGGCTATGCGCCGGCCATCTGTGTGGAGTTCGGTCGCAAGGTGCTGTATTCACCGAACGGCCCGGGTTTGCCGAGCTGGAAGGCCACGTCAAGCAGAAGAGGGCGTAAGCCATGTCAGGTCCTGCCGCCAAGAAAGCCCAGCCAATCGTCGTCAAGCGGATCAAGAAGGCTGCGCATGGCCACCACGGTGGCGCCTGGAAGATTGCTATGCCGACTTCGTGACGGCGATGATGGCTTTCTTCCTGCTGATGTGGCTGCTGAGTTCGGCCAGCGAGAACACGCTGAAGGGCATTTCCGAGTACTTCCAGCAGCCGCTCAAGCTGTCGCTGATCGGCGGCAGCGGGGTCGGGGATGCCACGGCGCCGGTGCCGGGGGCGGCACCGACCTGACGCGCAAGGACGGTCAGGTCAACAAGGGCATCACCAAGGGGCAAGGACTCCGAAGAAGGACGTGAAGCTTCAGAAGCTGAAGGAGCGTCTGGAGGCGTCCATCATGCAGGTGCCGGCGCTGGAGGCCCTGCGTGATCAGATCCGTCTGGAGATGACGGTGGACGGTCTGTCCATCCAGATCGTGGACGCCAGCAAGAAGCCGCTGTTTGCCTCGGGCAAGAGCACGGTGCTCTCGCCCAACATGCGGGATCTCATGCGCACCATCGGCAAGCTGCTCAACGAGGTGGAGAATCCCGTCAGTCTCAGCGGCCATACCGATGCGACCCCCTATGCGGGCGGGGCCACCGGCGGCTATTCCAACTGGGAGCTGTCCACCGAACGTGCCAACTCGTCGCGGCGTGAGCTGGTGCAGGGGGCATGGACCCGAACAAGATCCTGCGGGTACAGGGGCTGGGTGCCGTGGTCCCGCTGGACAAGACCAACCCTAATGACCCGATGAACCGGCGCATTGCCATCGTGGTGCTGAACGAGGCTGCACAGGCACGCATCCTGGGCGGTACCGAGATGACGACCTCTGACGAGGAGAGCGCGGCGCAGAGCATCCGCGACGCGGCTGCCGTGGGGCTGTCCAGCCGGCCAAGGCGCCCTGATTTTTCCGTGGCAGCCGTCCAGCCGGCGGCGCCTGCCGCCGGTGTTTCGCGGGCCTGAAACGGTCGCGGTTTCCCGGCTTTATCCGGGCATGAGGGGCAGGACCTTCCTGATAATGCGGGCATCGTCGTCATGAAGCCCGCATTCAATGGCCGAGACCAGCAAGGAAGATCGCCAGTTACCTGCTTCGGAGCAGCGCCTGAGGAAGGCGCGCGAAGAGGGTAACGTTCCCCGTTCGCGGGATGTGGCGCACCTGCTGGTGATTGGTGCCGGCATGGGGGCGCTTGCCCTGATGGGCCCGTCGCTGGCCGACGGCATGCGACGGCTGATGGCCAGCACCTTCGCCTTTGATGGCCAGGTGCGGATGTACTTCCTGGATGCGCTGCAACCGACGCTGGCGCATTTTGGTGATCTGGGCTGGCGCACGCTGGCCATCCTGCTGTCGGTCTGTGCGGCCGCCATTGCCGCCAGCACCATCCCCGGCGGCTTCAACCTCAGCGTCAAGGCGCTGGGTGTCAAGGTCTCGCGCATCAATCCGGCCAGCGGCCTCAGCGCATCTTCTCGCTCCGGAACCTGGTCGAGTTCCTGAAGCTGTCGCTGCTGGCCAGCCTGCTGTGGGCCATCGGCAGCTGGTATGCCATGGACCGTTTCCCCGAGTTTGCCGCGCTCTCGCATGGGTCCCTGGCGGGCTCGGTGGGCCATGCCATGGCACTGGTGGTGGGCAGGGCTGGGGCTCTCGATGCTCCTGCTCTTCGTGCTGGCGCTCTTCGACGTGCCGTTCCAGTGGTTCCGCCACCGGGCCGACCTGCGAATGACCCGGGACGAGGTCAAGCGGGAGCACCGCGAGTCGGAAGGGGACCCCCAGCTGAAGGGACAGATACGTTCGCGACAACGTGAGGCCGCTCGTCGGCGGATGCTGTCGGCGGTCCCATCGGCGGACATCGTGGTGGTCAACCCGACGCATTATGCGGTGGCAATCCGTTATGACGAGGGCAGCCGGGGGCGCCGCGCGTCGTGGCCAAGGGGCTGGACGAGCTGGCGATGCGCATTCAGGCCATCGCGCGCGAGTCGGGCGTTCCGGTGCTGTCGGCCCCGCCGCTGGCACGGGCGCTGTACGCGCATGTGGAGCTGGATCAGGAGATCCGCAGGCGCTGTACGTGGCCGTGGCCCAGGTGCTGGTCTATGTCTACCAGCTCAAGCGCTGGATTCCGGGTCGTTCGACGGCGCCGCAGGCGCCGGTCGACCTGCCGGTCCCGACGGAGATGGATCCGAAGCATTCTGAAAAGGGTAAACACGCATGAGCGCGCCATTGACGGACAGCGGCCAGGGGCATGGCACCGGGAAGGGGCTGGCTGCGGCTGCCCACCCAGCTGCGCATTGCCGGGCAGGAGGTGCCGCTGCCGCCATTGTCTTCGCTGGCGGTCACCGATGCTGGCCGTGGTCGTGCTGGCCATGATGCTGCTGCCGTTGCCCGCGCCGGTGCTGGACTTTCTGTTCACCTTCAATATTGCATCCTCGCTGCTGGTGCTGCTGGTGGCGGTGTACACGGTGAAGGCGCTGGACTTTGCGGTGTTTCCGACGGTGCTGCTGGTGACGACGCTGATGCGGCTGTCGCTGAGCGTGGCCTCCACCCGTGCCGTGTTGCTGCACGGCCACACCGGTACCGATGCGGCCGGCAAGGTGATCGAGGCCTTCGCCAACTTCCTGATCGGCGGCAACTATGCGGTGGGCATCATCGTGTTTGCCATTCTCACGGTGATCAACTTCATGGTGGTCACCAAGGGCGCAGGACGTATTGCCGAGGTGTCGGCGCGCTTTGCCCTGGATGCCATGCCGGGCAAGCAGATGGCCATCGATGCCGACCTGAATGCCGGTCAGATCGACCAGGCCGAGGCACGCCGCCGCCGGCAGGAAGTGAGCCGTGAGGCCGACTTCTATGGCTCGATGGACGGTGCGTCGAAGTTCGTGCGGGGCGATGCCATCGCCAGCATCCTGATCCTGGTGATCAACCTGGTGGGCGGTCTCCTCATCGGGGTGGTGCAGCACAGCCTGCCGCTGGCCACGGCTGCCAACAACTACGTGCTGCTGGCCATCGGTGATGCGCTGGTGGCCCAGGTGCCGTCGCTGGTGATCTCGGTGGCGGCCGGTCTGCTGGTCTCCGCGTGGGTGACGGCAACGATGACATCGGCAAACAGATTGCCAGCCAGCTGTTCTCGCTGCCGCGTGCACTGGGCCTGGTGGCGCTCATCGTGGGTGTTCTGGGCGTGATCCCGGGCATGCCGCACATCGCCTTCCTGTCGCTGGCTGCCATGCTGGGCTATGTCTCCTTCAAGCTGTCGGTGGCGGCCAAGGAAGCCCCGGCATCTGCCGAGGAAGTGGTGCCAGCCGCCGCTGGTGACGGTGACGCCTCCTGGGAGGACGTGCAGCCGGTGGACATCCTGAGCCTGGAGTGGGCTACAAGCTGATCCAGCTGGTGGACAAGTCCAACGGGGCGACCTGCTGATGCGCATCAAGGGTGTGCGCCGCAAGTTTGCCCAGGAAATCGGTTTCCTGCCGCCGCCGGTTCACGTCCGTGACCAGCTCGACCTGCGGCCGAACAACTATCGCATCGGCCTGAAGGGCGTGACGGTGGGCACCGGTGAGGGCTTATCCGGGCATGTGGCTGGCCATCGACCCCGGCCATGCCGACGTGCGCCTGAACGGCATGCAGACCCGCGATCCGGCCTTCGGACTGAATGCCTACTGGATCCAGTCTTCGGAAAAGGACATGGCGCAGGCGGCCGGCTACACCGTGGTGGATGCCTCCACCGTGGTGGCCGCATCTGCACCATCTGATGCAGCTCTACGCCTGGCGCCTGCTGGGGCGTGGCGAGGGTGCAGCAGTTGCTGGATCATCTGGCGCAGTACTCGCCCAAGCTGGTCGAGGAAGTGGTGCCCAAGCTGGTGCCGATTCCGATGTTCCAGAAGGTGCTGCAGAACCTGCTGGAAGAGTCCGTCCATATCCGCGACCTCAAGACCATCGTGAGTCTCTGGCTGAGCATGGCGCCAAGATTCAGGATCCGGGCGAGCTTACCCGCGAAGTGCGGGTGGCGCTGGCGCCTGCCATCGTGCAGGGCATCTTCGGGCCGTCCGCCGACCTGTCGGTGGCTGCGCTGGATCCTGCACTGGAATCGCTGCTGATGCAGTCGTTCGGCCCCGGATCCAATGGGGCGCTGGATCCTTCGGTGGCGGATTTCCTGGCGACCGAGGCTGCCCGGATCTGCCAGCAGCAGGAAGCACTGGGCCAGCCAGCCTGTCTGCTGGTGCCGGACCGGATCCGTCCGCAGGTGGCCGCCATGGTGCGCAAGGCTGCACCGCGCCTTCGTGTGCTGGCACACGCCGAAATCCCTGATACCCACACCATCCGTATCGGTCAACTGATCGGGAGCAATCGATGAAAAACCATGACCTTCAGTGGCCGCACCATGCGGGAGGCCATCGCCCAGGCCAAGGCACGCTTCGGTGGCGATGTCGACATCCTGGACAGCGATGCCGTCGGTGATGAAGTGCAGGTGACGGTCGTGGTGCCGATGGCGCGTTCGGCCCGTCGCCGCCGCGCTCTGGAGCAGGTTTCGGCCAGCATCAACGCACTGGCCGCCTCTGGTCGTACGGCCGCCAATGGCACCGATAGCCGTACCGCCAGTGTTGAGTCGCGCCCGACAGCCCCCGTCGTGGCGGCAACGCCTGCAGCCGCCGTTGCTGCCCCCGCAGTCTCCGTGCCCACGCCGGCTTCGACGGAAAAGAGCAGTACGGCACCGGCGTCGGACGTGGTCAAGGAGGCCGGGCCGGCTGTGGATGCGCCGGATGCCGCCACGGTGACCGCACCGAAAGCTGCCGGAAAGACTGCAGCTGACGCCACAGCAGAACCGTCTGCCCCCGGAAGAAAGGGACGCAAGCGTCGCGCGACTGTGCAGGAAGAGAGCGCGGCCCCGGCTGTGCCGGTGGCGGCCAATGCCGACGAGATCAATCCGCCGGCAGCCACGACGCTGGAAACGCCCGAGGTCGCTGCGGCCGCCATGGCCGGGGACGCACCGCTGCCGCAGTACCTGTCTGCAGCCGGGGCCGACCTGAAGCTGGCTGCCGCCAACGATGCCGTGGTGACCGAGCCATTGCTCCCAGGTCAAGGCGCCTGAAGCACAGGGCGAACTCAGCACGCTGGAGTTCCAGCGCCTGCGTCAACAGCAGCAGGCCGAGAAGACCAGGAGGGCTGCCCGTCCCGGTGAGGCAGCCGGCGCAGACACAGCTTCCCGCAACCTGGCGGACGACCGTGCGCAGGCATCTTCCACGGAAGACGTGACCGACGGCAGCGCAAGCAGCGTGCCGGTAACGCTGCTGCCCGACTTTGCCGCACTGCTGCAGCAGCAGCGACAGGGTATTCCCATCGACCTCTCGGCGCTGCAGATGCCTGGCAGCACGTCGACGGCCGCTGGCCAGAACGGTTTTCTGGGCGGAGCCGTCATGCCGGGGACAGAAGCGGGTGCTGCATCGGGCAGTGCCGCTCCCGGGAGCGTGACGGGGATCCCGCAGGCCACGGCTGACGGTACGGTTGCTGCGCCGTCCATGCCGGCCTCCCAGGCCGGTGCACAACAGCCCCAGGCTGCGATCACGAATGCTCAGGCCGCTGCAGAGCACGCCCGGAGCTCATCCTCGTTCCCGCCTGTGGCAGATGGTGGACTCCGCACGGCGGATGTTGGGCATCGGCCGTCGTCGCCGTCTGTGGCACGAGATGGAAGAAGCGGGTGCCGCAACGGAAGGGCAGGGTGAGGCAGAGGCAGCGTTGTCCGGCTTTGGCACCTCTTCGCCGCTGTCGCTGTCCTCCACGCTGGCGGGGCCAGCCACCGACTGGCCGGTGCTGTCCCTGCCCAGTGATATGACCGTGGCCGGTACGGCCGAAGATGCGCGCAGGGCCTGGGCCACGTCGGGCATGGGCTGGTTCGAGGCCACCTGTCGCCGACCGGGCCAGATGCGCCTGCTGCGCAACCTGCTGGGTTGCCACTTCTCGCCCATGCTGGCGCGTACCCCTGGTGGAGCTGCTGCCGTCGGACCATGCCGATGCGCAGGCTGACGAGTGGCTGCGCCAGATGCCGATGCGTGCTCTGGCCGGCGTGAATCAGGGGTGGGTCTGACCCTGGGTGAGGACCGGACGCTTTTTCGATGCCGGCGGCGTGTTTGCGCTGATCGGTCCCACGAGGTGGGCAAGACCACCAGCATTGCCAAGATTGCGGCTCATCACGTGTTGCGCCATGGGCCGCGTTCGCTGGCCCTGATCACGGCAGATGTCTACCGGATCGGTGCACAGGAACAGCTGCGGGCCTTTGGCCGGATGCTGGGCGTGCCGGTGCAGGTGGCACAGGACCGTGAGGTGCTGCAACGCCTGCTGAAGGAGCACGAAGGTTGCCGGCTGGTGCTGATCGATACCGCAGGTATCGGTCAGCGCGACGACCGTGTGGACAGCTGACTTCGGCACTGGAAGTTTCGCAGGTGCGACGCGTGCTGGTGATGAACGCTGCAGCTCAGCCGGGCAGTCTGGAGGAAGTGCTGGGCGCCTTTGGTGCGCGCGACACGGCTGGTGTGCTGCTGTCCAAGGTGGACGAGGCCGTGGGACTGGGGGCCTGCCTGGATGCGCTGGTGCGTCACCGTCTGCCGCTCCTGGGTGATGCCGATGGCCAGCGCGCGTACCCGAAGACTCATCACGCCGTGAACTTCGGACGCCTGGTGGAAAATGGCTCTGGATCGACAGGCTGCGGCCCGCTTCCCGGCCTTGTCCATGACCGACAAACGAACTGCGCAACCCTGTTCGAGGGTTCCCAGTGTTTGACGCAGCCGTGGACCAGGCGGCCGGATTGCGACGCCTGTTCAGGGACCGAACGCTCCCGCCCTGATCCCGGCGGGGTGTCTGGTGCCGGAGGCCCAGGCACGGGGCTTCATCGGACAGATGGCGGCAGCAGCCGGACCCGAGGACGCACACATTCGGGTCGTGGATCGCAGGGCACTGCACCAGTGGCTGCGCCACACCCATGCCGGCGAGGCCGATGCCTCGGGAGAGGAGGAGCTGCTCTTCTGGCTGGATGATCCGGTGGAAATGGCGCGCTGGGTGCATGCACAGGCCGGCGATCGGCTCCCTGCTGATCCTCAGTCACCGGCGTGATGCAATGATGGCGCAATATGCCAAGATCAAGCATCACTGCCGCCACCACCGGAACCGACGCTTCGGCGTGCTTTTCGTCGACGATGAGCAGGTGGCTCAGCCGGGAAAACTTCCTGAACCTGGCAGGATGCGCTCGACGTTTTCTCAGCGTGCAGCTTGATGTCGTGGTGGGCAGCTGCCGCGATGAGACCGGACTGCGCACCTGGTCGGGACCGTCGCTGGCAGAGCTGGCACAGTTCCAGTGGTCCTCGATGGTCCGGCGCAGGCATGCCTGCGCTGGAAGAGAACGGTTTTTCTGGCGGGGTGGCACATTGAAACCGGAGATGCAATCGATGTACACCCGCGCGGAACGCTTGACCGCGATTCCGTCATCGAACGCTATGGGAAGATGGTGCGCCGCGTGGCTGTGCAGATGGCCGCGCGCCTGCCTTCCAGCATTGAACTGGATGATCTCATCCAGGCGGGGCTTATTGGACTGGTGGACGCTGTTTCGCGCTTCGACGCCGCCATGGGCGTCCAGTTCGACACCTTTGCCATGCAGCGCGTGCGGGGTGCCATGCTGGATGAGCTGCGCAACGCCGACTGGATGCCGCGTTCGGTACGCAAGAGCCAGCGCAGCATCGAACAGGCCATTCATGCCGTGGAGCAGCGCCTGGTCGACCGGCGCAAGAGCGCGAGATTGCCGACGAGCTTCAGGTTCCCCTGGAGGAGTATCAGCGCCTTCTGTCGTCGGCCAAGGGTTCGCAGCTGCTGTACTTCGAGGACAGTGCCAGTGAGGACGACGACGAGAGCCGCATCGAGCAGATGCTGCCTGACGATGCGCCCACCCCGGATCGTCGTCTCGAGGATGCGCGCTCGCGAAGTCTCTGGTGGCTGCCATCGATGGGCTTCCGGAGCGAGAGAAGCTGCTGATGAACCTCTACTATGTGGAAGAGCTGACGCTGAAGGGAGATTGGCGAGGTGCTGGGCGTGACCGAATCCCGTGTCTCGCAGCTGCACAGCCAGGCCGTTGCACGACTTCGGGCGAAGCTGGGGATTGGATGTAACGGGGCTTTCGTGGCCGTTCTTCGGCATGCAACGGACGGCCAAGAGGCTTGCGGGTCAGAGTGGTTCCGTGCGACGACCGGCCAAGGGGACTGCGGCATCTACCTCCTCACAACCGCAAGCGGTAATAGATTCGTCGGCAGATACCTCCGCCCCCTTGGCCTCTCGGCTTGCGGGTGGCAAGAACCTGGCGAAGTATTTTTCCTTGATAGTGGCTTCCTCAATAGGGAGCACTTGTCGAAGCGGTCTTCCTACAGGGATGCGTCTTTTTGCAGTTAGTGTTCCCAAAGGTGCAGGAACGTCAACGAAGCCGTCCCCATCAGAATTGCACCCGACATGAACCAAAGCGCTCCGGGAGCGGGTGCCCCCACAGGCGATTTCTGGAAGCGAAGCGGACAGCATGAGCCGAGGAGGGTACCCGGTCACGGGGCGCCCCTCATCGAAGTCGTCTTCCATTGGGCACATACGTTCCAACGAAGCCGCCCTCACCAGAGCGACACCCGACACAGACCGAAGCGAACCGGGAGCGGGTACCCCCACAGGCGATTTCTAGAAGCGAAGCGGACAGTATGAGCCGAGGAGGGTACCCGCGCACGGGACGCCCATCAACGGAGTCGTCTTAAAGCTGGAGCGGGAAGGTGACCCGAGTTGTCTTCCGAAGAAGACTACCGCGTATAGACCAGCGGCTGCGTCTTGAAGATGGTTTCCAGCGCACGCCGGTTGTTGTCCGACAGGCGCAGCATCAGCGCACGATTGTCCACCAGCAGCTGCGCAATGTCAGCCGCCTTGCGTCTGTCCACGGGATTGCCTGGAGAGGAGGGCTGACGACGGCCCACCGGCTGAAGGCGAAGAAGCTGCTTCTGCAGCTCTGCGTGAATCGAATCCAGACGAGTCGACTGCATCCGGCGACTGGCTGGCCAGGGCTGCCTGTTGCCGCCGGAGCAGATCGAGAATGCCGTCAAGATCGTTTCGTTGCATCATGCCGTATAGGAGCGCGTCGAGCGGGGATAGCCGGGCACGCGGGATGACGTGCTGTGGTCCTTGCCGCCCTCGGGCCTGTCCGAAGAAGGTTGACCGGATGATTCTGCCGCAGACGGCTCTTCCTTCATCGGGTCTTCCGGATATCCGGTCAGTGTGCCCAGCAGTTCGGAGGCTTCGCGCAGAAGCTTGTCGGCAATCTTGCGACTCTCGATGTGATAGCGCTTCGATGGTCTGCTTGATGGCCTGGACCTTCTCGGCGCGTGCAGGATCGGTTTCCTGCGCATCGCCGGGAATCAGGTTCAGGCCGGGGTCCGAGAGATGGACCTTGTCCGTCTTGCTGATGGGGTCGATGCCAGGTTCCGTGCCGCCGGGTGTGGATACCGCTCCCGGCTGCGGCCGTGCTGACCGGCCGGTTCAGCAGGGACACGGTACTGATGTAAGGTGCCTTTCCGGTGATCGCGAGGGTGAACTCCTTGCCAATGATGCGGTCATGCGGGGCATGAAACGCCTCTATTGGCGTTATCGGGCCCCTTACCGGAAAAACTTGAGGGGCAATCGACCGATTATCGGAAAAATTTTCACGGTTTTCCTTCGACCAGACCGCTGAGCACCTTGCCGCCCGGCGTGCGGACACGGATGGACTGGCCTTCGCCGGCGCTGGCCAGGGCGATGGCGTCGGTGGCAATTCTAAACCCGTCGCCCTCGGCAATGGCAGCCACCACTTCGCCTGAGCGGATGCTGGGGCAGGGCGCAGATGATCGGCGTGCAATGACCGACCGGCGGCCAGTGTCCGTTGCAGCTCCTTAGCTCTCCAGGCGGGTATCGATGGGCAGAGGGGGTGGGGATCGGGTCCAGTCCACGCGCTGGACGCTGAAGTCGGCCGGTTGCGGACGGACCCGGCCGCCAGCTGCTGGCGTGCGACAAGGGCGGGCCTTCGACGTGGACCCGAGATTGTGCCAGACCGTCCAGGTCGCGCCTGAGGTGCAGCGCTCGCCCAGGTTGACGCGGCCCCAGAGACGCGCGCCGGCAGCCAGCACGTACCGGTCTGTTGGCAGGGGGCCAGGTGTGCAATGCGCGGCTGACGCAGTATGTCCAGGCGCGTCTGGACGCCTTGCCCGGAAGGGAATCCTGGTTGACGTTTCAGCCATGCCAGCATGGCGTCGGCGCTTTGCGGCACCAGTGCTGATGGTCGTTCCGGTCACCCCGGGCTGGACATGGGGCGGGACGGACGCCGGCGCACGGTCCGGAGATGAAAGGGGCTGTCTGCACGACGGATGCGTCACGCTCCCGGGTTGCGGCCTCCGAGTTGGAGCCAGCCAGCAGCGTGAGCAACAGCAGTCCGAGCACGGCGGCACGGTGAAGCTTCTCGCGTCGCACGTGCAGCAGGTGGTGGATGGGGTCGTCCAGTCCCGCGCGGGTTGCAAAAAGAGGATGCACGTTCCGCGAGCTGTCCGGTCAGGCGGAACAGTGAGAGCAGGGCGGGATGCAGAGTGTTCATCGGATGTCGTGAATCGGAAAACCGTGAGACAGGAACAAGAAGACAGCATGTTAACGAATGGCTACGCGCGGATGATCGGCGGCCGGATGTCCGGATGAATGACCGCGAGTGTGGCCTTTGTACCGACGACGATGGACGGAGAACGCTTGTTCAGGAAGAGGGCGACAGACGCGGACTCGTGATCAGGGTGGCGCGGTGATGATGGCCTCTCTGGGAAATGGAATAAGGGAAATTTCCGGCCTGTTCCTTCGATCGGGAAGAAGTGGGATGCGGATAATGTGCAGCGTGAAAAAGGCCGTGATGCGGCGTGAGGATGAGCATGTTCGAGCAGATGACGGACGCACTGGATTTCCATGGCAGGGCCCTGCAGCTTCGGGCAAGCCGGCAGGAGACAATTGCTCCAACATTGCCAATGCCGATACGCCGAACTTCAAGGCGAAGGATTTTCGACTTCGGGGCGGCACTGCGGGAGGCATCAGGGATGCCGGCGAGTGATGCAGGCAGCCGTGCCGCATTGCCTGCGGCCGAAGGGGGGCTGTCCACGGTGGCGCTGGCGCGGACGCATCGTGGTCACCAGCAGCTGGGGGGCTCGCTGAAATCGGGCGGGCAGCCGGACCTGAAGTACGTGCATCCCGAGCAGCCCAGCATGGACGGCAATACGGTGGACCTGAACCGGGAACGTGCACAGTTCTCCGCAGAACGCCGTGGGTTACGAGGCCAGTCTGCGCTTCCTCAATGGCCGCATCAAGACGATGATGACCGCGATCCGCGGTGAATGAGAGGGTAACGAGCATGTCTTCTCTGATGAACATTCTTCCGCTGGCTGGCAGTGCCCTGTCGGCGCAGAGCCAGCGGCTGAACACGGTGGCATCCAACCTGGCCAATGCCGATACAGTGGCAGGGCCGGATGGAAGCGTCTACAAGGCCCGTCAGGTGGTGCTCAAGCCCGCCATGGTGGAGGCGCGACAGGTCGCAGGCGCCCGTCAGTGGTCCACGCGGGGTGCTTCGGCATCGATGGGCGTTCGCGGTGGACGTGATTGAGGATCCCACACCCGGCAAGCAGACCTATGACCCGAAGAACCCGGCAGCCAATGCCGAGGGCTGCGTGATGCACAGCAACTGAACGTGATCGAGGAGATGGTGAACATGATCTCAGCCTCACGTTCCTATCAGAACAACGTCGAGATGATGAATACGGCCCAGCAGCTTGCACTCAAGACGCTGTCGATCGGTCAGTGAACCAAGGGATATCTGAAGAGGGGTGAGTGGCATGCTGAAGAGTCTGACCGGTGTGATGAGCTGGCCCACGGCGGCCAAGGGTGAGGACAAGTCGAAGGATTTCAGGACGACCGATGATGCCAACAGCGGGGGGCGTGAAGGCATCGGCAGGTCTGATGGACGGGTGGCCAATCCCAACGTCAACAAGAATGACGAAAGTACTGCCGACGGAACGGAGGATCGCTTCCTGAAGCTGCTGGTGGCGCAGATGCGCAACCAGGATCCGATGAACCCCATGGAAAAATGCCGAGGTGACCTCGCAGCCTGGCGCAGATCAGTACGGTTCGGGGTATCGAGTCGCTGAACAAGTCGATGGCGAACTTCACGGCCAGTGCGGCGCAGAACACGGCGCTGGCGTCGGTCAACATGATCGGCAAGAAGGTGCTGGCGCCGGGCGAGCGCTTCGAGTTCCAGGGGGCGAAAGCGGGTGAGACGCGTCTGGGCTTCGAGCTTAACGCCAAGGCCAGCAATGTGCGGGTCGATCTGGCCAACGAACGCGGTGAGATCGTCTACAGCCAGCAGATGAACAACCTGGATGCCGGGGCACACAGCCTGGCCTGGGATGGCAAGGATGCCAATGGTCGTCCATCGATGCCGGCATGCTGCGCATGACGGTGACGGCGGTGGATGATGGTACGGCGGTGGAGTCGAAGACGCTGGTACCGGTGACGGTGACCGGCGTGGCCCAGACCAATACGGGCGCCATGCTGGAGCTGGACCATGCAAAACCGGTATCGCCGGCAGAAGCCCGGTTGATCATCTGATCGAGTCTTTCACGATTGCGATATCGTCCGGATGTGTCGTGAATGATCCCCGCTTCCATGATGAAGCCTGGGGAGAGTTCGTGACGCATGCGGAACGTATCGCTTCCTTTCTGTCATTGGTTCGCGGAACCCTGCCCGGGCGCGACATTTCAACGGATCGCCATTTTTCGAGGAGTCTGATCCATGGCATTTCAGCAGGGGCTTTCCGGCCTGAATGCAGCGGCGCGCCATCTGGACACGATCGGGCCACAACGTTGCCAACGCCAGTACCGTCGGCTTCAAGGCATCGCGTGCCGAGTTCGCCGATGTGTACGCCACCACGGTGTATGGGGTTTCCAACGTCTCGCCTGGCATCGGTACCGAAGTCGCGGCGATTGCGCAGCAGTTCTCGCAGGGTGCGCTGACCACCACCAACAACTCGCTGGACCTGGGCATCAACGGTGGCGGCTTCTTCCGCATGTCGGACAATGGTGGCGCCATCACCCTATACCCGGGAAGGGCAGTTCAAGCTGGACAAGAATGGCTACATCGTCAACGCCTCGGGCAAGCGCCTGACGGGCTATCCGGTGGACAAGAACGGGTGGTGACCAATGGTACCGCCCAGGATCTGAAACTGGATTCGACGGACATCGCGCCGAAGGCGACCACCTCTGCCGCAGTGCGCGTGAATGTGGATGCGCGCGCCACCACGCCGGCCAACGCCTTCACGCTGACGGATGCCAAGACCTATGACGGCGGTACGTCGGTGAGCGTGTTTGATTCGCTGGGACGCGAGCATGTGATGGCGATGTACTTCCGCAAGACCGGCGACAACTCCTGGAAGTGCATGGCACGCTGGATGGCGAACCGCTCAAGGGTGGCGCCGCCGTGGGCAAGCTGGCCTTCAATCCCAACGGTACGCTGAAAGGGGCGAGTGACGGTGACGGAGACCCGACCACCAGCAATGCCATGACCTTCGATGTGTCGCTGAACATGGGCGCTGATGCGGGCGGCAACCAGACCATCTCGGTGAACTTTGCCGATACGACCCAGTTCGGTACCAACTTCACGGTGGCACACCAGGAGCAGAACGGTAACGGCTCCGGCAAGCTGGCCGGCTTCTCGGTGGGGCGTGACGGCAGCCTGATGGCCCGTTACACCAACGGTCAGACGGTGAGCAAGGGCCGCGTGGCGCTGGCCAACTTCACCAATCCGCAGGGGCTGCAGCCGCTGGGCGGCAACCAGTGGGGTGAAACGGCCGATTCAGGGCGCTCCGCTGGTGGGATCGCCGTCCACGGGCACGCTGGGCGTGATCCAGTCGGGGGCGCTGGAGTCCTCCAACGTGGACCTGACCCAGGAGCTGGTGAACATGATCACCGCCCAACGGGTGTATCAGGCCAATCGCGCAGACCGTGCGGACGCACGACCAGCTGCTGCAGACCATCGTCAACCTGCGCTGATGATGTCTTGTATTACGGGACCGGGCATGTGGCTGGTCCCGTGACGGGAGTGAATGAATGGACCGGATGATCTATCTGTCGATGACGGGTGCCAAGGCGCTGATGGAGCGTCAGGATGCGTTGTCGCACAACCCGCCAACGCCTCCACCGATGGCTTCCGTGCCGATCTGATGACGGCGCGCGCCGTGCCGATCCGCTCGGAGGGGACGGCCACCACGCGGGTGTTCAACGTGGAGACGTCCACGGGCTTCGATGGCAAGTCCGGTCCAATCCGCCAGACCGGCAATCCGCTGGACCTAGCGATCCGGGACAACGGCTGGTTTGCGGTGCAGGCGGCTGATGGCAGCGAGGCCTATACGCGTGATGGCGGGCTGGTGGTGGACGAGCAGGGCAACCTGCGGACGCGCCGCGGTCAGACGGTGCTGGGTGATGGCGGCCCGATCTCGGTGCCGGCTGGTGCCGACGTGCAGGTGGCCGATGACGGCACCGTGATGGTGCAGGTCGGTCGGCAGAAGCCCAGCCAGGCAGGCAAGCTGAAGCTGGTCGACCCGGACATGGCCGAGCTGAAGAAGGGCGACGACGGCCTGATGCGGATGAAGGAAGGCGGTGAGGCGCCGGTTTCCGACGGCGTGCGGGTGGTGCAGGGCGCCGTGAAGGCAGCAACGTGAACGTGGTGGAGTCGATGGTGGGCATGATCGAGGTCCAGCGGCAGTTCGAGATGCAGATGAAGCTGCTGCAGACGGCCGAGAGCAACGAGCAGCGCGCCAGCCAGATCCTGTCGATTCGCGGTTGAGGCTGGCAGGGAATGATGAGGTCGGTCGGTCGTGGATGAGCACCCGGGCAGGGTGCCACCGGGACTGCCCGATGCAGGACATGGATTGATGAGGGACGCCGAAGGGGGCGTACCGGGGAGAGGACAAGATGATTCGATCGTTGTGGATTGCCAAGACCGGTCTGGATGCGCAGCAGACGCAGATGGACGTGATCTCGCACAACCCGCCAACGTGAGCACCAATGGCTACAAGCGTTCGCAGGCGGTGTTTGAAGACCCTGATATACCAGAACATGCGGCAGGTGGGGCGCAGTCCTCGGTCGACACGCAGCTGCCGACCGGATTGCAGCTGGGTACCGGTGGCGGCCGGTGGCCACGTCGCGTCTGTTCACGCAGGGCAACCTGCAGCAGACCAGCAACAGCTTCGACCTGGCCATCAGCGGCCACGGTTTCTTCCAGCTGCAGATGCCCGACGGCACGACCGGCTATACCCGCGACGGTCCTTCCATCCGGATGCGCAGGGACAGCTGGTGAACTCCAATGGCATGCCGCTGTCGCCTCCCATCACCATCCCGCCGGGCACCCGCGATGTGACGGTGGGCAACGACGGTACCGTGTCGGTGTCGATTGCCGGCCAGGAAGGGGTGACGCAGATTGGTCAGATCCAGCTGGCCACCTTCCAGAATGCGGCCGGTCTGGATCCGCAAAAGGCCAGAACGTGTTCGCGAAAAGCGATGCCTCGGGCACGCCCACGGCAGCCACCCCGGGTGTCAACGGTGCGGGCCTGCTGCAGCAGGGTTATCTGGAAACCTCAACGTGAACGTGGTGGAGGAGCTGGTGTCGATGATCCAGACGCAGCGTGCCTCACGAGATCAACTCGAAGGCGATCCAGACCTCCGACCAGATGCTGGCTCGTATCTCGCAGCTCTGAGCATGAAGGGGTGATTGCACGATGCCCGCCACCGAGAAACGCCGCCTCGAATTCGGTTCCGGTCCCTCGTCGTTCCACACCGTCCGGGCTCGGGGGCGGACGGCTGGCAACGTCGCTGCTGGTGCTGTCGATGCTGGCAATGGCCGGCTGTTCGACGGTGATGCCGCCCGGGCCCGGATCGACACGCCGATGGTGGATCACAACCGGCTGGCGTCGATGCGTGCCGTGCCGCAGCGCGAGGCCAATGGGTCCATCTTCCAGGCCGGCGCGACGCGCAACATGTTCGAGGATCGCCGCGCCCGCCAGCCGGGCGACATGCTGACGATCCTGATTGAGGAGCGGCTGGTGGCCAGCACAGCTCCAACAGCACCATCGACCGCAAGGGCGGGGATCGGCCGTTTGGCGCCTTGCCGTTCGTGAAGGCCGACAAGCTGGGCAAGCTGGGGCTGACGCCTCTGACCAGCAACAGCTTGAGGGCAAGGGCGCGGCCGGCAACGAGAACCAGTTTGCCGGCACCATCACGGTGACGGTGGTGGACGCGCTGCCCAATGGCAACCTGGTGGTGAGTGGCGAGAAGCAGGTGGGCATCAACCAGGGCGTGGAGACGCTGAAGTTTGCCGGTGTGGTGGATCCGCTGACGATCATGCCGGGCAACACGGTCAGTTCGACGCAGGTGGCTGATGCGCGCATGCAGGTGCGCGGCGCAGGCGACATCGACAAGGTGCAGACGACGGGCTGGCTGACGCGCTTCTTCCCTGTCGGTCATGCCGATCTCGACCGCCATGGCATCCCGGCTCGGGGAGGTGTCTCCCCGGCTGGTGTTGCCGGAAACGCCCGGGTTTTCCGGGCTTCATCAGGCGTTCCAGTGGGGGGCGCTTGGTCTGATAAGAGGGTGTGAAACCCCGGGTTCCCGAAAGGACCAGAATCAATGAGCAGACCGGACAAACTTCGCCCTGGTCGGGCAATGATCACCAGGCTGCTGGCGGCTACCTGTGGGGTGGCGGCCCTGCTGGGCAGCCTGCCAGTGCAGGCCGAGCGCCTGAAGGAAGTGGCCAGCATCCAGGGGGTGCGGACCAACCAGCTGCTGGGTTACGGCCTGATGGTGGGCCTGGACGGTACCGGAGACCAGACCACGCAGGCGCCTTTCACGGCGCAGAGCATGAAGTCGCTGCTGCAGCAGCTGGGCATCCAGCTTCCGGCCGGCGTGACGCCTCAGCTGAAGAACTCGGCCGCCGTGATCGTGACGGCCCAGCTGCCTGCGTTCTCGCAGCCGGGGCAGCTGATCGATGTGACGGTGTCCTCGGTTGGCAACGCCAAGAGCCTGCGCGGCGGCACGCTGTTGCTGACGCCGTTGCGGGGCGTGGATGGCGAGATCTACGCTGTGGCACAGGGTAACGTGGTGGTGGGCGGTGCAGGGGCATCGGCTGGTGGCAGCAAGGGCAGATCAACCACCTGAGCGCCGGACGCATTCGGCGGGGCGACCGTCGAACGGGTCGTGCCCAACCAGACGCTGGAAGGCGATTCGATCCGGGTGAACTCAACCGCACGGACTTCTCGGACGTGCGGCTGGTGACGGATGCGATCAACCAGAAGATCCGCCTGCGCTCGGGCAGTGACGGCCGCCAGGCCGTGGCGATGGACGCCCGGGTGGTGAGTGCAGCTGCTGCCGCGCGATCCTCGCGCAGCGCGTGGGCTTTCTGGCCGAGCTGGAGTCGATGGAAGTGGCACTGACGGCTGCGCCAGCCAAGGTGATCGTGAATGCGCGCACCGGTTCCGTGGTGATGAACCAGTCGGTGGCGCTGGCGCCCAGTGCCGTGGCGCACGGAAATCTCGTCGGTGACGGTGTCCTCGACGCCGGTGGTGAGCCAGCCCGGTGCCTTCTCGGGCGGGCAGACGGTGGCCGGGCGGGTGTCGGACATCACGGTGCGCCAGGAAGGCGGAGCGTGATGATGCTGCCGAAATCGGCGCAGCTGAAGGACCTGGTTCGGGCGCTGAACTCGCTGGGCGCGACACCGCAGGACCTGATTGCCATTCTGCAGGCGCTGCAGGCGCGGGCAGCCTGAAGGCCGAGCTGGAGATCATCTGATCCGGCTGGTGCTTCTTTCTGATGATGTGAGGGGCGGGATGCCGCCCCGGGAGCATGCTGCGATGTCTCTGTCTCTTCGGCCTCTCGGCCCGGGCCGATGCGGCCTCGTCGGCCGGCCTCGCTCATGACGGACGCAGCTCTGGATGCGCTGCGCCATGCCAGTCCTCAGGATCGGGAGGCCATCCGCCAGGTGGCCCAGCAGTTCGAGGCGCTGTTCATGCGTCAGCTGCTCAAGGGCATGCGTGACGCCGTGCCGAAAAGCGGCATGTTCGATGGTGCGGGCAGCGATACCTTCACCAGCATGCTGGATACGCAGCTCTCGACCGTGGCGGCCGGGCAGGGCAATGGTCTGGCCGCGATGATTGAGCGACAGCTGCTGGGGGGCGCGGGGAAGGCGCCCGTCCGGCGTCTGTGGTCGGTGCCTGGTCGCCTCGGGAGGGCGAGCCGTTCATGCCGAAAGCATCGGCAGCCGAGGTGACGCTTACGTCGTCTGCCGAGGGTTTGGGGCAGGGGGAGCAGAGCGATCCGTCACGGCATGGCGGTGATGCCCGGAGCGGGCGGCTGATGCCACGGCGAGGTCTCCATCAGGAGGTCGGGTGGTGGCCGGGCAGGGCTGGCCGCGCTGGGGCTGGCCGCGCTGGAGGCCCGTGCAGGCAGCCTCGTGCAGAAGATGTGCCGCACGCCCTGAAGGCCCAGCAACAGACCGGCCTTCCGGCAGCATGGGTCGTTGGTCAGGCCGCATTGGGAGTCCGGCTGGGGCAGCGCGATATACGGGATGCGCAGGGCAATCCCAGCCACAACCCGTTCGGCATCAAGGCGGCAAAGGGTGGACGGGACGGACGGTGGCGCGATGACGACGGAGTACGTCGATGGCGTGGCCAGAAAGTCCGTGGAATTGTTCAGGCGCTACGAAAGCTATGCCGAGGCATTTGCGGACTGGGCGACCCTGATGGCGGCCAATCCGCGCTATCGGCAGGTGGTGCAGGCCGGCAGTGCCAGGGAGTTTGCCGAGGGGCTGGAAAAAGGGCGGTTACGCCACCGATCCGGCTCTACGGCACGAAACCGAAGCAGACGATTGGCAGTCTGCTGCGGGCGGTGACCGGGCAGCGACAGTAACCAGAAGGGAAGACGGGCAACATGGCAGGACTCATCCAGATCGGGCAGAGCGCGCTGGCAGCAGCCTCATACGCAGCTTCAGACGGGCGGCTACAACATTGCCAACGCACACGCCGGGCTGCGTACGCCAGGAGGTGCAGCTGGCAACGGCGGGCGGTCAGCACCATGGGCACGGCTACATCGGCAACGGTGTGGAAGTGCAGGACGTGCGCCGCGCCCTACGACCGGTCTCATGGCCGACGAGGTCACGCGCAGCACCCGCTGGCCGGCACCGATGCCGTGCGGCGCAGCAGCTGGGAGCAGGTGGACAACCTGCTGGCCGATACCGAGACGGGCATTGGTGTGGCCATGGACGAGTTCCGCGCGGCGCTGGGCGACCTGGTGAACCAGCCGGCCGATGGCAGTGCGCGGGCGGTGATTGCGGCACGTGCCAACACGGTGGCAAACCGCTTCTCGGAAACTTCCCAGAAACTGGAAGCGATGGTGGGTGAGGCCGGCCGTCGACTGGAGGATTCGGCCCAGTACGTGAATGCCCGGCTGGAACAGGTGGCATCGCTGAACCGTCAGATCACGCAGTCCTACGCCAATGGCCATCAGCCCAACGACATGCTGGACCAGCGGGATTCGCTGATCAATGAGCTGGCCTCCAAGATCCAGCTGACTCGTGACGATCAGCCTGATGGTTCGGTGAACTTGTATTCAGCCAACGGTCATTCGCTGGTTCTTTCGGAGCGGGCCGCCCAGCTGAAGACCGTGCCGGGGGATGCCGATTCGGCTCGCACGCGCCTGATGCTGGACATTCACGGCAAGCAGGTGGAAATGAGCGAGAGCACGCTGGGTTCGGGCGAGATCGCCGGGCTGCTTCGTTTCCGGGATCAGGACCTGCTGGCGGTTCAGGCATCGCTGGGGCGGATGGCGGCGGCTTTCGCCGGCGCCTACAACGCACAGCAGGCGCGCGGTCTGGATGCGAACGGAAAGCGTGGCCAGGCCATGTTCGAGAGTGGGCAAGCCGGTGGTGCAGGCAGCCGACCACAACACCGGCGGGGCGAAGCTGGAGGTGAGCGTTCTCGATACGTCGAAGCTGAAGGCGGCCGATTACCGTCTTTTCCTACGATGGCAGCGTCTACCAGCTGGAAGACGTGGTGAGCAAGAGCCGTCGTGAATTCGCCTCAGATGCCGATCGAGGTGGACGGTTCTGAGTATCCGGCAGGCATCCGGTGCGATGGCTGCAGGGGATTCGATGATGATCCAGGCAGGCACCGCTTATGCGGGCCGCATGCGATCGGTGCTGCGCGATGGTAGTGCGATTGCCTCTTCGGATGTGATGACGGTGAATGGCAGTGCTGCCAACAAGGGTTTCACGAATGTGAGGCAGCTTGGGAAGCCGAGGGAGGGCAAGGGCGGCCTGGATCCGGTCAAGGTGACCTTCACGGCGAACAACCGGTACCGGGTCGAGGTGAATGGCAATGCCGTGGGGGCCGAGAAGGAATTCGAACCCGACAAGCCCTTTGATGTGGAGGCGAACGGTTGGAAGCTGACGCTGAGCGGGCGCCCTGCGATGGGGGATGTACTGGAGATGAAGACGCGAAGCGCGCCACGCCAGGACAACGCCAATGCCCGTGAGATGACGCTGCTGGCCGATCGGCATAACGTGGATGGTGCGACCTTCAGCCAGGCCTTTGCGTCTCTGCTGTCGGATGTGGGGGAGCCGTGCACTGCAGGCCAAGACGTCGGAGAAGGCGTCGGCCAAGATGCTGGAGGGGCCAAGACGGTACTGGCCAACCGCAGCGGGTGAACCTGGATGAAGAGGCGGCGCGTCTGCTGCAGTACCGGCAGGCGTACCAGGCGGCGGCGAAGGTGATCCAGACCGCTGATGAAATGTTCAATTCGATTCTGGCTCTGGCAAGGTGACGATGATGAGATGGCAAGCAACCAGTTCCGTAACCAGGCGGTGCAGACCATCACCGAGCAGCAGGCGACCATCGCCGTTGCAGCAGCAGGCCTCGACTGGCCAGAAGGTGAATCGTCCCAGCGATGACCCCTGGCAGCGGCCGAAGTCGAGCGTCTGCGGTCCGATCAGGCACGGACGAACATCGAGAAACGCATGATGTCGTTTGCCAAGAGCCAGATGGCTCAGGCCGAGAGCCCGCTGGGCAACGGCATCGAGACGCTTCAGCGTGCGCGTGACCTGATGATCAGTGCCCGCAACGGTGTCATGAACCGTGAGGACCGCGAGACGATTGCCGGGCAGCTGATGCAGTACCGCATCGAGCTGCTGGACATTGCGAACCAGCAGACACAGGGACGGCAACCACATCTTTGGCGGCAGCGGCAGTGAGCACGCGCCCTTCTGGCCGCAGAACAATCCGACCTTTCAGAGCGAGCCGGGGGTACGGGCAGACGGGTCTTCGGATTCCGTCATGACCTGACGGTGGACGGTTCGTGGGTGATGCAGGGGTTTGGCGCCCGGATGAAGAAAGCATCTTCCAGGAGCTGGATACGGTGATTGGCAGCACTGCGTGGCAACGGTGATGTCGATGGGCGCACTCGAAGCGCGGGATGTCGTCGGTGGATCAGACGCTGAACCTCGATGTCGGAGCAGCGCAGCATCCTGGGTGAGCAGATGCACGTACGATCGACGCGCGCGAACGCCTGCTGTCGTCGGGTGAGCTGAGTGCGGCCCAACGCCGCTCGGACCTGATGGATACCGATTATGCCGAGGTGCTGTCGGGCATCCAGTCGCGCGACATGCACCGCGCCGCTGCCTGCAGACTTACTTGCAGGTCTCCGGTTGTCGATGTTCGGACTCACCTCTGATCGCTGCAGGGTTGAGGGGGCAGGGGCGCGGTAGGCTGCGCCCGGGATCCTCCGTCTTTCGGGAAGTGCATTGATGTCATTGTCCAGTCTGCTCGATCGGCTACCGTCCCGTGATCGATCGTGATCGTCGCATCGCGGCCCTGCAGGTGCGGTTTGTCTCGCTGGGTGAGGAGCCGATGCGGCTTTCCGAACTTTACCGGCTGATGGCCGGGGACAGGCCCTCAGTCGCATACGCTGCTGCTGCCATCGCCGCAGGCCGAGTTCGATGCTGGATTGAGTGATCTGGAGCCAACCCGGGACTGTGGCTGGAGGTGCCGGCAACGGTGGCTGAGGATCCGGAGCATCAGCAGATGCTGCTTCCCGCTGCATGATCGCGGCATGGGCATGGTGCTTCAGGGGAACGCCCGCCACACAGCTGCCCGAGGATCTGCTGGCGGTGTTTCGGCTGGCCATGGTGGATATCGAGGATGAGCGGCGGGGCAAGGAGAGCGAGCCGGACATGGGGCTGATCCGGCCCCGTACGCGGCGCAACACGGCGGTGGTGCAGAGCGGCGTGGACAGCCTGCAGCTGATGGAGCAGGCCTTCTCGATGGGCGCCTATGCGGTGTGCGGCTGGCAGATTCCGCCACTGAAAGTGCCCTCGGATTCGGCGAGTGGGCAGCGCCGACTACCTGGGTGTGCTGCGGCTGCCGTCGATGGTGGACCGGGACGCCTCGTTGCGCGGATCGAGGCGGTGGTCCGCCAGGAACCGGAGATCGCCTTCCGGCTCCCGCAGCATATTGATTCGATGGGCTTTGGTCTGTCGGTACCCGTGCAGAATTTCCAGCAGGCAGTGATGTTCATGGGCTACCAGGGCCTGCGCCGCTGGCTGTCGCTGATGCTGGTGAGCGTGAGTGCCGACGAAAGTCGCCGGCCGCTGATGCAGCCTCGTTCCGCGTCTGATCCTGAGCAGCTGGTTTCACACGGCGCTGAAAGTGAGCTGCGCGAGGAGATGTTCCTGCTGGGCGTCTTCTCGCTGCTGGATCGGGCGCTGGGGCAGCTGTTCTCGAAGCTGCTGGCCAAGGTACGGGTGCCCGATGCCGTGCGTGAGGCGCTGGTGGAGGGATCGGGGTCGTCACGTACGCTGCTGCGGCTGGTGGAGTCGATCGAGCAGGGGCCGACGCCGGATGTGCTGGCCTGGCTGGAGAACAGCCACCTGGGGCTGGATGCGTGCAACCGTGCGATCCTGGCCACGCGTGCGTCGTGGAGGTCTGAAGGCTGTCAGGGCCTGCAGGCCGACGTGACATGGCGCCCGCCGGAGTGACCGGAAGGCGCTTGTCTGCGTGATCCGTGCCTGGCCTGATGGCTTGCATCATCGGGCGTGATATCCGGAAATGCGAGGGTGGCGCCTCGGACGTCTCATGGCAGGAAACAAGCCGGCTGGATGTAAAATGGCCGGCTATTTTTTTGGAGAAACCATGCCCAGACTTCGCTCTGAAAACCAGTACCAGGGCCGCAACATGGCGGGGCGCGTGCGCTGTGGCGCGCGACCGGCATGAAGGAAACCGATTTCGGCAAGCCGATCATCGCGGTGGTTAACTCGTTCACCCAGTTCGTGCGGGCACGTCCACCTGCGCGACATGGGGCGCCTGGTGGCCGAGCAGATCGAGAAGGCCGGGGCGGTGGCCAAGGAGTTCAACACCATCGCGGTGGACGACGGCATCGCCATGGGCCACGGTGGCATGCTGTATTCGCTGCCCTCGCGTGACCTGATCGCCGATTCGGTGGAGTACATGGTCAATGCACACTGTGCTGACGCCATGGTCTGCATTTCCAACTGTGACAAGATCACGCCGGGCATGCTGATGGCGGCGCTGCGGCTGAACATTCCGACGGTGTTCGTCTCGGGCGGTCCGATGGAGGCCGGCAAGACCAAGCTGGCCGATCGGGTGATCAAGCTGGACCTGGTGGATGCCATCCTGCAGAGTGCCGACCCGCAGGTGTCGGATGCCGACAGTGACCAGATCGAGGAAGTCGGCCTGTCCGACCTGTGGTTCTGTTCGGGCATGTTCACGGCCAACTCCATGAACTGCCTGACCGAGGCGCTGGGGTTGAGCCTGCCGGGCAACGGTTCATGCCTGGCCACGCATGCCGACCGCCGTCAGCTCTTCCTGCGGGCGGGCGACCAGATCGTGGAGCCGTGCCGTCCGCTCTACCAGGAGGGACGATGCCTCGGTCGCCGCCGCGGGCGCTGGCCACGCGCGACGCCTTCGAGAACGCGATGAGCCTGGACATCGCCATGGGCGGTTCCACCAACACGGTGCTGCACCTGCTGGCCGCAGCTCAGGAGGCCGAGGTGGACTTCACGATGGCCGACATCGACCGGCTTCTCGCGCGTGGTGCCCTGCCTGTCCAAGGTGGCGCCCAACACGCAGAAGTACCACATGGAGGACGCACCGGGCTGGCGGGTGATGGGCATTCTGGGTGAGCTGACCAGGCCGGGCTGCTGCACAACCAGACGCTGCACCATCTTGGGCGTGTCGATGCAGGAGCAGCTGGCGCGCTACGACATCATGCAGACGCAGGACGAGGCGGTGCATGCCCTTCTACCGTGCCGGTCCGGCGGGCGTCCGCGCGACCGGAGGCGTTCTCGCAGGACTGCCGCTGGAAGACGCTGGACCAAGACCGGGCCGAAGGCTGCATCCGCGACCGGGCCCATGCCTACAGTCAGGATGGCGGTCTGGCCATGCTGTCGGGCAACCTGGCCGAGAACGGCTGCATCGTGAAGACGGGCGGGCGGACGAGAGCAGTCCTGAAGTTCACGAGGCCAAGGTCTTTCGAGAGCCAGGAAGACGCCGTGGCCGGCATCCTGGGTGGCGATGTGGTGGCTGGCAACGTGGTGGTCATCCGTTACGAAGGCTCCCAAGGGCGGCCCGGGCATGCAGGAGATGCCTATCCCACCAGCTACTTGAAGTCGATGGGTCTGGGAGCGGCCTGTGCGCTGCTGACCGATGGCCGTTTCTCGGGAGGTACGTCGGGGCTGTCGATTGGACATGTCTCGCCGGAGGCAGCAGCCGGCGGGATGATCGGCCTGGTGGAAGACAGCGGCACTGATCGCCATCGACATCCCGAACCGCTCGATCCGGCTGGAGGTCCTGGAAGAGGAGCTGGCTGGCGGCGTGCGGCGATGGAGGCGCATGGCTGGAAACCCGCAACCGGCAGCGCGAGGTGTCGTTCGCGCTGAAGGTGTTCGGGCACTTTGCTACCTCGGCCGACAAGGGCGCTGTGCGTGACAAGACGATGCTCTGACCCGACGCAGGGCATTCAGGATTCTGACGGCTTTTGCACGGCCCCTGTCGCTTTGTGCGGGCACCTGTGCCAAGGTGAGGGCGTGTCGAGCGTGGAGGCAAGGATGTCCAGGGCCCAGGGCACCCGCGAATGGCGGAAGATGAACAGGATTTGCTGCAACGCAACGTCTTTGCCGCGCGGATGGTTACGCATGGCCTTTCTGACGGATCTTTCGTTCGGGCGCGCTCAATCAGGCAATGAAAGCAAGTCTTGTTACGGAATATGTTGTATATATCACGAAAAACAGGGCTTTCGCACGTCGAGTCCTGGGCTGCATCCGTCGGTCATTCGGCGACGAATTCCGGCGAATGCAGGCTGGCGGGATCTTCGGGGATGGGCGGTCGGTGGCGTGTGGGCGGAGCGCAACTTTAGGGCGCTGCTTAAGGCTATACGGGTAACGCATTGAAAAACAATGATTTAGCTTATTAGAATGTACGCATTGGTTCAAGCCGTGGCGAAAGGAAAGATGGCGCGCAGTTACGTTGTCGTGGGGTGTCCAGGGGTGCTGGTGAGTGCAATGCCGCTGGCAGCGTGCGTCAGGCGCGCGCCGGCCCAGAAGCCTTCGGCCGGGGTCAGCGGCAAGGCGGGGGCGTCGCGCAATGCCAAGGCCGCCTCCAAAGGCACGCGCAAGACGGCTGCAGGCACGAAGGCCGCAGCTTCTGCAACCCGGGGTGGCGCCTCCCGCAGTGCCAGCGCAAAAACGGGCAAGGCTGTTGCAGTCAAGGCGACGTCTGTCGCCAAAACAACCAAAAATTGGTAACAAAAGCGCGCAATTTGATGCCAAGAAGAAGCCTGTCGCCAAAGCCGCCCTCAGCCCGGTGCGTGTAGCCTCGACGACCGGTGTTCGCTCCGGGAAGGGGCGTGATGCTGCAGCGCAGCGAAAGCGTGTCGAATCTGTCATGGCAGCGGCGGCCCAGGAACAGCGACGGTCTGCGTCTGCGCGCCCACAGCCGTTGGGCACGGGGAGCTGGGTCGGTGCGCGCACGGTGTCGCTGGCAAGCAACGAGCTCGCACCCCGTGCATCGGAACTGCCGGCCATTGCCAGTGGTCGCTGGGCGAGGCAGCCGGCCCTGAACTGCATCCCGGATCCGCTGGCACTGCGTTCCAGCGTGGCGCTGGTGGTGGATCCGCGAAACGGCAAGATCCTGTATGACAAGAATTCGTCGGCGGTGCTGCCCATTGCCTCGCTGACCAAGCTGATGACGGCGATGGTGGTGCTGGATGGTGGCCAGCCGCTGGACGAGAAGATCCGCATCGAGGCCGAGGACCGCGATACCGAGCGCTACAGCACCTCGCACCTGCCGGTGGGTACCGAGCTGACCCGGGCCGAGCTGATGCAGCTGGCGCTGATGTCTTCCGAGAACCGGGCAGCACACGCGCTGGCGCGCAGCTATCCGGGCGGGGTGACGGCCTTCGTGGCGGCGGCCAACCGCAAGGCGCGCGAGATCGGCATGTGGGATTCGGTGTTCCTGGACCCGACCGGGCTGTCGGCCTCGAACGTGTCGACGGCGCGTGATCTGGCATTGCTGGTGGCACGTTCGGCGCGCTATCCGGAGATCCGTCGTTTCTCGGTGGCCAGCCAGCTGCAGGTGCGTACGGCCTACGGTACCCGGGTCTTTCACACCACCAATCCGCTGGTGGGCAACCAGCAATGGGGGCTGACGGTGCAGAAGACGGGTTTCATCAACGAGGCGGGCAATTGCGTGGTGATGCAGGCGCGTCAATGGCTGGCAGATGATCATCGTGCTGCTGGATCCGCAGGACGGTATTGCGGCGTCGATGCCAACCGCATCCCTGGCGCTTCCTGGAAGGCTGACCAGCCCAGGATGAACAGAAAGCGCCCCGGACGGTGCATCACGCACCTCCGGGCCTCGCTGGGTGGGGTTTGGGGATCGGCGGCCTGCATGGCCCTGATGCTTCCGTGGCTCGCGTCAGTGGGCGCTGTTCGATTCGCCGGCGTCGTAGCCGAGCGAAGCCGAGATCTGCGCTGCCGTGCGGGCACAGCTGTTCAACCCAGCCGTTCTGCAGGAAGTCGGCTGGGGCCAGAATGGACAGGCCGGCCACCAGATCGCCCGAATCGTCGCGCCGGCGGCGGAGCGCACGCCCAGTTCCAGCTCGTTGTCACGGGCGAGCGCCGTGGGCGCACCTGGGGCCAGTTCGCGCTCCAGACGGGCCGGGTCGGTGAGGCTGCGGGTGGCCGGCTAAGCCGGTGCGGCTGATGTAGTTCTGCAGCGCGCGGTGGTTTTCACCCGCCAGGAAAAGTTTGCCGACCGAGGTGAGGTGCAGGGGCGCCCGCCCGCCGACAGCACGCACCACCTGCATGCCGCTGCAGCCGACAGGGCTCGCCTGATGTAGACGATCTCGTCGCCCTGGCGGATGGAGAGGTTGATGGGCTGGCTGGTGAGGCGGTGCAGCTCGCGCATGGGAGCCCATGGCGGCGTCGCGCACGCTGAGCCGGGCCTTGACCAGGTTGCCCAGTTCCAGCAGCCGCAGCCCCAGCTGGTAGCTGCCGGTGTCGACGCGATCGACGAAGCGGGCGGTGACCAGATCGTTGAGGATACGATGGGCAGCGACGGGTGCAGTGCCGTGCGACTGGACAGTTCCTTCAGGCTGACGGCCCGGGCGCTGGGCCAGTGCGTCGAGCAGCGACACCATGCGTTCCAGGACCTGGATGGTGGTCTTGATGCCCTTGCCGGGGCGCGAGGCGGGCTCTGTGCCCGCCTGGGGGGGAATGGTGGCTTCAGGAGGTGTGTTGTCTGTCATCAGGGCTCAAGGGAGGGCTCTGGGGGAAGGGCCATGGTTGGCCCTCCCGCAGACGGATTCATCTCACAGTCTCGTGATTCTAGCGTATCGTCTCATCATGCCGGTGAATGGCCCGAGCGGCGGCAGAGACCAGAGCGGGGCCTTCGTAGACCAGGCCGCTGAAGATCTGCACGAGGTCGGCACTGCACCGATCTGGCCACGGCATCCTTGTGCCGATACGATGCCGCCCACGCCGATGATGGGGTAGCGGGCGGGCAGGCCGGTACGCAGGGCGCGAATGACCCGGTTGGAGGCTCGAACACGTGGCCGGCCCGACAGGCCGCCGGCTTTCTTCGGCGTGGGGCAGACCCTCGACGGCCTCACGCAGAGGGTGGTGTTGGTGGCGGATGACGCCGTCGATGGTGACGTACCAGTGCCTCGATGATGACGCGGCAACCGTCGTCATGGCGCGTCCGGCGCGATCTTTGAGCAGCAAGGGCGGCGGATTGCGGCCCAACGAGGTGGCCAGACGCTTGCGCTCGCGGTCCAGGGCCCCCAGCAGCTCGTCCAGTTCGTTGCCGCCCTGCAGCTTGCGGCAGGTTGGCGGTATTGCAGACGAGATGTTGACGGCCACGTAGTCGGCCAGCGGCATGACGGCGGCCAGGCCGGTGAGGTAGTCGCGCGTGGCCGATTCCAGCGGGTGGCGGCATTCTTGCCGATGTCCAGGCCTCAGCACCGGCGGGAGTGTCGGGCTGGCGCAGGCGCCGCACAGGCAGAGCTTGGCGTTTCTGCCAGGCCCGGGAGGTTCGGACGTTGCGCACGAAGGCTTCCAGCCCCGTTGCTGAAGCCGAAAGCGGTTGATGATGGCCTGGGCCTGGGGAAGGCGGAACAGGCGCGGTTTTGGGATTGCCGGGCTGGGGGCAGCGGGGTGACCGTGCCCAGTTCGAGAAAAACCGGAAGCCCAGTGCGGCCAGCGCGTCGATGTGGCTGGCGTTCTGTCCATGCCGGGCCGCGATGCCGACGCGGTTGGGAAAGCGCACAGGCCGAGCAGCTCGACGGGGTCGTGGACGCGTGCCGGGCGCAGACCGGCCGGCACGGCAGCCAGCAGGTCCATCAGCCGCAGGCCGGCGTGGTGAGCGCATTCGGGATCCTGCAGGAACAGCAGGGGCGCGGTCCGGTAGCCCAGGGCGTTCAGTCTTTCAAGGGGTATCCATTGTCCGTCTCATCCGCTGTGTCTGAGCGGGCGGAAATTGCTCTTGTAGCGCATGGAGCGCGCTTCCTCGATCCAGCAGCCCAGGTAGAGGTAGTCGAGTCCTAGCCTGGCACATCCGGATTCGCCAGAGGATGCCATAGGTGCCCAGGCTGCCCCCGGGCAGATCGGGCCTCGAAGAATGTATACACCGCGGACAGGCCGTCGTCGAGCACGTCGACGACCGAGATACCATGACCAGGGTGGAGCCGGGGGTGCGGAACTCGACCAGTCGGGTGTCGACGCCTGATTGCAGCAGGTATTCGCGGTACTGGTCCCCGTCGTCCTCGTCCATGCCACGCCGCTGTGGCGGCCTGCTGGTAGCGGATGTAGAGCGCGTAGTGCTCGTCGCTGAAGACCAGCGGCAGGTTGCGGCTGATGAGGCTGCCGTGGCGGCGGATGGCGCGGCGCTGGCTGCGGTCGGCTGGAACTGCTGCACGGGGACGCGCACCGATGCAGGTGCCTGGCAGCTGTCGCAGCGGGGCCGTGTGAAAGCGGCCGCTGCGCCGGAAGCCTGCACGCACCAGTTCGCCATAGTTGTCGGCGTCGACGGAGGCAGCAGGTTCAGGGCCACCTGCGAGCGGGCGAAGCGGTTGGGCAGGTAGCTGCAGGGGAAAGGCGGCCGTGACGTATAGCCGGATGTAGCGCTGGGAGGGCGGCCGGTTGTCGCTCATCGGTTGAAGTCCGGCCAGGCGATGTCGCGGGCCATGGCCTGCCAGTCGGGGCGGGGGCAGCCAGCAGGCGACGGATGTGCGCCAGGAAGTCGGCACGGAGATGTCGCGGCCGCCCAGGCTGCCCAGGTGCTGGGTGGACTGCTGGCAATCGACCAGGGGAAGACCGTGGGCGGCCAGCAGGTGCATCAGCGTGGCGAAGGCGCACTTGGAGGCGTTGGGTCGGCGGGCGAACATGACTCGCCGGAAGAACATGCGGCCGATGGAGACGCTCATAGAGGTCGGCGATGAGCTGGCCGTCCTCACGGACCTCCAGGGAATGGGCCATGCCGCGTTGATGCAGGGCCGTGTAGGCGGCCCGGATGGCGGGAGTGATCCAGGTGCCGTCCTGGCCGGGACGGGGCTCAGCGCAGGCCTGCATCACGTCGGCAAAAGGCCGTGTCGAGCGTGATCTGCCAGCGGGGTGTGGCAGGGGCGGCAGTGCTGTCTTGCGTCGGGGCGCCCGGGGGCATGCGGAGAGACGGAGGACGCAGGCCGGGATGGCCGCTGGCGGCCAGGCGTGCCAGCAGCGCGCCGCAGCGAGCGCGACGGCGAGAACTCGTCGACGAAGACGACCATGCGCGGTCGGGCGACCACCACAGGACCGGCTGGCCCGCGCTGCACCAGGGAACAGCCCCTGTGTGTAGGCTTCCACCAGCCGGTCAGGGCCCAGGTCGGCCCCCAGGGCGATGAGCCCGGATAGCCCGGCACGTCGCGGTCGGCGGCGGGCAGCGGGGCTGTCGGCTTCGACCCAGTAGCGAATCATCGGTGGCGGGGCGTTGAAGGGGCGAGGGAATGCGGTGATGGAACCGGGCAGGAAGAAGGGTATCGGGGATCAGCCGTGGCCGCCCTTGTCGGAGGACGTGTCAGCGTTGCCGCTCCGGGCGCGGGACGGATTGCGGGCTGCCTGCCCGATGGGGCAGGGATGTGGCCCTCGTGCAGCGAGGAAGCGGCCCAGGCGGCGGTCGGCCAGGAAACCAGCGCAGCGTGGTCTCTACCGTGCTGAAGGGCGATCTCGTCCCCAGGATGTCCTTCCGTCGAACAGTCGGGCATCAGAGGCTTTCCTCACCCGGATCCAGTTCGGGGGACAGCAGGCGGGCGCGGTAGAACGCGTGCACCCTGCTCGGCGCATGGGGACATCCAGAATGGCGAAGAGCGGGCTGTCGACCTCGGCACGGGCACCCGATTCCTCGCGGGTCTCGCGCAGGGCACCGGCCGACATGGTCTCGCCGATTTCCACGAAGCCTGCAGGCAGCGTCCACGCCTTTGCGGGGCTGGATGGCGCGGCGGCACAGCAGGATGCGGTCTTCCATTGCGGCAGACGGCACCGACCACGATGCGCGGATTGACGTAATGGACGGCATGGCAATGGGTGCAGACCTGGCGTGGGCGGTTGTCACCCTCGGGGACGAGGATCTGCGTGGGACTCGCCGCATTCTGAATCAGTACTTCTGCCGAGGAGAAATTTACGGCCAAGCAGAAAGACTTGCAAAACGGAATCCAGTATGGCTATACTTCTTTTCGCGGGGTGAGCAGTCTGGCAGCTCGTCGGCTCTAGTAACCCGAAGTCGGAGGTTCAAATCCTCCCGCAACCATCGACAGCTCTCCCGCCCCTGAGTCCTTATCCATTTGCTCAGGGGGTCGCCTGTCGTTCAGGCAGCGGTCAGCGCCACGGATGTGATTCGTCCCCTGGGGGCATTTCCAACGGCAGGCAGGGGGCAGGGCATGATGCGTTGGTTCGTCATGCCGCGCGGCATCAATGTTGGCAAGATCAACCGCTCCGATGGCTGAGCTTGTCACCCAGCTCGAAGGTGCGTCTGATGACGATCACCATCGGGCAGAGCGGCAACATCATCGTGACCGCACCCGGCCCCGAGGAAAAGGTCTGCGCGTCGGTACGGGCCCTGATAGCCACCGCTTTCGGCGTGGATGTCCCCGTCATGGCGCGCTCCGCCGACGAGATCCGGGCGATCCTGGATGCCAATCCGTTGCAGGGTGTCGCAACCGACGGCTCGGAAGTACCTGGCTATCTTCTCTGTCCACCGCGCCTTCAGGCGCAGGCTCGCTGCGCTGGAGGCCGAGGATTTCAGCCCCGAGGTTGTCAGGGATTCATGGCCGCACAGCCTTCGTCTGGGCCCCCTGATGGGGTGAAGGCCATGCGCGTGTCTCACACCGCCCTGGAGAAGCGCTTCCGGGTCACGGCGACCGCACGGAACTGGAACACGCTGGAGAAGATCGCAGCGAAGTTCTGATCGCTGCGTTCCGCCCCTGGGGCCTGCCCATTTGCCGGGGCTGGCCTGTTCAATCTGTTGGGGTGATGGCCCCACCCCGCGCGACTTCCGTTACCTCTCTTCCTCTCTGCCCGCCAGCCAACCGTGAGGGTGCAGCCGAGCCCGTGTACGGTGACGATGTGCCAGCGCCGTCGCGCAGCCGCCGACGCACACGGGAGACCAGCACGTCCACGGTACGGTCGCTCGTACACCCAGTCCCGGCCACAGATGGCCTCACTGATGCGGGTGCGGTCGCAGGGTTTGCACGATGGCGGCGGCCAGGCAGACCAGCAGCCGGGTCTCGGCGGGTGAGAGCGTCCTCGATGCGGCCATCAATGTGCAATCGTCGGTCGGGGTGTCCAGCCACAGGCCATCAGCAATCGACAGCGTGTCTTTCCCGTCAGGGTATTGGCTGGGGCCGGCATGACGCCGGATTGCCTGGGCCAGGGCCGTGGCGTCGAGGCTTTTTCCAGCAGGGCGGCAAAGAGCATGCCCATTGATCTTCACGGCCAGCGTCACACCCCGGCCATCGTCGTGACGCAGCGCATTGCAGAACCAGGGTTGCCCAGCACCTGCTGCACCAGTGACCCGTCCAGCATGACCTGTTCGGGCAGCTCGGCGGGAAGCTGCAGCTGCAGGGGCACGCCCTGGTGCCGGGCCCCGGCACGCCTGCCGGTGTCGGCCGCTTCGGCCTTCGAGGTGGGCAAGCCGGCCACGGTGGTGAGCAGCAAGGCGGTCTGGCTGGATGCGAAGGATATCGGTCAGTCGGGCAACGCCCGGGGAAACTGCTGGGTGGTGCACAGGTGACGGTGAAGGCGCGTGAGGGAGACCGGCTGCAGCTGGTGCTGAAGGGCTGGCAGGTGGAAGAAACGCCGTCAGTGATCTACCAGGCGCGCGGCCAGCGCGTGATGATGGCCGTGCTGGATGACGCGGCTGCGGCCAAAGTGGTGCGCGGCAAGCCCGAGCAGGATGCCGATACCGGCTCAGCGCTGGATGCCGGTGACGCTGGAAGTCTGGTCGGATGCGACCGGCATGAATGCAGACCGAGGTCGTGGGGCCTACGGCAAGGATGCCTATCAGAAAGCGTGTTCGTCCTGTCATATGCTGCCGCAGCAGGGACATTTCACGGCCAACCAGTGGGTTGGCACACTGAAGTCGATGCGCCGCTTCACCTCGTTCAGCGACGACCAGTACCGCCTGATCCCGTCGTATCTGCAGAACCACTCGAAGGACCTGCGCGACGACGGAGCATCCGGCAGGGCACGAGGGAAAATCGATGAACGCACCGGTAGATGCGGGCATGCTGAAGAAGCATGACGGACCGGAGGGGCAGACCGTCGAGGTGAGCTACCCGGCGGCCGCCGATCTGGCGGATGTGCCGACCGGCTGGCTGCGCAGTTCATCCATGTGCCTCAGCGGGAACAGGTTCATGCGGCTCGTTCGGTGGTCGGCAGATGCTGCTGCGCGAGATGGGCGAGGTGCTGGGCAACGAAACGTTGATGGCGCGTCTGGGGCAGCACCTGTCCGAAGGGGACGGAAGAAGAGGTGACGGTGGCGCTGCAGCGTCGGCACACAGCCCTCTTTGAGGGCGTGTTCCTCAACGCTGTGCGCTTCCTCATGCCAGCGCCCGGCAGGGAAGCGGCCGGCTGCACGATGCCCCAGTGGCGTGGATGCAGAACCCTGCTGCAAACGCTCGGAATGGAGCTTGCACAGGATATCAGCGAGCCACCTGGATCACCCGGTCGCAGTATGGCCGCATTGGCGCAGGCGCTGCGGCAGGAATGTTGGGCGGCGGTTCAGGCGCTGCTGGTGGAGATGGACTGGCTGGCACCGTTCTGCCGAGCCATGGCACGGCCGGGATGGTGAAGGGTATTACGGGGTGATGGCCGAGGTGCTGCCCGCGGCTTTGACTCGGGTGAGCATCGGCTACGGGACTGGACAGGAGGAACGATGATGGACAGGCTCAATGAACGCGAAGGATGCGCGGGAATGGAAGGCGCCCGTGTGGACGGGATGCAGACAACCGCTGAGCAGGCTGCGATGACGGGCGCGCAGACAGGCGGCCGGCTGTCGCGGCGCTGATTCATCGAGGGGCAGGTCCTAGCCTCGCTGGGCGTGGCTGGTGCGCCGATTCTGGCCCGGGCCGCGGGGAAGGATTCACCCAGGTCGGCGACTGGGGAAGAGCCTGCGGCCGCAGCGGGTGGAAAGACCGGGAAGGACGTGCAGGAAGGCATCCCGTCAGGCTGCCACTCGGGGTGCGTTCTATGGCATCGTGAAAGATGGCCGGGCGGTGGAGTTCAAGCCCTGGTCGGGTGATCCGGCACCGTCGCCACAACTGCCTGGCGTGCTGGATTCGCTCTATTCGCCATCGCGCATCCGCTATCCGATGGTGCGCCGTGCCCGGCTGGAGAAGGCCGGGCGCCGATCCGGATGGCCGGGGGCAGCGGTGATTTTGTGCGGGTGAGTTGGGACAAGGCCATCGAGCTGGCGGCCGACGAGCTGGTTCGGGTGCGCGAAGTACGGCCAGCAGGCCGTGTTTGCAGGGTCGTATGGCTGGAAGAGCCCGGGGCGCATCCACAACTGCCAGACGCTGCTGCGGCGTATGCTGAACCTGACGGGCAGCTATACCAACAGCAGCGGTGACTATTCCACCGGTGCAGCGCAGGTGATCCTGCCCTATGTGTCGGGTTCGCTGGAAGCGTATGAGCAGTGCACTCGTGGGAGAACCTGGCCAAGCATTGCCAGCTGATGGTGTTCTGGGGCTGCAACCCGCTGAACACCCGCAGATTTCCTGGCAGGTGGCTGACCACGGTGCCTGGCCGGGCGTGGACGCCATGAAGAAGGCCGGGCACGAAGGTGATCACGCATCGACCCGATCCTCACGGAGACCCTGCAAGGACGCTGAACGGCGAGTGGATTGCGCCGCGCCCGCAGACCGACTGTGCCGATGATGCTGGGCATTGCCTGGCTGCTGGTACACGGAGAAAGCTGCTACGATCAGGCATTCCTCGATCGCATACCACCGTGGGCTTCGACCGCTTCCCGCCGTACCTGCTGGGCAAGAGCGACGCTACGCCCAAGACGGCGGAATGGGCGGCAGGAATATGCGGCGTGCCGGCGCAGACGCTGCGCGATCTGGCGCGCCGCTTCGCGGCCAACCGCACGATGCTGGCGCTGGCTATTCGACGCAGCGTCAGCATCATGGCGAGCAGGTCAGCACTCGATGCTGATCACGCTGGCGAGCGATGCTAGCCAGATCGGTCTCGCCGGAGCGGGGCTACGGCCTGAGCTATCACTATTCGTCGGGCGGGTTCGCCCACGGCCAACAGCGCCGATCCTGGAAGGCCATCGACGATGCGCGTCGGGCAGGCCAACGAGGGGGCGGCCTGGCTGGCGCAGAGCGGGGTCTGTCTCGATTCCGGTGTCGCGGGCTGGCGGAGACGCTGCTGAATCCCGGCAAGGTGATGCAGTTCAACTGGACACGACATCAAGCTGCCGCTGATCAAAGCTGGCCTACTGGGCGGCGGAAAACCCGTTTGCCCACCAGCAGGACCGCAACCAGATGCGGCGTGCCTGGCGCACGGGCTCGATACGCTTCATCGTGCACGACGTCCAGTGGACGGCCCGCGCGCTGCGTCATGCCGACATCGTGCCGCCGGCCACCACGGCCTACGAGCGCAACGACATCGAGCAGATGGGCGATTATGCGCAGAGCCACATCGTGGCGATGAAGAAGATCGTCGAGCCGGTGTTCGAGGCACGCAACGACTTCGACATCTTCGCGGCCATCGCGAAAGCGATCTGGCAAGGGCGAGCGTTCACTACTCGCCGCTCACCGAGATGGAGTGGATCCGCAACCTCTACGAGGCGGCCAAGATCGAGTCACGCGCCAAGGGCATGGAGATGCCGGTGTTCGACGTGTTCTGAGCCAGCAACCGGCCCCTGTCCTTCCGATTCCGGCCGACGCCAAGGACATTCGTGCGCGCATGCCGATTTTTCGCCGATCCGCTGCTCAATGCGCGCGTACGGCACCCGGCAAGTTCGAGCTGTATTCGCGCACCATCGAGAAAGTACGGCTACGACGACCGCCCGCCGCATGCCACCTGACTGGAGCCCACTCGAGCGCGCGGGCGGGCCGGACATCGCGCCATCCGCTGCACATCGTGTCCAACCACTACGCAGATGCGGCTGCACTCGCAGCCGTGCGGCACGTCAACCGCAGGACAGCTACGAGGTCGCCGGGCCGTGAACCCGCTGCGATGAATCCGCAGGATGCGGCGGCCCGCGGCCTGAAGGATGGCGACGTGGTGCGGATCTTCAACCAGCGCGGGCAGATCCCGGCCGGTCTGAAGGTCACCGACGAGATCATGCCCGGCGCCATCCGGATCAACGAGGGCGGCTGGTACGACCCGGTGAACTCACGTGATCAGAACGGTACGCTGTGCGCGTGGGGACGTGAACGTGCTGACGACAGGCGTGGCTACATCGAAGCTGGCGCAGGGCAACTGCAGGTCGCTACCGCGGTGGCCGAGGTGGAGCGCTTCCGTGCGCTCGTTGCCGCCCGGTGATGGTGTTCTCGCAGCCGAAGGCACGTGGGTAACACGCCGAGCGAGTGACGATGGGCGCTGTACTCTGGCAACGTCCATCGTTCATTGACCGCTGCCCCGGGAAGTTGGCAGTAAATCAGCGGACGCCTCCCCTACTCTCGTGGGTATTTTCAGCGCCGAGAGCTCGCATACTTGCAATCACTCTACAGGCACGGAAACGAAGGTGATGGTGGTCATGACGGCACAGCTTTGCAGGGAACCAGGGTCAAGGATGGCAGATGCAGTGTGGCCGCCGGGACGGTGCTGGCATTGGCTGGGGCTGGCTCGCACCGGATCGGTGCACGCCGTCGCGACCGGTCTTCGAAGCCTGCAACAACCGGCGGTCGCCGCAACGGGGGTTTTCGCTTCCAACGGGCGTTGCCGGGTATCCGGCCCTTCGTCAGGCAAGGGCGCTCGCCAACCTCGGGCGGCAAGGCGGGATGCGGCTACGCGTGGCGTGCTGATGGCGTTCTGAACGATCCCGATCGGGCGGTGCCGGGCTCCGAACCGTTTGGCGATCCGCGGTGCTGCAGCCCGACGCCTTACGAGGAAGCGCCGCAGGCCGAGGGACGAATGGCCAGGCGTCTCATCGGGTGGATGACCGCGGGCAGGATATTCTGTCGAGCCTCGGCAGCAGGCTGCGGCCGGCCCCGAATGTTCTGGGTGCCCTGGTCGGGCCTCGTTCGCGACGCAGCGGGCAGATGCGCCCGCAGTGCCGGACGACAGCAGCCACGCAGGTGCGGCTGAAGATCGACAATGATCTGGCCTCGCGAGACTATGGCTACAGCAGCGGCGTGATGCTGGAGGTGGCGGCACGTACGGCGGCTCCATGATGGCTGGGGGCGTCCGGCGAGGGCTCGCGACGCCCGCTGTGGCGTGCGCTGGGGTGGGGCGGGCTCCCCACCGAGTACGTGTGAGTTTCGGCTGGATCAGGCCATCTACACGCCTGAGAACAGCTTTCTCGTGCCACCTGGGCGCAGGTGAAGGATCGTCCCTGGCGTGGCGACGCTGGTGGCCACCCCAGCGGCCGGCACCTGGATGGATGGCCAGCGGGTGCGCAACGAGGTGCGCCTGCCGGGTGGGGCCATCGGTTCGTGGCGAGTCGCTGCAGAATGCGGTGCACCGCGATCAATGCCCCCGCTTCCGGAGGCTGGGCGCACCAGCCCTGACGAGCCGATCCTGAGGTGGCGCAGTACCGGGTAGAAGCGTTGGCAGCCGGCCACGGTTCGTGGCACGGATCTGCTGCACCTGCATGCGTCTGCCCGGCAACCTGCAGACCAGCGCCTTTGCGGGCCTGAATGGCGTTTTGGCTCCGATCTGCAGGACGATGGGGATCATGGCGCCGCTGCGCCCGGGGTCCAACGAGCCCGGCGAGGTGGCGCGGATGCGACGGATGCGGCGCGCTGGACCGGGTTCGTGACGCTGGGCGGTCGTGCCGTGTTGCGGACCCGACCCCGGACGGCAGTACCTGGCATGATGCAGTCACTGGTGCGGCGCAAGCGCCTGCGACGTCGGCAGGCGCGAGCGTGCGCTCGACGGTGGAATGCCCAGTTCTATGTGGTGGTGCGTTCCCGCGAGTTCGAGGGCAGCGGCACGTCGCCGTCGTTCGGATCCCTGCAGATCGGCTATCGTTCTGAACGGTTGCGGTGTTGCAGCCGCGTCGTCGTTGCGTTTTGTACGGGCACTTTGGGGTAGAATGCGCGAGCCGATCGGCCATGAATCGCGCCGCCGGGCCATTGCTGGCCCTTTGACGCGTTTGCCGACGCACCTTCGCGCGTGCTCGCACGGTGGTCCGTGGCGGTTCTCGCGTGCAGGTCTCGAGCCTGCCTTTCCTGGTGACAGACAGTCGTCCTGGCAGGACGACGGTGATCCGGACTCGTGCCGGCCCGGTGCCCGTAAGGGCATCGTCCTCGAAGATTTCTGCCGGGAAAAGTCGCCTGCTGGCTGGTCCTTCCAAGCTTTTCGTGCCGTCCGGTCGTCTCGCCGTCATGCCTGTCGTGCAGGTCGCGCGGACGTCCGGCCCGCCATCCCGTGCCCGCTCTCGGGCAGCAGGGTGCGCAGCCCACGCGACAGCCGCCCGTGCCGTTCCCCGAGAGGGCCAGTATGCGGCGTCTTTGCTATCATCAGGTTGATGAATGCCGCTGAGGTCAAACGAGTCATCGAGGGCGCGTCGCTGTGCGCGAACAAGCCGTTGTCGGTGTGTCGGAATCTGCGCCAGCTGTTCGCGGGCGAGGCCGAGATCGCCCGACACGGCGCGTGCGATGCTGGAGAGTCACCTGCGCAACACTGGCTGATCGCCTCGCCGCACCTGGTGGCGCTGGCTTCGCGAGCAGCTTCCAGAGCGCGCCGGACATTGCGCGCGCTTCGTCACCCGGCTCAACCCTCGAGAAGCCGCCGCGCTATTCGCGGGCCGTGCCGGAGACGCTGGCCATCATTGCCTACCGGCAGCCCGTCACGCGGGGCGACATCGAGGAGATCCGAGGGCGTCACGGTGTCGTCGAACATCATCAAGACGCTGGAGGATCGGGGCTGGATCGATCAGGATCGGCGTGAAGGAGGTGGTGGGGCGGCCGGCGCTGTTCGGCATCACCCGGCAGTTCCTGGATGACCTGAACCTGAAGTCGCTGACCGAGCTGCCGGCGCTGGACGACGATGCGCTGCCGGTCGATGTGCTGGAGGCGCTGGCGCTGCAGACCGGCGCGGCGGCCCTCGGCCCAGGTTTCCGAAGAGGCAGCCAGGGCGCTCGAAGCGTCCGGCAATGCCGAGGCTCTGAGGGGGCAGAAGCGTCCGGTGGCGCCGATGCTGATGGTGCGCCATCCGCCAGCGGAGAGAACGCCGGTACCGAGGTTGAGTCCGGTGCCGATGCTGGTGCCAGCGCGGTTGATGCCGCTGGGAGCGCTAGTCACATGAACATGAAGAACGAGGCGGCCTCCGAAGCCGGGACGGCCGTGAATGAAGAACCACCCGCTGCGGAAGCGTCCGGCAGGCAACCTCGTGATGTGACCATCGCATGAATACCGAACAGTACGAAGAAGACATGCAGCGCGATGCTGCCCACGAGGGGCAGGGTGCATCGGCCGATCCGATGCTGCAGACGGACACGGGCACGACGTCCGCCGGGGAGACGGCGGCGCCGCGCAGCGCCCGCGACGCAAGGCTGCCGAGGCGGATGCTGCTGATGCTGGCACGCCTGCACCCAGAACCCGCCGCCGCAAGACGGCTGCGAAGGATGACGCCGAGGGGCGTGCCGGGGGCGGAAGGTGCTGGCGGGGTGTCGGCCGAAGAGCCTGCCGCGAAGGCGGCCAAGCGGGTTACGCGCTCGCGTCGCAAAGCCGGCGGCGGACGTTGCGGCAGATCAGGTTGATGCCGTGTCGGCCGATCCGGCGCCACCGATGCCGAGGGGCTGCCGTCGACGCTGAGGCCAAGCCGCGTCGTGCCCGGACGCCCTGGCATCGGGCCCGCCGCAGCAAGGTTGCTTCGGTCGAGGACGTGACGGCGACCGAAGTGCCCGTCTCCGAAGACGGGCTTTTCCGATGTGTCGGCCAGTGTGGCACCGGTGGGCGAGGCATCGGACGATGTCCGCGCCGGGCACGACGTGCAGTCGTCCTCGGACGAGACGGGCGTGGACGCCGGGTGGTCTGCTTCCGAAGGGTCGTCTTTCGGCGCATCGGCGGATGAGGACGACTTCGATGACGATGATTTCCGCGACGAAGACGACCGGTACGACGACGAAGACGATTTCGACGACGAGGATGACGGCGAGGAAGTGCCAGAGCCGGTACCGTTCTTTGCCCGCGAGGCCAGCATCGGCCTGCGCGATGCGGGTCGCGGTACCCGCCGGCCGGTGTCGCCCGGTGCCGAGAAGCTCCACAAGATCCTGGCGGATGCCGGCATCGGTTCGCGCCGTGACATGGAGGAGCTGATCATCGCCGGAAGGGTGTCCGTGAATGGTCTGCCGGCCCATGGGGTCAGCGGGTGGGGCCCGAGGACGTCATCCGCGTGAACGGCAAGCCGCTGTCGCGCAGCGCAGCGCGGCCTCGTCTGCAGACGCCTCAGGTGCTGCCTACCACAAGCCGACCGGCGAGCTGGTCACGCGTGATGATCCGGGATCGCGGCCGAAGGTCTTCGACCGGTTGCCCCCGTCTGCGTGGGGCGCGCTGGATTGCCGTGGGACGGCTGGATCTGAACAGTGAGGGACCGCTGATCTTCACCACGTCGGGCGATCTGGCCAACAAGCTGATGCACCCCCTGCTATGGTTGGGAGCGTGAGTACGCGGTGCGGGTGCTGGGACGGGTGGATGACAGATCCGCCAGCAGCTGCTGGAGCTGGTGTGACGCTGGAGGATGGTCCGGCTACGCTGCAGTCCATCGAGGATATCGGCGGCGAAGGGTGCCAATCACCGGTATCGGGTGGTGATTCTGGAAGGGCGCAACCGTGAGGTGCGGCGGCTCGATGCCGTGGGTCTGACCGTTTCGCGGCTGGTGCGCATCCGTTTTTGGTCCGATCGCGTTGCCGCCGCGGCTGCAGCGTGGTCGCCTGCACGCCCTGACCGAGGCCGAGGTGCGTCAGCTGCAGCAGCAGATGCGCCGCCGTGCGGCCGAGATGACTGACGGGGCGGCGGACGCCGCAGCGAGAACACGGGCAACGCCCAGGGCGGGGGGCAAAGGCGCTGGTCGTGGAAATGACGCGCCGCGCCGCCAGGGACGAGGTGCGGGCAAGGCGGCTCAGGCCGGTGCCGGCCAACAGGGAAGCGGCCAGCAGGCGTGGCTTCCGGCTCGCCGCAGCCGTCAGGCAGCCGCCATCCGGCGCGCAGGCGCATGTTGCGCGGGGCGCGGGGTCGCCCAGCAGACAGGCGAAGCGCATGGTGCAGCTGCCTGGACAGGACATGTCCGGGACGATCATGCCGACTGGTCAGGTCATGCCGGTGGACGGAAATGCTGCGGGTGGCGAGGGCCAGCGGCCGGGCGCCGGACCCGTGGCGGTCGGCGCAGGTGGGACAGGAAGCGGCCGGCGCCCAGCAGGGCGCAGCGCGCACGCCGGGGCAACCGCCGCCAGGCGGCCGAGGGAGGCTTGCCGGGCGACGATGCGGGCAAGCAGGCACGGGGCAAGCGTCAGCAGCCGCGGCGCTCGCGCACGGCGGGGCGGCGGCAGTCGCCCGAAGGTCGAGGCACCGCGCATGGTGTCGGTGAAGACGCTGGAGCCCACTGCCGAGAAGAAGACGCTGACGGTGAGCGAGCGCCGATGGACCGAGACCCGTTATTCGCCGCAGGCCGTGTCCTACAGCGGTGATACCGACTGGTCGAAGGTGGCGCGCGAGACCGTGCTGCCCGATCGCCGGCCGCGCCGCGTGAAGGAACGCAATGGCAACGTGGCACCTCGCATCGGCAAGGGCAGTGGGCGCAACGGCAACGTGGCGCCCCGGAATCGGCGGCGCCGGCGACGGCTCGTGTCAACTACGAGGATGACGACTGGCAGCCTACTTCGATTCGGCGCACCTGGAGGGCATCACCCGCTCGATGAAGCGGGATGGCCGTCAGCAGCGCTGGGGGGCGACGCCGGGCTTTGCGGCGCGTCTGGGCCAGCCCTTCGATCCCAATGCCGGTAGCGGCAACTGGGGTGGGCAGCGTGCGCCGGGCAACGGTACGCCGCGTCAGCCGCGGGCCAAGCGTGCCGGTGGCAACGGTGGCAACACAGCCCAGCAGCGACCGCGCCGCAAGAGTTTCGCCAGGGGCGCTGACCCGGTCCGAGCGGGGTTCTCTCCGGGGGCGGTCGGGGCGGTGCGCCTCGACCGGCAGGGTGTGGCCAGGAGGTCGATCTTGAGTTTCGACCATTCGTCGGTTACAATCAGCCGTCTTGCAGGATACCTTCGAAGGTGGCATTGCCACCCGCATCAGCGAAGGGACCTGCTGGTTCCGGCGTTCTTTGCAGGGCGCCGCCGCAGCCGGTCCGCAGGTATGGCGGCCGGGTCGCCTTTCACGGCCGCCACGGGGTGGCGGGTGCATGGCAGCCGGTGGGTGTTCGGTCATGGCCCGGGCCCACGCCGTGGTGACGGAATGGGCCAGCCAGCCCATATCCGTGGCGGGCGCAGCATTCCTGGCTGTTCGTGCATGCACCGGCACGTACGGGCGGCAGTCTGGAAAAATCGGTCGCGCAGGTGCGGCAGGGTAGGGTCAACAGGTGGGAAGCACTCCGGCAACAGTCAGCAACGTCGAGATCGATGGTCGATCCCGTGGTGTCGGGCATGGGCTACGAAGTGGTGGACGTGCGAATTCGCCGCCGGTGGCCTCCTGCGCATCACCATCGAGAATGTCGATCCTGCGCAGCCCATCACGCTGGATGACTGCGAACGGGTGAGCGAGCAGCTCTCGCACCTGTTCCTGGTGGAAGATGTGGATTATGACCGGCTGGAGATTTTCCTCGCCGGGACTGGACCGACGGCTGCGTCGTCCACAGGATTTTGCCCGCTTCTACGGGTGACGAGGTGAAGCTCTGGCTGCGCATGCCGCAGGACGGTCGCCGCACCTTCGAGGGTGTGTGCTGCTGTCGCAGAGACGGCGCTGGCGCGGGTGCGTGAGCTGCTGGGTCCGGATGCTGCGCTGCCCGAGGTGGTGCAGGCCGGAGGCGCTGCCGGCCGAGAGCGACTGGCTGCTGGCCTGGCGCGAGAAGCCGGCGGACATGCCCGTCCGGGACGCAACCGGGGGTGCCTGGTCGTCGGCCGCCGAAGGCGCGGCCGTGCCCTGCCGATCCGGTGGAAGCCGCGTTGCAGGCGGCCGATGCGCTGGCTGCGGTTTGGATTTGAGCAGTGGATCGCTCGGCTGGTGCCGAAGCCGGTTTTTCTAGGGAGTGGTTATGCAGGGACGTGAATTGTTGCTGATGGTCGATGCGCTGGCGCGCGAGAAGAATGCTCCGCGCGACGTCGTGTTTGCCGCACTGGAGAGTGCGCTCGCGTCGGCAATGAAAAAGCCGTTACAAGGACGAGGTGGACATCCGCGTGGCGATCAGCCGCGAGGATGGCAGCTACCGTGGCTTCCGTCGCTGGCAGGTGGTGCCCGACGGCGAGCTGGACGACCACGATCTGCAGATCATCCTGTCCGAGGCCCGCAAAGCAGGATCCGGACATCCAGCTCGAGGACTTCATCGAGGAAGAGCTGGAAGAGATCGAGTTCGGTCGCATTGGTGCACAGGCCGCCAAGCAGGTCATCCTGCAGAAGATCCGTGACGCCGAGCGTGAGCAGATCATCAACGACTTCCTCTCCGGGTGATTCGCTGCTGTCGGGCACCATCAAGCGTGTCGATCGCGAGGGCGCATCATCGAGTCGGGCCGCATCGAGGCCCGTCTGCCGCGTGACCAGATGATCCCGAAGGAGAACCTGCGCAACGGCGACCGCGTGCGGGCCTGGGTGTCCCGCATCAATCGCGAGGTCGTGGGCCGCAGCTCTTCCTGTCGCGCACGGCGCCCGAATTCATCATGAAGCTCTTCGAGCTGGAAGTGCCGAGATCGAGCAGCTGCTGCAGATCCGCGCTGCCGCGCGTGATCCGGGTGTGCGCGCCAAGATTGCCGTGCACGCCACCGACAGCCGGGTCGATCCGATCGGCACCTGCGTGGGCGTGCGGGGTTCGCGCGTGCAGGCCGTGACGCAGGAACCGGCCGGTGAGCGGGTGGACATCGTGCTGTGGTCCGAGGATCCGGCGCAGTTCGTGATCGGCGCGCTGGCGCCCGCCAACGTCTCCTCCATCCTGGTGGACGAGGAGCGTCACGTCATGGACGTGGTGGTGGACGAGGACAATCTGGCGCTGGCCATCGGCACGGCGGCCGCAACGTGCGCCTGGCGTCCGAGCTGACCGGCTGGCAGATCAACCTGATGTCGGCCGAGGAAAGCGAGAAGAAGCAGGAAGACGAGCGGGCAGCGATCCGCGGCGTCTTCATGCGGAGCGCCTGGACGTGGATGCCGAAGTGGCCGACATCCTGATCGACGAGGGCTTCACCAGCCTGGAAGAGATCGCCTACGTGCCGCTCAACGAGATGCTCGAGATCGAGGCCTTCGACGAGGACACGGTCAACGAGGCTGCGCGAGCGGGCCCGCAATGCGCTGCTCACCCAGGCAATCGCCACCGAAGAGAAACTGAACGAGACCGCCGACGACCTGCTGTCGCTGGAGGGCATGGACCGCGAGCTGGCCGTGAAGCTGGCCGGGGCCAACGTCCGCACCCGCGACGACCCGGCCGAGCTGGCGGTGGATGAATTGATCGAAATCACCGAACTCGACGAGGAACGGGCCAGGCACTGATCCTGAAGGCTCGCGAGCACTGGTTCGTCGAGGGAAGGCGGTGCGTGATGTCGATGTCGCCCCTGGATCCCGCGTCGGTCGGGGGTGACGATCGCAGGTGACGCACACACTGAATCGGTAGTAGCGGAAGGACACATGCCAGTACGAACGTTGAGACATTTGCGGTGAATTGCGAGTACCCTGCAGAGGTGCTTCTGGAACAGTTGCGCGCAGCGGGTGTCGACAAGAAGACCCCTCGGATCCGCTGTCGGAAGCGGACAAGGAGCGGTTGCTGTCGGCCTTGCGGGCGTCGCATGGCGGTGGGGGAGAGAATGCCCCCCGGCGCTCAGAAGATCACGGTGGTGCGACAGACCTCCGAGATCAAGCAGGCCGACTCCACGGGCAAGGCACGCACCATCCAGGTGGAGGTTCGTCGCAAGCGCACGTTCGTGAACGTGACGGCACCCCGGCAATGCCCCCTGCAGCGGCGGCGCCGGAACCGGCTGCCACGCCGGTGGCACCCCCGCCCCGGTGAAATCCGGCCAACTCGGTCATCGACGAGGAACAGCGTCGGCTGCGTGAGGGAAGAGGCCCGTCGGCGAAGGAGCTGATGGAGCGTCAGGCCCGCGAGCTGCGCGAGAAGACCGCGCGACTGGAGCGCGGATCGCCAGCGTGAGAACGAGGCGATCGTCGAGGCCAGCCGCCGCGAGGAAGCTGCACGCGCCGAGCAGGAGCGTCTGGCGAAGATGCAGGCTGATGCCGAGCGTGAGGCCGAGGCCGTTTCGGGCCATGCAGCGCAAGATGCGCAGAGGGAAAGGGGCCGCCGCAGCTGCTTCGGCCGCTGCACGCGACCAGGAACGCAAGCAGGCCGAGGAGAAGGCTGCTGCCGAGGCGGCCGAGCGCGCGGCCAGTTAGGGTAGGCTGCCCGCGTGGCGGCCGAAGAGGCCGCCGCTGCAGCCCGCAAGCGCCAAGGAAGAGGCTGATGCCACGGCAGGCGGCGCGTCGCCGCGCCGAGGCCGAGGTGGCCGCAATCAACCGCCTGCTGGAAGCCAGCCGGCGTCCGCCGCCGCCCCCGCCGCCGCCGGCTCCTCCGGCTGCGCAGCCGGCACCTGCTGCCGGTGCGGCCAGGACCGTCGTGGTGGCACGCTGCATCGTCCGTCGGGCCCAGCAGGCCGCGCCTGCACCGGCCGAGAACGCCGGTGGTGGTGGCCGCAACAAGCACGTCAAGTCCGGAGAAGCTCGTCGTCCTGGCAGGGATGACGCTTCCCGCAAGCGCCGTCCGGACCAAGGGCGGACGCAACGACAGCAATGCGGGCGGCGGTACCGGCACGGGCTGGCGCACGCGTGGTCCGCGTCGTGGCAATGACCGCGATCGCCGTGGCGGCTTTGCCCAGACGCAGCAGCCGAGACGCCGATCGTGCGTGAAGTTCATGTGCCCGAGACCATCACGGTGGCCGATCGGCTCCCTCAAGATGGCCGTGAAGGCCACCGAGGTGATCAAGCAGCTGATGAAGCTGGGTCAGATGGTGACCATCAATCAGGTGCTGGACCAGGAAACCGCCATGATTCTGGTGGAGGAATGGGCCACACCGCCATCGCGGCCAAGCTGGATGATCCGGAGGCCATGCTGGACGAAGTGGCTGCCGAGGACGTGGGCTCGGCTCGTGCCGCGGGCCGCCGGTCGTGACCGTGATGGGTCACGTCGACCACGGCAAGACCTCGCTGCTGGACTACCTGCGGCGGACCAAGTGGCGTCCGGCGAGGCCGGTGGCACTACTGCAGCACATCGGTGCCTATCACGTGAAGACGCCGCGCGGCGTGGTCACGTTCCTCGATACCCCGGGTCACGCGGCCTTCACGGCGATGCGTGCGCGGGTGCCAAAAGCCACCGATATCGTGATTCTGGTGGTGGCGGCCGACGACGGCGTGATGCCGCAGACGATCGAGGCGATCTCGCACGCCCGGGCGGCTGAAGTGCCGCTGGTGGTGGCCATCACCAAGATCGACGCTTCCGAGGCAATCCCGATCGCGTTCGCCAGGGGCTGGTGGCGCAGAGCGTGGTGCGAGGAGTACGGCGGTGACGTGCCCTTCGTGGGGCGTGCGTCGGCCAAGACCCGGGCCAGGGCATCGACGACCTGCTGGAGAACGCTGCTGCTGCAGGCCGAGATCCTGGAGCTGCGTGCGCCCGAGAAGGCGCCGGCACGCGGTCTGCGTGATCGAGGCGCGGCTGGACGCGGGCCGTGGTCCGTGGCCACCGTGCTGGTGCAGTCGGTACGCTGTCGCGTGGTGACACGGTGCTGGTGGTTCCACCTGGGGCCGGGTGCGCGCGATGATGGACGAGGCCGCAAGAATGCTGCCTCGGCCCACGCCGTCCATCCGGTCGAGATCAGGGCCTTAACGATGTGCCGAGAGCGGCGAGGAGCTGATTGCCCTGGCGACGAGCGCAAGGCCCGCGAGATCGCGCTGTTCCGTCAGGGCAAGTTCCGCGACGTGAAGCTGGCACGCCAGCAGGCCGCCAAGCTCGAGAACATGTTCGACCAGATCGGCGGCGAGGTGCAGACCCTGCCGCTGATCATCAAGGCCGACGTGCAGGGCTCGCAGGAGGCACTGGCGCACGCGCTGCTCAAGCTCAGCAATGCCGAGATCAAGGTGCGATCGTGCATGCCGGTCAGTGGCATCACCGAGAGCGACATCAACCTGGCGATCGCCCTCGAAGGCGGTGGTCATCGGCCTAACGTGCGGGCAGACCAGCCGGCGACGACGATGGCCGAGACCAACGGCATCGACCTGCGCTACTACAACATCATCTACGACGCCGTGGACGATGTAGAGTCGGCGATGGAAGGCGTGCTGTCGCCTCGAGAAGCGCGGACGATGCTGGGTATGAGTCGAGGATCCGGCAGGTGTTCCGTGTCACGAAGAGAACGGCACGGTGGCCGGCTGCTGGGCGTTACCGAAGGTCTGGTGCGCCGCGATTCCGAAGTCCGCCTGCTGCGCGAGTTCCCACCGTACATCTGGACGGGTCGCATCGAGATCGCTCAAGCCGCTTCGAAGGATGACGCTGGCGAAAGTCGAGGCCGGCTTCGAGTGCGGTATCACGCCGCACAGCTACAGCGACATCGTGAAGGCGACCAGCTCGAGGTCTTCGAGGTCAAGGAAGTCGGCTCCGGACGCCGGCTGCGCCGCGGGCGCCTCTGCAGCGGACCGAGGCACCATAGAGCCGTAGACCAGAGCGACGCCCGGGCGGGCGTTGCCGCGTGACATCGAAGCTGTCGCACCAGGAAATCGCCGAGGCTGATCCGCACCGAGGTGAAGGATCCCCGGCTGGTCTGGTGACGGTGACGGGCGTGGATCTGACGTCCGACTCATGCGCACTGCCACCGCTGCATACGGTGCTGCCCGATGATGATGAACGGTGGCCGAGACGCTGCGTGGCGGCGCGCGGCGTCGGGCTTCCTGCGCTCGCTTTGTCGGTCGCCGGGTGCGCGCATCCACACTGTCGCCCGAGGCTGCGCCGTGCGACGCTGCCGCCCAGCGGGGTATCGAGATGGGGCGGCTCATCGACGAGGCCAACTCGCGGCGGGCTGCCGATGATCCGGTGACGCCGCAGACGGAAGCTGGGGAAGGGACGGCTGGACTCAAGCCTGATGACGCATCGGCCAGCGCCTCCTGCAACGGCGGGCCGGGTGTCTGTCCCTGTTGGCGCTGCGCGCCATGACATGACCGGACCGGACGCACCGCGCTTGAAGGTCCACGGACTGCTGCTGCTCGACAAGCCGCTGGGCCTGTCTTCCAGCCTCGGCCTTACCCAGAAGGTGAAGCGCGCCTGCTGGGCGCCGGACAAAGGCTGGCCATGGGGGAACGCTGGACCCGATGGCCAGCGGGGTTCTACCGCTGATGTAAACCGGGCTGAGGCCTGCGAAGCTGCAGCAGGCGCGGCACTCACGCATGACAAGGCCTACGAGGCCGAGGTCTCGCTTCGGCATCACCACGGCCGCCGATGACGTGGAAGGCGAGGTGATTTCCGCTCGGATGAGCGCCCCACGCGTGAGGCGCGTTGCCGGCGGCGCGCTGCCACGCGCTTCCGGGGGTCGTCCAGCGGGTACCGCCGGTGTGTTCGGCCCACGAAGGTGGGCGGCGAGGCGATGTGCCGCCACATGCCCGCGAGGGGCGCGCGTGGCAGGCCCAGCCCCGCGAGGTGCGGGTCGATGTCATCCGAGTTTGCTGGATTTTGATCGACGAGCGGGCGCGTCTGCCGGCATCGAATGCGGTGGCGGCACCTATATATCGTTCCATTGCCCGCGATCTGGGCGCAGCCCGCGTGCGGGTGCCCATCTGGGCGGTCTGAGAGGCGCACTCGTGTTGGCCGGTATCGTGTGCAGGATGCGGTGACGCTGGGTGCGCTTGCCGGGCCGAGGGCCGACGGCCGCGCAGTCCCATCTGCATGGGCTCTTGGCACTGGTGGCCGGTTGGTCGCGCGGGCCGCTTGCCCGACGGGATGAGCAGGCCCGACGCTTGCGCAGGGCCAGGCAGTACCCCGGCAAACCCCAGCGAGCTCGGGTGCTGATCTTTCGTCGCCGTTGCCCATTGGGCCCGCCATCGACGCAGGAGGGCAGGTGCGCGGTACTGCATGCCGCCGACCGGCCGGGCCTGGCCCGCCAGGGTTCGCGCCCGATGGCAGCGTGCGTCTGGCGCCACTGCGGGTCATCGTGCCCGGTGTCGTGACCGACTGAACAACATGCCGAGTCGGCTCGAGTCTCCCCCGACAGGGACGGGATATCCGTGCCACCAAGCGATTCTTTGCGAAACGCAGACGTTGCCCTTTTGATTCGATTCGAGACCGAGCGTGTCTCGCGATCAGCACATCTTCGCAGCCCAGCCGATCCGCAACATTGTACGATCATCGCGCACGTCGACCACGGCAAGACCACGCTGGTGGATCAGCTGTTGCGTCAGTCCACGGCACGTTGCGGGCCAACCAGCAGGTCAACGAGCGGGTGATGGATACTCCAACGACCTGGAGCGCGAGGCGGGCATCACCATTCTGGCCAAGAACTGCGCGCGGTCGAGTACAAGGGCACGCGGATCCAACATCAGCAGACACGGGACACGCGGACTTCGGCGGCGAGGGTGGAGCGTGCGCTGTCGATGGTGGACGGCGTCCCAGCTGCTGATCGACGCCATGGACGGCCCGGATGCCGCAGACCCGCTTTCGGCCCGACCCGCAAGGCGCTGGCGCTGGCTGCGGCCCATCGTGGTGGTCAACAAGATCGACCGTCCCGGTGCCCGGCCGCACTGGGTGGTGGACCAGACCTTCGATCTGTTCGACCGGCTGGGCGCCACCGAAGAGCAGCTGGACTTCGGTGATCTATGCCTCGGCGCTGTCGGGCTATGCGGTGAACGAAGTGGAAGAGGCCGAGGCTGCCGCGGCGGCGGAGAATCCCAGCATGGCGCCGCTCTTTGACGCCATCCTGTCGCGAGTTCCGGCCCGTGCTGACGATCCGGACGGCCCGCTGCAGTTCCAGATCTCAGCGCTCGACTATTCCAGCCATGTGGGTCGTATCGGTATCGGGCCGCATCAACCGTGGCACTCTGCGCGGTGGTGAATCGGTGCTGCTGATGCACGGCGACGAAGGCGCCGGTCACCGTGAAGGTGAACCAGGTGCTGCGCTTCCGGGGTCTGGAGCGTGAGGTGGTGCCTTTTGCACAGGCCGGTGACATCGTGCCATCAACGGCATCGAGGGACATCGACATCGGCTCCACGCCGTGCAAGATCGCAACCTGGATCCGCCGTTGCCGTGCGCATCGACGAGCCCACGCTGACCATGGGTTTCTGGTCAACACCGCCGCTGGCCGGCCGCGAGGGCAAGCATGTCACCACGCCAGATCCGCGAGCGTCTCGAGCGTGAGCTGCAGCCAACGTGGCGCTGCGCGTGAGTTCACCGAGGATGCGGACACCCTTCGTGGTGTCGGGCCGTGGCCAGCTGCATCTGACCATCCTGCTGGAGAACATGCGTCGCGAGGGCTACGAGCTGGCGGTGTGGCGACCCAAGCCGCGTCTGCAGGTGGATGGCGAGCCAGGAGCCCCGTGAGGCGCTGATGATGGACCTGGGGAAGAGCACCAGGCGCCGTGTGGAGGCGCTGGTCGCCGCCGTGGCGAGCTGCAGAACATGGAGCCGGATGGCAGTGGTTGGGCGTCTGAATACTGAGTGCTGGGCTCGTGGCCTGATCGGCTTCAGAACGAGTTCCTGAACATGACGCGCGGTACCGTGCGGTTCATGGCCACGTCCGAGGATTACGGTCCGTGGGCGGCGAGACGAGGGGCGCCGCCAGGGCGTGCTGATCTCGCAGGATGACTGAGACTGCCGTGGCCTATGCGCTCTGAGCTTCGCTGCAGGATCAGCCGGATGTTCGTCAAGCTTCCAACGATGCGCTGTACGAGGGCATGATCATCGGCATCCGCCACGCGTGACAACGACTTGCGGTGGTGAACCCGATCCGCGAGAAGAAGCTGACCAACGCGCGCGCTGCGCGCAAGGACGAGGCATCAACCTGGCGCCGCCCATCGAGCTGACGCTGGAAGGCCGTGGAATTCATCGCGTCGAGGACGAGCTGGTGGAAATCCGCCCAAGAGCATCCGCCTGCGCAAGCGTCACCTGTGAAGGAGAGCACGAGCGTCGTCGCGCCAGCCGCGAAGCTGCGAGCCCGATCTTTCTTCGGCAGCCGCCGCCGCCATCCCTCGGCGGCAGATTCGCGCGCGTCGAAATGGCCTGTCAGGGTGCCATTTCTCGTCTGCGCGATCCTGGCATGCAGCAGTTCTGGAGCCGTGCCTACTGTCCGTTGCCGAGCTGGCGGATGTAGGCGGCCAGGCTGCTCAGTTCCGCGGCCGCGAAGGTGTTGGTGTTGTGCGCCTGGATGGCCGCTTCCAGCGTCTCGGCCGAGCCGTCGTGCAGGTAGGGGCGGTGTACCAGGCGTCACGTAGACCCGGTGCGACCAGGCCGGTCAGGGCCTCGCCCTGCACCTTGCCGCTGGCCGGCTTCCAGCGTGCCGATGTCGTGACGGGTCAGCCCGTCACCCCCAGGTCGGCATTGCTGTGGCAGGTGGTGCAGCCCTTGCTGGCAAACAGAGATTCGCCGGTTTTGGCGCTGGCTGTCAGCTGCGTCGCTGTTGCGGTAGGGGCTGGGGGCATAGCGGTTCAGGCTGTTCACATAGGCGGCCAGGGCGTCCAGGTCGTCCGACTGGCCCGCCTTGGGGGTGCCCAGCGGCAGGCTGCGGCCGTTCAGCTCGAAGCTGCCGATAGGCATCAGCCCGCTGCCGCCGCCCAGCGCACGGATCTGCTGCTCGAAGTCCTGCACCGTCGAAGCTGCCGCTCCAGTGCAGGCGGGCCTTCTTGCCCCCGTGGCCCTGCAGCGAGATTGTCTTGCGCAGGCCTTCGCCCAGGCTGCTCGGCGTCCCAGACACGGCCATCGCCGTAGCCCTCGCTATGGCAGCTGGCGCAGCTCATGTAGCGGTCACGTGCCAGACGCGGGTCGCGGGCGTCGTGGAAGAGCTCCTTGCCGCGTTTCAGCTGGGCCGGCATCCGCTCCGGCGCTCTTCAGCGTGCCGGTGGCCGTGGCGGCAGGATGGCCCGCGTCGTCATTGGCCAGCGCGCTGATGTCGAAGAAACTGACGGTACGCGACATCACGTTGCTGACGGCCGCCTGCTTGCCATCGGGCGAGACGGCGATGCCCTGGGGCGTGCGCTCGCCCGTCCAGCCGGCGCACTTCGGCACCAGTGGCAGCATTGAGGATGCTGATCTCGCGCGAGGTTTCCAGTGCCACCAGCGCGTATCGGCCGTCCGGCGTGTAGGTGGCAGCGCTGGCTTGGCCGCCGTTGTCCACGTCGTAGCGCCGTGCGGGGGCGTTCGGCTGGCGTGGCAGCCTGTGGGTCCAGGTTGGACACGATGGCGCGCACCGTGCTCTGGAAGTCCAGCGGCTGGCCGTCGCGGCTCCTGGCCGCGCTGGATGTTGTCCTGCTTGGAGGGATCCAGGCCGAGCGGCCATCCGGCGAGATGGCGGCGCCCAGGTAGTTGGGCAGGCCGCGCCCCTGGATCGGCGTGTCTTCCAGCGTGCTGACTGCCAGCGGGATCGCGCGCTGCAGCGTGGCACGGGCGGGGTCGATCAGCAGGACTTCGCCACCCCGGAAGCCGGTACCGCTGGTGCATGGGGCGTGAGGGTGCTTTCGCCAGGCAGGGCAGGCGTGATGAAGCGGCTGGCCAGCAGGCGCTTGCTGTCGGCAGTGATGGCCAGGTGACGGACCTCGGGGCCCAGTGCCATGCGCTGCTTGAGCTGGCGGGTGACAGGGGTCGAACTGCAGCAGCTCCCTGCGAGCCCAGCGTGCTGACCCAGATGCCGCTGCCATCGGGAGCCGCCACCACGCCGTAGGGCTGGGTGGCGACGCCCAGCGCGATGCGGTGGTCACGGTCATCGTGGCTGGATCAATGATGCTGATGCTGCCGCTGTGGCGGTTGGCGACCCAGACGATGGCCGGCGCGTTGTCGATGGCCAGCGTGCGCGGACCGTGCTCGCTGGCCGGCTTTTCCGGGCGGTCTCGGTCCGTCCGGAGACGGTCAGCGGGATCTCGCGCAGCAGTGTCCGCGTCTTGCTGTCCAGCACGCTCACGCTGTCCTGGTCGGGGTTGATGACCCAGATGCGCGCGCGGTCCCTGCCGGTCATAGGCGATGGACGTGGAGCCCTGCGGCAGGCGCAGGCTGGCCGGGTTGGCTGCTGCAGACGGACCGCGCACCTGGCCCAGGATGCGCCGATGGCGGCCGTGGGCTTCGCGACTTCGGATCGGCATCGTTGCCGGGCAGATTGGGTGGCGTGATGCCGACCGGGGCGTCCGAAGCGCCGCTTCCCGTGTTGCCGGATCCGTTACCGGTGCCTGGGGTGCTGGTTGATCCGCCGGTTGTACCGTTCTGGTTGCCGCGCCGCGCTGCTCTGGGAGCCGTTGCCACTCGCTGCGTTACCGCCCGCCCGCTACCCTGGCCACGGCTGTCGCTGCTGGTGCCGTTCTGGCTGTTGGTTCTGTTGTTCTGCGCGCCCTGGTTGCTGGCGCTCAGGGGACGGAGGGCGTGACGGGTGTCACGGCCTGGGGATCGGGGTTGGTGTTCACGGCGCTTCCAATTACAGCTACCACCGCCGCAGGCGGCGAGGGCGCTGCAGACCATCAGGGCCAGCGAGGCTGCGCGTCAATGGCTGGCGACGGTCCGCCCGGTGGGGCGAGCGCTCTCGACGGTAGGGGACGCGTCGGCGTCGGGTTAGCCCCTGGCGCCGGATGAAACCGGCGGCCGATTCAGGCGAGCGGAGGAGGAACGGAGTGACGAAGGCGCGGGATGATTGCACGGAAGCTTTCCTGCCATGGCCGTTTGGATGTCACGGCACTATGCGTCAGAAAAAGCGACAGCACACAGGAGTTGCACGGAAGGCTCGATACTGGCGCCAGTCGGCGCGGAAGCGACGGGACGGAAGGAAAACAGGCAGACAATCCGAGGGCGGGGCTGCTCGGGGGTGGCATAGGGCTGGACTCGATCCACCGGCAAGATCGTTCAGCGGAACGGCCTGCTGTGAAGCTGATGTGCCACGTGCTCCACCAGCGCGCGCGCAGATGCTGACGCTGGCGGGCGGCAGGTCGGGCAGGGTGTCGGGGGTGAACCAGCGGGCGTCGCGATCTCGGTCAGGTCGACGTGGATGTCACCAGCCAGCCATTCGGCGGTGAAGGCGATCAGTCAGCGAATGGGGAAAGGCCAGCTCTGGCTGCCGAAATAGCGCGGGCGATGCACCTGAATGCCCACTCTCGGCCACTTCCCGGTGGATGGCGGCCTCGACCGATTCGCCGGCTTCCAGAAAACCTCGCCAGGCGCTGTAGCGTCCGGGCGAAAAATTGACGTTGCTGGCCAGCAGCAGCCGTCGACCGCGGGTGACCAGCGCACCATCATGGCGGGCGAGATGCGGTGAGTTGCGCAGGCCGCAGCGGGGCACTCGCATGGCGCGTTCGCCCGGCACGCGCACGGTGGGCACGCCACACGCGCCGCACCAGCGATGGGTGCGCACCATTCCAGCAGCTGGCTGGCCTGCATGGCGATGGAGGCCGGTCGTCCGGCAGGCGACCGAACCACTGGCGCAGGCCCTGGGCCTCCCAGCCGGGGAGGCAGGGCGGCGGGGATTGGGCAACGAGACGGCCAGGCAGGGGCGTCCCTGGTAGCGGCCAACGCCTCGCAGGTGGTCCAGGCGTTCAGCAGGGGAACCATAGTCGCCGGCCGTCAGCGCTGGTGGGCCGTCACTGCGCTGGACGAGGGCATGGCCGGTGAACAGCAGGATGATGGCGTCGGGATCGACAGCATGGCCCCTGGCGCAGTGCGCGAGGGGGCAAGGTCGTACGTGTCGGGCAGTGCAGCATGCCCGGATGCCCAAGACCCGGACCATGCTTCGGGCGTGTCGGGTTGGGGCGAGGGCTGGCCGTGACACCCCGGTCGGTGTCGGCGTCGTGCTCTTCAGCCACGATTCAGGCTTTGTCCGGCTGCTGAAAAGAGCTGCTCCAGCTTCTGGCGGGCGGCGTCGGCGACGGGGTCGCTTTCCATCAGTGAAGTTTCCTCCATCCGCACCTGGGTCATCGGATACTCTTCGGCGATGCGATCTTCCCAGAAGGTGGCCGGATTCTGGGCGGTGAAGAAACGGCGCGCCACGTCGGCCGGCAGGTTGCGATAGCTGCGCAGCATGCCATCCTGGAAGGCGATCTCCAGGGTCTGGCGGTTCTCGTCGTAGGCGGCCGACCGTATCTTTGCTGGTGTTCAGGGCGCGGTGTGGCTGCTGGTACTTCATCGATCGGGATCCTTGCAAACAGTCTTCATAATACGCTTCTGTCTGGTCACTGTCCGCAATTCGGGAGTTCGTCTTCATATGGTGTCTGATCTGCATTTTTCAGGAGCCCGGGCCTCAGAAAACTCGGGGGCTGCGAGCATGTCGCTGCGGCAGCAGGCCGATGCGTTGCAGGCCGGAAAGCGTTCGCTGACCGACGAACTGGCCCTTCTGAAGGCGCGGGCAGCCGAGACAGCAGCGCTGCGGCCGCTGGCCTGGGTGGACTGGGATCGTGTCGGCCGTGAGGCACAGGCGCTGACCGACTGGATTGGACGGAGCCCGACCGTGCCGCGCGCAGCTGCCGCTGCTGGGTGCCCTGGATCAGCGTGAAGGATCTGTTCCAGCTGGAAGGCGCACCCATGAAGGCGGGTACCGAGGCGACACTGCCGCTGATACCGGCGGCATCCAGTGCAGTGGTGCAGCGGCTGCAGGCCGTCGGTGCACTGGTCTTTGCCAAGACCAACATGCACGAGATCGCGTTAGCCACGGGCGAGAACCCCGGACCGGGGATGTCTGCAATCCGCATGATCCGGCCCGGCAATCGGGCGGCTCTTCCAGCGGCTCGCGTGGCCGTGGCGGTGGGGCTGGGCAGCGCGTCCATCGGCAGCGACACGGGGGCTCCATCCGCATTCCGTCGGCCTTCAGGCGTGGTGGGCTTCAAGCCCACGGTGGGTAGCGTCCGCTGGCAGGGGCCTTGCCGCTGTCCTGGACCTGCGACCATGCCGGCCCAGGCTGGCGCGGAGCGTGGAGGACGCTGCGCTGCTGCATCAGGTGCTGTCCGGACGCAGCCCGGCGCACGGCCGGGCGGCCCGGCGGCTGCGGCTGGGCGTGCCCCGTCGCTGGCTGGAGGCGCGCCTGGATGCAGGCACGCATGCCCACTCGAGGCCCTGCTGGCGCTGCTGGCCACACAGGCGGACCTGGTGGATGCCGAACCCCATGACATGGATCTGCCGTGGCGCCATTACACGCCCATCGTGCGGGCCGAGGCGGCACGGGTCCACCATGCGGCGCTGGCTGAGGGGGCAAGGGGTTTTCAGCGGGAGTGCTGACGCCGTTGCAGGCGGGCGCCGCGCTGTCGGCGCAGGGACTATATTGCGGCACTGCAGGCGCGCAGCGCGTACATGGCCGAGCTGGATGCCGCTGCTGGCGGTGGATGCGCTGGTGCTGCCCACGTCGGCCATCGTCACGCCGCTGCGTGGGCAGGATGACGCACCCACCCGGCACGGCCGACTGATGGTCCGCGAGGCGGTGCTGGGCCAGACGCTGCCGTTCTCCTTTGCCGGCGTGCCGGGCCATCAGCCTGCCGGCGGGTCACATCTGGCTGGAGAAGGGCATTCGCCGAAGGATGGGCCGGCGCAGGGACAGGGCGGCCCGGTGGCCATGCCCTTCGGCCTGCAGCTGGTGGGCGGTCGGGGTGCCGATGCCAGCCTGCTGGCGCTGGCGGCCTGGTGGAAGCGCAGCTGGCGCAGGCGCCAACTGTCGGGACTGGGCGCTAAAAAGCAAGAAGCGAGCGCTGCTCTGCGGGGCAGTGGGGCCATCACTGTGCGGTGTGCAGCCCACCCCGAATAAGCCCTCAGGGGAGCGCATACCAGGAGAGCGTGCCCGGGAAAGGCGGGCCTCCACCAGGAGAAAGGCTGTAAAAACGGGCACCGACGATGGCTCGTGGTGCCCGTGATGGGAGGACGCCCTGGCATGACCCTGGCGTCAGCCGGTGGGATCAGCTGGCCAGCGCAGCCTGCACACGGGCGCGGATCTCTTCCACCGTGCCCACGCCTTCCAGCGCGTGGTAGCGGGGTGCGGCTGCGTCGCCGGTGCGAGCCCATTCCTGGTAGTAGTCGACCAGCGGGCGGGTCTGCTGCTGGTAGACCTCCAGGCGCTTGCGAACCACGTCCTCGCGGTCGTCGTCACGCTGGGTCAGGGGTTCACCCGTCACGTCGTCCTTGCCTTCCACCTTGGGCGGGTTGAAGCGGATGTGGTAGCTGCGACCGCTGGGCTGGTGGACGCGCCGTCCGCTCATGCGCTCGATGATGTCGGCGTCCGGCACCTTCAGTTCCACCACGTGCTCCAGCCGGATGCCGGATTCGCGCAGGGCTTCGGCCTGCGGGATGGTGCGCGGGAAACCGTCGAACAGGTAGCCGTTCTGACAGTCGGGCTGCTTTCAGCCGTTCCTTCACCAGGCCGATGATGATGTCGTCGGACACCAGCTTGCCCTGGTCCATCACTTCCTTGGCGGCCTTGCTCAGCTCGGTGCCGGCCTTGATGGCCGCACGCAGCATGTCGCCGGTGGAGATCTGGGGAATGCCGAACTGGCTGGTGATGAAGCCGGCCTGGGTACCTTTGCCAGCGCCCGGAGGGCCAAGAAGAATCAGTCGCATGGAGGAAGTTCCTGTTGAAAAGATACGATTCCTTCCATTGCGCGCCCCAGCGCCACACAGCCTGTGCGGCGCTGGGGCACGGACTGTCAGGCTGTGCGTCAGTGGGTGCCGTGTCCCAGCCGTGCCCGGACCCGTTCCAGGTCGGCAGGGTGTGTCCACGCCGGCGGGCGGCGCATCGTCGGTGTGCAGCAGCTTGATGCGGTAGCCGTGGTGCAGCACCCTTTAGCTGCTCCAGCGCCTCGATGTCTTCCAGCGCGCAGGGATCCAGCTGCGCATAGCGTGGAGGAAGCGGCTGCGATAGGCATACATGCCGATGTGCCGCAGGGCTGGGCCGCCTCAAAGGCCTGCCGGGCCTGCAGGGGTGTCGGCATCCAGCCCCAGGCCAGATGGCTGCGCGACCAGGGCAGGGGGCACGGGAGAACAGCAGGGCGCGGTCCTCGGCGTCGGCCACCACCTTCACCACATTGGGGTTGAGCCAGTCGGCCACTGACTGCACGGGATGCACGGCCGTGGCCATCAGGGCATTCCGGGTCGCTGGCCAGGGCAGCGGGCCAGGGCATCGATGAGGGTCGGCGGAATCTCTGGCTCGTCCCCCTGCACGTTCGACCACGATGGTGTCTTCGGCCAGTTCCATCAGCGTGATGGCTTCGGCCAGCCGCTCGGTGCCCGAGGCATGATCGGCACGGGTCACGATGGCTTCGTGCCCATGGGCACGGGCCACGTCGGCGATCCGAGGGCTGTCGGTGGCAATGGCGACCCGGACGGCCTGTGATTGTCGGGCCTGGTTGGCCACGCGCACCACCATGGGAATGCCGGCAATGTCGGCCAGCGGCTTGTCAGGCAGACGCGTGGAGGCCAGCCGTGCCGGGATGAGGACGACGAAGGAAGGTGTGCGGCCGGTGCCGCCTGGGCGGGGACCAGGAGCTCATGGTCGTGCCGCTCCGGTTTCAGCCCGCCGCGCCGGCGGCAGGCGCCGGTGTCACGCCGCCGTCGGCCGCCAGTCGCCCGGCTTCCTCGACGATCGCGACCGGCACGCCGTCACGGATGGGGAACACCAGGCGGTCTGCCTTGCAGGTGAGGGTCTGCTGCTGGCGGTCGTGGGCGAGCGGCCCCTTGCACAGCGGGCAGACGAGAATGTCGAGAGCCATCATGGTGTCAATGCGCAGAAGAAGGTGTCGATGGGCAGCAGGCTGTCGTGGCCAGCTGCTGATCGAGCCATTCTAGCAGCGCCGGATCGGGGACGGCCCGGATATCGAGCACCCGGCAGCGTGTCTGCAGCACCGGGGGGAAGCCGACGCACTTCACGGCATCCTTGGCTGTCATGATCACCCCAGGCTCGGGAAGCGTGGCGAGCCACGCCGGGTCGATGTGGGCATGGTCAGGCAACGGATACTCGGTGATGTCCAGGCCCAGCGCGCGCAGCGAATCGAAGAAGCGCTCGGGGCGCGAGATGCCGGCCACGGCCGCCAGCCGCTGCCCGGCCATGGTGGCCACGAACTCAGCCGGTGCCCAGTGCTGGCTACCGTCCAGGGGAACGGATGCCGGCCAGCTCGGTGCCGATCCGGAAGTGGGGAGGCGCCGAGGTCCGAGGGCCTTCGGGCGACCCGCTTGTGCTCGCTGACTGGGGCGATGTCGCCGGGACCAGCAGTGCGTCCACGCAGGGCCAGGCGTTCAGGCGGCTCGCGCAGCGGTCCGGCCGGCAGGCAGCGGCCGTTGCCCAGACCCAGCGGGTGCATCATCACCAGCTCCAGCCGGCGGGGCAGGGCCACGTGCTGCAGCCCGTCGTCCGGGATCACCACGTCCAGGTCGGGATGGTGCGAGACAAGAAGATCCAGGGCGGCCTTGCGCCGAGCCCCCACGCCCACGGGCAGGTCGGTCTCGGCCGCCAGCAGCAGGGGCCTCGTCACCGGCTTCGGCAGCCGGCGTGTGTCGATCGATGAGAAGGGGCGTATCAGAGGAGGCCCGGTAGCCGCGGGCCAGCAGGCCCACCTTCAGACCCCGTTCGTGCAGGGCACGGGCCAGGGCGATGACCAGGGGCGTCTTGCCCGAGCCACCCACCACCACGTTGCTCACCACCACCACGGCCGGGCGGCCTGTGGGAGTGTGTTCGATCTGTGCGGCCCGTCGGCGGGCCAGGGTTGCCACCAGCCAAGACAGCGGCAGCAGGAGCGGGGCCAGCAGCCAGGCCAGCAGGCGGTCGGCGCCACGGGTCTGGTCGAACCAGACCCGCAGCAGCCGGGCTTCCAGCCGGCGGCGCAGCCTCGGTCTTCAAGGCGCCACCCGTCCCATGGGGGCGTCTGAAATGGTGCGGCCCGTCACTGGGCTGACTGCTTCGTCTTGGTGGCGAAGCTCACGCGTGGCAGACCGGCGATGCGGGCGCTTTCCATGACGTTCACCACCGACTGGTGGGACGCGGCAGCATCGGCATGCACGACCACGATGGGGTTCTGACGATCACCGGCTGCGCGGCCCAGCACGCTGGCCAGCATGTTGGCATCGGCATGGCCGACTACTTCGCTGTCCACCCGGTACTGTCCGTCAGCCGTCACGGCCACGATGATCTGCACCGGCGCTTCCGGCGTTTCCTTGCCGGCCGCCGAGGGCAGGTCAACGGCCAGCTCGCGGTAGCGGTTGTAGGTGGTGGTGACCATCAGGAAGATGAGGATCACCAGCAGCAGGTCGATGAGCGGGATGAAGTTGATTTCCGGCTCTTCACGCCGGATGGAACGCCGAAAGTTCAATGCCGGCCCCCGATTCCTTTGATCACGTCCACCAGGCGCAGCGACTGCTGCTCCATTTCCACCAGGAAGTCGTCAACCCGGCTGCGGAAGCCCCGGTAGGCCAGCAGGGCCGGGATGGCCACGCCGATACCGAAGGCTGTGTTGTAGAGGGCGATCGAGATGCCGTGAGCCAGCTGGGTCGGATCGTTGCCGCTGGGGGCCTGCGAGCCAAAGATCTCGATCATGCCGATGACGGTGCCGAACAGGCCCAGCAGCGGGGCCACCGTGGCCAGCGTGCCCAGCGTGGGCAGGAAGCGCTCCAGGTCATGCGCGACGGCGCGACCGGTCTCTTCCATGGCGTCCTTGATCATGTCGCGCGACTCGAATTCGTGCCGCAGTCCGGTGGCCAGCACCCGGCCCAGCGGTGAGGAGCGTTCCACGCGCGTCACCATCTCGGCATTGAGCTGCCGGTTGCGGTGCAGGTTGACCACTTCCTCCAGCATGCCGGGCGGAAGGATCTTGCGGCGTTAGAAAAGCGTGATCGCCCGTTCGACGATCAGGGCAACCGTGGCGATCGAGGCGAGGATCAGAAACCAGATGGGCCAGCCAGCGGCCTGGATGATGGAGAACAAGGGAACACACCCGGAAGGGTAGAACTTTCGCGGGACGCGAACGCCGAGATTGTCGGTTTTTTTGTTTGGGGTCGGCAAGTGTGGCACGCAACCTGCAACGGCCTGTGCAAAGACCTGTGGACAACTCTGTGGGCAGCTGCATTCCATCCCGTAATTACAGATGCAGGCGCAGGAGAGGTGCGAAGGCCGGATTCGGGGGTATATGAAAATTCCTTTATCATTCAATGCGTTGGCGAAGGGGAAAGGGGCCTGCTCACCGTGTCGCTCCGGCCTCTGCCATCTACAGAAAGCGTTGGCTTTTGTGGATAAAAGTACCGATGAAACAACAGAAAGCGCTTTACAGCCTCTTCGCAGCCTTTTTACGGGCGAGCAGGCACTGACAGTCGGCCAGCTCAACCGGATGGCTGGTCGTCTGCTGCAGGACACGTTCGGCACTGTGCGGGTGGTGGGCGAGCTGTCCAACTTCACGCGGGCGGCCAGCGGTCACTGGTACTTCACGCTGAAGGAAACCGGGTGCTGCCGTACGCGCCGTCATGTTTCGCATGTCGGCGCAGCGAGTGGGCTTCGTGCCGCGCGAGGGCGATCGTGTCGAGGTGGTGGCCCGCGTCACGCTCTACGAGGCGCGTGGCGACTTCCAGCTGGGCGTCGAGCGCATGCAGCTGGCCCGGCGCAGGTGATGTCTGGCAGCGCTTTGCACGACTGAAGGCGCTTCTGGCAGCCGAAGGGCTGTTCGACGCTGGACGCAAGCAGCTGCCGCCGCCCCACGTCCACACTGTCGGCGTCGTCAGCTCGCTGAAGGCTGCAGCGCTTCAGGACGTGCTCACCACACTGCGCCGGCGCGCCCCGCAGCTGCGTGTCATCATCTCACCCGGCCAGCGTGCAGGGGCAGCAGGCGCCGGCCGAGCTGCTGGCCGCCGTTGAGGCCGCCGAGGCACGGCTGGAATGCGACGTGCTGCTGCTGGTGCGCGGTGGGGGATCCTTCGAGGATCTGGACGCCTTCAACGACGAGAGGCTGGCCCGGCGGCTGGCCCGCTGCACGCTGCCGGTGGTCAGTGGAGTCGGCCATGAATCCGACTTCACCATCTGCGACTTCGTGGCCGATGTGGGGCCCCGACGCCCACGGCGGCTGCCGAGCTGGTCAGCACCGATCGGCGCGAGGCCTGCAGCGGCTGCGCCACCAGCGCGTGCGGTTGCAGCAGGTCATGCAGCGCCAGCTGGAGCGGCTGGAGCAGCGCCTGGACATGGCCGAGCGCCTGCTGCGTTCACCGGCGCGGCAGCTGCAGGCCCATGGCCAGCGGCTGGAACAGCTGGCAGAACGGCTGCAGCGCTGGCCGTTGCAGGAACTGCCCCGGCAGGAGATGCGCGTGGAACGCCTGGCCGAGCGCTTGCAACGGGCCATGACCAGCCGGCTGGCCGAGAGCCGGGGACGCTGGCGGCGTGCGGCCGACACCCTGCGGCCGCCCTCGACGGCTGCCGCCGGATTCCGCCTGGCCCAGGCCGAGCAGCGTCTGACGCACGCCGCCCGTGGCTGCTGGCAGCGTGCTGCCGCCCGGCTGGAGATGGCCGAGAACAGTCTGGCACTCATCAGCCCGCTGGCCGTGCTGGGACGGGGTATGCGCTGGTGCGCGATGCTGACGGGCCACCTGCTGACCACGAATCGACGAGGCCCGCCCTGCGGGCAGGTCGAGGTGCGTCTGCAGGATGGCAGCCTGCAGGCGACCGTCGATATGATCATTTCTAACCATTCGTCGGGTTGAAGTGTGGGAAGATGCGCCCATCTACGTATCCGTGGCGCTTTTTGCCACGGTAGGTTGGGGTGCTGTTCGACCCGTGGCTGGTGCCTGTCCGGCGCTCAGCCTGTGGCCTGTCATGCCCGCTTTCCGCAGGTGTGCAGTTCCTGTCCGACCTTCTTCCGGTCCGTTTCCTTCCCTTTCACTTCAGAGGAACACTCGTATGGCTCTCATCCAGATGTTCGTTGTCGGCCTGGTCATTGGCCTCATCGCCCGCGCCATCATGCCGGGCACCCAGAAACTTGGCTGGATCGCGACGGCCATCCCTCGGTATCGTTGGTTCCGCCCCTGGCCAACTTCGTGGGCGGTGCCATGCACTTCTACGAGCCGGGCCAGACGGCCGGCTGGATCGCCTCGGTCATCGGCGCCATCGTCGCTGGCCGTGGTGGGCAAAGCTCTCCAACAAGGGCTGATCCCGCACGAATGGGCCGGCCATCACCTGTGGCCGGTCCTCGAAGGCCAGCGCGTGGCAGGCTGGCCTTTCCGTCGTTGAGCGCGCCTTCTCCAGAGGCAGCCGCTCAGGGGCTTCCGGTTCGCCGTTCGGCACCGTTTCAAGCCCCTTCACCACATCTCCCACCTTCACGCCGTGCGCCTCGAACCAGCCCTGGTTCATCTCCAGCGCGTGGCGCACCGGCCGGGAAGGGCAGTGACTGCGCTCATCGCGCGGCTGCATGTCGGCCAGATCCGCCACCTTGCCGTCCTCGTCCAGGAAGGCCACCGTCAGCGGGATCAGCGTGTTCCTCATCCAGAAGCAGTACTGTGCGGGCTGCTCGAAGACGAACAGCATCCCATGGTTCTCGGGCATCACCGTCCGGTGCATCAGGCCGCGCTCCCGCTCCGGCTCAGTCCGTGCCAGCTCGGCGTCGATGCGCTGGCCGCCCGCTTCCAGTTCCACCACCGGCATCCGGTAGGGCGGGGTGGCATGCGCCGGCTGGATGCTGGCCAGCCAGGCGCTGGCCACCAGCAACAGGCTGGCCATGCGGATGGATGCCCTTGGGCCCGGCGCCATCCTTTGGCCCGGTGCGTGCCGCCATCGGCAGGCGTGCCGAGGCGGGGCCGCCATCGTTGGGGCGCGCGTGAAGGTTGGCGTCGTGGCGGACTGGGCAGAATGGGAAATGGGCATGGCAGATCCGGGGGCACCCCGTTGATGTTCCTGTGTCAGCGCCGATCATACCCTGCGCCTGCAGCGCCCGCAGCCCGCAGCCTGCAGCCTCGCAGCCCGCAGCCCGCAGCCCGCAGCCCGCAGCCCGCAGCCCGCAGCCCGCAGCCCGCAGCCCGCAGCCCGCAGCCCGCAGCCCGCAGCCCGCAGTCCGCAGTCCGCAAGTCCGCAAGTCCGCAAGTCGGAGCCAGAGCAGCCCTGTTCACGCCATGGCCTCGGTTTCGGCTGCCTTGGCCCGGTACGCCTCCTGGTCCTGGCCTGCGCGTCTTTATCAGCGTCGCATGCCGTCGCCCCTTCATCTCGGGACTTTCCCTGAGAACGTCGCGCCCAGGAGGCGCCCACGCCTGTGGCTGTCATCCATGGCTGGCATAATCCCCTTTCCCGGGGTCACCTTCGTCCGGCGCCGTCCTTGCCTGCGGGCGGTCGCCGTGCCACGTCCGTGCCCCGACCGGTGTCAATCCGCACTACAGGTCCACAATCCATGTACCAACACATCAAGGTGCCCGATCAGGGCCAGAAGATCACCGTCAACCAGGATTTCTCCCTCAACGTGCCTGACAACCCCATCGTGCCCTACATCGAGGGGGATGGCACTGGCTTCGACATCACGCCGGTGATGCTGAAGGTGGTGGATGCCGCCGTTCAGAAAGCCCTATGGCGGCAAGCGCAAGATCCACTGGATGGAGATCTACGCCGGCGAGAAGGCCACCCAGGTCTACGGTCCCGACGTGTGGCTGCCCGACGAGACGCTGGACGTGCTGCGTGAGTACGTCGTCTCCATCAAGGGTCCGCTCACCACGCCGGTCGGCGGCGGCATCCGCTCACTGAACGTTGCCCCTGCGTCGCAGCTCGACCTCTACGTCTCGCCTGCGGCCCGTGCAGTACTTCGACGGCGTGCCCTCGCCGGTGCGCGAGCCCCACAAGACCGATATGGTGATCTTCCGCGAGAACTCCGAGGACATCTACGCCGGCATCGAGTACGAGGCCCAGACCGACAAGGCCAAGAAGCTCATCGACTTCCTGCAGAAGGAGCTGGGCGTCACCAAGATCCGCTTCCCCGAGACCTCCGGCATCGGCATCAAGCCGGTCTCGAAGGAAGGCACCGAGCGCCTGGTGCGCAAGGCCATCCAGTACGCCATCGACAACGACAAGCCCTCCGTCACCCTGGTGCACAAGGGCAACATCATGAAGTTCACCGAAGGTGCCTTCCGTGACTGGGGTTATGCGCTGGCCAAGAACGAGTTCGGTGCCGAGCTGCTCGACGGCGGCCCGTGGATGAAGCTGAAGAATCCGAAGACCGGCAAGGACATCATCGTCAAGGACGTGATTGCCGACGCCTTCCTGCAGCAGATCCTGCTGCGTCCGGCGGAATACTCGGTCATCGCCACGCTCAACCTCAATGGCGACTACATCTCCGACGCCCTGGCCGCTCAGGTCGGCGGCATCGGCATCGCTCCGGGTGCCAACCTGTCCGATTCGGTGGCCATGTTCGAAGCCACCCACGGCACGGCGCCCAAGTACGCTGGCAAGGATTATGTGAACCCCGGTTCCGAGATCCTCTCGGCCGAGATGATGCTGCGCCACATGGGCTGGACCGAAGCGGCCGACCCGATCATCTCGTCGATGAAGAAGGCCATCGCCAGCAAGAAGGTCACCTATGACTTCGCCCGCCTGATGCCGGATGCCGAGCAGGTCTCGTGCTCGGCTTCGGCCAGGTGATGATCGACAACATGTGATCATCGCTCAGGGGCTTTCTGCAGAGCCGCCCGGAAGGGCGGCTGTGTCGGAAAGGCCCAGGGATCCTGAGAATCCGCACCGTGGCGCATCAGTCTGCGGAGCTGGCTCGGAGGATCCTTGAGACAGCCTGAAAAGGGGAGCGTCCGGAGACGGGCGTTCCCCTTCCTGTTTCAGTACCCCAGCGGGTGCTTCGGCAGGTCGGCAGCCGTGGCGTTCCAGTAGCGCAGATCGCGCCGGCTGGCCACCGGCGACTGGTCATCCACCACGTAGTGGCCCAGACGCACCAGCGGCTGACCCAGTTTCCAGCCGGTCGGCACCGCGTAGCGGACGCAGCTCAGGCGCTTCATCAGCGGTGCATGCACGTTCAGGCACAGCCGCGCCTCGTCGGAACGGCCGCCGTTGGCCACGAACACCTGCAGGAAGGCACCGTCCTGGCCGCTCCAGTGGCGCAGCACCTGGGTTGAACGGCACCAGCGTACCTTTTTCCACCACGAAGGGCTGGGATCCTTTTCAGCGTGAAGGTTCGACCCTGGGGCGTCACGTATCCGGGAATCTGGTCCACCAGCACGCGGGCCTGTGTCTGCAGTGTCAGCAGCGGTGTGCCCACCGGTACGCCGGCCATCGAGGCCAGACTGATCGACCCGGCGCGGTGCAAAGCCCTTCACGGTGCTGCCGAAGTTCACCTCCACCCAGAGGTTGTGCGTGTTCTCGCGGCTGGTGTGATCGGCCGTGCAGCATCCAGACTGGTGTAGTACGTGTAGCTGCCTGCTTGGGTGTCGCCAGAACGGCCTGATGCACACGCAGCGCCTCGCCCGTCATGGCCTGGCCGGCGGGCGGCTGTGCTGACCAGCGCCGGGCCTGGAAGGGCACGGGGCGTAGGCTTCGTTCGGGTGTGGCTTGCCGTCGTTCAGCAGCACATCGCCCGGATGCAGCGAACCCGGCTGGTTGATCATCGTGGCCAGCACATCACCACTGATGCCCCGCGCCGAGATGGACGGAGCAGGGCCCCAGCGACCGATGTTGCCGGTCGAACCGGCGCCTGCGTTGCTGCCTCCGGAGTTGCTTTCCCCACGTTGCCGCTACCGGCATGACCGCCGGGCTGAGCGGATCCGCCTCCGGCGGCACCATGGCCCTGGCCGGGATTTGATCCCCCTGCGCCGCCGTTCGACGAACTGCCAGCGCCCTGGCCGCCCGACGTGCCGCCGGTGCCGCTTCCACCGGTTCCGGCGTTGGCGTTGCCGAGCCCGCATGGCCCGCACCCCGTTGCCTGTGGAGCCACCGGCATGCGTCTGGCCGCCCGTGGTACCGCTACCGGACGAACCGCCGTTCAACGTTCCGCTGTTCGATGACGAGCCCGTGCCTGTCGTGCCGGCGTTCTGTGCCTGGTTCGTCGGTGGGGTGGGGCTGCTGGACACCGCCTTGTCACGGCTGGAGCCGCCACTGCCGCCACCGCAGGCCGCAAGCAGCAGCATCAGCGTGGCTGCACCTGCCAGGGTTGCGGTGCGTCGCAGCGGGAAGCCGGCAGGCTGGGCCGACGGGCTGGAACAGGGATACATGGCTGAGAGATGGACGAAGGATCATGATGTCTGCTCCTGCAAACGGAAAAATCCCCGAAGAGGATCCGGTTGCCGGCATCCCACGGGGATGCACCGGCCTACCGGAGTGGGTCTCCTGTCACGGCAAGTCGGCCGTCCATCGGTCATCGAATGCCGTGTATCTGTGGAATTCATCTTAGGCCATAAAAAGTAAGGTTGACGACAATATGAGTCCTGGAGGCAACACAGTTGTTGCCATAAGCGATAGAGAGCGCCCATGCTCCGCCATCGGTGTTGTTCTTGTCATACGGCGCGAGCCGTTCGGGCCTGGCAGGCAGCCCGGGCTGGCGTTCGGTCAACTGACCTTCAATGTCTCCACCAGGGCACGCAGTGGAGCGGTAATCCGGCGGTTGGGGTAGTACAGGCAGAACCCCGGGTAGCGGGGGCTCCAGTCCGCTAGAACCTGCATCAGCCGGCTGTCTTCCAGCCAGGGACGGCAGATGCCGTCCATGGCATAGGCCAGGCCCAGGCCTCGTGCCGCGGCGTCCAGCATCAGTTCGGGATCGTCCAGTACCAGCGCGCAGTCCAGGTTCAGTTCCATGAGGCCGGGGACCTGGGCGGCAGATGACCCGGGACTTGTGTCTCCAGCTTCCCGGTGGGCAGGGCGGTCCGCATGAACTCCATCGATAGACGTTGCCGCTGCCGATCTGGCGAAAGCCGATGCAGCGGTGGCGGTGCAGTTCGTGGGGTGTGCGGGGGCCGGATGGAGGGCCAGATGGTCGGGGAGGCCACCACCATCGTCTGCAGGTCCGGCGTGACGGGTACCGCCACCATGTCGCCCGGAATGCTTTCCCGCAGCCGGATGCCGGCATCGAAGCCGTCGCGCACGATGTCGACGAAACCGTTGTCTGCCGCGATGTCGAGCTGGATGTCGGGGAACCGTTCCATGAAGGCGCGCAGCCGTGGCAGCAGCACCTGGCTGGCCACGCAGCGCGGCATGCTCAGACGGATGCGGCCGGCCGGAAGGTCACGATGGGCATTGACGGCCTCGATGGCGTTTTCCATCCCCGCCAGGGCCGGGCCGACACGCGCAAAGAGCGCCTCGTCCGGCTTCTGTGCGCCACGCTGCGCGTCGTGCGATGCAGGAGCTGCACGCCGAGCTTCTCTTCCAGCGCACGCAGGCTGTGCGATACGGTGGAGGGCGCAGACCCAGGCGCGCTGCTGCGCCCCGGAAACTACCTTCCTCGACGATGGCGGCAAAGGCGGCCAGCTCGGCGAAATCGCTGTGGCGCATGATCGATTGATGGCCCTCATGCCATCAGGTCATGAAATGGAATCGGGCTTATCGCGGCTCATTGTAGCCACTACGATGGATGCATGTTCCTGCTTCGGAGGCAGCCATGAAGATACTGGTCAATCTCTTTCATCCGCACCTGGACAGCTCCCGGGTCAATCGCGCCTGGGCAAGCGCCTGGCGGCGCAGCCGGACATCACGGTGCGCGACATTTACGCCCTTTATCCGGAGGGCAGGATCGACATCGCGGCCGAGCAGCAGGCCCTGCTGGCCCATGATCGTCTCGTCTTCCAGCACCCGTTCTACTGGTATTCGGTTCCACCCTGATGAAGCAGTGGCTGGATGACGTGCTGGTCTATGGCTGGGCCTATGGTCCGGGGCGATGCACTGGCTGGCAAGGAATGGGTCTCGGCCATCTCCACTGGTGGCCCGGCCGATTCCTATCAGGCGGGCGGCTACAACGGCTTCTCGATGAGCGAATTCCTGAAGCCGCTGCAGCAGACGGCCCACCTGCTGAAGACCCGCTTCCTGCCGGCCTACGTCTTTCACGGCGCCGTCAGCGCCAGCGACGACGACGTGCGCCGCTCGGCTGACGCCATGCTTGCCCACATCAGCGACCCGCTGCTGGATCCGGCTAAAGCGTCTGGCCGCGCTGCAGGCCGACATGGAGAAGCGGGGCATCGTGCTGGGGTGAAGGGGCACGCCACCCGACAGACAGTCAACCGGTGCCTGGCCGTGAGCTTCACCCCAGGCGTCACCTTGGGCCGTCAGGCACCGGGCTGTTCCACCCGGGCTGCGCCTCGATCTTGTGGCCGTCAGGGTCATGCACGAAGCAGCCGTAGTACGGCTTGCCGTAGATGGGACGCGGGCCCGCGCCGTCGTCGGTAGCGCCAGCTTCCAGCGCAGCCTTGTAGAAGGCATCCACCTGGGCCGGCGTCTCAGCGTAGAAGGCGATGTGCACGCCGTTGGCCACTTCTGCCGGCTTGCCGTTGAACGGTGCCTGCACCCAGAACTCCGGATAGGCGCGGCCGTAGGCCACCGCATGGTGCTCCTGGCTCATGTCCACGACGCGGCCGATGCCCAGGGCGCCCAGCGCCTTGTCATAGAAGGCGAGGGCACGGTCGAGCTGGTTGGTGCCGAGCGAAACGTGGGAAAGAATGCTGGGGTTGCTGGACATGATCAGGCCTCCTGTCAAGATGTGATCAGGACGATCATAGTGCCGGGGCGTGGGGATGGCCACCGATGATGCACGTTGCGGTCGGGATCTTCGGGCGGGGCAGGGCCGACGGACGAGGCCTTCTTCGGAAGGGATCCTGGGCGCTGCGGACAGACTGACCCTGTCGGGGACCGGGGCGAAAGGCCGAGGCTCGCTCTAGAATAGCCGGATACGCAACGAGGGCGCTGCGTCGGAGGCCGGTTCGCGGCCATCCGAGTGGTTGCCGCCAGGAAACACACGCATGAGCAAAGCACTGAAGGACCGCATCCGGATCGTCTTCTTCGACATTGACGACACGCTCTACAGCAAGAATGCGGGCCTGTTGTCGCCCGGTGTCGAGAAGGCTTTCCTGGGGCTGAAACGGCGCGGGGTGATTCCGGCCATCGCCACCGGGCGGGCGCGCTACATCTTTCCTGCGCCGCTGGAAGCTGTCATCGCACGGACGGGGGTCGAGCACTTCGTCACCATCAACGGCCAGCTCAACCTGCGCGGGCAGGAGGTCGTCACCGATTACCCGTTCGCCCAGGCCGATCTGGAGCGCATCACCGCCTATCTCGTGGGCCAGGGCATGGGGCTGTGCTATGCCGAGCGTACCCACATGTCGGTGATCTCGATGACGCCGGCCTTCCATGCGGCCCTGGTGCCGATCATGCGCGACCATTCCATGGACCGGCCCCATGAGCCTGGAAGCCCGGTCTACCAGCTGGTGGTCGGCTTCCGGGAAAGCCAGCTGGCAGGAATCGAGGCCTCGGGTATTCTGGACCATGGACGGTTCCGCACGGTGCGCTGGCACGAGGATGCGTCGGACCTGCTGGCCACCGAAGGGTCCAAGATGCGCGGCATCCGTGACGTGATCGGCACGCTGGGGCTGACGCTGGACAACGTGATGGCCTTCGGAGATTCGCTCAACGACATCGAGATGCTGTCGGAAGCGGGCTTCGGGGTGGCTATGGCCAATGGGCACCCGGAGGTGAAGAAGTACGCCGACCACCTGGCGCCACGCCAGGATGAGGATGGGGTCTGGCGTGCCCTCGTCGAGCTGGACATGATCGATCCGGATTGAGTTGCGGGCTGCAATCTGAAGCACGTGGCCCATGGTCCCGCAACCCGCAGATGCATCGCCGGTGCTGCGGGGGCAGGGGCGTCACCCTTGCTGGCAAGGTGCTGCCGGGCAGTGGCTTTCTGGCCGAGGAGGCTGGCCGGTTGCCGCCCCGGTATTCACATGCAGGAGATTTTCGCATGGCTGAAAAATAAATCAGTGGATCAGGACCGCATCTTTTGCAGGATCGTTGCGAACGAGTCGCCCTCCCATCGCATATGGGAGGATGATAATCATCTTGCCTTTCTGTCGATTTATCCGAACACACCCGGGTGACTGTTGTCATCCCCAAGGCTCATCGTCCCAGCTATGTATTCGATAACGATGATGAGACTGTCTGTTCACTGATGAAGGCCGCAAGGAAAGTGGCCGAATGCTTGATCAGCGTCTCGAAGGCGTTGGACGGACAGGTGTGATTTTTGAAGGGTATGGCGTGGATCATCTGCATGCCAAGCTCTTCCCCATGCATGGTACGGGGGCCGGCCCTTCTTTCAGACGCATCGAGTCGAAAGGGATGAACAGATTTTTCGAGCGTTACGAAGGTTATCTGTCTTCCCATGATGCCATGCGCGCCGATGATGATGCGCTGGGTGCCATGGCGCGCAGGATTCGGGGCGAATGACAAGCCCCGTCGCGCAGGTGCCCGCAAGCTGCGACAGGACGAGGACAGGGTCTGCCGCGCCCCTCGTCGAGCTGGACATGATCGCTCCTGACTGAGTGGCAGAACCGCAGGCTGCAACCCACAGGTGCATCACACGCGCTGCAGGAGAGAGGGCGTGACCACGGCTGACAAGGCGCAGCCGGACAGTGACGCCCGGTGCCTGTAGGTCAGGCCGGCTGCTGCTCGGGCAGGGCGGCAGCCGACACCAGGCCGGCATCCGCCGCTTCCTTGTACTGGGCGTAGAACTTCTTCTGCATGTCCTTGTAGCGTGCGGCCTTCTCGACTCCTTGCGCGCATCGAACAGTGCCCACAGCTGGCCGGCCGCCATGAAGCTGCCCCGACCGCTGACGTTGCCGGCCAGCTCCGGCCGCTCGTCGATGGCCAGCGCCTTCAGCCAGCTCTCCTCAATCATCGGCAGCAGCGATTCGCCCCTGTTCGGGGCGCTTCTGCATCTGGTCCAGCAGCAGGCAGCCCACCACGAAATAGAAGTCGGCCGACCGCTCCCAGTAGGGCATCTCGTCCGAGGCGAACATCATTGCCTCTTCCAGCCGGCCCTCGTGGCGCAGGCATTCGATCGTCCGTACCACTAGGTCGTGGTACCAGGTGGGGCGGTTTCGTACCAGTTCCCGAGCGCGTTGGTAGCAGGGTAGCGCCTCGGCGTACTGCATCTGGATGTCGTACTGCTTGCCCAGCTGGAAGTGGACATAAGGGTCGTCGGGTGTCTCGGCCAGCGATTTCTCCAGCAGCGCCAGGTTGCGGCCCTTCTTGGTGTCGAGCTGCTCCTGCATGTAGCCGTCATGCCGCACCGTCACTGAGGCCTCGATGATCGGCAGGCTGTGGGCCGGCTGTTCGTGGATCCGCCCCTTAGCGCACACCCCGCGGTAGGATGCGCGGGATGCGGTGGCTGGAGATCAGGGTGTCGCTGCCGCTGCCCAGGTCACTGTCGATGCGGATGTTGTGGATGGCACGGCGTGAATCGTGACGCAGTGCCTGCAAGCATTCGCCGCCGGAAGTTAGCCATTCGTCCGCATCCAGAACCAGGTTCCAGTCGGCGTCAGAGCGCGCCAGCGCCGCGTTGCGGGCGGCGGCGAAGTCATTGGTCCAGCGCCGCTCGTACACCCCGGCGCCATGGGCACGGGCAATGGCGATGGTGTCGTCGCTCGACCCCGTGTCCAGCACGATCATCTTGTCCACCCAGGGGGCGACACTGTCCAGACAGCGCGCGAGGCTGCGTGCCTCGTTCTTGACGATCATGGTCAGGGCAATCGTTTTCATGCGGGATCCTCCAGCGGGCATGGCAGGATTGTCCTGGTGGCCCGATGTTCACGATCCTCGGAACAGTGTGGCTTCTGGCAGCCTTTTTCGGGCTGTTTCATGCCCATGCGCAGAGCCTGTTGGCGGTCGGGGCCGTATGACTCGCTTCCGAGGTTGTGGCGGCCACATGGTGTCGTTGCATGCAGTGTCGTTCTGATCCGACACGGATGTTGCCCCTCACGCCGATCCCGTCAGTGGTGAGGGGGCAGTCAGGCAGGTTGCATGAATGAGAAGCAAAATCAGTCATTGGGGTCATGGTCGCTACCGCATGCAGGCACTATGCCCACCTCCTGTTGGCTGGGTTGCCTGCCGTTCTGGCATCCTCCATCCCTCCGCCCCAACCGTTGGAGTCCGAACCGTGAAAACCGTCCGAACGCAGCCTGGAAGGCGTGATGGCCGAGCTGAAGGCACTGAGACAGGCTTATGGCGCAGCCCAGCGGCGCTGCACGGCCACGGTGCAGCGGCTTCATGCCCGCAATCAGCTTCTGGAGGCCGAGGTGTTGCAGCTGCGCGCCCAGCTGGCCGCGCGGGAGCCTTCCCGGCCATGGCGGGTGACGAGCAGCGGCGCATGCTGGCTGCCGCCCAGGCCACGCAGGCGGGCAGGGCCACGCTGGGCGCGCGGATCGAGTCGCTGGCGCAGCGCCTGCAGACGCTGCTTCGCGGTGCTTCGGCCACAACGCCGGCCGAGGCATGGCCTGCGGCAACGCAGGGGACTGTTCCGGAACCCGGAGTGTCAACGCGGCCCTTGGGGCAGCCGTTGCATCCGGCAGGCGACGATCGTGCCGGTGGATCGGGCGCCACCGATGAGGTCGAGGATCCCCCAGACCTTGAAGAACGGCTGGTCGAGGCCGATCGGTGATATGCCAGACCGGCTGTCTGAGCCACCAGGCGTACTGGCGGGTGCAGGACCATTGCCGTCGGCACAACAAGCCCTGTGTGCTGGTGGCTCAGCCTGATGCCTTGCGTATCATCCGCATTCACCAGCGTGATGATGGGCCCTCGGCCGGCACTTTCCCGGCTGATGGTGCCCCCGGGGCGCCGGAACGGGGCAGGAAGGGCATGCCTGACGCCCCCGCACGGGGTGCCGGGGCATCCGGTTCCGGTCAAGGTACGGACAGCCAGGTCCGGACAGCGGTTCATCAGCAGGAAAGCGGTATCACATGACGGATCATGGCGGCCTAAATGGTTCATAATGCAGGGATCGAGGGCGATTGCCCGGGAGGTATCACCCGCTGCCCAGCGCCGCGAAACCGTTTCTCTCAGGAAGGTCAATGAGCACCCAGGATCAGGAATTGCGCAGTGTCGGTCTGAAGGCCACGCTGCCCAGAATCAAGGTACTAGAAATCATCCGTGGCAGCGAAGAGCGCCACCTTTCGGCCGAGGACGTGTTCCGTCGGCTGCTGGAGCAGGGCCATGACGTGGGCCTGGCGACCGTCTATCGGGTGCTGTCGCAGCTGGAAGCGGCCGGCCTGCTCAGCCGTAACGTCTTCGACGGCGGCAAGGCTGTCTTCGAGATGAACGAGGGTGATCACCATGATCACCTCATCTGTGTGAGCTGCGGCCGGGTGGACGAGTTCACCAGCCCCATCATCGAGAAAGTGCAGTTCGAAGTGGCCGATGCACATGGCTACGAACTGTCCGAGCGTCGGCTGGCGCTGTATGGCGTCTGCCCGGCGTGCCAGAAGAGCGCAAACGCCGCGCGGCCGGAACTGAACCGATGAGCGAGACGATCGATCTGGCCGAAGTCGGCGAGGGTGGCCATTGAGGCGCTGAAAGGGCGCTTCGTCCTGGCCGTTGCATGAGCCGGCGCCTTCGGCCTCCGAGCTGGAGACGGCCTTCGAACTGGCCATGCGTGCGCCGGATCACGGCGGCATGAAGCCGTGGCGCTTCGTCACCGTTCAGGGCGAGGTTCGGGCGGCACTGGCCGAGATCCTGGTCGAGGCAGCGCGTGCGCGGGGTCATGAGGATCCCGAGCGCTATCGCCGCAGCAGCTGGCGGCGCCCATGACCATCGTGCCCTGGCCGTGCGGCTGGTCGAGGCTCCGAAAAAGGTGCCGGTCATCGAGCAGTGGCTGGCGGCAGGCGCTGCCGTCGCGAACCTGCTCAACGGCCTCGTACCTGCAGGGGCTACGGTGCCATCTGGGTCAGCGGCCCCAACGCCTTCGATCCCAAGGTGCGTGACGCTCGGGCTTCGCAGCTGATGAACACCTGCTGGGCTTTGTGCATGTAGGGTACGGCCGAACCGCACGCCAAGGGCCGCGAGCGCCCTGATCCTTCCGGGCTTCGTTCGGGCCTGGCACGGTCCGGAGTGCTGATCCCCACGCGTTTTCTTCCCCGAATGGCATGCAGGGTCGTCGGGACCCTGCATCCTTTCCGTTGTTGTGGGGCTGTTCGGAGCATCTCGTATCGAGTCCCGGCACTCGGTCTGCCTAGGCAGATGGCGGGTCGCACGTGTCAGGGGCAGGCAAGGGCATTCACCAGGTCTGTCAAGGCCTTGCGGCATGCTGGCCGTGGTTGGGCGCCCGGTGTCGAGTGAAGAGCGCCAGATGCCACCTGTCGGATTTTTCCTCGGCATCCCGCCCATTACCCGGGATACTTCTCCCGCGTGTTCCTACGCCTCAGATCCTTCGTGGAGTTCAATCGCATGAGCAAGAGCGCGTTTCGTTTCAGCGGATGGCATCCGGAATGTCTCCCGTCCGGCATGGCTGACTCTGGGTTTGTTGGCCTGCCTGGCCGTGGTCCAGCCGACGATGGCGACCGCCCAGACGGCCCGCGAGAGTGCGGAACATGCGACGGCCCATCAGGGGCATGGGCACCACGCTCACGGTGCGCAGGCGGAAGCCTCGCCTGTTGTCGCCAGCGGTGCCTACACCGCAGCGCCGCGGCCTGGCGTTCCCAATCTGGCCGTCTATATCGACCGGGTACAGAACCGCGGTCAGCAGGATGACCAGCTGCCGTCCGCCAGCACCGGGATTGCCTCGCGCCACCGAAAATGCACGAGATGAAGGTGGAAAACGACATGATGCGCATGCGTCAGGTGTCCGCCATCGACATCCCGGCTGGGGCCAGCGTGGACATGAACAAGGGCGCCAGCTCAGGCTACCACCTGATGGTGTTGGGGGTCTCCCCGTCCGCTGAAGGCCGGTGAGCACTTCACCCCTGACGCTGAACTTCCGTCACGCCGGCAGCCAGGACGTGCAGGTCCAGGTTCAGGACGTGGCCGGGCACACGGGGGGGCATGAACATCACCACGATCATGACGAGCATGCCGGACATGCCCACGGCCACTGAAGATTCTCCGGGCATGCCCTGAGCGCAGGGCGATCTGGGCAGGGAGAGGCGGAAGGCACTCGCTTTCCGGCATTCGTCAGCAGTCGCCCAGCGTGCTGCGATGAAGCGGATCCCCATGAAAAAAGGCTGGCAACTTGCGTTGCCAGCCTTTTTCGGTAAGGGCGTCAGCCCATCCTGGCCGAAAGATCAGCCTTCAGGATGGATGTTGGACGCTTGCTTGCCTTTGGGGCCCTGGACCACGTCGAACGAGACCTTCTGGCCTTCCTTCAGGGTCTTGAAGCCTTGGGTCTGAACAGAGCTGAAGTGAGCGAACAGATCTTCGCCACCTTCATCCGGGGTAATGAAGCCGAAGCCCTTGGCGTCGTTGAACCACTTGACCGTACCCGTTGCCATACTATGAATTTTCCTGCTTGAAAGGCCGTGCGTGTGAGACTGAATGGAGGTATTCGGGCGCGGGCCTTGATTTACCCCTGAAAAACATCAGACACTATTCTTTGGAAATTGGAGGAGGCAGTCAAGTTCTATCGTGCGAACGGCAGTTCCCGGAGTGCAACGGAATTTGTTTTCGGGTCTCAATCCGTGTCAGTACCTGTGGAGCCCCTTCGGACAAGTCTTTAACCTGTTGTTTTTAAACAGAAAAATCTTGTTTCCACTACGGTGTGCAAATTTTTGCACTTGCCAGCCATCCTGTGGGTCGGCGGCGTCTTGTGGTTTTCTTGCCTTCATGTAAACCGCTGGACGACAGACGGTCGGATGGAGGCTCACCAAGGCCTTGTGATTGGCCGCAGAGGCCCGGAAGACCGTCCGGACGCTTCCTTCATGAGTTTTGAGGAAAAGGGGCGAATGATCGGTTTTTATATCGGGATAATAAATCCAGCCTATTCAATTATGAACGGGGGCATGAACAGTATCAGCTGTCCGGACGAGAGGGCGGAGAGGGCAGCCGGTCCGTGAGCATTGCCCGCGACTGCCATGGGGCGGGCCTTCCTTGCTCAGAGGCGTGCCAGGCGGCGTCAGGTGGGCGAGGCGCTCGTCGTGACCTGCTTTCCTGGGTGCAATCCGGGTAGGAATGAGTCACAATCACGCTGTTGGCCGGCGAGCACTTGAATCGCCCCGAAAAAGCGACGCATTGTGCAGAGGTCAGTCGTCAGGCAGGTTCATCGACATTCGCTCGACCTGCTCGGCACATCGCTGGCCGGGCCGGGGTCCGCGCCTGCCACCCTTGGCGTTGTGGTGGATGTCACGATGGCACCCGCCGGACGTCGCCAGGTCACTTGATCGGTCCGGATCAATCGCTAGAATCGGTCGGATGACACTATCCAATGATCCTTCGGTCGTCCTTGAACGGGAGCAGCTGGCCCTGAAGCCGCCCCCGTTGTACAAGGTGCTCCTGTTGAACGATGATTTCACGCCGATGGACTTCGTGGTGCAGGTTCTGCAAAGTTCTTCTCGATGAGTCCCTGGAGAAGGCCACCGACGTGATGCTGCAGGTCCACCATGAGGGCTGCGGCGTCTCGTGGCATGTTTCCACGGGATATCGCGTTGACCAAAGTCGAGCAGGTGAGTGGATTTGCCCGTCAGCATCAACATCCGCTTCAGTGCGTGATGGAGGAAGCATGATCGCCCAAGAGCTGGAAGTCAGCCTGCACATGGCCTTTGTCGAGGCCAGGCAGCAGCGCCACGAATTCATCACCGTCGAGCACCTGTTGCTGTCGCTGCTCGACAACCCATCGGCGGCCGAAGTGCTGCAGCCTGCGCCGCCAACATCGACGAGCTGCGCAAGAGCCTGACGGGCTTCATCAAGGAAAACACCCCGGTGGTGCCGGGCACCGAAGAGATCGACACGCAGCCCACGCTGGGCTTCCAGCGGGTCATCCAGCGGGCCATCATGCACGTGCAGTCCACCTCCAACGGCAAGAAGGAGGTCACGGGGCCAACGTGCTGGTCGCCATCTTCGGCGCAGAAGGATTCGCACGCCGTCTATTACCCTGCATCAGCAGGGCATCACCCGGCTGGATGTGGTCAATCATATCTCGCACGGCATCGCCAAGGCCCAGCAGCAACAGCCCGGCAAGGACGAGCCCCAGGAGGCCACGGCCGAGGGCGGGGGCGATGCCAATCCCCAAGGGGCGCTGGAGCAGTACACCACCAATCTCAATGCGGCTGCCCGCGAGGGGCGGATCGACCCGCTGATCGGCCGCGAGAGCGAGCTGGAGCGCGTCATCCAGGTGCTGGTGCGCCGGCGCAAGAACAACCCGCTGCTGGTGGGCGAGGCCGGTGTCGGCAAGACCGCCATTGCCGAGGGGCTGGCCTGGCGCATCGTGCAGGGCGACGCGCCTGAGGTGCTCAAGGAGGCCACCGTCTACTCGCTGGACATGGGGGCGCTGCTGGCCGGCACCAGTACCGCGGCGACTTCGAGCAGCGCCCTGAAGACGGTGCTCAAGCAGCTGCGTGCGGACCGCCATGCCATCCTGTTCATCGATGAGATCCACACCCTCATCGGGGCCGGTTCGGCCTCGGGCGGCACGCTGGATGCCTCCAACCTGCTCAAGCCGGCGCTGTCGTCGGGTGAGCTCTCGCGCATTGGTGCCACCACGTTCACCGAGTACCGTGGCATCTTCGAGAAGGATCATGCACCGTCGCGGCGCTTCCAGAAGATCGACGTGGTCGAGCCGACGGTGGAGCAGACCGTGCAGATCCTGCGCGGTCTGAAGAGCTATTTCGAGGAGCACCATGGCATCCGCTACACCGGAGCGGCGCTCACGGCTGCAGCCGAGCTGTCGGCCAAGCACATTACCGATCGTCACTTGCCCTGACAAGGCCATCGACGTGATCGACGAGGGCGGGTGCCGCACAGCGGGTGCTGCCGCGCGACAAGGCCAAGGGAAGTGATCGGCAAGGCCGACATCGAGGCCATCGTCTCCAAGATCGCCCGCATCCCGCCCACGTCGGTCAGTTAGCGACGACCGCAGCAAGCCGCAGTACTTGGAGCGCGACCTGAAGAATGTGGTGTTCGGTCAGGATTCGTCCATCGAGGCGCTGGCGGCCGCCATCAAGATGGCGCGCTCGGGCCTGGCACGGCCCGAGTAGCCCATCGGCCTCGTTCCTGTCTCGGGGCCCACGGGCGTGGGCAAGACCGAGGTGGCACGGCAGCTGGCCTTCACGCTGGGCATCGAGCTGGTGCGCTTCGACATGTCCGAGCACATGGAGCGTCACGCCGTGTCGCGCCTGATCGGCGCGCCCCCGCTATGTCGGATTCGACCAGGGCGGGCTGCTGACCGAGGCCATCACCAAGAAGCCGCACGCGGTGCCGCTGCTCGACGAGATCGAGAAGGCGCATCCGGACATCTTCAACATCCTGCTGCAGGTGATGGACCACGGCACGCTGACCGACAACAACGGACGCAAGGCCGATTTCCGCAACGTGGTGCTCATCATGACCACCAACGCGGGGGCGGCCGACCTGCAGCGGCGTTCCATCGGGTTCTCGGACACGCGCGAGCCGGGTGACGAGATGGCCGAGATCAAGCGGCTGTTCTCGCCCGAGTTCCGCAACCGCCTGGATGCGATCATCAGCTTCCGTCCGCTGGACGAGGGAGATCATCCTGCGGGTGGTGGACAAGTTCCTGATGCAGCTGGAAGAGACGCTGCACGAGAGCGGGTGAGGTGATCTTCACCGACGCGTTCCGCAAGTATCTGGCACGCGAGGGCTTCGATCCGCTGATGGGTGCACGTCCCATGCAGCGGCTCATCCAGGACACGGTACGCAAGGCGCTGGCCGATGAGCTGCTCTTCGGCCGTCTGCAGCACGGTGGCCGCGTCACCGTGGATATGGACGACGCCGGCAAGGTGGCGCTGGAGTATCACGAGTCCTCGAGCTGCCGCCGCCCGGAGCCGGAAGACGAGGCCGAGGTCGAGACGGTCGAGAGCTGAGGCCGGTCCGGATCAGAGGAGGCAGCCGTGGGGAAACCCTTCGGCTGCCTTTTTGTGCCCGGTGTGCGCCTGTCGTGTCCGGAGCACGCCATGGCCTGCATCGTCGCGATGGGTTGTTTGCGTGCCACGTTCCGTGGTTTTATGCAAACGGGGGCTTGCCGCCGATCCGCAGTTGCTGTCCGGGTATCCAGGGCAGTGCGGGCGTGCTTCGGGCAGACGGGATCATGCGGACATGCGATCGAAACGAGGCATGTTCGATGTCGAGATACACCCTACCCAAGTGGCTGCCGAGCGTCTCCTGAAGGACCTGACATTGCGGTGGTCAAAACGATGAGCCGTGTCGTCGCGGATGCGCGCGAGCATCTGTGGCTGCTGGAAAGCATCTCCACCACCGATGTGCTGACTGACAGTGACTTCAGCGCCGGCTGTGCCGCCATGTGGGCATGCGCGGCAAGCTTCGGATGCGCCGCGAGGAGCTGTTCATGATCCTGGACGGCATCCGGCGTGCCCCCATCGCAACTATCCGGACGTGCTGATGCAGATCAGCGAGCTGACCGGGCAGGTGGAGAAGTCGGTGGCGTCGGAGGTGCTGGCCCTGCTGGAGCCGGACCAGCCGACGATCGATCGCGAGGTGCGCGAGCTGATGCCGCGCCACGGCTTCCAGCCGCCGCCCGAATCGCCGCTCTTTGATGAATGCGTGGCCTATCACCATTGCCTGCGGCAGGTGATGGAGCAGATGCTGGCACTGCTGCGCCGGCGTGCTGCTGGCACGCCTGGACCAGGCCATCGGCGAGGGGCAGGGCGGCTGTCGCCACTGCGCAAGCTGAACCTGCCGCTGTCCGGCTCTTACCGGACCGTGGCGCTGCTGCCCAACCTGGAGGCCGTGCGGCGCGCCATTCCGCGCCACTCGCCCATGCCGCGCACCGCAGGTCTGCCGACCGTGACGGCCACGCCGTCGGTCATCAATACCCGGCCCGGCGTGCGTCTGCACCTGTGCCGTTGAACGGTCGGATCCGGTGGCGGGGAAAGTGCTGGGCCTACACCGGCACGCGGCCGATCACCAGGTATTCGAGCAGCGCCTTCGGACGTGCAGCCGGTTCTCGGCCTCGTCCCAGACCACGGATTGCGGGCCGTCGATGACCTCGGCGGTCACTTCCTCGCCCCGGTGTGCGGGCAGGCAGTGCATGAAGAGCGCGTCCGGATGGGCGCTGGCCATCATGGGCGCATCGACGCAGAAATTGGCAAAGGCCGTACGGCGTGCCTCGTTCTCCGGCCTCCTAGCCCATGCTGGTCCAGACATCGGTCGTCACCAGATCGGCGCCCCGCGCACGCTTCGCGCGGATCCTCGAAATAGCGCAGGTGCTTGCGCTCGGCATCGCTGATGCGGGCATCGTCCAGCGCATAGCCCGGCGGCGTGGAGATGTGGACCTGGAAGTCCAGCAGCCGGGCGGCCTGCACCCACGTGTAGCTCATGTTGTTGTCGCCCACCCAGGCCACCCGTCTCGCCCTGGATGGAGCCGCGGTGCTCCATGGGTGAAGATGTCGGCCAGGATCTGGCACGGTGGTACTCGCTGGTGAGCCCGCTGATGACCGGCACGCGAGGCGGCAGCGAAGCGCTCGATGATGTCCTGCTCGAAGGTGCGCATCATGATGATGTCGCACATCCGCGAGATCACCTTGGCGGCGTCATCCACCGGCTCGCCGCGGCCCAGCTGCGAGTCCCGCGTGTTCATGTAGATGGCGGCACCGCCCAGCTGCAGCATCCCGGCCTCGAAGGACAGGCGGGTACGGGTGGAGGCCTTCTCGAAGATCATCACCAGCGAGCGGTCCTGCAGCGGATGCCAGGTCTCGTAGTTCTTGAAGCGCTTCTTGATGAAATCGGCGCGTTTCAGCAGGTATTCGATCTCTTCGCGGCTGAAGTCGTCGAATTTCAGGAAGTGCTTGATGGGCAGTGCTCATGGTCGGGCTGTCCTGTCGGCGTGGATTCAGGAAGGCACATCGGTGGGACATGCCCGGCGAAGGCGCTGGACGGGGGCAGGCCAGCGAAAGTGCCCGGTCGTTCAGGTGTGGATGAGGTGCCCGGGAAAGCGGGTGAGAGGGCGGGGTATGACGGGCACCGCCTGCGGCAAGCCGTGATGCCAGCCTCGGGCAGCGGCCTGTTCAGCGGGCGGCCTGTTCCTCCTGAAGGAATTGCTGGATCAGCGGCGCCAGCCGCTGTACCAGCTCGTCGGCCTCGGCATCGGACAGGATGAGCGGCGGCAGCAGCCGCACGACCCGTTCGGCCGTGACGTTGATCACCAGGCCTTCGTCCAGTGCCATCTTCACCAGTGCGCTGCAGGGGCGATCCAGCCCGATGCCGATCATCAGGCCCTGCCCTCGCATGCCGGTGAAGCCTGCAACGCCGGCAAGCGCCTGCTCGAAGCTCTGGCGCAGGCGCTTGCCCAGGGCTTCGGGCACGGGCCGCCAGCCCGTCGCGCTCCATCACCTCCAGCGTGGTGAGGGCCGCGCGCATGGCCAGCGGGCTGCCGCCGAAGGTGGTGCCGTGGTTGCCGGGCTGGAACAGGCTGGCAGCCGGTCCGTGGGCCAGCACTGCACCGATCGGCACGCCCGAGGCAAGCCCCTTGGCCAGCGACATCACGTCCGGCGTGATGCCCGCCCACTGGTGGGCGAACCAGCGGCCGCTGCGGCTCATGCCGCACTGGACCTCGTCCAGCATCATCAGCCAGCCATGCTCGTCGCACAGCCGACGCACGCCCTGCAGGAACTCGGGCGTGGCCGCGGTGATGCCGCTCACCCTGGATGGGTTCCAGCAGCACGGCAGCAATGGTCGGGGCGGTGCTGTCCTGCCGGGCCAGTGCTTCCAGGGCGGCCAGGTCATTGAAGGGCAGGCGAGGGAAGCCGGGCACCAGCGGCTCGAAGCCTTTCTGGACCTTGGGATTGGCCGTGGCCGACAGTGTGGCCATCGAGCGCCCGTGGAAGGCATGCTCGAACACCACCACCCGGGGCACGGCGATGCCCCGAGCATGGCCGTGCAGGCGGGCCAGCTTGAGTGCTGCCTCGTTGGCTTCCAGGCCGGAGTTGCAGAAGAAGGCGTTGGTCATGCCTGCCCGCTGCACCAGCTGGCGCGCCACGGCGTCCTGCAGTGGCACCTCGAAGAGGTTCGAGCAGTGCATGATTTTCGCGACCTGATCCTGCAGCGCAGCCACCAGATCGGGGTGGGCATGACCGAGTGTATTGACGGCGATACCGCTCAGAGCGTCGAGGTATCGTCGGCCCGCCTCATCGAACAGAATGGCGCCCTGGCCCCGCGTGAAGGCAACGGGCTGGCGCAGGTAGGTCGGCATCAGGGGGGCTTGGCAGGTCATGCGCGTGTCTCGGTTTTTCCATCCATGTACCGGTATCATACTTCCATGCAGCAAGAACCAATGAACCCATCCGCGTCTTTCGGCGGCGGGATCCCGGGTCAGGAGACACTCGCTGGCGGCTTCCCGCCCCCGGCGTCCGACACCACGGCCCATGCCGCGCACCCTGTCGCGCCGACCTGTCCGGGGGCTACGCCCGATCCGGTGGCGCATGTCCGTCACGCCGCCCGCTTCGTCATCATTGGCGAGACTCATGAAGGTCGCCGCTTCCGTCCCAGTGACTGGGCCGAACGCCTGGCGGGGGTGATGGCGGCCTTCCGGCCCCGCAAGAAAAGTGGCGCGCGCTCCGGTGCCGGCCAGTTCCACCTGGGCTATTCGCCCTATGTGCTGCCGTCCATGTACCAGGGCTTCAAGTGCGTGATCGTCGATCGCCGCCTGCATGACGTCGAGCCGCTGGCGCACAATTTCGTGCTCAACTTCGCGCTGGACAACCGGCTGCGGACCGAGGCGCTGGACTGAGCGCGGGACTGTCGGTCAGGCGCCCGGCAATCAACGGTTTTTGACATGAAACGTTGCCTTTTCGGCGCCGAGCTTGTTAAAAAAGCTACAGCCCCGTCGCAGACAGCACAGCTAAGCGAATTAACGACGTTTTCTAATTGTCGGGTTGCCTTTGGCGGACTTTCTGGTCTCATCGCTCCCATGTGGAAGACGCCTTTCAACCCGCGTGGCCAGAAGAGCCTGACAGCAGCGCCGGCAATGGTTGCCGAAGCGCCGCGTTTGCCGTTCCGTGTTGCAGCGTTCGGCCTGGGCCAGCGTTTCATGCGTCTGATCGAGCTGATCTCAGTGCGAGGCCCAGAACCCGCACCGCTACCAGCTGGCCGATACCCGCACGGGGCGGGGAGTTCGACATTGCGCTGGTCAATCTCACCATTCCTGGCGGCGTGGATACGGCCCGCCGGCCGCGCAGCCTGCCGCGCGCCATTCCGGTCATCGGCGTGGGACGCCGGGCCAACCGCTCGCGCGGCGCGGACGATCTGCTGCTTTGCTTCCTTGCCCAGACATCCTGGCCGTGCCCAACTGCTCGGCTCGATGTGCTGCGGCCCGTGCTCAGCAGCATGCCATCAACCGCAACACGCTCCGGCCAGCAGCCTGCTGGCCGCCCGCCGCGGATGCCGGTCGGCACGCCGTTGCGCGTCCTGCTGATGGACCCAGCCCTCCAGCCGCAGTCATGTGGCTGCATGCGGCAGCTGGGCGTGGACGTGGATGGCGTGGGAACGCTGGAGCAGGCCAGTGATGTGCCGTCGATGCGCCGACTACGATCTGGTCATCGTCGATCCGCAGCAGCCTCGATGGCTGCGGGCTGGAGATGATGCGTCGCTAAGCGCGCCACCGGTCCAATGTGCCGGTCGTGGTGCTCAGGCGCGCTCGGGCATTCCCGACCTGCTGCGTTCCGCACATGCGTTTGCAGCGGCTATCTGGTCAAGCCGCCGTCCATGTCGGCACTGCACGGCACCGTGTGGCGCATCCTGCTGCGCACGTGCTGGCCGGCGCCAGCGGGCGCCATCGGCCCCATGGCACTGGCAGACGACGACCGTGTGCCTGCTGCCGGACAGCCCGGGCCGATCTGGCGGATGCTGGACGGGCTTCGCCACCAATGCCTGTCCGGTCTGGGATTCTTCAGCGGACGGCTGGGCCCGATGGGAGCAGCCTGCGGAGCGCCTGTCGGTGTCGAGCGGGTCAGCTGCGCAGTGGGGTGATGGTGCGCGGTCGATTCCATGCGGCTCAGCCCCAACGCGGTGCCGGTCTGGCGGCCGGGCAGCAGTCATCGGACGTCGACATGGGCTGGCTATGGCCATTGCCACGGGGGCACAGGCTCCTCGTCTGCCGGCCGCATCAGGCATGCGGGCGGGTCAGCGGCAGAAAACGGCTTCGACTGGTCGGCCGCTAGCGTCGAGTCCCGTGTGAGCCGAACCGGCGCTCAACGACCGATCCGTTCTGCGGTTTCCTCAACTTCCACGGTTCCCTCGACAACGGATTTGCGGCGCTCTCTGGCTGCAAGAGCTGCGAAAGAAAAGCCCCGGCTGGCTGTCCAGTTCGGGGCTTTTGCCGTGAAGGCCGGAGAGGCTTACTCACGCGGCTGCGGTATTCGCCGTTGCGGGTGTCGATCTCGATCTTGTCACCGGTCTCGACGAAGGCGGGCACCTGCACCTCGAAGCCGGTGGGCTTGATGCGGGCAGGCTTGAGCACCTTGCCGGAGGTGTCGCCGCGCACGGCGGGTTCGGTGTATTCCACTTCACGCACCAGCGTAGTGGGCAGTTCGACCGAGATGGCGCGGCGTTGTACATGACGAGCTCGCAGGGCATGCCTTCCTCGAGGTAGTTCAGGCGTCGCCCATAGCTCGCCGTCCACTGTACTGGTTGTACTCGTGGTCCATGAACACGTAGGCGGGGTCGGAGAAGTAGGAGTAGGTGACTTCGGTCCGCTCCAGAACCTGGATCTCGAACTTGTCGTCGGCCCGATAGACGCTTTCCGTGCCGGAACCCGTCAGCAGGTTCTTCATCTTCAGCTTGACGACGGCGGCGTTACGGCCGGATTTGTTGTATTCGGCCTGATGACGACCATGGGGTCGTTGCCGATCATGATCACGTTGCCAACGCGAAGTTCCTGGGCGGTCTTCATGGGTGTATCTGTACTGTGTCCGGGGTTGAGCTGAACTCACAATTATATAGCGGGTCGGTGGGGTTTGAGGCCTGGTCCTTGCGGGAGGCGGCTTCGTTGAGGGATGCCCTGTGCCGGGGAGCCTTCTCGGCTCATGCTATCCCCTTCGCCTGCGCAAATGCCATCAGGCTGCCTGCCAGGTCGGGGACGTGGGCGGCGCGGCGCTGGCCAGTCGTCTGGACAGGGCTGCGGCACAGGGATGTTGCAGCCAGGCGACCAGGTCGGCGGCATCGTGGCTGGGGCCTGGTTCCAGGCGCGCGTGGCGCGCGCTGCCAGGCGGGAAAGCGCGGGTCTGCGCTCGGCCAGCCAGGGGTGGTGCGGGTCAGGAAGGCATCCAGTTTCTGCAGGTGGGCTGCGTCTTCCCGCGGGATAGGCTTGCCACAGCCAGGGGATGCCGGCCCACAGCGCGCGCAGCCAGGAGTCTTCGCCGCGCACGAGGTTCAGGTCGCAGCACCACAGCAGGGGGTCAAATTCGGTCTGCGGCAGGAAAGGCAGCGGCGAGAGCTGCAGGCGGTGGGATGCCTGGGCCAGCGGGACCAGAGGCTGCAGCCAGGGCTGGGTGTCGGGCGCTGCGGGCGCAGGTGCAGCGGGGGCAGTGCGGGCTGGTTCAGCCAGGCGGTGAGCCATGCCATCAGCGGCGCGGATGGGTAGCACAGGACGCTGGCCAGCAACGGTTTGCCTGCGGGGGACGGTGCTGCTCAGCAGTTGCACGATCGGGGAAAGTCCGGCCGATGCCATGCGGGCCATCAGCCACTGGTCTTTGTGGGCAGGATCGGCCAGGAAGGTAGTCGCGACGTTTCAGCAGGTCGCGTTCGCGCAGCAGGTCGCCGGTATCGGGCCGAGAAGCCGGGGTTGAAGAAATGCCCGGTCAGGCCGTCCGGTTGCAGGCTGGCAGGCTGTGGCCATCGGCCACCCAGTCCTCGGCGCTCAGGTATTCCAGCTGGATGAGCTGCGGCGGGCCGGATGGGCGGTTCTTCAGCGCCGCTCCGCGTTTTCCGGGGCAGCTGCACCTGAAAGCCGAGACGATCACGTCCGCGTCCCGCCCCACGGCTGCATCGTCATCCAGCCGGCTGACCACAACAGGCGGGCGTTCAGCCTCAGGGGCCAGTCGTTCCGCACCTCCGGCTGGGTCGATGAAGAGGTGACGTGGCAGCCGTGTTCTCATGGCCAGCTGCTGGGCCAGTCGCCACATCACGCCCGCATCGCCGAAGTTGTCGATGACCCGGCAGCGCAGGGTGCCAGCAGGCGGGCCGGTCCGTGGCAGCGTTGCGCGAAGAACTCATGGGCGTCCAGGGCGGCGGCCTGCTCCCTGTTTCAGCATCTGCTCCAGCGTGCGCCGATGTAAACCAGCCCGAAGCGGCGCTGGCAAAGCGGCGGGCGAGCCAGCAGGGCTCGGTCCTTCGAGAGCAGCCAGTCCACGCGGTGGGCCACGGCCAGATCCAGGAATCCGTGGTCGTCAGGTCGCGGCAGCTGAGGTTGCAGGTCGGCACCACAGCCACTTCTTCGGTCAGCGCATCCCAGCGGGCCAGCGCGGCCTGCTGCTGGCTCTCGTCCTGTCGGAACTGGGGGCGGGCCAGCACCACGGTGCCAGCTCGGCGCGCATGGCATGGGTGCCGATGCGCGGTAATGGCCGCTGGCCAGTCCGTCCCGCAGCGCCCGCACGCGTGGATCATGGAAGACGAGCAGGTCGAGCCAGATGTTGGTGTCGATGACGAGACGGGGCATGGGATGAAGAGAAGGGGCCGATCGCAGCGCGCATCGTAGCATCCGGCCGGCGATCGCCATAAAAATACCTATAATCTTTGCATGAAGATAGTTCTCCCCGCCAAGGCGCTGGACTCACACCACGCCTGCACTCGACGTGCCGGCCAGCCTGCCGGCCTTTCCCGAGCAGACCCGCGCGCTGGTGCCGACATCCTGCGTGGCTACGACGAAGTGGTGCTGTCCGGGCTGATGTCCATCAGCGTGCGCTGTCGCGCGAGAACGTGGCCCGCCACCAGCGTTTCTCGGACACTTTCGACGAGACCAACAGCCGTCCGGCGCTCTATGCCTTCAACGGTGATGTCTACGACGGTCTGTCGGCCCGCACGCTGACACGGGCTGAGGCCGAACGCGCCAATGGGCTGGTGCGCATCCTGTCCGGGCTCTATGGCGTGCTACGACCCTTCGACCTAATGCAGCCGTACCGGCTGGAGATGGGCACGAAGCCGCCCAACCCGGCGGGCAAGGATCTGTATGCCTTCTGGCGCGAGCGCATCACGGCCACGCTCAACGAGGCACTGGCGGACGATCCGCATCCGGTGCTGGTCAACCTCGGGCCTCGGACGAGTACTTCAGTGCCGTGGACGTGAAGCGGCTGGCGCATCCGGTGCTGAAGATCGCGTTCGAGGAATGGCGTGATGACGCCAGGTCGCCCGAAGGCGGCAAGTGGAAGGTGGTTTCCTTCAATGCCAAGCGGGCACGCGGCATGATGACCCGCATGCTATCGACATCGACGCGAAAACAGCCGGCCGACCTGCGTGCTTCGATCGTGACGGCTATGCGCTGGACGAGGCCGCCCAGCGATGACCGCTGGGTGTTCCGCCGGCGGACTGGCCGCCAGCGAAATAGGAAGGGCCGTCAAACCGGCCTCGACGGCTTTTCCGCTGCCCGCCGGCAACGGCCCCTGCTGCGTGCAGCTCCGTCTCCCGCTTGGTCACCCTCATGATGGGCGGCCATCGAGCCGCATGCCGCGGTCCTGCGCTTCTACTGCAGCATCATGTACAGCCCGGAGGCCAGCAGCGCCAACTATCGGTGCCACGCCTGGAACCCAGGCGTAGGACCAGTCGGAGTTCACCTTCATCGGCAGCATCGTCAGCACCAGCCGTGGGGCCCAGGTCACGGGCCGGGCTGATGGCGTAGCCGGTGGTGCTGCCCAGGCTCAGGCCAATGACCCAGACCAGGATGGCCACCGGCAGTAAGCTTTCCCAGCGTGCCCAGCCCGATGGCGTGCTCGGTCTGGCTGGGCAGGGTGATGCTGCCGTTACCGATGATGTAATAGGATCACGAACAGCAGCACGAAGGTGGCCAGCATCTCGCAGAAGAAGTTGTTAAGCAGGTTGCGGATGGCAGGGCCCGTGCAGAAGCAGGCCTTCTGGCACCTTTCGTCCTCGGTGGCGGCGGAAACTGGTCACGGAAATACAGCCAGACGCAGAACGCACCCAGCATCGCGCCCAGGAACTGGCCCGCGAAATAGGTGGGCACCTGGTCCCAGGGGGTCTTTCCTAGGGCCGCCAGCCCCAGCGTGACAGCCGGTTCAGGTGGGCGCTGCGACCGGTCCCGCCACCGTCACGCCCACGAACACGGCAAATCCCTCACGCGGTGGTGATAACGATCCAGCCCACGCCCACACCGACGGCGTGGGTCTGCTTCTGCACGCAGCTGGACACGACGCCGTTGCCCAGCAGGATCAGCAGCGCGGTACCGATGAGCTCGGCAGTGAAAATGCTCATGTTGGCTCACTCCTCATGGCCAGGGATGGCAGACCGGCCGCCGGCGGCCGGAAGAACGGGGATGGTGTGCATGGGGCTCACTCTTCGATCCAGTGGCGGGCGGCACGCACGGCCTCTAGTGCCAGTAGTGCAGCATGTGTGCACGCGCTCGGGCGACAGCTGGGCTTGAAGACCTGACCCACCTGCCACTGCTCGTGCAGCGCTCGATGCTGGGCCAGCAGCTCGTGCCAGACCGGCCAGATAGGCAGCGCCCAGGGCCGTCTCGATGGTGCGGGCCGCACGATGTCGAAGGCGAACAGGTCCGACTGGGTCTGCATCAGGTAGTCGCTCTTGCTGGCGCCACCGTCCACGCGCAGCTGCGAGGTGGCCTGGCCGGCATCGGCCTCCATGGCCTTCACGATGTCGTAGACCTGGAAGGCGATGCCTCCAGCGTGGCGCGGGCGATGCGCCCGTCCGTGGTGCCGCGGGTGATGCCCAGCAGCGCACCGCGCGCGTACTGGTCCCAGTAGGGGGCACCCAGGCCGGTCAGCGCCGGCACGAAGTACACGCCGCCGTTGTCTTCCACCGTGTGAGCCAGGTTGTTGATGTCGGCCGAGGTGCGGATCAGGCGGGCACCGTCACGCAGCCACTGGATGGCCGCGCCACCCACGAAGACGCTCGCCTTCCAGCGCATAGGTGGTCTTGCCGCCGATCTGCCAGGCCACGGTGGTCGCAGGTTGTTGGTCGATTTCACCGGGGTGTCGCCCAGTTCATCAGCAGGAAGCAGCCGGTGCCGTAGGTGTTCTTCAGCATGCCCTTTTCGGTGCAGAGCTGACCGAACAGCGCCGCCTGCTGGTCACCGGCAATGCCGGCGATGGGGATCCTGCACTCGGTGTAGCGGTTGGAGGTCTCGCCATAGACCCGCTGGAGCTTTTCACTTCCGGCAGCATGGCGCGCACGCCAAGAGCTCTGCAGTTCGTCATCCCAGTCCAGCGTGTGGATGTTGTAGAGCATCGTGCGGCTGGCGTTGCTGGGGTCGGTGACGTGCACCTTGCCGCGCGTGAAGTTCCAGATGAGCCAGGTATCCACCGTGCCGAAGCACAGCTCGCCGCGCTCGGCGCGTGCCCGGGCACCTTCCACGTTGTCCAGGATCCACTTCACCTTGGTAGCCGAGAAGTAGGCATCCAGCACCAGGCCGGTCTTTGTCCTGATCTTCGCCTCGCCATTCGTCGCGGATCTCGTCGCAGTACCGGAGGTGCGCCGGTCCTGCCAGACGATGGCGTTGTACAGCGGCTCGCCAGTGGTGCGGTCCCACACCAGGGTCGTCTCGCGCTGGTTGGTCACGCCGATGGCCTGGATGTCGGCCGCATCCAGCCGCGACTTGGCCAGTGCCTCGGTCAGCACCGCCACTTGCGAGGCCCAGATTTCCTGCCGTCGTGCTCCACCCAGCCGGGCTTTGGGAAAGTACTGGTTGAGGCGCTGCGCCACCGACACCATCTCGCCCCGCTGGTCGAAGATGATGGCGCGTGACGATGTGGTGCCCTGGTCCAGGGCCATGACGTAACGGGCTTGCTCATGGAATTGCTCCAGACAATCATCAATTGAGCGTTGATTGTCATTTCATGAAGGAATATAGGGGCAATCCCGTAGAGTGTGCCGGGTGATTCGACAGGCCGGGCCGAGAGGATGCAGGGCAGGGCACGTGACCGCTGGACAGCAGGCAGGATGCGCCTTGGAAGACATCGGGAACAGGCAAGAAAAAGCTTTCAAAAGCCGGAAACAGCTTTCAAAAAGCATGCAGGATCACGGGAGGCCGGTCAGGAAGGCCGGAAAGCCTGGGGATTCTGCAAAGGCCGGGGACAGCCCGGCGTACCTCAGAGAATGACGACCGCCTGGCCGCAGCTGCACGCCAAAGTCGCTCCCCGCATCGCTGTCCTGGATGCGGCGGGCCAGGTGCAGGATGTCCCGGCCGGTGGCCTCGCCGTAGTTGACCAGTACCAGGGCGTGGCGAGGCGATACCCCGGCATCGCCCTCACGGTGGCCTTTCCAGCCGCAGGCGTCGATCAGCCAGCCGGCCGAAAGCTTGAGGTTGGCAGGCGTGTCGTCGCCCGTCACGGATGGCGGCGGGCAGTCGATGCAGCCGGCGCAGTCGTTCGACCGTCTCGCCGTCCACCACCGGGTTGTGGAAGAAGCTGCCGGCATTGCCCAATACGGCCGGATCAGGCAGCTTGCTGCGCCGGATGGCTTCCACCGTGTCGGCCACCTGCACGGCCGTCAGCCCCGGCATCGCCAGGGCCGTCCGCAGCTCGGCATAGTCCAGCCGGGGCACGAAGGTGCGGGACAGTCGCAGGCGCACCGACAGGATCAGCCAGTCACGGCCGGCCGGCGTCTTGAAGAAGCTCTGCCGATAGCCGAAGGCACACTCGGCAGCGGTGAAGCGCCGGCGCTCGCCCGTCTGCAGATGGATGGCCGCGACCGAATCGATCCGCTCGCCGGCCTCCATGCCATAGGCGCCAATGTTCTGCCAGGGGGCTGCGCCCACCCTGCCCGGGATCAGCGCCAGGTTTTCCAGCCCGTAGTAGCCCTGCTGCAGCGTCCAGCGCACCGTATCGTGCCAGACCTCGCCCGCGGCCACGTCCAGCCACACCGTGTCGCCCTGTTGTTCGACCACGTGCCGGCCGCGCGTGCGCATCAGCAGCACGGGTTCATCAAGGTCACGCGCCAGCAGCAGGTTGCTGCCGCCACTCAGGATCAGCGGTCGGGGAAGGCCGCCTCATCTCGGCCTGATCTCATGGGGGCGGGGGATGGACCTCGGCTGCGCCTTTCGCGCAGCAGCCCCAGCACCGTCCACGGCCGCCTGGTCATCCAGCGTGCAGGCCAGAGCGCCGTGGCCCGGATGCCGAAGGTGTTGAAGGGGCGAAGCTGCAGGTTGTGCTGAACCGAATACGACATGATCTCAGTCCGACGCGATGATCTTCGGACTCGTCCGCGTCGAAGTCCGGACTCGGCCGGGTCGGGGCGCGCCTTGCTGGGCAGGTAGGGACAGCCGCACGTAGATGGGGGCGAAGGCCCGGCCTGGGTGATCTGCAGCAGGCCTCGCGCGCCAGCTCCAGCATGGCCACAAAGGTCACGACCACGCCCGCCGTGCCCTGTTCCAGATCGAAAAGCTCATGGAACTCGGCAAAGCGCAGGTTCTGCAGCTTGCGAAGGATTTCGGACATGTGCTCGCGCACCGACAGCGACTCGCGCTGCACCTGGTGGTGCTGCACCAGTCGCGCCCGACGCAGCACTTCGGGCCCAGGCGGCCCTGCAGGTCGTCGGCCGAGACATCCGGCAGGCGGATCTCGGCGGTACGGTCCAGGTGCACCTGGGCGCACGAAACGCGGCCCACCACCGGCAGCGCGTCGATCTGTGCCGCCCCGTACTTTCGATGCGCTCGTAGTTCCAGCAGCCGCCGGGCCAGCTCGGCGCGCGGGGTCTTCCACCTCCTCGTCGCTGTCGGCCTTCTTCACCGGCAGAGCAGGCATCCGCGACTTGATGTCGATGAGCATAGCCGCCATCAGCAGGTACCCGCCGCCAGCTCCAGGTTGCGGAACGGATCTCGTCCACGTAGGCCAGGTACTGTGCCGTCACCTTGGCCATGGGGATGTCCAGGATGTCGAAGTTCTGCTTGCGGACTCAGGTAGAGTCAGAAGGTCCAGCGGCCCCTCGAAGGTGTCAAGCAGCACCTCCAGCGCATCGGGCGGGATATGCAGATCGTTCGGGATGCGCCGTAGCGGTTCACCATGGATGAGCGCCAATACCGGCAGCTCGGCATCCGGATCGGGCTTGCTGTTCGTGTCCCTGCATGAAGGGCCGCGGTATCAGAGCAGCTCGGCGGTGCCTGGGGCCGGCGTCGTGTCGGCCTGGTAGGGATAGGGCTTCGCATCACCCGCGAGGCATTTTCCTCGGCACGCCGTTCCAGGTCGATGGGCGCCTTTGTCCCACCAGATGGCGCGGCCGCGCTGCTGCTCGGCCTCCAGCGACGGACGCTTTCCCTTCAGCTGCTGCAGGAACCGGGTGGCTTCAGAAACGTAGAGGCCATGATGACAAGCCGCCGCGTGGCTGGCGGACGTGATGAAAGGGTCTGATGATTGTAATGGAGCAGCTCCGCTTTCAGGCAGCAGCCGACCGGCGTGTGGCGGAAGTCCACCCGCATCCGTTGGCAAACCCGGCAGCGCAGCGGGATCCGGTATGCTTCCAGCCCTGCCTTACGCATTGAAGCGTACCCCATCCTTCCCGCCGCACGCCGGACCCCTGCCATCATCATGAAAAGCGCCAAGCCTTCCAGTACTGTCCTTCACAGGCCTCTGCCCCCGTTCCTGGCGTACCCGTGCTTGGGGCCCTGCTGTTGGCCATCACGCCCCTGGGGCGGCCTGCGACTTCATCGCCCAGAAGGATCTGACCCCGGCCAGAGCACCGAAGCCGACGTGCCGCTGGATGGGCCAGCCCGGAGATGATCTGGGAGGAGAGCGACGGCAGCCGCACCCTCGAATACCCCCGCGGCCCGATGGGCAAGGAAACCTATTTCGTCACCATCGGCGCCGATGGGCGCTTTCGCCGCATCGAGCAGGTGCTGACCGAAGAGAACTTCCGCAAGGTCCAGCCCGGCATGACTCGCGACCAGGTCCGCCAGATCCTGGGCAAACCGGGCGAGATCTCGCGCTTCAGCGCCAGAACGAGGGAAGTCTGGGGCTGGCGCTACCTGGAAGCGACCCAGCGCACCATGTTCTTCTACGCCCACTTCGACCAGGACACCGGCCTGCTGAAACGCACCGACCAGATGCAGGACTGGAAGACGTCGAAGCACTGAGGATCCGCCTCCAGGTCCGGATCGAGCAGCGTGGGCCAGTAGGGGTGACGCCCAGCATCCCGAAGTGTCATGGTGTTCCACGATGAGCTTTTTCCTGCAACGATCGACCCAGGTTTCAGCGCTGCGGGATGGGGTGCCCACAGGCGATTTCTGGAAGCGAAGCGGACAGCATGAGCCGAGGAAGGCCCCCCATCCCGCGGCGCCCTTCGTCGAAGTCATCCTCGCCAAGTTGATCCTTCAAGAACGAATGGACTTTTCACGCGGGTGGCTTATCCCCCGCAACGCCCCATACGCCTCATCCAGCGAATCGAACAGATTCCCGTCTCCCAGCTCCTCCAGGAATCCCGCCCGCTTCATCAGCGACAGCGGCTGCCGGTTGGCTGCGCACAGCACCAGCCGGTCGCCGTGCTCCAGGATGTGCCGATGCAGCGACTGCAGCGCATCCAGCCCCGTCGTGTCCATGTTGATCACCCGGTGTAGATCCAGCACCACGATGTCCGGCAGCGGCTGCGGCGTGGCCGTGATCGCCTCCAGCTTGCTGATCGACCCGAAGAAGATCGAGCCGAACGCCTGCCACGTGCCCACCCGGCGACCGCCGGGCAGCGTCGCCACCTCGGCGGGATCTCGATGTGGTCGACGCGCGTGACCCGCGCCACCCGGTAGATGAAGAAGAAGCTGGCCAGCAGCAGCCCGAACTGCACCGCTACCGTCAGGTCGAAGACGACGGTCAGGCAGAACGTGGTGAGCAGCACCGTGCGATAGTTGAGCGTGAAGCGACGCAGCCGCGCGAAGGCGCGCCAGTCGCCCATGTTGAAGCCCACGAACAGCAGGATGCCCGCCAGCACGCTCATCGGGATGTTGACTGCCAGCGGGGCCAGCAGCAGCATGAACACCAGCAGCGTCAGCGCATGCACGAGGCCGGCGATGGGCGAATGGGCGCCACTGCGGATGTTGCGCAGACGGTACGGGCACGGTGCCGGTCACGGCAATGCCGCCGAACAGCGGTGTGGTGAAGTTGGCGATGCCCTGGGCCATCAGCTCCTGGTTGGGATCGTGACGATCATGGGTCATGCCGTCGGCCACCCGCGCGCACAGCAGCGATTCGATGGCGCCCAGGAAGGCGATGGCCAGCGTGGGGCCCACCAGGTTCTGGGCCGACTCCAGTCGAAGCTGGGCAGCGCGGGCGTCGGCAGGTCTGCGGATGCCGCCGAAGCGGCTGCCGATGGTCTCGACCGGCAGCTGCAGCGCCCAGGTGAACAGTGTGCCCAGCAGCAGCACCACCAGCGGCGCCGGGATGCGCCACAGATGCGGCGCAGCAGGCTGGCCTGCTGGGGCTGGAGTTCTGTCGGCGTCGCCGCAGGCGTGCGGACGGCCGTCGGGACCGGGGCGTCTTCGGCATCACCCGCATCGTCGGAGGCGGTGCCCACCACACCCCTGCGTCGGTTGCTCCAGTGCCGTCTGACGCGAGGTCATCACCTGGGCGGCTTGGGCCAGACAATGAGGGTGAGCAGCGTGATCACGCCCAGTCCCAGGGCCCGGGTAGTTCAGCCCATCGCGGTAATGGACCAGCGTGTCCAGCTGCGAGAAGAAGTTGGCCGGCATCTTCGATCTGCAGGCCCAGGGAAGTCCTTCACCCAGACAGCATGATCACCACGGCAATGCCGTTGGTGAAGCTGATGACGATGGAGAGTGGGCACGAAGCGGATGATCTGCCCCAGCCGCAGCGCCCCCATCAGGAAGAGGATGGCGCCGGCCATCATCGTGGCCAGCAGCAGGTTGACATGCCGTACTGCAGCGCGATGCCATAGAGCATGGCCACGAAGGCGCCGGCCGGCCCACCGATCTGCACCTTCGATCCGCCCAGCAGCGAGACCAGCGCCCCGCCGATGATGGCGGTGATCAGCCCCTGTTCGGGCTTGACGCCGCTGGCGATGCCGAAGGCCATCGGCCAGCAGCAGTGCCACGCAGGCCACCGTCAGACCCGCCCCCAGGTCTGCCATGAAATCGGGCCTGCGATAGTGCTTCAGGCCATCCAGCAGGGCAGGGCGGAAGTGGAAACTGCGCAGCTTCTGCGACATGACGACCTCGAACTCAGGATACTTTCATGCCCGCCTTGGCACCGCTGTCGGGCGAGAGCAGGAAGACGCCCTCATCGTCGGTGGCGCTGGACGCCGCCAGCACCATGCCTTCCGAGAGGCCGAACTTCATCTTGCGCGGCTTCAGGTTGGCCACCATCACGGTCGCTGTCCCGGCAGCTGCGCGGATCACAGAAGGCCGAAAATGCCGGAGAACACCTGACGGGGCCGCTCTTCGCCAACGTCCAGCATCAGCCGCAGCAGCTTGGTCGATCCTTCCACCTTCTCGGCGGAGATGATCCGGGCCACCCGCAGGTCGGGCCGCAGGAAGTCGTCGATGGTGATCTCGGCCGGCTGGCCTTCGGCAACACTGGCAGCGGCCTTTCCGGCGGCCTTGTCCTTGTTGCCTTTCTCCTTGCCGTCCTTGGCCCCCTTGGCTGACGCGCCCTCGGCCTTGGCGCCTGCGGCCGCCTCGGCTGCCAGTCCGAACAGGGCATCCAGCTGCTTCGGATCCACCCGCTGCATCAGGTGCTGGAAGGGCTGGATGGCGGGCCGGGCCGGCAGCGGCTCGTTCACCATGGCCCACGTGAAGGGCTGCGGTGTCAGGAAGGCGGCGGCACGGGCGGCCGTGTCGGCAGCACCGGTGCCAGCAGCGTGATGAGCTGCGCAAAGCCGCGCAGTGCGTCCGAGCAGACCTCATGCAGCTTGGCGGTCTGCGCGGGATCCTCGGCCAGCTCCCCAGGGCTTCTCGGCATCGACGAACTGGTTCACCTGGTCGGCCAGCGCCATGATGGCGCGCATTGCCTGGCGTAGTCGCGCTGCTCGTACAGTTCGGCCAGGGCGTCGGCACCCGGCCAGCTGGCAAAGGCGGCCTGCGTGGCCGGGAGGCCGCCGCCAGCCGGCCATCGAAGCGCTTCAGGATGAAGCCGGCCGAGCGGCTGGCGATGTTGACCAGCTTGCCCACCAGGTCGCTGCTGACCCGGCCACGAAGTCCTCGGCGTTGAAGTCCACGTCCTCGACCCGGCTGTTGAGCTTGGCCGCCAGGTAGTAGCGCAGCCATTCCGGGTTCGCGCCCAGCTCCAGGTACTTCTTCGGAGAGGCCCTGTTCCGCGCGATTTGGACATCTTTTCGCCGGAGATGGTGAGGAATCCGTGCACGAAGATGTTGTCGGGCGTGTGCATGCCGGCAAACTTCAGCATGGCCGGGCCAGAACAGCGGTGGAAGTAGATGATGTCCTCGCTGGATGAAATGCACCTGACGGTACGGTCGCTGCGATCCTGGCCGGCCTGCGGGTCGATGAAGGCATCGATAGTCCAGGCCTCGCTTTCGGGCATAGCGCCTTCAGCGAGGCCAGGTAGTCCACCGCGTCCAGCCAGACGTAGAAGTACTCTGCCCGGCGCATCCGGGATGGAATGCCGAAGTAGGCTCGTCGCGCGAGATGTCCCAGTCGGCCAGCGGGTTGCCGGCGCCTTCGCCTCGGCGGCTTCCCCGTCGGTTGCATCGCCGCCCAGCTCATCCGCGCGCCTTGTTGGCGACCCGGCTGCAGCCGGCCCTGCGCCAGCCAGTCGCAGGAACTGGCGGCAGCGCGGATCGGAGAGGCTGAAGAAGTAGTGCTCGAGTTGCGGATGACCGGCGTGCGCCGGTCAGTGGAATAGTTGATGAGGTCGGTGGGCGCGTAGACCTTGCTGCAGACCCGCAGGCGTCGCCGTACTGGTCCTTGGCGTGGCAGTTGGGGCACCTCGCCCTCGATGTAGCGGTCCGGCAGGAACATTTCCTCACCGGACCGAAGAACTGCCTCGATGGTGCGCGTGGCACACCAGGCCCTGCCGCCTTCAGCGCCGCCGGTAGATCTCCTGCGACAGCGCCGTGTCTCGGGCGAATGGGTGGAGTGCCAGTGGTCGAAGCTGATGTGATAGCCGTTCAGGTAGTACGGCTGCTCGGCGGCGATGCGTGCCACCAGTTCTTTCGGGCGTGATGCCCCTCGGCCTGGGCCTTCAGCATGATTGCGTGCGCCGTGGCATCGTCAGCTCCCCACGAACAGCATCGTCCTTGCCCAGCATGCGCTGGAAACGCACCCAGACGTCGGCCTGATGTACCGGCATGATGTGGGCCGATATGGAACGATCCGTTGGCGTAGGGCAGGGCGGTGGTGATGAACAGACGCTCGATGCTGGCTGGTGGCGGCAGGCATAGCGGCGGCTGCCGATGCGGCGGACTGGCTGGGGCTGGCTCAAGAAAACGCAGGAGAGGGTGGATAGGATGCCCGCCTGTGGCGGGCACAATGCCCCTGTTAAGGCCCGCGGCATGCCGGGCGTGCTGCCGCCGATTTTAGCAAGGGCGGCCGATCTGCCGGTACGGTGGCGTATCATCGCCGGACGGGCAGCATCCGGGCCGCGACCGTTGCGGCGCGGCCCAATCCCTGGCCTCCGCCGGTCAGCCGGTGGACGGGCCGCGGCATGGCGCCGCTAGCGCCGGGCGTGTCAACATGGCGAATGTCAAGTTTGCCGCACAAGCCGCGAGCATGATGCTAGCGACGGCACCCCTGCCAGCAGGATGCGCCGGCTGCCTCTCTGCGGGCTGGCGGTATCCGAGGGCGGGCAAGGCGGCTGCATCCGGCGCCGCCCCACTTAACAGAATTCTCTACCCGATTCCATCATGAGTGTTGTTACTGTCGACGCCGTCAATCAGGCGCTGGCCACCGTCATTGATCCCAATACCGGCCGGGATCTCTCTCCAGCTGCTCGGCCCGCAACGTGCGGGTGGACGAGGGCACGTGAGCCTAGACGTGGAGCTGGGCTATCCCGCGCTCAGCCAGATCAACCCCATCCGCGAGGCGGTGCAGGCCGCCATCCAGAAGATCCCGGGCGTGCAGGGCGTCACCCCCCACGTCTATCAGAAGATCATCGCCCACTCGGTGCAGGGCGGCGTGAAGCTGCTGCCGCAGGTGCGCAACATCATCGCCGTGGCCTCCGGCAAGGGCGGTGGGCAAGAGCACCATGACGGCCAACCTGGCGCTGGCACTGGCGGCCGAGGGCGCCACCGTCGGCGTGCTGGACGCCGACATCTACGGCCCATCGCAGCCCGTCATGTTCGGCATCCACGGCCGGCCGCACACGCCCGACGGCCAGTCCATGGAACCCATGGAGAACCATGGCGTGCAGGTCAGCTCCATCGGCTTTCTCATCGACATGGACCAGCCGATGGTCTGGCGTGGTCCGCTGGTGGTGCAGGCGTTGAGCAGCTGCCGCGCCAGACCAACTGGCGCGACCTCGACTACTCCTGGTCATCGACATGCCTCCGGGCACGGGTGACGTGCACCTGACGCCTCGCAGAAGATCCCCGTCACCGGCGCCGTCATCGTCACCACGCTGCAGGACATCGCACTGCTGGACGCGCGCAAGGGCTAGCAAGATGTTCGAGAAGGTCGGCATCCCCGTCATGGGCGTGGTCGAGAACATGGCCATGCACGTGCAGCAACCGCGGCCACGTCGAGCACATTTTCGGTCAGGGCGGCGGCGAGAAGATGGCGGCCGAGTACGGTCTGGAGTACCTGGGCGGCCTGCCGCTGGACATCCACATCCGCGAGGATGCCGACGGCGGCCGTCCGACGGTGGTGGCCCGCCCCGACAGCGAGCTGGCGGCCCAGTACCGCCGCATCGCCCGCCGCGTGGCGGTGAAAGTGGCCGAGAAGGCCAAGGACATGTCGTCCAAGTTCCCGTCCATCGTCATCAAGAACGACCGATCGGAACGACTGATCGCGCCCCTGAAGCCCAGGCGGTTGCCGCCCGCGGCTTTCCCTGCTGTCTCAATGGCATGATGCGGCTGTCTGGGCGCAGGGCGCGCGTGATGGGGAGGCCTCGCGTGTCGCCGCGCGCAGCAGGGCAGGCTGCGACCATCATCCCGGGGCCGTTCCGGTATCATCCCAACCTGTGTCATCCGGCGGCGGGCACAGCTGTGTGCCAGGCCCGACGCCCGCATCCCCGATACCCCGACAGAGCGCCCGCATGAGCATCAAATCAGACCGCTGGATCCGCGAAATGGCCGAGAAGCACGGCATGATCGAGCCCTTCGAGCCCGGCCAGGTCCGTTCCTGTCGACGGCCGTCGCGTCGTCTCCCTACGGCACCTCCAGCTACGGCTACGACATCGCGCTGCGCGCCCGAGTTCAAGATCTTCACCAACATCAACAGCACCATCGTCGATCCCAAGCAGTTCGACGAGAAGAACTTGTCGACTTCGTGGGCGATGTCTGCATCATCCCGCCCAACTCCTTCGCGCTGGCCCGCACGGTCGAGTACTTCCGCATCCCGCGCAACGTGCTCACCATCTGCCTGGGCAAGTCCACCCACGCGCGCTGCGGCATCATCGTCAACGTCACCCCTTCGAGCCCGAGTGGGAAGGCTACGTGACGCTGGAGTTCTCCAACACCACGCCGCCGCCGGCCAAGATCTACGCCGGAGAGGGCTGCGCCCAGGTGCTGTTCTCGAGTCCGACGAGGTCTGCGAGGTCTCGTACCGTGACCGTGGCGGCAAGTACCAGGGCCAGCGGGGCGTCACCCTGCCGCGCGCCTGAAATTTCGGGCTGGCGCATTTCAGGTTTGCGCCATCCCCGGGTATAATCCGCGCCGTCTGTCGAGGCCGCAACCGCGGCTTTCCTGACGGACGCAAGGTACCACGGCCCGCTTGCCAGTGGCGGGACCGCACGTCAACCCACTTTCTATAAAGGGAAATCATGGCACTGGAAGCCGCCGACAAGGCCAAAGTCGTTTCTGAATACCGTCGCGCCGACAACGACACCGGATCGCCTGAAGTGCAGGTCGCACTGCTCACCGCCCGCATCAACGGGCTGTCGCAGCACTTCAAGCGATCACGTCAAGGGATCACCACTGCGCCGTGGTCTGCTGCGCATGGTCAGCCCGCCGCCGCAAGCTGCTGGACTACCTGAAGCGCCGCGATCTCGACGCTCACCGTTCGCTCATCGAGCGGCTGGGTCTGCGCAAGCAATCGGCAAAAGCCACCACGGGATGCCCGCCACCGCGCGGGCATTCTGTTTTTCGGAATGCAGGGCGAACCGTGCCGCCGGGTTAGCACGGGGAGTGGGGCACCACGAGTGCAAGGAAAAATCGATGTTCGAGATCGCCAAGAAAACATTTCAGTGGGGCAACCACACGGTCACCCTGGAAAACTGGGGAAATCGCCCGCCAGGCCAGCGGTTCGGTCCTGGTCACCATCGATGACACGATGGTGCTGGCCACCGTCGGCTGCCCGCGAACCCAAGCCGGGCCAGTCCTTCTTTCCGCTGACGGTCGACTATTTCGAGAAGTTCTACGCCGCAGGCCGCATTCCCGGCGGCTTCTTCGAGCGCGAGGGTCGCCCCACCGAGAAGGAAACCCTCACCGCACGCCTGATCGACCGCCCCATCCGTCCGCTGTTCCCCGAAGGCTTCATGAATGAAGTCCAGGTGGTGCTGACGGTGCTGTCCAGCAACCCAGAGATCGATGCCGACATCCCCGCCATGATCGGTGCCTCGGCTGCCCTGGCCATCTCCGGCGTGCCGTTCAACGGCTCGGTCGGCGCCGCCCGCGTCGGCTACATCGACGGCCAGTACGTGCTCAACCCCTCGGCCTCGCAGCTGAAGGAATCCAAGCTGGATCTGGTCGTGGCAGGTACCGACCAGGCCGTGCTGATGGTCGAATCCGAGGCCTCCGAGCTGTCCGAGGATGTGATGCTGGGCGCCGTGGTCTTTGGCCACGAGCAGATGGCAGACCGTCATCCAGGCCATCGAGGAGCTGGTCGAGGCCGGTGGCAAGGCCGAGCGGGAAATGGACCGCCCCGAGAAGAACACCGCGCTCATCGAGCGTGTGTATCGGCCCGGCCGGCGACGCCATGCGCGACGCCCACAAGCTGCGCGTCAAGCAGGAGCGCTCCCAGCGCATCAAGCAGATCGAGGCCGACGTGCAGGCCCAGCTGGCTGCCGAAGAGAATCCCCCGGCTGCCACCGAGGTTGGCGACATCCTGTTCGAGCTGCAGTCCAGCATCGTGCGCAACCAGATCCCGTCCGGCGAGCCCCGCATCGACGGCCGCGACACCCGCACCGTGCGCCCCATCTCCATCCGCATCGGGCGTCCTGCCGCGTGCTCACGGCAGCGCGCTGTTCACCCGCGGTGAAACCCAGGCGCTGGTCGTGGCCACGCTGGGTACCGCCCGTGACGAGCAGATCATCGACGCGATCACCGGCGAATACCGTGAGCGCTTCATGATGCAGTACAACATGCCGCCGTATGCCACCGGCGAGACCGGCCGCATCGGCACGCCCAAGCGCCGCGAAGTTGGCCACGGCCGCCTCGGGCCAAGCGCGCCATCACCGCGCTGGTGCCCTCGCAGGAAGACTTTGCTCTACTCCATCCGCCTGGTCTCCGAGATCACCGAGTCCAACGGTTCGTCGTCGATGGCTTCGGTCTGCGGCGGCTGCCTGGCGCTGATGGACGCCGGCGTGCCCGTCGAGCGGCACGTGGCCGGCATCGCCATGGGCCTGACTCGCGAAGGCAACAAGTTCGCCGTCCTCACCGACATCCTGGGCGACGAAGATCACCTGGGCGACATGGACTTCAAGGTGGCTGGTACCGATCAGGGCGTCACCGCGCTGCAGATGGACATCAAGATCCAGGGCATCACCCGCGAGATCATGCAGGTGGCGCTGGCCCAGGCCCGCGAGGCCCGCATGCACATCCTGGGCAAGATGCAGGAAGCCATCCCGGCTGCCCGCACCGAGCTGTCGGACTTCGCCCCGCGCATGTACCAGATGAAGATCAATCCCGAGCGGATCCGTGACGTGATCGGCAAGGGCGGCGCCACCATCCGTGCCATCACGGAAGAAACCGGCACCACCATCGACATCCAGGACGACGGTTCCATCACCATCGCCGCCGTCGACGCCGAGGCCGCACGCCGCGCCCAGCAGCGGATCGCCGACCACCGCCGAAGTCGAGATCGGCAAGATCTACAACGGTACCGTGCTCAAGATCCTTGAATTCGGCGCCATCGTTCAGGTCCTGCCGGGCCGCGACGGCCTGCTGCACGTCTCCCAGATCGCCCAGGAGCGCGTCAACAAGGTCGAGGACTACGTGAAGGAAGGCCAGTCCGTCCGCGCTCAAGGTCATCGAGGCCGACGACAAGGGCCGCCTGCGTCTGTCCACATGAAGGCCGTGGCTATCGAAGAGGCCAACCAGTCGGGCGAAGGCGCCTGATGCGCTGAACCACCAGACGGAGCCCGTCAGCCGGGCGCCGCCATGGCTTCATCACGGGCCGCCTGATATTCAGGCGGCCCGTTTTTGTTTCTGGATGCCTCTGCGGTGCCGCTTTGGTCAGCCAGCATGGCCTCTGGCAACATGATGACCAGCAGCCAGCAGCCAGCAGCCAGCAGCCAGCAGCCAGCAGCCAGCAGCCAGCCGCCAGCAGCCAGCCGCCAGCCGCCAGCCGCCAGCCGCCAGCCGCCAGCCGCCAGCCGCCAGCCGCCAGCCGCCAGCCGCTGACAGCGCACTTTATGAGAACAGCCCCGTCTCCCTGCGGAGTCCGGGGCTGTTTCGTTGCTGCTCGCAAGCACGGGCAGCGGCGTGCCTTGATCAGGCCTTCAGCAGCTCGCGCCAGTTGGCGGGCAGCGCAAAGCGCTGGCCATAGCGCTCGACCAGCTCGGCAGCACGGCGCTCCACCTCATCCGCATCCAGCGCCCGCAGCGCGGCCAGCGGGGCAGAGGCCGTGTCAGCCCACAGATCGGCACCGCGTGCTGCCACGTCGGCCGTCGCCGCCGAGGGCAGGGCGCGGGCCTTCAGGCTGTTCAGCAGCTCCACCCATACGATGTAGCGCAGTCGGTCGCGCACGTCATCGGCCGGCAGCTTCACGCTGCGTCGCAGGAAGGCCGACAGCCCCGACCACAGGTCCGGGTCCTCGTCCTCGTCGTCGTAATAGTCATAGAAGCCACCGCCAGCCGCGCGTCCCTTGCGCTGGAAGCCATGTGCCATCTTCTCCATGGCATAGGCTGCTTCTTCCGTCAGCACAGGCCAGACAGCCGACTCTGCTGCAGCATGCGCATGCCCGTGATCGTGGTCATGGCCATGGTGATCATGCGCATGGTCGTGGCCATGATGGTGATCAGTGCGTGTTCGTGATCATGATGGTGCCCTGTGCCCATGGTGGTGATCATGCGCCCATGCCCATGATGGTGTCCATGATCGTGGCTGTGGTCGTGGCCGTGGTCGTGCCATGGGGGTGCCTCATGGGGTGCTCATGGGGTGCTTCATGGCCGTGGGCCCAGACTCGTCTCTCCAGATCGTGTTCATCATGGGCCTGCGCCGCAGCCCTGGCGGCACAAGCGCAAGCGCAGCCGGATTCCGCCTGGCCGGTTTCTCATCGGCCGCATGAGCCTTTGGCGGGCCTGCGGGCGCTTCACTTCGTGTCCGGACAGGGCAGCGGATTCCGCTTCACCCCTGGTCATGCCCGCAGCCAGTGCATGATCGTGGTCAGCGATGATGACCATGGTGGTGCTCATGCGCATGCTCGTGATGATGCCCATGTCCGCTGGCAGTGTCCATGGTCGTGGCTGTGCTCGTGCCCGTGCTCGTGCTCGTGCTCATGCTCATGCTCATGCTCATGCCCATGATGATGCTTATGTTCACGGCTGTGGCCATGATCATGTCCATGGTCATGTCCGCATCCACAGCCATGCTCGCCCAGGCTCTGGTGGTAGAGCTGGTCCGTCACCTCCAGCCCTCCTCATCCAGCAGCGCCAGCGGGCCCGCGCGATAGCCGGCAGCGGTGCCAGCCGCCTCGATCTCTGCGCCGCCACGCCTTCTCCCAGCAAGGCCAGCCCTCGTTGAAATAACCATGGCGAACGCGGTCGATCACCAGACCCGCGCGGGCCGGCGTCAGCGTCAGCGCCAGTCCCAGTTGAACCAGCAGGTCGGCCGCATCGCTCACCAGCTTTTCGGACTGCTCGGGCAGCACCACCAGCTCGGCTGCGTGCGGCAGGTGGAAACGCACCGCTACATGACTGGGCGCCACATGCTGGAACCAGTGGGCGTCAGCCGTGGCCGGCACGGGATTGCAGCCGAACGCGAATGCCTCCGCCTCCTCCCGGGGCGCTCTGCGCCGCCTCACCGCCTGCAGTCCCGTCCGAGGGCTCCAGCAGCAGGCCGCAGGTGGACGCCAGGGGCAGCAGGGCCCAGAAAAATACCTGCTGAATCCAGCAGTTGCAGGGAAGGGGGCAGGTTGTCTGGGGGTGCTCATGATGGAATCCATCGGCCCGAAGGCGCGAGATGTTGGTGAATGACAACAGGAAGGTCAGCGAGGGCGCCTCATCGGGCGGTACTGACGAATTGGCACATTGTATTGTTGACCGCTTGTACGGCTGACGGTTCTAATGTTGCAAATCGTGCAAGGAAATAGTTCTTTCCCTACGCTTCCAACCAGATGAAACGTGATCCGGCCGGTCCTCCGACCCTGAAAACTGCCTCGACGCCTCGTTTCGGCTGTTCACGTCGCCCTGTCCGAGTGGCAGCAGATCGACCGGGAAGACGTCTCGCTACGCCATCTGTATGTGGGCTGGCTGTTGCCGCTGGTATTGCTGGTCTGGCTCGGCCTGATTTTTGGTCAGCACCTCACGACGATGCGCCGGTGCTGCATTATCCGCCACGACTGACAAAACTGCTGGTACTCCTGGGCGTGAGGCAGCCTGGCCTTCTTTGTGCAGTTCACCCTTCTGGCACTGGTCACGCAGCTGTGCGCGCCCCTGGTTTGGCGGAACCCGCCATCTGCGCAAGGCCTTTGCCGTCGTCGGCTACGCCATGGCTGGCCTCCTGGTGGCAGCCACACTCCAGCCGCTGCTGATGCCGCTCTTTCCCCTGCTGATGGTGCTGGGCGGCGGCTGGTCGGTCTCACCTGCTGCTGGGGGCATGCACGCCCTGCTGAAAGTAGCCGCCTCGCGGCGGACGCATCCTCAGCGGCATCGTCGTCGTGCTCTTCCTGCTGACCAACATGTTGCTGCGCCCCTTGGCCGATCGGGCTTGGGAAGGCATGGTACCGCCAGAAGCGGAACCCGCCATCATCGGCGCCGAAGGGCCTACCTTGCGACAGGGTGATGGTCGCGTGCTCGTGCCCATCGAGAAGGTCCAGCAGGCTGATCGCAATCTGGACGAGGCGGCACGTGAGGCCGGCAGCGCCAGTGCCCGCAACGACTCCCCGGCTGCCGCACAGGCCGCACGTGATGCCGCCACCGCCTTGGCGGCCACCGTCGCCGGCGGACAGGAGCGTGTACCGCTCACGCCGGCCCAGCTCTCCGACTGGTTCCCCAGTGAGATCCTGGGGCTGAAGCTGCAGTCCCTGCAGATCGAACCCTGGGGCGGCGTGTCGTCCCGCGCCGTCATGGCCCATGGCATCTACGGCCGCCAGGGCAGTACCGAACTGGATCTGCGTCTCATCGACCCGGCCAGCGCTGGTGCCTTGCTGGCCCAGTCCGCTGCCACCGGTGCCCAGGGCCACAAGGAAAGCGAGACGACCGCCACTATCGAACGCAGCTACCGCGAAGGCGCCCGCAGTGTCTCGGAACTGCGCTGGAAGGACTCCAACCGCATCGAGATCGGCTATGTGCTGGCCAACGGCGTGCGCCTCACCGCCCAGGCCAGCGCCATCGATGCCGCCGCCCTGCACGATGCCATCCGCAAGCTGCCCCTGGACGTTCTGGAACGTAACCGCATGGTGCCTGTGGAAAGCCTGCCAACGGCCACCAAGCCTTTCCCCGCCGTTCCCGACACCCCACCGACACATCCGGTACAATCCGGGCACCACGCCTCCGTAGCTCAGTGGATAGAGCATCCCCCTCCTAAGGGGAGGGTCGCACGTTCGATTCGTGCCGGAGGCGCCATTTTCTTGCGCGTCAACGACGGGGCCCCTCGAGCAACAACAATACAGGGCGCTGTCTCTCACGTCCGCGCCGGACACCTTCAACGCAGCCCAATCCCACAACCGTACAGCCGCCAGGCGGCGCTGCCCTCCGATTGCGTCCGGCGCAAGCCCTGCCGGCAGGAAAGACCAGTGGGAGCAACTGACGAATGGCGGGCTCCAACTGTGCGGTTGAAGATTGACAGGCGGCACGTCGTTGATGTGGCTCGCCCGCTGCCGAACCTGCCGCCTCAGGCAGATGCCAGCCGCTTCATATCGCCGATCTGGGCGCCGATCCCTTCAGACATTGGCGTCAGCACGTTCGCCCTGAGCAGCGGCTGGCGTGGCCTGCGAGGTGGCAGACTCGCTGCAGGTCGCGCAGCATCGCCTCACGCAAGATGGCGTTGATGCGGGTCTGGTAGCCCTTGCCGTCACGCTTGAGCCAAGCGCATGACATCCTTGTCGATACGGATTGATGTCTGGGTCTCGATAGGACGGTAGAAGCGGCCGCGCTCGGCGTCAGCCCAGTCTGCCGGGCTCTTGTGCCGGGATGTCGCTGTAGTCGATCTCGCTGTCGGGGCGCTCGGCCAGGGTGCGCAGCTCGGCAATCCGCTCCGGCGAGAGCGGTGGCAGGTCGTCCAGGGTGACACTAACCGTTTTCATAGATTCTCCGTTCCTTTCGGTCTGCACGACGAGCACTGATGATGCGCACGACCTCAATGCCTGCTTCGTCATTCCACAGCGTGTGGGCCACCAGAAGCAAGGTAAAAGCCACCGACTGCGCCAATGGTCTGCCAGCGTTGCTCGCCGTTCTCGATGCGATCCTGGCGTGTAACGGCCATTGGATCGGCGAAGACGCGAACGGCCTCCTCAAAGGAAATGCCATGCTTGCGCAGGTTGCTGGCGGCTTTGGCTGGATCCCACGTGAAGCGCTGGCGCATGGTCATTGTAACCCGTTTTTGTATATACAAATGCTGGCGGTACTTGTCTCGGGAAAGCAAGACCTTCGTCTCGTGGAGAGCGGGAAGGCAGCATGGCTGCCTCTCGTAAGCACGGTTGGCAGGAAGAATGCGGGGAGCAACCGACGAATGGCGGGCTCCATTGTGCGGTACGGCACACCGTTGGGCAGCACAGGATGCAGCTCTCAGGCCAGGTCGGGGCACAATGCCCGCATGCTGCAAACCGTCGCGGAGCGTGTGCATGCAGAACAAGCCATCCAAGGCAGCTCGTGAGCTGCACAAGGCGACAAAAAGGGCTCGAAAAGCAAGAAAGCAGATCGAGCTTGATCTGGCCCGGTGGGCGCGGTGGCAGCTCATCCGCTATTTCATGTGGGCGTTGGTGTTCTGCCTAGGGGAGTCATATCTTTTAGCGATACTTTTGGGGGTGGTGGCGGTAGATATCCCATACTGCCTAACGGCTCAAGCATGAACAACGTCACCCCCACGGCTGCGGGCCGACAAGCGGCCGTCTGTCCGTCAGAAAGGGCGTTCGGCTTGCTTGTCCGTAGAATCCCAAGGGTAGTCTTATCAAAGACAGGGGTGAAAGCGTGCTCAGACGGATCTGGCAAAAACTGGTGGCCCTCAATCACTGCAGGGACATCTACGGAAGACACGCTGGTGACCCAGGGCATTCAGCTGACTGTCGGGTTGCTGACGGCCTACGGGATCCTAAGTTCATCGGCTTGTGGGATGCCGTGTTTCACTGAGACGTGGCTGTCTCAGTGCGCCGGAGTGGATTTCAACGCACCCCAATGTCCCTGGAAAATGCTGCAGCCTGTGAAGAATCTCACGGTGCTGCCATTCTGACCTCATTCCACTCTGCAGGACGCGTACCCTTCCGGGAGGCTTGCCCTGACCGAACGGGTCAGCCAGCGCCGAGACTGGAGACTTCATGGCACAGCTGCGCATCACGGCGGGCGGAATCTGGAAGGCGTTTTACTGGACGCTGCAGGGGCTGCATTCTGGTTTGTCTATGACGGTGTACAGCACCCCGAAAAATTTGACGACAAGACACTGCCGCCCTCTGCAGTCGAGAACAGACTGCCAGGTGGGGCGTTCCGCGCCAACCTTCCCGAGGTATCGCTGAACTACACGGGGGCTGTCGCAGATATCGAGAATCCGGTCATCGACCCGGCTACCGGGCTGAGGCGGATATGGGGGCCCTGGGGGATAGGAGCACGAGGGCGCGAAACATGGACTTCCTACGACCAGGTGTACGCCTTCGGCCTGCGGGAGCGCATGCATGACGATTTGCTGAAGGGCAAGTCGGTTGGCCTGCTTTCCGGCAAGGTGATTGAGCCGGGCGACATTCCCGCCAAGTCAGGAATGGGCAACGGCATCAACGAGCGGCTACTGGACCAACTGAGGCGCCAGTCCTTCGAGGAATGCAAGGTCATCCAGCAGCACTGGATATTTGCGGAGCGGTGGGGCATTGCCGAAGGCGGGAACATGACCGAGCTTCGCCGCCTGGCAGCCGAATGCCAATACTGGCTCTCGGAGTACCTGAGAAAAGGACTGGACAAGCCGTGACGGCCAGTCTCCAGCCATCACCCCTGGAATGCTAGAATCGCCGCCCGTCACAGCCCATTCGCCACCGGCATCCTGCCGGGTATCATGGCGCGTGGCCGCCCCCTGCCTTGGAGGGGATGCACGTTCACCGTGCCGGAGGCGTCATCATTTCTTCCATGCCTGAAACCTCGCCCCACATCTTCCTGCAGGGTCTCGTCGTCGAGTCGCTCATCGGCGTCTCATCCGCAGGAACGGCACGCGCCCCAGCCGCTGTCCATCGATGTGGCTGTGGGGCTGCCCTCCACGGCAGCTTTCCTGTCCGACAACTTCCAGGACACGGTCGACTACGCCGCCGTGGCCGATCTCATCCGCCAGGAGGCGGCAGCCCAGCGCTTCCAGCTGCTGGAGCGCATGGCGCACCATCTCTGCCAGGCCATCGTCACGCGCTTTCAGGCCCCGTGGGTGCGCATCAGCATCGTCAAGCCCGGCATCGTGCCCGGGGCCCAGGCCGTGGGGGTCAGCTATTTGTTCCGTGTGCCGGTGGGCTGATTCCCGCCCGCCCTGTCCGGGGCCGCGGGGCGGTGTCACTGACGCCCGCACGCCGCCCGGTCACGATCACGAAGCGCATTTCGGGCCGCTCGCTGGGCGGTACCACCAGTGATATCGAGCGTTGCATGACCCAGGCACGCATGGCGTGGGCCAGCGGCAGATAGTAGGACTGGGTCTTCACGATCTCCAGCGCCTGCCGCAGCAGCCCCGTGCGCTTGATGGGGTTGTTCTCGTAGCGGGCCTGGTCAATGAGCCTGTCCAGTTTCGGGTCGCTGATGCGCGCCGCGTTGTAGGTACCGTCCACTTTGTCGGACCGGGTGTAGGCAAGCGACAGCAGGTTCTGCAGGGCGTCAAAATCGGGGTCTGCCCCAGCCCAGCATCCACAGGCTGCCGTCCAGGGTTTCCAGCTTGGGGCACCAGACTGGCAAAGGGCAGGCTGTTGATCTTCACGCGGATGCCGATGCGCGCCACATTGGAACCAGCGCCTGGCAGATCTGCTGGTCGTAGGCGTAGCGGTTGTTGGGAGCAGTCCAGCGTCACCTTGAAGCCGGCCCCATGGCCGGCCTGAGCCATCAGTTGCCGGGCCTGGCGCAGGTTGGTGGCCTCGCGGCGGTCCAGCGCCTCGGTCCAGCCGTTCACGCCGGGCGCCACGATGGTGCCGGCCGGCTGGTACATGCTGCCACTCGATGCGCATCAGCGTGCGCTCGTTGATGGCCAATGCCATGGCGTGCCGCACCCGCTGGTCGCGGAACGGGCTGCCCATGCCGGTGTGGCCGTACCGCAGCGAATCCGAGAACTGGTCCATCCCGATCAGCAGCGTGCGCTGCGACACGTCGGTATGCACCTGCAGCCCGGGAGGCGCTTGAGCGCCGGGATGCGCTGGCCGGGCAGGTCGGTCACCAGATCCACCTCGCCCCGTTCCAGGGCGCGCAGCCGGTCGTCGTCGGAGGCAATGGCCTGGTAGATGACGGGATCCGCGTTGCCCGGGAAACCGCCGGTATTCCACCAGTCCGGGTTGCGCTCCAGCTGCAGTGGCTGGCCAGGGGCCCAGCCCTCGGCCACGCGATAGGGGCCGGTGCCGTTGGCGTTTCGGGTGGCATAGCCACTGCCCCCAGGCTTTGGAGGCCAGCACGGCCTCGGCACGGTGGGTCCGTGCCCAGCGCCGGTTCATGATCCGTGCATCGGTCAGGATACGCGGCAGCAGCGGCATCGGCTTGTCCAGCACGATGTCGACGGTGTGCTCGTCGATGCGTCGCAACGCTGCGCACGCCGGCCAGCATGGTGCCCAGCGTGCTGCCGGCGCCTTTCAGGCGTTCCAGCGAGAACTGCACGTCTTCGGCCGTGAGTGGGCTGCCGTCATGAAAGCGCACGCCCTGGCGCAGATGGAAGCGCCAGATGACCGGGGTGAGCAGTTCCCAGCGCTGGGCCAGCGCCGGTTCGACCTCCAGCCCGGGCGAGTAGCGGGTCAGCGATTCGTAGACGTGCTGCAGCACGGCCTGGACTTGCGGATGGGCTCTGCGCATGTGATCCAGCGAGGTGATCTCGGTCTGGGCCGCCCAGCGCAGCGTGGCCGCGCTGGCGGGCAGGGCAGCTCCATCAGGCCCGGCCAGCAGCAGGGCACGGCAGGTCTGGCGCAGCCGGGTGGGCCACCCCGTGGGCAGTGAAACATGAGGTCGGGATGTGCCCGCAGAGCGCACCAGGTCGGGGTGCTCGAGGGCCATTCCTTTCAGGCGCAGGCGTCCCTTGCCGTGGCGCTTGCCGGCGAGCGGTGACACCTGGACCTGTGTGGCGCGCGTCGTCATGAAAGGTTGCCCGTGATTGCAATGTGTGGAAACAGCCCGGGATCCCGTTCCGGAGGAGCGCTAGCACTGCCGGCGTTTCCTTTATGTGTCTCTATGTTGCACTTTAGCATGTTTGTCCAGAAATCGTGGTTTGATAGCGGACACATAGCAGTTTTTGGGCCCTGTCCATCCTCAGGATGTTGCCATTCTTTGCAAACAGCGGCGCGCAGCCGACAGGGGCAACCAGGGAATGGACAGGTGGGCAGAAGCTGCCCGGGGCTAGGCTTCCGCCTGACGACGCCGGTATTCGATGAACGCGTAGAGCCACGCCGTCCTGGCTGGTGCCGTTCTCGCGCGATACTTCCTGCCACTGGGCGGGGTCGGGGCAGCCAGCCAGGCGTCGCCGGGCGGGTCCAGGGCGATCTCGGTCAGCGGCAGCCGATCGGCCCGTGACCAGGTCTGCTCGTAGATCTGCGCCCCGCCCATCACCATGATCTCGTCTTCGGCTGCGTGCACGCAACGGCCCTCGTCCAGGCTGGCGGCCAGTTCCACGCCCTCGGGCAGCGTCAACGACTGGCGGCCGATCACCACCATGCGACGGCCCGGCAGCGGCCGGCCGATGGACTCAGGTCTTGCGGCCCAGCAGCACCACGTGACCCATGGTCTGTTGCCGGAAGTGCTGCAGATCCTCGGGCAGGTGCCAGGGCATCCGGTTCTGGTGGCCGATCACGCCATTGCGGGCGCGAGCGGCGATCATCGTCAGGCTGGGCTTGCTCGCTACCGCGATCGGCGCCTTGATGCCCGGCCGGGGTCGTAGCCCTCGATGACGAAGTCCTCGAAGCGGTAGTCGAAGATGGATTCGGGGCGACGCGCCAGCTTCAGCCGGGGTAGGGCGCGCGGCGTGCGTGACAGCTGCAGCCGGGCCTGATCCAGGTGGTTCAGGTACAGGTGGCAGTCACCGCCGGTCCAGATGAACTCGCCGGGCTCCAGATCGGTCTGCTGCGCCACCATGTGGGTGAGCAGCGCGTAGGACTGCGATGTTGAAGGGCACGCCCAGGAAAAATGTCGGCGCTGCGCTGATAGAGCTGGCAGGGAAAGCCGGCCTTCGGCCACGTAGAACTGGAAGAGCGCGTGGCAGGGCGGCAGGGCCATGTGCGGCAGCTCCCCCACGTTCCAGGCCGAGACGATCAGCCGGCGCGAATCGGGCGAACGGCGGATGTCCTCGACAACGCGGGTGATCTGGTCGATGTGCTGGCCGTCGGGGTGGGCCAGCTGCGCCACTGCGCGCCGTACACCGGTCCCAGGTTGCCCTCTGCGTCGGCCCATTCGTCCCAGATGGTGACGCCGTTGTCGCGCAGGTAGCCGATGTTGGTATCGCCCTTCAGGAACCACAGCAGTTCGTGGATGATGGAGCGGGTGTGCAGCTTCTTGGTGGTGAGCAGCGGGAAGCCGTCAGCCAGCGGAAAGCGCATCTGATGACCGAAGACTGACAGCGTGCCGGTGCCGGTGCGGTCTTCCTTGCGCACACCGTGCGTCAGCACGTGGTCAAGCAGGTCGAGATAGGTCTTCATGGGGTTTTCGCCAGACAGGGAACCCCGCATTCTAAAGGAGGCCGGACGTAAAGGAACCCGTGCCGCGACCCCCTTGCGACGTGCCCCCGGCAGGAGGGTGCAGGGCTTCGGGCTTCCGTCGTCCTGGTCTGGGGCTGCACAAGGGGGCTGACCCACCATTTCAGGGAGATGAGCTCGTGGCCCGCTCCGTCAGCGGGACGAGGCGCGTCCCGATCCCCTGCTGCAGCGCGTTCAGCGCAGCAGCCTGCTCCTCGGGGGTCAGCTCGTCCAGGCTGCCGAGCTGGTCGCCGCCGGGCATCACGTCCTCCAGCTCGGGCGCCACGCCGTCCCTGCATGTTGGCGTCATCACCCCCATAGGGCAGGTCGCCGCCGTTGTCCTGCATGTCCAGGCCAGGGCGCGCCATGCCGGGCGAGGGCGACATCGGATAGGCACCAGGGGCATTCATGCCCTGCATGTCTCCTGCATCTGGCCGCTGCCATCGTCCATCATGCCGTCGGCCGGAACGCCCATGTCTCCTTCGCCGGGTGCCATGCCATCGGGCGCATAGCCGCCGGCGTAGGGGTCATGGGCGCCCGAGCCGGCAATGCCGTCTTCGCCATCACCGCTGCCTTCGGCCGGCTCGATGCCTTCAGGCATGCCCCTGCGGCAGGCGGGAGTTCCCCGCGTTGCTGGTGAGGACGTCGAGGCTGTAGCGGGCCGGGGCGGGAAACTCGATCTTCCGGCCGTTGTGGTCGATGATCACCTTGTCATCCAGCACGGCCTTCAGCACCGAGCCGTTGCCCAGCTTCTGGTTGACCGCGTAGGCCGCCACCGGACGCTCGTTGATGCCCAGCACCGCCACACCCCGGGCGCCCGCCTGCAGCACGCCCAGCACCTTCACATCAATGGGAGGCGGGGCGGTATCGACCGTTTCCGTGTTGCGTGCACCAAACAATTTGCTGGCAATCGGTAAAGGTGGGCGATTGTTGTCACCGATTGCATCATTGGGCGCAATGGCGCCGCGCGGCGCCAGCAATTGCATGGCCCAGTAGGTAACGATGCTGACCAGCAGCAGGAAAAGCAACAGCGAAAGCAGTCGGATGACGGCAGAGGAACTCCGCATGGTGAGGTCGTCTCAAGGAATGGGGCGTAACGCCGTGCGCCCGGAGGCGCAGACAGTGGCTGCGATCATACAAGCCAGTTACGGCAGAGGAAGAATCTGCTTCAATCGTCCGATGTTAAAACCACCCAGGACACTCTGCGAGAAAAACGCTGGTATGAAAAACACGTGTCTCGCACCGACGGCAAACATGACCGACACACGGTTGGCCGCAGTCTCTTCGGCACCGCGCCTGCAAGCCGCCCGCGGCAGCCGGCGTCGCGCCCACGGTTTCACCCTCATCGAACTCATGGTGGTGGTGATGATCCTGGGCGTGCTGGCAGCGCTGGTGGTGCCGCGCTTCATGTCGCGGCCTGACGAGGCCCGCGCCGTGGCCGCCAAGGCCGACATTGCCGCCATCATGCAGCAGCTCAAGCTGTACCGCCTGGACAATGGCCGCTATCCCACCACCGAGCAGGGGCTGGATGCGCTGGTCAACCGTCCCACCTCCGGGCCTTCGGCCAAGAACTGGAAATCCTATCTGGACAAGGCGCCGGTCGACCCTTGGGGCAAGCCCTATCAGTACCTGAATCCGGGCGTGCACAGTGAGATCGACGTGTTCTCCTACGGCGCCGACGGCGTGGCCGGTGGCGAGGCGGGTGATGCCGACATCGGCAGCTGGGATCTCTGACGAGGCTCCGGTGGCGCCCGTCGCTGGCAGATGGGCGCCTCGCCGCCATGTCGCGCAGGCAGTGCATGCGCCGCGCACGCGGCTTCACGCTCGTCGAGCTGATGGTGGCGCTCATCATCATCGGCGTCGTGCTGTCGATGACGGTTATTTCCGGTTCGCCCAGTCCGCTGCGCGCCCTGGAAACCGATGCCGAACGCCTCAGCCAGCTGTTTTCGCTGGCGCGCGAGGAAGCCCAGATCCGCGGCGCTCCCATCCGTTTCGAGAATACCCGAGACCGTTACCGCTTCATCATCTTCAAGGACAGGCAATGGCGTCCCATCGAAGATGACACATCTGCGCGCTCGTCAGTGGGAAAGCCCCACTCGGGTACGTGTGGAGAAGGCGGACGGTTCGGATATGCTGGAATTCGGACGTGACATGATCGAACCACCCTTTCGCGTGATCCTCACGCGTGACGCCGGTTCCGTCGAGATACACGCCAACGGGCTGGGCATCTTCGAGGTGCAGCGCCAGCCGCCTTCGCATAATTCATCCCTGCCACCTCTGCTTGCGGCCCTCGCGGGCGTTTCGTTTCTGATCGATGCCCCTTTTCTTGCAGCCCACCATTTTCAGTAGGTCCGCGTGCTTGTCCGGCAGGACGGGCAGGGCTGCACACCGGGGCTTCACCTCATCGAGGTGCTGGTAGCGCTCACCATCATCTCCATCGCGCTCTATGGCCTCGCTGCGGGCCGTGGGCTCCATCACGGCCAGCTCGGCCGATCTGCGTGCCCGCACGCTGGCCCAGTGGAGCGCCGAGAACCGTCTGACCGAGATCCGCGTGCGGCACGAGTTCCCCGCCGTGGGCCGTCGCAACTTCGACTGCCCGCAGGGTGACCTGACGCTTCTCTGTCAGGAAGATGTCTACACCACGGCCAACCCCACTTTCCGCCGCATCGAGATCCAGGTCTTTGATCCCGCCCAGAGCGGGCAGACCGTGGGCGGTTCGCGCGAAGGCGGGCGGCTGGCACGGCTGCTGGGCTTTGCCGTGGTCGACAACAGCACGGCGCGCTGACCATGATGCTGCGCACCTTGCCCCGTTCGTCGTGCCGTGCCGCCGGCTTCACGCTCATCGAGCTGCTGGTGGCGGTGGCGCTGCTGGCCATTCTGGCCGTGCTCAGCTGGCGCGGGCTGGATGCCGTCATCCAGAGCCGCGAGCGGCTGGTGACCGAATCCGACGAGCTGCGTTCGCTCACGCTGGCGCTGGCCCAGCTGGAAGAAGACCTGCTGGGCACCTGGCCGGTGAAGAACCTGGGGGGCGGCATCCGTCCCATCCGCGTGGTGCAGGACCAGGGCGGCGCCGGTGGCGCGGCCTCGCAGTCGATGATGCTGGTGCGCGAGATTGCCCGCACCGGGCGCGCCACACGCCTGCAGCGGGTGGTCTACCAGGTGCGCGATGGCCGACTGGAGCGCGGCTTCAGCGAATGGCAGCGCAGCACCGGTTCTGGCGGCCAGGTGGGTGGTGCGGTGCAGTCGCTCATCTGGCAGCCCATCCTCATGGACGTGCGCTCGACGCGTGCGCGGCTGGGTCAACAACAGCTGGATGGGCGGCAGCCAGCTGCAGGCCCTACACCAGCCGGAACAACGAGAGTGGGGGCCAGGACAAGAACGACCCCTACGGCAACAGCGCCTATCCCAACCTGCCGGCCATCACGCCCACCACGCCGCCTGAAGTGGCCGAGAACATCCGGGCTGCCCGACGCATTGCCGACGAACAGCAGGACCGGATGGGCCTGAGCGGCATCGAGGTGCTCATCGAGCGCACCAATGGCCAGCGCTTCCTGCGCATCTACTCCATCCGGGATTGATCGCCATGGCCCGTCCCGTTCCTGTCCTCCTTTCCGGTTTTACCCGCACGCAGCGGGGGGCCGCCATCGTCACCGCGCTGCTGGTGGTGGCGCTGGCCACCGTCATCGTCTCCTCGCTCTTCTACCGCGAGAGCGTGGCCATCCGTTCCATCGAGAACCGCGCCACGCTCTCGCGGTAGAAGAGCTAGGATCGAGCGTGCCGTCATCGACTGGGCCAAGGTGATCCTGCGCAACTCGGCACCGTGACTACGACTGGTCCGGTTCCATCTGGGCCACGCCGGTGGCCGAGACGCAGCTCGACGAGACCGTCACCGGTGGTGCGAAGGTGGGCGATTCTCGCGCCAGGCCATGCTGGCCGGCCGCATCCGCGACGCGCAGGCGCGCTTCAACGTCAACGCTCTCGTAACGCAGGATGCGGGTAGCGCCAATACCCAGAACGGGCAGTCTGGCAACAATGGCCAGTCGGGCAATAATGGCAATCCCGGCAACAACGCCGCGAACGCAGAAAAATGCCGATGTTTCGGTGGCGCACGTCGTGGCGCTCAAGCGACTGATGGGCATCCTGTCGCTGCCCGAGAATCTGGTGGACCGGATCCTCACGCGCGTGCGCAAGGTGGCGGCACAGACGTCAGGGCCGCAGTGGCGGCGAGGACTGGGTGATGCCGCTGCAGCGTTTCGACGATCTGCGCGATCTGCCCGGCTTCTCGGACGAAGTGATGAAGAAGCTGGAGCCGCACGTGACCGTCCTGCCGAGCGACGCACGCACCGTCAACGTCAACTCGGCCACGGCCGAGGTGCTGAGGCGGTGGCGCGCACCTGGAACCCGGCATCGATCCGCAGCTTCATCGCCAATCGGGACGTGGCCCCGGCGCGCAACCTGTCGGATCCGGCGCTGGGACTTGTTGCAAATAGCCCACTCGACACGACGCTTGTCGCGGTGAAGTCGGATTATTTCATCGCCGACGGCATCATCTCGCTACGACCGCGTCGAATCTGAAACCCAAACCCTGCTCAAGCGCCTCGATACGGGGGTGTACTGGTGATATGGCGTCACAGCAATTGAAACGGCATCAGGCCGTCATCTGGTTACCGCCGCGCAGCGCCGGCGAAGCCGTCCTCAGCAGTGGACGGCCGGTGTTCCATGCGCAGATCGGCGGTGACGACGGGTCCGAGCGCCGTCTCGTGTCGCTGGAGGCGCTGGAAGGCGTGCGCCAGGTGTGGCTGATCGTCGATGCCCGTGACGTGGCGCTGATCACCGCACCGGTGCCGCCCCTGTCGGGCAAGCGCCTGAAGCAGGCGCTGCCCAACGTCATCGAGGAATACGTGCTGCAGGATCCGGCGCGCTGCCTGATCGTGCCCGGCCCCGTGCTGCCCAATGGCGAGCGGGTCATCGGCGTCATCGACGCGCACTGTCGATGCCGTGCTGGCGGCCTTCAAGACGGCCGGCATCCGTGTCGAGGCCCTCTGGCCAGGGCAGCTGGTGCTGCCCTGGGAAGAGGGCAAGTGGACGGTGCTTGTCTCGGACGACAGCCTGACGGTGCGCACCGGAGAATGGAGCGGTACCGGCTGGGCGGCGGGCGAGAGCGAATCCGCTCACCGCGAGACTGCCAGCGCACTGCTGTCGGGCAAGCTGATGGGGCCGCCCCGCCGCGCGTCAACGTCTGGCTGGGACAGCAGGAATGGCGCTCGCCCATGAAGGTGGCGGCCATCCCTTCAGACACCAGGCTCGACTTCACGTCGGTACCGCCGGTGCGCAATGCGCCGCTCGATCTGCTGGCCGCGCGCAATGCCGGTCTCAAGACCATGCTGTCGCGCATCGACTGGCGGCTGTGGAAGGGCGTGGGGGTACTGGCGGGTGCCGTGCTGGCCGCGCTGGTGGTGGGCATCAACCTGCAGTGGCTGCAGATGCGCGCCGAGGCCTCCGGCCTGCAGAACGCCATCCGCGCGCGCTTCCACGATGCCTTCCCCAATGCCGCCATGGTGGATCCGGTGCTGCAGATGCGCCGCAACATCAACGACCTGCGCCTCAAGAGTGGTCGCCCGGGGCCGGATGACTTCGTGCCGCTGCTGGCGCGCTTTGCGCAGGCCGTGGGCGAGCGGGGCCCCCGGAACCATCGAGGCGCTGGGAATTCCGCGAGGGCACGATGAAGATCCGCTTCGTCGATGAGGTGGGCACGAACGACACGATGCGCGAGGCCCTGGTGCAGGACGCCGCGTCTGGGGCTCTCGCTCACCTTCGACAACCCGCGGGATCCCACCGCGCGACTCACTCCGCAGGGAGGCCGCTGACATGCTGGAGAACCTGTTGCAGAAATGGGCGTCGCTGGCGCCCCGCGACCGGCGGATGCTGATCATCGCCGGCTGCTTCCTGCTGGTCATCATCTTCTGGCAGGGTGCTGCTGGAGCCGGCCTGTGGGCCGCCAGCGCCTGCAGAAGACGCTGCCCACGCTGCGCCGACCTGGCGCAGATGGATCACATGGCGGCCGAGGCGCGTGAGCTGGCCAATGCCGCCGATGCGCCGGCCGAGACCGTGGCCCAGGTGACGGTACGCCTGGAGCAGTCGCCGCTGGCGCGCGGCATGGACAAGGAAGCGGCTGCAGGTGCAGGCGCAGGGGCGACATCATCGAGGTGCGCTTCCACCAGGCCCCGTTCGAGAACTGGATTTTCTGGCTGGATGCGGCCGTGCGCGAGACGCGCACCCGCATCGTCGACCTGTCGGTCACCCGTGAATCCCCGGGAGTATTCAGTGGCCGTCTGGCCTTGGAGATGGCACGCCGTGGCAAATGATTCCCGTCGATCCAAATCGGTGAAGCCGGCCTGGTTCGGCCCTTGGAGCAAGGGCCGCATCGCCCTGTGGACCGTGATGGGCCTGCTGGTGGCGCTGGTGACGGCGCTGGTGCTGGCACCGGCCTCCATGGCGGACTGGGGCCTGAAGGTGGCCACGCATGGGCGGGTTCGCCTGGCCGATGCCAGCGGCTCGATCTGGCATGGCCAGGGCAAGGTGGTGCTGGTGGATGTGGCCGCGCTGGCCGCACGCGAGCGTGACAAGCCCGATGCCGTGCTGCCGCTGCCGGGCGTGCTGGTGCCGGGCACCATCCGCTGGGACATCCAGGTGCTGCCGCTGCTCATCGGTCGTGTGCAGGTGCTGGCTCGCCATGACAGCATGGCGCAGCCCGTCGAGATTTCCGGTACCTTTTGCAAGACCGCGCTTTTCTGCGGGCAGCATCCGTCTGCCCAATGTCAGCCTGTCGCGTCTGGGTTCGCCCTGGAGCACCGTGCAGCCCACGGCCTCGCTGGCGCTGTCCTGGGAGCCGTTCGAGATCGTCAACGGCAAGGCTAACGGCGTGGCCGCCATCGAGCTGCGCGACGTGGCCTCGGCCCTCACGCCCGTGCGGCCGCTGGGTGCCTACCGGCTGGACATTGACGGTCGCGAGGCCGACACGAAGCTGAATATGTCATCGATCGAAGGCCCGCTGCGTTTGAGCGGGGAAGGTGTTTTCAATCCGAGTCACGGACTGCGTTTCACTGCCTGGGCAGAAGTCGACGAGTCTGAACGTCTGAAGCTGGCGCCCCTGGTACGCTTGCTGGGGCGGCAGGAAGGGACTCGTACCATGATCAAGATAGGAGTGACAGTTGCGCCATTCGTCCAAACTCCTGGCCCAGGCCCCGCTGGTGGCAGCCACGGTACCGGCCCTTGCGGCGCCGGCCCAACCGCCTGCACACAAGGTCACCAGCGGCCAGATCAACCTCAATTTCCGGGATGCCGAGGTCGATTCGGTCATTGGCGCCTTCGGCCATCTGCTCAACAAGTCCTTCGTGATCGACCATGCGTGCGCGGCAAGATCTCGCTGGAAACGCCGCGTCCGGTCAACCGTGCGCAGGCCTTCGCGCTGCTCAAGACCGTGCTGCGCCAGCAGGGCTTTGCCATCGTCGATCTGGGTGACCTGTACAAGGTGGTGCCCGAGGCCGATGCCAGCTCCAGTCCGGCCCGGTGGAAATTGGCGCCGCGTCCGCCCGTGACGGTGACGAGGTCATCACCCAGGTGTTCCAGCTTAACCACGAATCGGCCAACAACATGATTCCCGTGTTGCGGCCGCTGGTTTCGCCCAACAACACCATCACGGCCTTCCCGGGCAACAACACGCTCATCATCACCGACTACGCCGCCAACCTGAAGCGGCTGTCCAGAGGTCATCGCCACGCTGGACAGCCCGCGTCCGGCGGCCGAGGTGCAGGTGGTGGTCATCAAGAACTCCATCGCCAGCGACATTGCCGTGGCCGTGTCCAAGCTGATGGACGAGAGCAACCGGGGCGGTGGCGGCGGTCCGGGTGCCAGCCCGATCCCAGTCAGCGCGTGGTGGTAATGGCCGATCCGCGCACCAACTCGGTGCTCATCCGCAGCGCCAACGCCTCAAGCTGGCGCTGGCCCGTTCGCTGGTGGAGCAGCTGGACCGGCCCGCCAATGCCGACCAGGCCAACATGCGCGTGGTCTACCTGAAGAACGCCGAGGCCACCAGCTGGTGGAGGTGCTGCAGGCCGTGCTCTCGGGTGAGTCCAACGGTAGCAGCGGTGGGTCGGACAGCAGCTTCGGCAGCAACAGCCGCAACCGCAACAGCGGTGGCAGCATGTTCGGCGACAGCAGCTCGTCCTCGTCGGGCCTGTCCTCGTCCTTTGGCGACGGCGACAGCAGCAGCGGTGGCGGTCTGGGCAGCCAGAGCGGCATCAACCGCGACCGGGGCAACCAGGGGCCGATGTCCATCAAGGCAGGCGGCGCCATCATCGCGGCCGACCCGGCCACCAACTCGCTCATCATCACGGCGCCCGAGCCGGTCTATCGCAACATCCGTGGCGTCATCGACCAGCTCGACAGCCGCCGTGCCCAGGTCTACATCGAGTCGCTGATCGTCGAGGTCAAGGCCAACACGGTGGCCGAGATGGGCATCCAGTGGCAGTTCGGCACCAGCCGGCCTGGCCAGAATTCCGTGGTGGGTGGCACCAACTTCAGCAGCGGTGGCAGCAACATCCTGGCTGTCACGCAGAACCCGGCCGCGCTGGCCTCGGCGGGCGGCCTGAACGTGGGCGTGGTGCGCAATGGCGTGAGCCTCTTCGGTCAGACCTTCCTGAACCTGGGCCTGCTGGCCCGGGCGCTGGAAACCGAGACGAACAGCAACATCCGTGCCACGCCGAACCTGCTCACGCTCGACAACGAGGAAGCGCGCATCATCATTGGCCAGAACGTGCCCTTCGTCACGGGTCAGTACGCCACCACCAACAACACCCCTGTCCAGCCCGTTCCAGACCATCGAGCGCAAGGACGTGGGTACCATGTTGCGCGATGCGGCCGCAGGTTTCCGAAGGCGGCACCGTCAAGATGGAGATCGCCCAGGAGATTTCCTCCGTGGTCGATACGTCGCAGGCAGCCGGCATCATCACCAACCGGCGCGCCATCGATTCCAACGTGCTGGTCGACGATGGGCAGATCGTCGTGCTGGGTGGCCTGATCGAGGACACCGTGGAAGGGGGCATCAGCAAGGTGCCGCTGCTGGGCGACATTCCGGGGCTGGGACGCCTGTTCCGCTATGACAACCGCAAGCGCGTCAAGACCAACCTGCTGATCTTCCTGCGTCCGGTGGTGCTGCGTAGTGCCGACCAGGCCTGGGACGTGACGGCCAACCGTTACGACTACATCAACCAGCGCAGTCAGGATGCACGCATGCCCACGCCGTTCGGCATGGTCGACGTGAAGCAGCCCGAGCTGGATCCGCTGCCGCCGCGGCCGGGTACGCCCAACGCCAGACGCGTGCCGCCGGCGCGCGAGCCGAGCCTGATGCCGGGTGCAGCCGAAGAGGCCAAGAGCCTGGGCGTGGTGCCGGCCAACTCGCTGCGTGCCCCGCAGCCCGACATGTCCAGCCTGATGAACACGGCGCCGCGCTCGCGCCAGGTCCGTCGTGGCAACGGCGAGGATGCACGCCGAGTGTGGCCAACGATGGTCGGCAGCAGCCTGTCCCGGCCGTGCGCACCACCGGCAGCTTCCGTTCGCTGGACGACGCGGTGCGGACCCAGCAGCAGGCTGTCCGGCCGCAGAACGCCACGCCTGAGCCCGTGCAGCTGCGCAACCAGGTCGAAGTGAACGTAGATTGAGATTGATCCAGAGATGGCAGGCGATACGACGAATGGCTTCGGTTTCCCCCGCGCGCTACGTGCCCTATGGTTTTGCTCGTGCCCACCAGATCCTGGTGTCGGCGCTGAGCGATGATGCGCTGGAGGTCTGGGTGGGTGAAAACACCCGGCCACCGCGCTGGCCGAGCTGTCGCGCTCGCTGAAATACCGGCTGGTGCCGGTGGTCAAGCCGGCCGACGAGCTGAGCAGCGCCATCTCGCGCGCGTACTCGCAGCAGGAGGGATCCGCTGCCTCGGTGGTGGATGAGGTGGGTGGCGACATCGACCTGTCGCGGCTGATGCAGGATCTGCCCAAGGTGGAAGACCTGCTGGAGTCCGAGGACGATGCGCCGATCATCCGGATGATCAACGCGCTGCTCACCCAGGCTGCCCGCGACAACGCATCCGACATCCACATCGAGCCCTTCGAGACCTATTCGATGGTGCGCTTCCGAGTGGACGGCACGCTGCGTGACGTGGTGCGGCCCCGCCGCGAACTGCACGCGGCACTGGTCTCGCGGATCAAGATCATGGCCAGCCTCGACATTGCCGAGAAGCGCCTGCCGCAGGATGGCCGCATCACGCTGCGCATCGGCGGCCGTCCCATGGACGTGCGGGTCTCCACGCTGCCCACCGGCCATGGCGAGCGCGCCGTGCTGCGTCTGCTCGACAAGGAAGCAGGGCGGCTGGACCTGGCCCGGCTGGGCATGAGCCCGGACCTGCTGCGCCGCTTCGACCATCTCATCGCACAGCCGCACGGCATCGTGCTGGTGACGGGCCCCACCGGCTCGGGCAAGACCACCACGCTGTATGCGGCGCTCTCGCGCCTGGACTCCAAGTCCACCAACATCCTGACGGTGGAAGACCCCATCGAGTACGACCTGGATGGGGTGGGGCAGACGCTGGTGAACGCGCGCATCGACATGACGTTTGCCAGGCGCTGCGCTCCATCCTGCGTCAGGACCCGGACGTGGTGATGATCGGCGAGATCCGCGACGTGGAGACCGCCCAGATCGCCGTGCAGGCGTCGCTCACCAGCCACCTGGTGCTGGCCACGCTGCACACCAACGATTCGGTGTCTGCCGTCACCCGGACTCATCGACATGGGCATCGAGCCCTTCCTGCTGTCGTCCAGCCTCATCGGCATCATGGCGCAGCGGCTGGTGCGCAAGCTCTGCCCCAGCTGCCGTACCGAAGATACCGTCACCGGCAAGTGGCGTCCCGTGGGGTGCCTGGCCTGCAACCGCACCGGCTACCAGGGCCGTACCGGCATCTACGAGATCGTCACTGTCGACGACGAGATGCGCAGCCTGATCCACAAGAGCGCCGGCGAAGGCGAGCTGCGTGCTGCTGCGCGCGCCAACGGCTTCCGCTCGATGCGTGAGGACGGCCAGCGCTGGATCGATGCCGGCATCACTTCGCAGGACGAGGTGGTGCGCGCCACCCGCGACTGAGGCCGCCCGTTGCCGATGTCCGTTGTTCCCTCTTTTCGTTGACCGACCATGCCAGCCTATCGTTTCCAGGCGGCCGATGCCGCCGGCGTCCTGCACCGGGGCATCGTCGATGCCGATTCCAGCCGCCAAGCACGCGCCATCATCCGTGAGCGCGGCCAGACCCCCATCGAGTGGTGGCGCTGTCGGCCGAGCAGAACGCCGGCCACATCAACCTGGGCGGCCGCCTCAAGGATGCCGACCTGGCACTATGCACCCGCCAGCTCTCCAGCCTGCTGACCGCCCGCCTGCCGCTGGAAAAGGCGCTCAACGCCGTGGTGGAGCAGGCCGAATCGGCACGCGTGCGCGAGCGCTTCGCCGCCGTGCGCAGTGACGTGGTGAGCGGCCAGACGCTGACCGCCGCCATGGCCAGTTCCCGCGCGACTTCCCGGACACCTACCGCGCGCTGATCAGCGCCGGCGAACAGTCCGGTGACCTGGCGCAGGTGATGTCGCGGCTGGCTGCCTACGTCGAGAACCGCACCCAGCTGGTCAGCAAGGTGAAGATGGCCTTCACCTACCCGATCATCGTGGCCGTGGTGGCGGTACTTGTCATCATTGCGCTGCTCACCTACGTGGTGCCGCAGGTCGTGCAGGTCTTCAACCAGACCCGCCAGGACTTGCCCCTGCTCACGCTCATCCTGATCCGCACCTCCGACTTCATCCGCAACTGGGGCTGGCTGGTGCTGTTGGGCCTGGGTGGCGCCTGGGCCGCCTTCCACTATTCGCTCAAGGCCCCCACCGCGCGACTGTCCTTCCACAGCAAGCTGCTGAACATGCCCATGTTCGGCCGGCTCGTCCGCGGCATCAACGCCGCGCGCTTTGCCTCCACGCTGGCCATCCTCACCGCCAGCGGCGTGCCGCTCATCCGCGCCCTGGAAGCCGGCGCCGACACGCTCAACAACACCGCCATGAAGGCCGAAGTGCGCGAGGCCCTGGGCCGCGTGCGCGAGGGCGCACCGCTGGCTCGCGCCCTGGGCGCCGGCAAGACCCTGCCGCCGCTGCTCATCCACATGACGGCCAGCGGCGAGGCCACCGGCGAACTGCCGCAGATGCTGGAACGTGCCGCCGAGACCTTGTCGCAGGAAGTGGAACGTAAAACCTTGACAATGACCACCCTGCTGGAGCCCATCCTGATCTTGATTACTGGCGGCATTGTCCCTCATGATCGTATTGGCCGTGCTGCTTCGATCATCGAGATCAACCAGCTGGTCAAGTAAGCGTCGAATGCAGGGCAGGCGGCGCTTTCCATCACCAGGGACATGCCGCCACAGAATGCGTCCCGGGCATCGCCTCATCCCGAGGTGCCCGGAGCCCCACAGGGCAGCGGCTGGGTCCACTCCAGGAGAGGGTATCAATGATGTGGCTGCTGCGAATCCGCCGACTGTTACGTGCCACTGGCCGAGAGGCCATGATGCTGTGGTACGCGTTGCTCAACCCCGCCACGCCGATGGCCATCCGCCTGGGCATCGTGGCCACGAGGCTCTACCTGTTCTCGCCGCTGGACATCATCCCCGACTTCATGGTGCTGTTCGGTCTGGCTGATGACCTGGCCGTGCTGCTGCTCGCCATCCCCTTCCTGGTCAATCGCCTGCCGGCCCACGTGCAGCAGGAAGCCGCCTGGCGCGCCGACAACTCCTGGCTGGGCCGCTGGCTGCGGCGTGCGGGGACGGCTGCGCGGTAAGCGTTCAATCGTTTCTGGGCTGAAAGGTGCGGATACGCGGTAAGCGTTCAATCGTTTCTGGGCTGAAAGGTGCGGATACGCGGTGCAACCTTGTCGTGTAGGGTGCGCACCGCCATCCGCATGTCGTACTCGGTCTGTAGATTCAGCCAGCAACGCGGCTCCATCCCGAAGAAAAGACCGAGACATAATGCGGTATCGGCACTGATGGGGCGCTTGCCGTGCACGAGTTCGCTGATCTGACTTGTATCGTATGTATTGATCAGAAAGCATGCTTTGGTTCAAGGTTGGCCTGGCAGGTCATGATCGTAAGCGGGCGCTTGGTGCAGAAGGAGGGAGCGGTCCCGGACATGAACGTGCGATTGCCCTGTAGAGTCTGGAAGGCGTTTCCGCCTGCTCTGATGTGGGCGTGATAGATTGGGGTGAAATGCTTTGCCTCTATCTACGCATGCTTGGGGTGATACTCATGGCAGGGGAGTGGTGTTGTTACCGATATAGTTGCCTATTATTTATTGTGTTGCCGGTGCCTTCATTCCCGCTTGGGGTGCTGAGAAAGGATTTGGAATGATGTGGGTGATGAAATGGTCTTCCGTTGTTTCATTTTCATCCCTGCTTTTTCTTGTTCTCATAGGGGCTGCTCACGATGTTCGAAAGGGCGTACTCATTGCTCTCTTTGGTGGCATCATGGTGCCCATACTGGCTGTTGCCTATTATTTTTTCCAGATCAACATGATTGATCTAAAAAGGGAAAGGGAAGAGAAGTCCAAGCAGGGCGATTGATCCTACAGATACTCCACCGGCAATGACAGCAGGTCGTCGGCCAGCCACAGCTTCTGGGGTACTGGTCGATGATCGTGCCGCGTGCCACAGTGATGTCGGCAGCGGGCAGGTGAGTGTGCAGCACCTGGAAGGCGCGCTACCCATGCGCCTGTCGGGCTTGGCGCTGGTCTTGATCTCGATGGGGTAGGAGCGTTCGGCCGTGTTCGATCAGCAGGTCGATCTCTTTCTGTGAGGGTGTCCCGATAGAAATACAGCGGCGGCACTGTGCCCCGGTTCTGGAAGGACTTGATGATCTCGCTGACTACGAAGGTTTCGAAGAACTGGCCGCTGCGTGCACCCAGCCGGATGGTGTCGGGCGTGAGCCACTTGGTCAGCCAGGCCATCAGGCCGGTATCCCGCATGTAGAGCTTGGGTGTCTTGATGGCTCGCTTCAGGTGGCTGTTGTGATAGGGGCGGCAGCAGGTGGATGATGCCCGAAGCCTGCCAGCACGGCCATCCAGCGCTTGGCGGTGTCCATCGAGATGCCGGCATCCTGGGCCACGCTGCTGTAATTGAGCAGTTCTGCACTGCGCGCCGCCACGGCCACCATGAAGCGTGTGAAATCCGACGTCCTGCCGATGTTGGCCAGTTGGCGCACGTCGCGCTCGATGTAGGTGGCCACGTAGGATGCGTAATAGACATCCCAGTTCACCGTCTGTTGGTACAGGCGTGGCATGTAGCCACGATGGATGGTCTCCCAGATGTCCGGACAAGGCTTCAGGCTGGCTTCGCGCTTCTGCAGGTAGTCGTCAGTGGGAATGAAACTGTCCGTGAGCGTCACACCATGGATTTCCCGCAGTGACAGACCCGACAGATTCAGCACGGCGATACGGCCTGCCAGGCTCTCGCTCACGTTCTGCATGAGCCCGAAGGCCTGTGAGCCGGACAGCAGGTAACGGCCGTTCTCCTGCTGGCGATCGATTTCAAGCTCAGCAGCGGAAACAGTGACGGTACGTGCTGCACCTCGTCCAGGATCAGGCGGTCGGGGTGGTTGCGCAGGAAAAGGGCAGGATCGTCATCCGCCTGCTGGCGTAGCAGCGGATCGTCGAAGCTGACGTAGTGATGGTCGGGGGCCACGTGCTTCAGCAGGGTGGACTTGCCCACCTGGCGTGGCCCCGTGACCAGGAGGGCCGGAAACCGCGTCTGCAGTTCGGTCAGCAGCGACCGCATCTGGCGGTCGATGTACATGCTGTGCCTCCATGCGCGAATGGCCACTTTGGGTTCGCTGAGGAAGTATGTTCAATTCACGATTCTATCGTGAATTGAACAGGGGCAGCATGAACGCCTTGCAACGTGCTTCGAGGGAAGTCTCCGTGAAGTTCTGCACAACCCGCCCTGATCGGAGGTTGGCCAGACCGGCCATCAAGGCAACCGATAAAGCCAGGCCTCGGTGCCAAACTTGGGTCGCACCAGCGCCTCGGCGGCCGCGCGTTCCTCCGGGCGTGATGTGGCCTGGCTGGCCGCCGTGCAGCTGCACGAAGGTTTCCTTCATCCGTTCGATGATGGCCCCGCGTGGCAGGCCGGTCTGGCTGCGTAGTGGGTCCACGCGCTTGGCGGCGCTGGTGGTGCCCTTGTCGCTCAGCTTCTCGCGTCCGATGCGCAGCACCTGCAGCATCTTGTCGGCGTCCATGTCATAGGCCATGGTGACGTGGTGCAGCACTGTCTGGCCGCCGTCGCGCGGCATGTTGGCAAAAGCGCTCTGGGCTGCGCCGCCGATCTTGCCCTTGTCGCTGCTGATGTCGTTGAGTGGCTTTGTAGAAAGGCAGCCACGCCCAGCGACCGCAATGCCTTCAGCACCCAGTCGTCCAGGAAGGCGTAGGAATCGGCCAGGCTCATGTCGCCCACCAGTGTGCCGGGCGCGTACAGTGAATAGGTGATGATGCTGCCGCCCTCGATGAACATGGCGCCACCGCCGGTGATGCGGCGCGTCAGCGTCACGCCCAGCCGCCGGGCTGCTTCAGGTCCACTTCATTGCGCACCGACTGGAACACGCCCAGCACCACGGCCGTGGTGTCCCATTCCCAGATGCGCAGCGTGGGTGGCCGTCGGCCGGCAGCTACTTCCAGGCTCAGCACCTCGTCCAGTGCCGCGTGCATGGCGGGCGAGACGGCCGGTTCGTGGATGATCTGCCATTCGAAGTCCCGCCAGGTGGTGGCCAGCCCCAATGCGCGGCGCACCGCGATGGCCACGGCCTCGGGGCTGAAGCCGAACAGCATGGCATCCGACGGCAGGGGCAGCGCCGATGGCGGCAGCAAGCTGCGCCGTGTCAGCTGTGATGGGCTGGCCTTCCAGCGCCTGTCGGATGTCGTCCAGCGCGCTGTCGGGTTCCAGGAAGAAGTCGCCTGCCACCTGCACGTGGGCCAGTCTGCCATCGTGTTCCTGCAGGTCCACCACCACCAGCTTGCCGCCGGGGACCTTGTACTCACCGTGCCTCGTGCTCATCGGACGCTCCTTCGGAATGAAGGGCTATGATAGCGAACGAGAACTATTGATAGATTGGATGAGCAAGAACTCTGCATGCCTCCCGATTCCCGAACAGCAGGCCGGCCCCACGATAGAGGGGCGCGGCCCGAGAGCCATCAGCCCTCCACGCCACCCAGGGCGTTGGAGTAGCCCGCGTCCACGTAGGTGATCTCGCCGGTGATGCCGGAGGCGAGGTCAGACAGCAGGAAGGCGGCGGCGTTGCCCACTTCCTCGATGGTGACGTTGCGGTGCAGTGGGGCGGCGGCTTCGACGGCTGCCAGGATGCTGGAGAAGCCCTTGATGCCGGCGGCAGCCAGGGTCTGATGGGGCCGGCAGAGATGCCGTTGGCGCGGATGCCCTTGGGCCCCAGCGAGCGGGCCAGGGTAGCGGACGCTGGCTTCCAGCGAGGCCTTGGCCACGCCCATGGTGTTGTAGTTGCACGGCACGCACGGCGCCCAGGTAGCTGAGGGTGACGAGGGGCACCGTTGCGCCCCTGCATCAGCGGCAGGGCAGCGCGGGCCAGGGCCACCAGGCTGTAGGCCGAGATGTCGTGGGCCATGCGGAAGTTCTCGCGGGTGGCGCCTTCCAGGAAGTCGCCGGCGATGGCTTCGCGCGGGCATAGGCGATGGCGTGGACAAGGCCGTCGAAGCCGTCGTCGGTCCAGTGCTGGCCAACGCTCTCATCAGGGCGTCGATCTGTTCGTCTTCAGCCACGTCGCAGGGGAAGACCAGCGAGGAGCCGAATTCGGCCGCCATTTCGGTGATGCGGTCCTTGAAGCGGGTCGTTCTGGTAGGTGAAAGCCAGCTCGGCGCCCTGGGCGCGGCATTGTTTGGCAATGCCGTAGGCAATCGAGCGGTTGGAGAGCAGGCCGAGGATGAGGATGCGCTTGCCGGCCAGAAAAACCTGTGTTCATATGTCGCCCTCGTGGCAAAAATAACAGCGGCATTGTCGCACGAGCTGGCCGCCCCACAATGCGGGCTGGTGTTTTCGACGTGGTGGCGGGATGGCTGTAGGGTGTGGATGCTTTCTCGACAGAACGGGTTGGGCGGCGCGCCTGGCTGCAGGGCGGCCTGGCGCTGGGGCGGCCGCGCTGGCCGGCTGGCCGGGACGCGAGGTGCTGGCGGCGCACGGCATGGCCTGGGGCGGCGAGCCGCGCTATCCGGAGTCGTTTGCCCACTTCGACTCATGTGCGGCCCGACGCACCGCGGGTGAGCCTGGTGCGGCTGGCAGGCATGGGCACCTTCGATTCGCTCAATCCGTTCACGCTGCGGGGCATTGCTGCAGACGGCGCAGGCACGCTGATGTTCGAGTCGCTGGCGGTGGCCAGCTGGGACGAGCCCTTTTCGGTTTACGGGCTGCTGGCCGAGGACATGATCCTGGCCGAGGACCGTCTGTCGGTGATGTTCAAGCTGCGGGCCGAGGCACGCTTCAACGATGGCTCGCCGGTGCTGGCCGAGGACGTGCGCCATTCGTTCGAGACGCTGGTGGGCCCCAAGGGCACCCGCTCTTTCGGCAGTATTTCGGGGACGTGGAGCGGCTGGAGGTGATGGACGACCGGCTGCTGCGCTTCTTCTTCAAGCGCACCAACCCCGAGCTGCACCTGATTCTGGCCAAGGACCTGCCGGTGTTCTCGCGTCGCTGGGGGCAGGGCAAGGCCTTTGATGCCATGCCGCATGAGCGCCCCATCACCAGCGGTCCCTATGTGGTGGACAGCATGGACCTGGGCAAGCGCATCGCCTTCAAGCGGGTGGAGGGCTACTGGGCTGATGCGTTGCCGGTGCGGCGCGGCACCTTCAATTTCGAGCGGGTGGTGTTCAAGTATTTCCGCGACGAGGTGGCGCGGCTGGAGGCCTTCAAGGCCGGCGAGTTTGACTGGCTGTTCGAGAACAGTGCCCGCAACTGGACGCGTGGCCACGTGGGGGCGCGCTATCGCAGCGGCGAGATCATCAAGCGCAACTTCCCGCATTCCAATGTGAGCGGCATGCAGGGCTATGCGCTCAACACGCGCCGTCCGCTCTTCGAGGACGTGCGGGTGCGTGAGGCACTGGCGCTGGCCTTCGATTTCGACTGGCTCAACCGTCACTATTTCGGGGGCAGTACACGCGCACGCGCAGCTATTTTGCCAACAGCGCCATGGCGGCGTCCGGCAAACCGGATGCCGAGGAGATGCGCTTCCTGAAGAGCCTGTCGTCGCCGCTGGATCCGGCGGTGTTCGGTGAGCTGCCCGAGCTGCCGGACAACCCGGATGCGGACGCGCTGCGCCGCAACCTGAAGCGTGCGCAGCAGCTGCTGAATGAAGCGGGCTGGCAGGTGGACACGGATGGCGTGCTGAAAAACGCGCAGGGGCCAGGCGTTCCGCTTCGAGGTGCTGGGCGATGCGCCGGCGCTTCGAGCGCTGGCCACGCCGTGGATCCACAACCCTGGCGCGGCTGGGCATCCGCGTGCGGCAGCGCATGGTGGATCCAGCGCTCTATCAGAAGCCGGGTCAGCACCTTCGATTACGACGTGGTGACGACGGTCTACCCGATGAGCAGCACGCCGGGCAACGAGCTTTTGCAGATGCTGGGCTCGGCGGCGGCCAACGACGCGCGCTCGGGCAACTATGCGGGCGTGGCCGATCCGGCGGTGGACGAGATCATCGAACGCATCCTGCAGGTGCGCTCACGCGATGAGCTGCGCTGGCCACCCGGGCGCACTGGACCGCGTGCTGCGCCATGGCTGGTACATGGTGCCGCAGTTCCACAGCAGCAGCTACCGCGTGGCCTTCGACCGGCGGCTGCGGCATCCCGGGGTCCTGCCGCTCTTCTACGATCCGCAGAGCTGGCTTCTGGAGACCTGGTGGCGCGACGACGAGGCGCGGCCGGTCCCGTGGCCGAGCAGGCTGATGCGATGGACGTGCCCTGATGCACCCTGCCCGCCCTGGTGATGGAACGGCCCTCGCAGCCTGCTGGAGTGTCTGCCATCGGTCATCGCGCCGGGAGATTCCTGACATGCTGAACTAGTGTGCTGCGCCGGCTGGCGCTGATGGTGCCCACGCTGCTGGGCATCCTGCTGGTGAGCTTCATCATCATCCAGTTCGTGCCCGGTGGCCCGGTGGAGCAGCTGGTGCACCAGTTGCGAGGGGCATCAGGGGGAAAGGCGGTGGTGCGCCGGCGGCTGAGCGGCTATCGCGGTCGTCAGGGGCTGGACAAGGAGCAGATTGCCGAGATCGAGGCTCTACGGCTTCGACAAGCCGGCACCACGCGCTGTCGAGATGCTGGGCGCTATCTGCGCTTCGACCTGGGCGAGCTTTCAGTACCAGCAATCGGTCTGGTCGCTGATTGTTCAGAAGCTGCCGGTGTCGATCAGTCTGGGGGTATGGAGCTTTTTCATCGTCTATCTGGTGTCCATTCCGTTGGGCATCGCTGAGGCGGTACGCGACGGCAGCCGCTTCGACCTCTGGACGACGACGGCCATTCTTGCCCAGCTACGCCGTGCCCGGCTTCGTGCTGGGGGTGGCGCTGCTGGTGCTGTTTGGCGGCGGTTCGTTCCTGTCGTGGTTCCCGTTGCGCGGGCTCACCTCGGACGATTGGTCGCTGAGCCTCTTTCTGGCAAGGTGATGGACTATTTCTGGCACCTGGTGATGCCGCTGGCCTGTCTGGTGGCAGGCAGCTTTGCCGTGACCACGCTGCTCACCAAGAACGTGATGCTGGAAGAGATTCGCCGCCAGTACGTGGCCACGGCGCGGGCCAAGGGGCTGGGCGAGCAGCGCATCCTGTACCGGCACGTGCTGCGCAATGCACTGATTCCGCTGGTGACGGGCTTTCCGGCGGCGTTCATCGGAGCCTTCTTCACGGGCTCGCTGCTCATCGAGACGCTGTTCTCGCTGGACGGGCTGGGGCTGCTGTCATATGAATCCGTGGTCAAGCGCGATTATCCGGTGGTGCTGGGCATGCTGTATCTGTTCTCGCTGATCGGGCTGCTGACGCGGCTGATCACCGATGTGGCCTATACGTGGGTGGACCCGCGGGTGAAGTTCAGTGGATCGGGGCGGTGAACGGATGAACGCAGTGCAGGACAATCGACACGGTTCAACCGGCCAGGGCCTGCCCAGTGGCCCGCAGGGCGTGCCCGCATCCACGGCACCGGCCTTGGGCGGCGCAACGCCGGGTGCGCGGAAGGGGCCGCATCGGCCTCGCCGGCAGCGCGCGCCTGGCAGCGTTTCCGGCGGCATCGGCGCGGCTATGTCAGCCTGTGGATCTTTTGGCGTGCTGTTTTGCATTTCGCTGCTGGCCGGCGTGCTGTCCAACGACCGCCCACTGCTGGCCAGCTACCGGGGGCAGTGGTACACGCCGCCGTGGCACGACTATCCGGAAACCACCTTCGGCGGCGACTTTCTGGCGCCTACCGAATGGCATGATCCGTTCATCCAGCGACAGTTTGCGCAGGATGGCAACTGGGCGCTGTGGCCGCTGAACCGCTACAGTTTCAACACGCTGAACTATTATGCCGATCTGCCCAACCCGCACCGCCGTCCGCCCAGAACCTGCTGGGCACCGATGACCGGGGGCGCGACGTGCTGGCGCGGCTGCTGTACGGCTTTTCGGCTGTCGGTGATGTTCGGATTGGCGCTCACGGCCATCGGCACACTGCTGGGCATCGTGATGGGGGGCGCTGCAGGGCTATTTTGCGGGTCAGGGTGGACATCACGCTGCAGCGGCTCATCGAGGTGGTCCGCCATTCCCGAGCTGTACTCTGCTGCTGATCCTGGCCTCGATGTTCGAGCCCAGCATCTGGTGCTGCTGGTCATCCTGTCGCTCTTTGGCTGGATGGGTCTGTCGGACTACGTGCGGGCCGAGTTCCTGCGCAACCGGCAGCTGGAGTTCGTGCAGGCGGCGCGCGCGCTGGGGCTGCCCCGCGCACCATCATCCTGCGGCACATCCTGCTCCACCCGCTCACGCCGGTGCTGGCCTTCCTGCCGTTCCGGATGAGTGCAGCCATCGTGGCGCTGGCCAGTCTCGACTTTCTGGGACTGGGGGTCTCGGATTCCAGCCCCAGCCTGGGCGAAGCTGCTGGCGCAGGGGCAAGAACAACCTGGATGCCTGGTGGATCGCGCTGCCGACTTTTTGGCGTGCTGGTGGGCACACTGCTGCTGCTGATCTTCATCGGTGAGGCGCTGCGGGACGCACTGGACCCGCGCAAAGCGCTGAACGGCATCCGGATAAAGGCAATTGAAGGGAGAACAGGCCCCATGACGGGTTTGGCGGTTGGAAACGACACAGGGCACGGCCAAGGCAACGGCGAGACGGTACGTCGCTGCTGGAGGTGCGGGGCTGGGCATCTCGTTGCCCGACGGCGCCGGCCAGATGCAGCGCATCGTGCACGACGTGAACCTGACGGTGGGCCGCGGCCAGCGGGTGGCGCTGGTGGGCGAGTCCGGCCCGGGCAAGACGCTGACGGCGCACGCGCTGATGCGGCTGACCGAGGGCGCGAAGTACGACGGCCAGATCCTCTTCGAGGGCAGGACGTGCTGACGGCCGACGAACGCACCCTGCGCACCTTGCGCGGGGCCAGATGGGCGATGGTGTTTCAGGAGCCCATGTCGGCACTGGAATCCGCTGCACACGATTGGTGACCAGATCAGCGAGGCCATGGAGCACCACGAGGCTCACCCGCGCCCAGGCGATGACACGCACGCTGGAACTGCTGCAGCTCACCCGCATCCAGGATCCGGCAGGCTGCGCGGCCGCTCACCCGCATCAGCTTTCGGGCGGGCAGCGGCGCGGGCGCTGATTGCCATGGCGCTGGCCTGCCGGCCCAAGCTGGTGATTGCCGACGAGCCCACCCACCGCACTGGACGTGACCGTGCAGGCGGGCATCATGAAGCTGCTGGCCGACCCTGCAGCAGGAGTTCGGCACGGCGGTGCTGCTGATCACGCACGACCTGCCGCTGGTGCGCGCCGTTTGCCGAGCGGGTGGTGGTGATGCGCCACGGCAGTATCGTCGAGCAGGGCTCGGTGGCCGAAGTGTTCGACCAGCCGCAGCACGAATACACCCGCGCGTTGCTGGCCGCACACCCGCAGCGGCTGGTGGAGCCCGTGGGGGCGAGGGGCGAACGTCGTTCTGCAGGCCCGCAAGGTGGGCTGCACCTTCGTGAGCCCCAAGGGCTGGTTCTCGCGCCAGCGCACGGACGTGCTGAAGGACGTGGACCCGCAGATACCGGGCAGGCACCACCCTGGGTGTGGTGGGGAATCCGCTCCGGGCAAGACGACGCTGGCCCTGGTGCGCTGATGCGGCTGGCGGCTCGGCGAGATGCAGGGCGAAGTGGAAATTGGCGGTCAGCGCATCGACACGCTGCCCGAGCGCACACTGCGGCCGCTGCGCGCGGGTTTCCAGATGGTGTTCCAGGACCCGTTCAACTCGCTTTCGCCGCGAATGAGCATTGCCGAGATCGTGGGCGAGGGCCTGTGGCTGCACCATAGCCAGCTTTCCGACGAAGAGCACCGCGCCGCCGTCATTGGCGCCCCTGCAGGATGTGGGACTGGAACCCGCCCAGGTGCTGCACCGCTACCCGCATGAGCTGTCCGGCGGCCAGCGAGCGCAGCGTCGCCATCGCCCGCGCGCTGGTACTGAAACCGCGCCTGCTGGTGCTGGACGAGCCCACCGCCGCCCTGGACCTGACCGTGCAGCTGCAGGTGCTGAAACTGCTGGTGTCGCTGCAGCGAAATACGGCCTGAGCTACCTGCTGATCACCCACGACATGGGCGTGATCCGCGCCCCTGGCGCACCGCCTGCTGGTGATGAAGGACGGCGTGGTGGTGGAGCAGGGCGCGGTGGAAGAGATCTTCGATGACGCCCGGCATCTCGCCTATACGCGCGAGCTGCTGGCGGCTTCGGCTTGGCGGGATGCGGTGAGGGTGGCCAGAAGGGGTAGGGGCTTCTGGCCGTTGTAGCGATGGGGCTCAGATATCCAGAATCTTCCGCTCCATGCCCTTGACGGGCGGCAGCCAGGCCTGGGTGCCTTGCAGCGTCAGGCCAAGCATGCGGGCCGGCAGGCGGTAGGACTCGGCGCGCTCGGGGGTCGAGTTCGGTCTGGATGTCGTCATCCCGTCCCTGTTCGGCCAGTTCGGCCCAGTGGGGTTGATCAGGAGCGTGCTTGCCCAGGGCAATGAATTCCTGCCCAGCCGGTGGCCAGTGCCTCGGCAGCCTGGGATGCGGTGTAGAGGTTACCCACGCCGATGAGGGGAAGCTTGCCGCCGATGTGCCGGTGCAGCTGTTCGATGCGGGTGCGTTCCGTATCGGCGCCGCGACGGGCCTTCTTGTAGAAGTCCCACAGGGAGACGTGCAGGTACTGCAGGGGTTTCTGCACCAGGGCATCGATGAGGGCGAAGGTGTCGGCCATGGTGATGCCGTTCTCGCCGGGTTCTTCGGGCGAGAAGCGGTAGCCGATGATGAATTCGGGTTTGGCGTGCTTGTTGCGCACGGCCGTGACGGCGTCCACCACGGCCAGCGGGAAACGCAGCCGGTTCTGCAGGCTGCCGCCCCAGGCGTCGGTCCGGCGGTTGGACTGGGCGGAGAAGAACTGCTGGATCAGGTAGTTGTTGGCGCCATGGATTTCCACACCGTCAAAGCCGGCTTCCAGCGCCAGTTCGGCGGCGCGGCCATAGCCGTCGATGATGCTCAGGATCTGCGCTTCGGTCAGGGCCTTGGCGCCGGTTTCGGGATGCTCGGACGGGGCGAAGATCTCGCCATTCGGGTTGAGCTCGGGAATGGACTGCCAGCCGCCGTGATGGATCTGCAGCAGGGCTTTGGCGCCCTGGTCATGGGCAATGCGGGCGACTTCGCGCAGGCTGGGCAGGTCTTCGGCGCCGATGGCCTCGGGCTGTCCGTAGAAGGCCTTGCCGCCGTCGTGCACCAGGGTGGCGGCGGAAATGAACAGGCCGATGCCCCGGAAGCGGTCAGTGAGGAACTGACGCTCCTCGGCGGTGATGTGGCCGTTGTCGTCCGAGGCCAGATGGGTCATTGGGGCGACGGCCAGGCGGTTGCTGACGGTGACGCCGTTGTTGAAGGTGTAGCTCTGGAAGAGGTTCGGATGCTTCATGGTTGATGTGTTCTGGTGGGTTGGGCATCTGCCGTGACGCAGTTATACCACTGGCCCTCGTCAATGCCGGGTCGCGTCTGGGGCTATTGATCCGCTGCCCCCGCGAGTTTTCCCGTTTCCGATAGTGTCTTTCTTGCCCCTGCACGCCCTAGGACGGACAATGGCCAAAGGGCAACATCGAACGATGAGGCAGCTCAGCATGGCCGACATGGGGACAGATCGGGCAGAGGACAAGGTACGGGCAGAGATGTTCCGTGCCCGCGGGCTGACCAAGGTCTACCGGATGGGCGAGGTGGAGGTGCACGCGCTGCGCGGCATCGACCTGGCGCTGTATCCGGGCGAGTTCGTCGTGATCCTGGGCCCTTCGGGTTGTGGCAAGTCCACGCTGCTGAACATCCTGGGCGGGCTGGATGTGCCCACGGAGGGCGAGGGTCTGGTACAACGGCCATGACCTGACGCATGCGGACGATGCGATTCTGACGCGTTTTCGGCGCGACAACGTGGGCTTCGTCTTCCAGTTCTACAACCTCATTCCCAGTCTGACGGCACGTGAGAATGTGGCGATCGTGACGGAGATCGCGCGCCAGCCCATGCCGCCGGAAGAGGCGCTGGCGCTGGTGGGGCTGGGCGAGCGGCTGGACCATTTTTCCGGCGCAGATGTCGGGGGCGAGCAGCAGCGGGTGGCCGTGCGCGGGCCATTGCCAAGCAGCCGGCGGTGCTGCTGTGCGACGAACCCACGGGGGCGCTGGATTCGGCCACTGGGGGTGCGGGTGCTGAACGCACTGGATGAGGTAAATGCGCGGCTGGGCACGTGCACGGTGGTGATCACGCACAACGCCGACATTGCACGGATGGCGCACCGGGTGCTGACGATGGGCGACGGGCGCATCGTGGCCGAGAAGGTCAACGAACAACGGTTGAGTGCCGATGAGCTGCGCTGGTGACAGAAAGGGCTGGCGGCTGCCGGCACTGTACCGGAAGGCGCTGCGCGACCTGTGGCTGCTGCGCGGCCAGGCGCTGGCGATCATGCTGGTGGTGGCGGGCGGCATTGCCATGCTGGTGATGTCGCAGGTGGCGCTGGATACGCTGAACAACAGCCGGTTGCGCTTCTACGAGGCGCAGCGGCTGTCGGACATCTGGGTGGATGCCAAGCGCGCGCCGGAAGCGGTGGCGCGGCAGGTGGCGGCGCTGCCGGAGGTGGCCGAGGTGGAAAGTCGGGTACAGGGCCTTTGCCAAGCTGAAGCTGCCGGGGTTCGATGAGCCAGTGTCGGCGCAGATGATTTCCTTGCCGGACGACGGTGGGCAACCATTGATGAACGGCTTGCACCTGCGTCAAGGGCGGCTGCCGGCGGCACTGTCGCGCGATGAGGCGGTGGTGAGCGATGCCTTTGCCGAGCGGCACAACCCGAAGCCCGGAGACCGGCTGCGGGCGACGGTGAACAGGCATGCACAGTGGTTCCGGCTGGTGGGGGTGGCCACGTCGCCGGAGTTCCTGTATCCGATCAAGCCTCGGGGCGATCTTTGCCGACCACAAAGCATTACGCCATTCTGTGGATGCCGCGCCGGTGCTGGAGGCAGCTATGAACATGGCCGGGGCCTTCAATCAGCTGGTGGTGAAGCTGGCGGTGGTGCGGCAGGACCGCGTGAAGGAGGGGTGCCCGGCGCAGATGGCCAGGGAGCGCGCATCTGGCGGTGCCGTCCCCCGAGCGGGCGGCACAATGCGGCCGATGCAGCGCTGGCCCGCGCCGGCAGGGAGGCAACGGCCATCGATGCCATCGAGCGGCTGATGGAGCGCTGGGGCGGGCTGGAGGCTGTCGGGCGGATGCAGCAGACATCGTATCGGGTGCTGCATGAGGAGCTGGCGCAGCTGCGCTCGATGGTGCGGGTGATGCCGACGATCTTCCTGGCGGTGGCGGCCTTCCTGCTGAACGTGGTGTTCACGCGGCTGGTGGGCACGCAGCGGGCGCAGATCGCCATTCTGAAAGGCGTTTGGCTACCGCACGTGGAGGTGGCGCTGCACTATGGGCTGATGGCTGCCATCGTGTGCGTGGCGGGGGGCGTTGCTGGGGCCCCTGGCCGGTGCGGGGCTGGGGCAGGGCTGGCCTCGCCTATCAGGACAATTTCCGGTTTCCCGCGCTGTATCTCTCGCTGGATGGTCAGGGTGGTGCTGGTGGGTGTGGCGGTGGCAGTGCTGGCTGGCGTGGGTGGTGCGGGCTGGGCCGTGCTGCGTTCCTCGCGTGAGCCGGTGGCGCAGGCCATGCGGCCGCAGGCGCCGGAGCGTTTCCGGGCGGCCGGTCGAGAACTGGCGGCTGGGTGCGGGGGCTGTCACAGCCGGTGCGGATGGTGCTGCGTCAGCTGGAGCGCCGCCCGGGCGGGCGCTGCCGAGCGTGCTGGGGCTGAGCCGCGGCAGGCAGCCTGATCATCCTGGCGGGCATGCAGAGGACGCTCGTATCTGGTGGACAGCCAGTACCGGCTGGCCGAGCTGTACGACACTGTCGGTGACGTTCGTCGAGGAGCGTTCGCCGCAGGCGGTGCATGAGCTGCGCGCCATCCGTGGTGTGCAGCACGCCGAGCCGACGCGTTCGGTACCGGTGGAGCTGTCTTTCCGCAGCCATCGCTTTCGTACGGTCGTCTGGGGCCTGCCGGCCGATGGCTTGCTGCAGCAGCCGGTGAATGACCGCTTGCAGCGGGTTCCGCTGCCGGCAGACGGGCTGGTGATGAACGCCTATCTGGCCGAAAGGCTGGGCCTGAAGGAAGGGGATCTGCTGACGGTGCGGCAGTTGCAGGGCCGCCGCCGGGTCCTTCAGGTGCCGGTGGCACGGCTGATCAACGAGAACCTGGGCTCACGGGTGTACATGAACCGTCAGGCGCTGGAACCGGTTGCTGGGGGATGGGATGTGCTGACCGGGGCGCTGCTGGAGATCCGGCCCGGCGCGGCGCCTGCGGTGGTGCGGGCGCTGGATGAGCGGCCGCAGGTGATGGCTTCGGACGATCGGCTGGATGCGATCCGGGCGATGTTCCAGATGGTGGAGCGGGTGTCCGGTCGATGACGCTGCTGGGGGTGCTGCTGGGCCGCGTGGTGAACTTCGGGGTGGTGTACAACGCGGTGCGCATCACGCTGGCCGAACGCTCGCGCGAGCTGGCCAGCCACCTGCGCTGCTGGAGCTTCACGCGGTGAGGTGGCGCGCATCCTGCTGGGCGAGATCGGCGTGCTGGTGGTGGTGTCCATCCCGCTGTCGTTCGTGTTTGGGGTGGCTGCAGTGCTGGTACATGGCGAAGGGATGCAGAATGAGCTTTACCGCATTCCCGTGCATATGCCGATGGGCAGCTACGCTGATGGCGGCGCTGGTGACACTGGGCCTGCGCTGGTGTCCAGGTGGTGGTGCTGCGCCTGGTGAACCGGCTGGACATGGTCGAGGCGCTGAAGAACAGGGAGTGAGAGACAAATGCCTGCGCGAAGAACGTTGATCCAGGTGCTGGTGGCCGTGGGGGTGCTGGGCTGGGTGGGCTGGGAGGCACTGCGCGAGCCGGTGCAGCTGGCCCATGTGGAAAAAGGCTGCTCATGCCCCGATGACCGAGAGCTTTTCGGAAGAAGGCAAGACGCGGCTGAAGGCGCGCGCTATGCGCTGGCAGCTCCCGTGGCAGGGCAGTTGCGGCGCGTGACGCTGCAGCCCGGGGATGCCGTGCAGGCCGGGCAGGTGGTGGCGTGGATCGATCCGACTTCGCCAGGTTCTGCTGGACGGGCGCAGCCACCGTCGGGCCGAGGCCGAGCTGGCGGCAGCGCGCAGTCAGTACCGGGCGGCGCGGCGGCGGGTGCAGGCGGCCCAGGCGGCCAGTCGGCCCTGGCGCGCAGCAGTCTCGCAGCGCGCCATCCGGCTGCACGAGGGGCGGGTGATGTCGCAGGAGGCGCTGGAGCAGGCGCAGGGCGCAGGCGGCCCGCACGGCAGCAGAGCTGTCGGCTGCGCAGGCCGAGGCGCAGGCAGTGCGGCAGCGGGTGGAGGAAGCCCGGGCGGCGCTGTGGCGGGAGGAGCCCAGCCCCTGCAGCCGGCCAGGACAGTGCAGGCGTGGCAGACACGGCACCGCGTGCAAGCAGCAGGCAGCCGGTGGCCGTGGTGGCACCGGTGACCGGTGTCGTGCTCAGCGCACGCTGGAAAAGTGCCACGCCGGTGACGGTGGGGCGAGGCGCTGATGGAAATCGGCGATACGGCTCAGCTGGAGATCGAGGCCGAGGTGCTGTCGGCGGATGCGGTGCAGCTGCGCCCCGGCACGCCGGTGCGGCTGTTGCACTGGGGTGGTGAGGGTACGCTGCAGGCGCATGTCCGTCGGGTGGAGCCCGGGGCTTCACTGCAGGTGTCGGCGCTGGGGGTGGAGGAGCAGCGCACGCGGGTGATTCTGGATTTCGACAGTCCGCGCAGTGAATGGGCGGCGCTGGGCGATGCTTACCGGGTGGAGCTTGAATTCCTGCTGCGGCATGAGGATCGTGCGCTGCAGGTGCCGGGCCAGCAGCCTGTTCCTGGATGATCGCGGCAAGTCGGGGAACTATGCCCTGTATCGTGTGGTGGATGGTCGGGCGCGGCTCACGTCGGTGCGCACGGGGTTGCGGTCAGCCACCCACGTGCAGGTGCTGGAAAGAGCTGGCCGAGGGCGATGCGGTGATTGTCCAACCCGACGAGCGCATCGTGGACGGAACGCGGATCGAGGCGCACTCAGGCGCCTCGTCGGGCAGGCGGTTGACGGCCTACCGCACCCAGCCGTGTTCCCGGTAGTAGCGCAGGGCGCCTGCGTGCAGCGGCATGGTCAGGCCCCTGATGGACCATCTGCTCGGGCTCCAGGTGGGCCAGGGCAGGGGTGAAGCTTCCTGAATTCGTCGAAGTGCTCGAAGATGGACTTGACCACGGCGTAGACGGTGTCATCCGGAACGTCGCTGCTGGAGACCAGGGTGGCCAGCACACCGAAGGTGGGAATGGGGTCCGGGTTGCCGGGATGAGTGTTGGCCGGAATTTCAACCTTGGTGTAGTGGGGCTTCTCCTGCACCAGCCGGTCGATGACCGGGCCCTGCAGCGGTACCAGGCGTGCGGCGCAGGTGGTGGTGACATCCCGCAGGTTGGCGCTGGGGTGGCCGGCCACGAGACGAAGCCGTCGATGCGGCCATCGCACAGGGCGGCACCGTGTTCATCGGCCTTGAGTTCGAAGACGTTCGAGAAGTGGCTGTTCTTGAGGCGGTAGGCCGCCATCAGCGTGTCCATGGCGCTGCGGGTGCCCGAGCCGGGGTTGCCGTTGATGCCGAAGGGATGCTTGCGGAAGTCCTTGATGCCGTGGGCTTCGATGCCCTGGCGGGCAACGAGGTGAGCGGTTCGGGATAGAGGGAGAGCACGGCACGCAGCTTGCCGTCAGGGCCCCTGCCTTGCGGAAGGGGCCCAGGCCCTTGCGGGCGTCGTACTGCACGTCGGACTGCACAAGACCCAGGGTGAGCCTGCCATCCTTGAGCCCCTGGATGTTGGAGACCGAAGCGTTGGTGGTCTCGACGGCGCAGCGCTTTCTGAAGCGTTCGCGTTCCTTGTTGATGAGGTGACAGATGGCACCGCCCGTGGCGTAGTAGATGCCGGTGGCGCCCCGGTGCCGATGGTGATGACCGGGTTGGCGTCGACGGCACGGGCCAGGGAGTCGTGACCAGCAGTGCCAGACCGAGCAGTGTCGAGGTGGCGGCCCGCAGGGCGTGGCGCTGCGGGATGGGGGCATGGGTCGCCGGGGACGGAGGAACAGCGGTGCAGCATGGCGAAGCGCTCTTCGATATCTCTCGGTTGCGCTTTGCCAATGCCAATGTTACTTCCTGCCCGGTGTCATGCTGGTGCGGTGAGCAGGGGATGTCGGGCATTCATCCGTCTGCGAGGGTGCTGTCTGGTATCCGCGAAGCTGACAGGGTTCATTTTTCTGGTGAATGAAAGATGTTTTTCAAAAGTCGGCCGACTCGACAGCCGGCAGGCGTGACGGTACGCTAGGGACCGCATCTCAACACTCTGAGGAAATTCAATGTCCAGTTCTTCTTCATGTCGGTATCCTGACCGGCGGCGGCGACTGCCCGGGTCTGAATGCGGTGATCCGTGGGGTGACCAATTCGCTCATCAAGACCGTCGGCGCCCGTGTCACCGGCATCGAACGGGGCTTCATGGGCATGATCGAGCGTCGTTCGCGTCCGCTCGACAGCGAGGCGGTGGCCGGCATCCTGAACCAGGGCGGCACCATTCTGGGCACCCACAACTTCGCCAATCCGTTCTCCTGTAACGGCGTGGATGTCTCGGACAAGGTGATGGAGTATGTCCGTGAGCTGGGGCTGGATGCGCTGGTGGCCATCGGTGGCGACGGCACGATGAGCATCGCCAACCGTTTCACGCCGCTGGGTCTGCCGGTGGTGGGCGTGCCCAAGACCATCGACAATGACCTGATGCACACCGAGCGCACCTTCGGCTTCGACAGTGCGGTGGCCATCGTGGCCGAGGCGCTGGCACGGCTGGAAACCACGGCCCGCAGTCATGGCCGGGTGATGGTGCTGGAGACGATGGGTCGCCACGCGGGCTGGATCGCGCTGGAAGGCATCTGGCCGGCGGCGCCGACGTCATCCTGATTCCCGGAAGCCCTATGACCTGAACGAGGTCATCCGCGTCTGCAAGGAGCGCGAGAAGAAGCAGGGCTACACGCTGATCTGCATCGCCGAGGGAGCACGTTCCATCGACGGTGGCATGGTGGTGGCCAAGCATCTGGAAAACAGCCCGGACCCGATCCGGCTGGGGGTGTGGGCAACGTGCTGCGCCAGCAGCTCGAGCAACACCTGAAAGCGAAGTGCGTACCACGCAGCTGGGCCACGTGCAGCGCGGTGGCACCCCACGCCGTATGACCGTGTGCTGGCCACGCGCTTTGGCTGGTATGCCGCCAAGATGGTGGCCAATGGCGAGTTCGGTCGCATGGTGGTGCTGAAGGGCGACGAGTGCGCCAGCGTGCCTATCGAGGATGTGGCTAACCGCACCCGCAACGTGCCGGAAAACCATTCGGCTGCTGGATGTGGCGACGTCGCTGGGCGTGTCGCTGGGTCTGCTGGCGTGATGATCCCGCCGGGGCAGGGCAAAAGACCCCGTCCAGGCATTTCCCGAAGGGGCGATCGCGTCCCTTCCGGGATGATTCGCAAGGGCGAAAGCTCTCAACAAAAGCGCTCCATGTGAGCGCTTTTTGTTCAGCGGGCGTCGGCCACCTTGTGGCTGGCTCGCGGGCGCGAGCTGCTGCTGCCTTGGTGCGGGTGGCCGTGCTGCGGCTGCTGGGTCCTGGCGTTGGTGCTGTTCACCGCCCTGCGGCTGCTGGCAGACTTGGCTGAGGCCGCCTTGGCGGGGGCTGTAGCGGCCGGAGGCGCTGCCACGGTTGGTGGCTGAGCTGGCGGAAGCGGCCTTCAGCCGCTTGCTGGTGGCCGTCGCGGTGCTGGCGCTCTTGCGGGCCGTGGTGCTGCGGGTGCTGGCCGTTGCAGCGCTGCGCGGGTGGCTGGTGGTGTCGGCCAGGGCCACGGTGGTCCCGCCACTCTGACGCAGGGTGTGGCGGGTGGCGCTGCGGTCGGAGCGCAGGGTGACGCGGCTGTCCAGGCGCGAGGCCGTGCTGCGGCTTGCGGCCGTGTTGCTGCTGCCTGTCTGGGTACGGGCCGGGCTGTAATGCACCAGCCGGATGGCGGTATGGCTGCCCGACGAGGCCGTGGCTGTGGCCGGCACGGTGGCCTGGCGGCTGATCACCTTGCGGGAACCGTCTTCGGCCACCAGCACGGTCTGTTTCTGGCTGCGGCGCACTGTCAGCGTCATGCCCGGCTTGAGGGGGGAGACACGTCGGTTCATGGCACGCAGTTCGGCCAGCGTGAGGCCGTAGCGGCGGGCGATGGAGGCGCCGGTCTCGCCACGACGCACACGGTGAACCAGCGGACCGGCATCCACCTGCTGGTACAGGCGCGGGCCGTCGAACTGCTCGACGAGGTTCTCGTCGCTGACTCGGTGCGTGGGCACCAGCAGTCGCGTGCCGGCCGCAGGTGCGTGCCGGCGGAAATGCCGTTGGCGCGCAGCAGGGGCGGGCACGGTGAGGCCGCCGCGACTGGCGATCTCGGCCGGGCTTTCGCCGGGCTGCAGCGTGTGCGGCTGCCACGAGACGAAGGGCCGCTTCTGGGCGGCGTGCTCGGCCATGGCTGCCTTGAAGCGGTCAATGCGATCGACCGGGATCTTGAGGGGTGTTGTTGCGGCTGGCGGAGATGACGGGCCGGTTAGGGGCCGGGTTCAGTGCCAGGAACTCGGCCTCGGTCAGCCGTGCGCAATCGTGGGCCGCCAGCTTGAGGTCGATGGGCCGGATCTTCTCGACGGTGACGAAGTAGGGGCTGGTCGGGCAGGTCGGGCAGTTGCAGACCCAGCTGGCGGGCATTGAGCACGATGTGCAGGCGCCAGCAGCTTGGGCACGTAGTTGCGGGTCTCGTTGGGCATGCGCAGGTTTGCATAGTCGGCTGGCTTGCCAGCGGCCCGGTCTGGCACGCACGGCCCTGCGCAGCGGCGCCTTCACCCCAGTTGTACGAGGCCAGTGCCAGGAACCAGTCATCCCGTTCATCTGGTAGATGCTCTGGAGGTAGTCCAGCGCCGCCCGCGTGGATTGCACCACGTCACGACGGTTGTCCACCCACCAGTTCTGATTCAGGTCGTAGCGTTTGCCGGTGGCCGGAATGAACGTCACAGGCCGGCTGCCTTGGCCGAGGATAGCGCCGAGGGGTTCATGGCGCTTCACGAACGGGCAGCAGTGCCAGTTCGGTGGGCATGCCCCGGCGCTCGACTTCCCTCGACGATGTGGTGCAGGTAGAACGAGCCGCGTCCGAACATGCGCTGCAGGTAGTCGGGGCGGGACAGGTAGTACTGCTCGTGGCGGGCCACCAGGGCGAATCCAGCTCCGGCATGGCAAAGCCGGCACGGATGCGGTCCCAGAGGTCGTTGCTGACGATGACCTCGCCGTCGTCGCCCTGGGCCTGACTGGCAGCATTGAGCTGGCGCACGGCATCGCTTTTCGTCACGAGGATGGCTCGCCATGCCGCAGTTGTGCGCCAGTGAAGTTCGGGCCGTGGTGCCGGGCGACGCTGGAGCAGGCGGTCAGCCAGCCGGCTCCCAGCACCACGCCGGCATGGGCTAGCAGCCGTGCGCTGGCTGCGCCGCAGGGGCTGGCGCACGGGCGTCTGGGAGCGGGGAAGGAAAGCCGGGCTGACGGGAGGAACGATGACAGCGCGCACGGGCAGTACCCGTGATGCTGCGCCGGAAGGGTCGGGCGGCCGCACACGCGCTGCCGTCCGACGGGCGTGCAACCCAGGCGGGCTGGAGCCGAAGACCGGCAGGCAGACTGGAATTGGGAGCGCTCTGACGATAAAGCACAGTAAACTCGTCGGCCAAAGTAACCGACTTCGGTTTTCAGGGGTGGCTGTCCGTCCGTCAGTTGATGGCAGGGGGGCGGAAGCCATTGCGCCACTGACGCAGCGCCACGAACACCTCGAAGGCGCTGGCGCCTTCAGGCAGGGGCGCCGCCGGGCAGGTGGCGGCCAGCGCCGGCAGGTGGCTGCGCAGGAAGGGGCTTGGTGGCCAGTCTTCGTCCAGCTGCCCCGGCAGCGTGGATAGCCCCTGGGACCGCAGCAGCAGCGCGGTCTGCGGCGCCGGGCCATCCGTTCATTGTCGGGTTCGGCCAGCCGGGCGAAGCGCAGGTTGTGGCGGTGTATTCGTGAGCGGCGTAGACCTGGGTGTCATGGGGCAGGGTGCTCAGCCGGCCCAGCGAATCGAAATGCTGCTCCAGCGTGCCGTCGAAGACGCGGCCACAACCTGCCAGAAACAATGCGTCGCCACAAAACAACGCCGGGTGCGGATGCTCGGGCACCTGGGCAGAAATAGGAGAGATGATCCTGGTGGCCTGGGGTGGCCACGACCTGAAGGCTCAGGCCCGCCTCGGGGATCTCGACGACATCGCTACGACCCACGGCCTCGCGCACGCCCTGGCCGCACAGTCGGTCGGGCCTGATGACACGCGCCGACGGCCAGCGTGCCACCAGTTCGAGAATGCCGTCGACGTGGTCGTGATGACTGGTGGGTGACAAGGATGGCAGCCAGCGACCCGCCGCTGGCCTGCAGGTTGTCCAGCAATCGGCTGCGCCTCGGCCGTCGACCACCACGAGGCGGGACCGGCGCCGATGCGCCAGATGTAGTTGTCCTGCAGCGCAGGAACCGGAACCACGGCACGGCTACGGTACGGTGAATGGAGGGGCTGGGCAGTATTGCTGATCATGGGTGCTCCACAGGGATTCCCCGAGCCTGCCTGACGTGCAGCGTATCTATCCGTAGAATGCGCGTGCCGCAGGATCTGGTCTTCCTCCGGCGTCTGGTGAATGGAAACGCATGGACACGTGCCGGGGCGACGTCCCCAACCCCGAACACTCCCGATCATAAAGGCAATCCGGATGCCTGGACGGAGTGGCTGGCCACGCCGCCCGGCCGCTACCTGCTGCAGTGGGAGGGACGGCAGCTGGCCTGCGCCGTGGGCAATGTCTTTGGCTATTACGCGGTGCAGCTGGGCATGCCGGCGCTGGATGCACCGGCCGACAACCGCATGCCGCACCGTATCCGGGTGCTGCAGGGCACCCGGCCGGTGGCGAGAGTGAATCGGGAGCCTGACCTGCGGGTGGCGGACTATGGCGAGCTGCCCTTTTGCCAGCCAGTCGGCGGATTCGGTGGTGATGCCGCATCGGCTGGAGGATTGCACCGATCCCCATCAGCTGCTGCGCGAGGTGGACCGGGTGCTGCGCTCGAAGGGCACCTGGTGGTGCGGCATCAACCCGTGGTCGCTGTGGGGCTGCGCCAGCGCTGCCGGACTGGCTGGGCGATTCTGCCGCACGCTGGTGCGCTCATTGGCGCGCCCCATGTCCGTGACTGATCCGGCTGCTGAGCTTCGAGCCGGATGACACCGGTATGGCGGTTATGCTCGGCCCTTCCTGCGTCAGGACTGGCTGGCCCGCAGCCAGCGCTTGAACGGGCCGGTGACCGCTCGGTGGCCGGTCTGCGGGCGGTCTACCTGGTCAGCGCCGTGAAGCGGGTGCGCGGCATGCGGTTGGTGGGGCCGGCCTGGCGGGGTGCCGGCACGTCACGGCGCCGCGAGGCTATGGGAGGACGGGGTTCGTCCTGCCGTGAGCCCGCGTCGATGTCCGCCGAGGACACGGGGTCTGCTTCGCACCGGGCCGGCCATTCGGCAACGGGACGCAAGCCGGCCCACGAGACGGGAATCCGCTCTGAGAATGGCTGCCCTTTTGACAGCTGCCGATGACGGATTCCATGACGAACAGATGGGTTGCTTTATACCGATGGGGCGTGCGCGCCGATCAATCCCGGCCTGCGGCCTGGGCGTGGTGGTGGTCTTTGCGCCTGATGGGGCCGAGACAGCTGCCGACCACGGTTTCATCGGACCGGGTACCAACCAGATCGCCGAGATCACGGCCGCCATCGAGGGCCTGTCTCGCACCCCCGAAGGCGCCGCGGTGGAGCTATCTCCGACAGCCAGTACGTGCTGAAGGGGCTGAGCGAATGGCGAGCCGGCTGGGAGCGTCGGGGCTGCAACGCCAGGGCTGGCGACCCCGTGGCCAACCTGAGCTGTGGAAGCGGCTGTTTGCCGTGGCCGACGCCCGCAAGTGTCGGTTCGCTGGCGCGCGGCCACCAGGGCAACGTGAACAACGAGCGTGCCGACCGGCTGGCCGTGGCGGCGTTGCAGAAAGCGCGGAGGCGCCTGATGGGAGAAGTCACCCGCCAGGTGGTGCTGGATACCGAGACCACCGGTCTGGAAGCTCCAAGGGGCACCGCATCATCGAGATCGGCTGCGTGGAGATGGTCAACCGGCGCATCACCCGCAACAACCTCGCACCTGTACATCAACCCCGAGCGCGAGGTGGACGAGGGGCGGCGGCCGTTCACGGTATGACCTGGGACGACCTGCGCGACAAGCCCACCTTTGCCCAGATCGTACGACCAGTTTCTGGATTTCTGCCGGGGCGCCGAGATCATCATCCACAACGCAAGCTTCGACACGGGCTTTCTGGATGCCGAGCTGGCACGGCTGGGCGGGGCACCTTCGCCCGCATGTGGCGTGCGTGACCGATTCGCTGGCCGTGGCGCGCGAACGTTACCCTGGCAAGCGCAACAACCTGGATGCGCTGTGCGAGCGCCTGATGGTGCCCAACAAGCACCGCACGCTGCACGGCGCGTTGCTGGACTCGGAACTGCTGGCCGAGGTGTACCTGGGGCATGACGCGCGGTCAGGGCAGTTTCGATATCGGCTCGTCGACTCGAGGACGATGAAGGTGCGGCGCGGTGGCCGATGCCGGCGGCGGTCGCTGGCCGCCTACCGGCCTGCGGGTGCGCCTGGCCACCGATGCCGAGCGACAGCTGCACGAACAGGGGCTCGTCGCCCTGGAAAAACAGTTCAAATCGTCGATGCGCTGGCATCACTGAAGCACCGCCACCCTTTTCTCCACTTTCCGTTACACTGCCGGCATGTCCAGCAAAGAACTCCGCGTCGCATCGTGCCCGGCAACGGGTCTCCCAGGCCTCTCCGGATGTCGAGGCCCTCGTGTCGGCCTTCGCTCGCTGGCCAGGTGCGACAGCCGACCGAAGGCATGTTCTGGGAAGTGCAGGCTGGCCCAGGTGCTTGATCCGTCTCCCTGGATGGCGTGCATCCGTCGGCCGTCGGCTACGGCGCTCGACCAGCTCGCCAGCCGGGACGGCACGGCCTACGGTGCTGCCTGAGTCCGGGAGCCACGCGAGCACGCCGCCGAGACCGTGCCCGTGCGTGGCTCGTCGGCGCTGCGTGGACATGACTGCGACGAGCGACCCGCCTGCTCTCCCGCTGCATGCCTGCTGCTGGTCACGGCGCCCATCGTGGCCTGGACGCGCTCAGCATTCCACCGCGCCATTGCGCCCCGGTAGCGGCCGCTGAGCTGCTGCGGCTGTGTGGCACGAGCTGGTGCTGGCACCGATGTGCGTTTCCGGCTGATGCCCTGGCCTCTACAGCCTGGATCAGCCGCCGCATGACTTCGCCGAGCTGCGCAAGCTCACTCCGCCGACTGGCGGTTTCCCACCGCCAGCATGGCAGCCATGGACGCAACGACCCGAAGTCCACGCCCGAGACGGCCGAGATGCTGGCCGGACACACGCTTCCTGCTGGGCTGCGTGGTGGTGCCTGATGTGATCACCGGTGTTTTCGCTGGCAGCTCGGTGCGGCCATCGCTCGCGCGCGAGACCGCCTGCAGGCCTGCGTGAAAGCCACCCGGCCGCCGTTTCGAGCCCATGCTGCCCGGCTGCGGCTTCGAGTCCCCGCTGCCCGACGCCCACCATGCCAACCTGCGCGAGTCCGACCGGCTGTGGTGCGCATCTGACGCATCAAAGGCGAGCTGCCACACATATCTCGGTCCACCTGCCCGCGTGGAAGCAGCTTCCATCAAAAGGCCTACCGTGGTCGGTTTCGGCTACACCCGCGTGGATGAACACCGGATCGGCGCTGTCGCTCGGGCGAGACCGGCGACGTCGTGCAGGGCATCGTCTGGCCGCTGCTGGGCCCTGAATCCGGGAATGACGAGCCCACGCCGCTGGAGCAGATCACGGCACGCTGCGGGAAGTGTCAGCGACCTGCGGGTCTGGAATGCGCTGATGGGCCCGAGTTCCGCGAGGACTGCGGCTCGCACGTTCTATCCCCGACCGCAGCGGCGAACTGGTGCACGTGCAGATGCCCGAAGGCCGAGACGACCAGCCCGCATTTCCGCCGACGGGCTATCCCGGTACGCCGGGGGCTTTGAGCGCGCCTGGCCAAGGCTCTCTGATAATGTCGAAGGGACTGCCGTCCTCTAGAGCCTTCCTTTGCTGTTCAGCACCCACGCCATCGTCGTTCTGCTCAGCCTGCTGGTCTCATGTCAGTGTCAGCGCATCGGCCACCAGCGTCGTGTGCCGTCGGCGACCCTGGCCTGCGCGTTGCTGCGGCCTTCCCTACGGGCCTGCCGGTCTTCTGATGTTCGGTACCCGCAAACTGCTGCGACCGGGGCAGCGCGCACCGCGCCGCTTTGATCCTGCCAGTAACCCGCTGTGCGGCATTCCGCAGACCGAACGGGCTCCCATCGATATCTGGGCGGGCGAACTGCTGGCCTCGATGGGCATGCCGCCGCCCGCCGTGGGCGAACAGTGAGCTTTCAGGCCCATGGCGAAGAGGCCTTGCAGGCTGTCATTGACCTGATCGACCAGGCCCGGCAGCAGCTGCGTGTGGCAACCTTCCTGCTGGGGCAGGATGATCAGGCCGAGCGCATCGTCGAGGCCCTGTGCCGGGCATCGGCGCGCGGGGTGGAAGTGCGGCTGTTGCTGGATGCCATGGGCTGCCTGCGTGTCACGGCCCATCAGTACGAGCAACTGCTGGCGGCCGGGGTCTGCGTGCAGCGCCCATGCCGCTGCTGCACAACCCCGTGCATGGCCGGGCCAACCTGCGCAACCACCGCAAGCTGCTGGTGGTGGATGAGCAGACTGTCTGGGCCGGAGGCCGGAACCTGGCGGGCGAGTACTTCATGGGGGTGGGGGATGAGCCCGCCTGGCTGGACCTGAGCTTTTTCCATCGAGGGCCGCCGCTGGTGGCGCAGGCCATCGAGATGTTCGAACGGGACTGGCGGGTGGGCAAGCGCCTGCCGGCCCGCTCATCGGCGACGGCTGCCTCGGTATCGGGGCACGGCGCTGGCGCGCGTCGTGGAGCCGATGGCCCAGGTGGCCGACATGCCCGAGCAGCTGATCGCACAGGTCCTGGCCCGGACGTCGTCCAATGCATCGCCGTCTGCCTTGTCGGAACCGTCGAAGGCATCAGACCACTCGGAAGGCATGCAGGGAGCCGAGTCCGCAAGGGGGGCGATGTCCCCGGATCAGGCTGCCCTGGATGGCGAAGAGGCTGGTGTCCTGCGGTCAGAAGGGAGCTTGCCGATGCGAGACCCGCTGGCGACATGTCGGCCTCCGAGACGCCTGCCGACGGAGTGCCGGCGGACGGACTCTGCTGGATGCCCGGTCGCTGTGACGCAGCTCCTGCCCAGTGGCCCGGATCTGTTTGACGATACGCTCTATTCGCTGCTGCTGACGGCTGCTTTCCACGCCGAGCGGCGGCTGCTGGCCGTGACGCCGTACTTCGTGCCCGACGAGGCGCTGATGACGGCATTGATGATGGCGGCACGCCGTGGCGTGCAGATCAGCCTGCTGATCCCTGCGCATTCCAATCATCGGCTGGCTGACGTGGCCCGGATGCGTGCCTTGCGGCAGCTGGCTCAGGTGGGGGCACGCATCCATCTCTACCCGCGGATGCTGCATGCCAAGGTGGTGGTCATCGACGAGGCCATGGCCCTGGCCGGGTCATTGAACCTCGATAGCCGCAGCTTCTTCCTGAACTACGAGATGATGGTGGCTCTCACCGCAAGACCGAGGTCCGCTGGCCGTCCGACTGGCTGGAAGCGCAGCATTGCCGAGGCCAGACTACCGGGGGCGCCCGGCCAGCTGGTGGAAGGACATCCTGGAGGGCATGGTCCGGGCGGTGGCCTACCAGCTCTGAATCAGATCTGTCCACCCAGCCGACGCCACGGCGATTCTGCAAAGTACGACGCCTTCAGCACGATCGGGTTGGCACGAACGTTCAACATCACCATACGGCCTGCAACACGTTCGATATCTTTTTGATGGGCGTGAAATCTCGATCAGGTCGTCGTCATAGAATGCTTCGACATTCAGCGCCTTTCAGTGCATTCGTTTCAGGTGGAAACGGTACTAGCGACCATCGCTGGCCACGCACAGAAGTCGATGCCGTCTTCGCCCGTTTCGGGTTCGGTATAGGTCCAGCCCCCATGGCGGTTCCAGTGCATGTCGGTGGCATTGTCGTCGCGGCGCATGATGTTCTTCACTCCAGGAATCGGTCGCTTCATCGGCGGCACGGGACCTCATTCATCAGGTGTTAGAACGAAGCTGCCGTGTCGTGGCCGGCTTCGTTCCCGGTTGTTCGAAGCCCGCAGACTATCAATCGTTCCCGCTGTATGCCTGTTGAAGCCTGCCGCCGAGCCGGCTGACAGCATCCGTCTCGGCCGCCGTCTCACCCGTGTGTGAACGATGTCCCGTCAGGTGCACGAATGGTCGATCCCGCCGACCGGCGTCGGTGCGCAGTGTGCTGGCGCTCATCCTGTTGTTTTTCTCTGCCATTCTCTGCGGGCCCTTGGGCCCCATGCGAGGCTACGAATATGAGCAGTGTCATGAAGCAGCTGGGCAAGGCCCGGCGCTGGACCCAGGAAAACGGGCCGATGCACGGGGCTGATACCGCCTGGAAGCGTCATCAGTTCATTCATGCCCTGGCAGGCCCACCTGTTCCAGGGGTGTACAGGAGTTTTGCCGATGCGGTGGCGCATGCACCGACCACTGCACCCACCAGTTACGACAACACCGCGTCGGCCAGCTGTATCTGAATCGGCTTTCAGATGGATGACTATGACCATCCGGCGCTCTTCTGGCTGGCTGATGCCATTCATCATGGCACTGACGAAGATCGTCGATGTCGGCGGTTCGGTGGGCATCAAGTACTTTGCCTTCAAACCATTCATCGAGTATCCGCCGACCTGAACTGGCTCGTCATCGACATGCCGGCCGTGGCTGAGGAAGGAAGACGGTTTGCCGAAGAACGAGGTGAGAGTGCATCGCTGAAGTTCTCGGACAGGCTGGCTGACGCCGATGGAATGGACGTGTTCTATGCGTCGGGAGCGCTGCAGTATCTGGAGCAGTCATTGCCCGAGATCCTGGCTGGCATGAAGGAAAAGCCAGCGCATCGTCATCAATACGACGCCCATTCACGAGCAGCACGACTTCTTCACGCTCAACAACATCGCACCGCCTACTGCGGCTACCGGGTGCAGGCGCGCGAGCCGTTCGTCCGCGGCATCGAGGCGCAGGGGTACCGTTTGCGTGATCAGTGGCGCAACCTGGGCAAGCGCATGCCTGTCATCGGGCAGCCGGAATACAGCGTCGAGCACTACAGCGGGTTCTGCTTCGATCGGGTGGAGATCTGACGCCCATGCTTACGACAGGGCCCCGACCGGCATCCGTTGCCGAGCGGGGCCCTTTCGCATCGGCTACCGATCAGTGCGTCATCCGTGTTCCTGATGGCTGGGCTTGCCACCCATCATGCTCATGAAGAGCAGCACGATGGCCAGGATGCAGGCGATGATCAGCGTGTAGAAGCCGCCATCCCATCCGAGATGGTCCACCACTGCACCCATCACGACACCGGCGAAGGACGAGCCGATGAGGTAGCCAAGCAGGCCGGTGAGGGCCCGTGGCACTGCCGGTGGCTTTCTTGGGCACCAGGTCGGCAGCATGCAGGCCGATCATCATCACCGGGCCGTAGATCAGGAAGCCGATCGAGACCAGGGCGATGTTGTCGATGAGTGGGTTGCCGGCCGGGTTCTTCCAGTACACGAGTACGGCAATCAGCACGCCGAACATGAACAGGATGGTGGCGGGCGCGCGCCAGCCCTTGAACACCTTTGTCGCTGAGGTAGCCGCTGACCAGCATGCCGGGGATGCTCGCCCATTCATACAGGAAATAGGCCAGACGCGAGCCCTTGTGCGAATAGCCCCTGACCTCGGCCAGGTAGGTGGGCGCCCAGTCGACGACACCGTAACGGATGAAGTAGACGAAGATGTTGGCGACCGCGATCAGCCAGAGGATGCGGTTGTTCAGCACGTACTTGAACAGGATGTCGCGCGCCGAGAGTTCTTCCTCGATGGTTTCGATGTGGCTTCTTCGGATAGTCGTTGCGGTATTCCTCGATGGGGGCAGGCCACAGGACTGTGGGCGTGTCCCGCATCAAGAAGAACGTGAAGATGGCCAGGATGATGGCGATGATAGCCGGAAGAAGAAAATGCTGTGCCACGTGCCGAACAGATAGATGCCCAGACCGGCCAGCGGGGCGATCAGGCCGCCGCCCAGATTGTGCGAGACGTTCCACCATGACCATTTCTGGCCGCGCTCATTGGTGGAGAAACCAGTGCACCATGGTGCGTGCGTACGGGGTAGCCCATGCCCTGGAACCAGCCGTTGAGGAAGCTGAGCGTGCACATGACGGGAATGCTGCTGAGTACACCCGGTACTAGCCGAACGCCAGGCAGATCATGGCGCTGAGCAGCAAGCCGATAGTGGCGAAGTACGGGGTTGTTACATGGTCCGAGACGTTGCCCATCACGAACTTGCTGAAGCCATAAGAGATGGACAGCATGGTGAGTACGATGCCCAGCTGCGCCTTGCTGCAGCCACTTTCCTCGACGATGTAGGGCATGGCCAGCGAGAAGTTCTTGCGCAGCAGATAGTAGGTGGCATATCCCAGGAAGGTGCCCCAGAAGACCTGCATTCGCAGTCGCGTGTATTCCGCATCGATGCGGTCGGCCGGCAGGCGCGCGACGTGTGATGCCGGCTTCATGAATTCCATCATGACATGTGTCTTCCTGTTGTCCGCCGTTTAGTTGTTAGGGTGCCTTCATATATACACCCGGACAGCAGGATCGTGAGGCAAGGACACCTGCGATGTTAATGATTCATGTCTGATTCTTAATGTTTATTGACAAGTGTACTTATTGCATATTCGCATTGTGGGCGAATGACGATGGGCTGTTGGTCATTCGTCCATGGAATATGGGCTATGTGAGGGCTGAATGTATGGCCCAGGAGACACCCGTGCAGGGACTGTAGGTATGGAGCTGGTGCGAAGAAGCAGAGGCACCGGAGCAGGCTGAAGCCATGAAGCCATGAGGCCATGAAACCGGGGCGGAAGCGGAATGATGAAGGCTGAATGATAGAGGCGCTGCCAGGAGCAGGCAAAGGAGCGGGATAACGGGAAATTTGGGGGAATGCTGGGGCACGCCGGGAGCAGGCCCGGGCGCGGGGCAGGGCGTTGGCAGGCCGCGTGGAATATTGCCGACAGGGGGATACGATGTCAGGAGTTGGCTGCCCTGCCTCGCACCATGAACCAAATCGGGGATTCAGGATTTTTGCAGGGGCGATTACCGGGACATTCAGGCCTGGTTCCGTGAGTGCCCGAAGGGGAGCCAATCAAAGCCCCTTTTTCTGCACCGTAGGTCGGACGGACTTGGCTACCAGTCGCCGGTGGCCTTCAGGCAAGGCCTTCTTTGAACGGACTTTCACATTAAAAGCAACCGTCTGCGGTTGACAGTAGAACGCTTCACCGCGCTGCGCGTTGAGCGAACCCAAGCACGTATCCGTTGAGATCCTTGACGTAGATCTCCTTCATGCCGTAGAAGGTATCGTGCAAGTCGCGTACAACTTCACATTGCGTCTTCAGTCGATCAGCGAGCGTGACCAAATCGTCGACCTCGAAATACAGCACGGCACTGCTGCTGATGTCGGCGGAATCCGCAAAGGCGGGGATGTTCTCGCGCAGGCTCTTTTTGCTCCTGCAGCATAAGCTCGATATCGCCGTTCTTGATCAGTGCGTAGACCAGAACCTTGTTGCGGTCATGCTGGAAGAGAACTTCCTCGGACCCCATCGGAACACTCATCACATGCTGGAAGCCCAGCACGTCGGCATAGAATTCGATGGCCTTGTTGACATCCGAAACCATCATGTTACACCACAGTTTTTTCAGCATGATTTGTTCCTGTTCTGAACATTGAAAGAAATGCGCCGTCAGGCGCGCGATTGGGGACGAATGTACGGTTCAGGCAAGCGCGCAACGACGAAGCGTCCGGGCAATCCAACGGCGTTGCTTCATGGTTCTGCACTGTCTCATTTTTCGCCAGTGCGATAGCTCTGTTCAAGGTGAGACAGCCGGGCGTTTGTCGCGGATGTCGGACAGATGTTTGAATTTGATGTGACGCCGAAACTTCCCTGAACCTTCGAGCACGCCTGCCTCGTCTTCGAATTGGTACCTCTTGCTGAACTCGAGCGTGATGTGGTTCTTGTAAGAGAAGATGCCACAGAACGAGTCCTCCAAATAGTAGAGTACGTACATGACGCGCTCCTCTGAAGTCTCGGCCAGGCGTTTGATTTCTTTGCGTAGAGTGAGGGCGATCTGATGCTTCTCGGGATCGGCCAGCCCGAGATCATTGAAAAAGTCCTCGACGTTCGCTTTACTCGATTTCATCTGCTCATTCCTGTACTGGTTGAATGGATCGGTTTCGCTCTCTCGTTTCCAGCACGTGCGCCCATGCTGGGCGCATCGAAAAAACGCCCAGACATCCTGAGATGGCCGGGCGTTTGCTCGGTGGAGCGGGGAGAGACGGACCGGGGCCGTCTATCCGGCAGGGTCAGTACACGCCCTGCTGCAGCATGGCGTCGGCTACCTTCACGAAGCCGGCGATGTTGGCACCATCCACGTAGTTGATGCTGCCGTTGTCGCGTTCGCCATAGCGCACGCAGTTCTCATGGATGTTGGTCATGATGTCGTGCAGGCGCTTGTCGACTCTTCGGCACTCCACGACAGGCGCATGGCGTTCTGGCTCATTTCCAGACCCGAGACGGCTACGCCGCCGGCGTTGCTGGCCTTGCCAGGCGCATACAGCGTATGGGCTTTAAGGAACACGTCCACGGCGTCCAGCGTGGTGGGCATGTTGGCACCTTCAGCCACGGCCTGCACGCCATTGGCCACCAGCGTCCGGGCGTCCTCGGCGTTGAGCTCGTTCTGGGTGGCGCAGGGCAGGGCGATGTCCACCGGCACATGCCAAGGGGTACGGCCCTTCTCGAACTTCAGGCCCCGTTCGGCGGCAAAGGCCGAGAGGCGACCGCGCTTGACGTTCTTCAGCTCGAAGATGGCGTCCAGCATTTCGCGGTTGATGCCGCCCTCATGGACGAGGGTGCCTTCGAGTCGGACATGGTCAGCACGCGGGCGCCCAGTTCCAGCGACTTGAGCGCGGCGTACTGGGCCACGTTGCCCGAGCCCGAGATGGCCACCCGCTGGTTGCGAAGTCCTGGTTGACGCGCGGGCATTTCAGGGCGAAGTACACCACGCCGTAGCCGGTGGCCTCGGGGCGGATGAGGCTGCCGCCGAAGGACATGCCCTTGCCGGTGAAGACACTGCCGGTATGGTTGGCCAGCTTCTTGTACATGCCGTTGAGGAAGCCCACCTACGGCCGCCCACGCCGATGTCGCCGGCCGGCACGTCGGTGTCAGCAGTGTGACGAAGAGCTCCATGACGAAGCCTGGCAGAAACGCATCACCTCACCGTCGCTCTTGCCTTTGGGATCGAAGTCGGAGCCGCCCTTGCCACCGCCCATGGGCAGGGGTGGTCAGTGCGTTCTTGAGTTCTGCTCGAAGGCCAGGAACTTCAGGATGGACAGGTTGACCGAGGGGTGAGCGCAGGCCGCCCTGCAGGCCAATGGCGGCATTGTGCTGGACCCGCCATGCGCGGTTGACCTGGACTTCACCCTTGTCGTCGACCCAGCTGACGCGGAACTGGATGATCCGGTCGGATTCGACGAGACGCTCCAGCAGGCCGTAGTCTGCGTAGCGGGGGTTTTCTGGAGGAAGGGCCGAGGCTGTTCGTGACTTCCTGGACGGCCTGCGGAATTCGGTCTGCTGCGGATCGCGCCGCTTGACCATGTTCATGAAGTCATCGAGAGATTTGTATTTCATGGCTACGAAAGCCTCCGTGAGTGGACGGGCCGGGCAAATGAGGGGGATCCGGGGCGGGCCGGCACCCAGCCGGATGAAGGGCGGATCGTGGCACTCCGCGGGGTACACGATTGTCCAGCAGGGTCATATTAATACAAATCGGAATGTGCCCGGACCGGGCGGGAAGGCTGCACCAGAATGGTTCAATGGCTGTCGTGGCTCGGGAAAGGGGGATGGGGCATGAGATAATCAGGCGCCGCCCGAGGCATTTTCCGGTTCTGCGCGACTTCGCGCCGGGGATTGCCTGTCAGGAAGCGCAGGGGCCGGACAGCCTGCACCAGGATGGTGCATCCGATATTGTGACATTTTATGTCTCGTATTGATGCACGCCATATGCTGCCGCCTGCCCGGCGCCCTGGCAGAGGCGTCTTGCCGCGCCGGCCCGAAAGGGCGGGGCGTGGCTTCAGCCCTCCCATTCAAACATCACGGAAGACAGGGAGATCATCATGTTCAGTGCCAAACCATTGCTGGAGATGATGCCGCGCTGGGAGGCCGCAGCGGTGGCCGCCATCATCGTGGCACTGATGGGCTCACGCGATCATCTGGCTGGAATGGGTGCCGCACATGGCCATCCTGACGGCGCGGGATCTGCCTGCTGGTGTACGGGCTCTGCCGGGGCGTGCGCTACCGGGCGATGCAGGGCTGGATGATTGGTGCGGTCGGGCAGGGCATGGGGGCGCTGTACCTCTTCTTCTTCATCGGGCTGCTAGTCACGGCGCTGATGATCAGCGGTGCCATCCACGCGATGATGTATTACGGCTTTTGGGCTGATCTCGCCGGGCTATTTCTATTTTTCGGCCTTTGCGCTCAGCTCGGTGATCGGCATCTCGCTGGGCAGTAGCCTGACCACCTGTGCCACGGTCGGCATGGCCTTCATGGGCATGGCACACGCCTTTCATGCCGATCTGGCCATGACGGCGGGGGCCATCGTCTCGGGTGCCTTCTTCGGTGACAAGATGTCACCGATCTCGGACACCACGGGCATTTCCGCCTCGATCGTGGGCATCGACCTGTTCGAGCATATCCGCAACATGATGTACACCACGGTGCCGGCCTGGCTGATCAGCGCGGCGGTCTACCTGTGGCTGCTGCCGGCGGTGGCGCCGCATGACCTGAACGGCGTGGTGGGGTTCCGGCAGCAGCTGGAGGGCTCGGGCCTGGTGCATCTCAGTGCGTTGCTGCCCTTCGTGCTGCTGCTGGGCATGGCGCTGATGAAGATCGACGCCATCGTGACGCTGATGGCCACCATCTTCCTGGCGCTGGGGCTGACCTACTTCCACAGCACGCCGAGTCTGGCCGAGCTGGGGCAATGGTTCTTCAAGGGGCCTTCGTTCCCCGAGGCCTGGGGTGACATGCGAAGCTGCTGTCGCGTGGTGGGGTGGAGCATGTTCTTCACGCAGACCATCGTGATCCTGGGGCTGAGCTTCGGCGGCCTGCTGTTCGCGCTGGGGGTGATTCCGGCGCTGCTCGACGGCATCCGCAGCTTCCTGACGACGACGGGGCGCGCGACGTTCAGCGTGGCGGCCACGGCAGTGGGGGTGAGCTACGCTGATCGGTGAGCAGTACCTGAGCATCCTGCTGTCGGGCGAGACGTTCAAGCCCGTCTACGAAGCTGCACCTGCACCCGCGCAACCTGTCGCGCACGCTGGAGGATGCGGGCACGGTGATCAATCCGCTGGTGCCGTGGAGCGTGTGCGGGGTGTTCATCTTCAACGTGCTGGGGTGCCGGTCTGGCACTACCTTCCGTATGCGATCTTCTCACATGAGTCTGGTGCTGACGCTGGTGTTCGGTTGGACGGGGGTGACGCTGTCGCGGGTCGAGCCAAGCCGTGACAGGTAACGTCTTTGTCTGTTGGAAGACGGCTTCGTTGGGGGCGCCCGAGACGAGGTGCCTTCCTCGGCTCATGCTGTCCGCTGCGCTCCAGAAATCGCCTGTGGAGGCACCCGTCCCGGGCGCTTTCCGGCCTGCGTGGTGCAGCCTCCTGGTGGAAAAGGCCTTGCCTCGTTTCCTGGCTTCGGTCTGCGGCTGGGTGCGCGCGTCGTCGAAGGGGGCAGGCATCATAGAATGAGGGCCTTCTTTCACGGAGGGCATTCCCATGAGACTGCTGCACACCATGCTGCCGGGTCGGTGATCTGGACCGATCCATCAAGTTCTACACCGAGGTGCTGGGCATGAGCCTGCTGCGCCAATCGGAGAACCCAGAATACAAGTACTCGCTGGCCTTCCTGGGCTACGAGGGCGGGAAACCCGGCCCAGGCAGAGCTGGAGCTGACCTACAACTGGGGGACGACCGGTACGAGATGGGGACGGCCTATGGGCACATCGCCATCAGGGTTCCGGACGCCTATGCGGCCTGTGAGAAGATCCGTGCGGCTGGCGGCAACGTGACGCGCGAAGCCGGGCCGGTGAAGGGGCACGACGGTCATTGCCTTCGTGACCGATCCGGACGCGCTACAAGGTGGAGCTGATCCAGCGTCCCGATGACCAGGGGGCGGGGACCGGGTCTGCGCTGATGTCCGCCTGTGGGCGCTCCGCTGCCTTCGTCGGGTGTCAGGGGCGCTCCACAATGGGCCGGTTTTTCGTCCGGAGTTCATCGAAGCATCGAAGGAGAGCATGTCATGAGTTCATCCACCTACCACGCCACCGGGTCTGGACCTGGGGACAGGCCAACGGCGGCAAGTATGCGTCGGTCAACCGCCCCACGGCGGGTGCGCAGTACGAGCAGGTGCTGCCGGTGGGCGAGCGTCCCTTCCAGCTGTATTCGCGTGGCACGCCCAATGGGCAGAAGGTCACGATCATGTTCGAGGAGCTGCTGGAAGCCGGTGTGAAGGAGGCTGCCCTGTGACCTGTGGGCCATCGACATCGGCAAGGGCGACCAGTTCGGCAGCGGCTTCGTGGCGATCAACCCCAACTCCAAGATTCCGGCGCTGGTCGATCGCAGCGGTCCGGAGCCAGTGAACGTGTTCGAATCCGGGGCGATCCTCGTCTACCTGGCCGAGAAGTTCGGCAAGTTCCTGCCGGCTGCGGGCGCGGCACGGGCGCAGTGCCTGTCGTGGCTGTTCTGGCAGGTGGGCAGCGGCCCCTATCTGGGGGGCGGCTTCGGGCATTTCTATGCCTACGCACCCGAGCGGTATGAGTACCCGATCAACCGCTTCGCGATGGAGACGAAGCGCCAGCTGGACCTGCTGGACAAGCTCCTGGCCGAGCGCGAGTACATCTGCAGGCGCCGACTATACGGTGGCGGACATGGCTATCTGGCATCTGGTACGGCCGGCTGGCGCTGGGTGAGCTGTACGGTGCAGCGAAGTTCCTGGACGTGGCGTCGTACAAGAACGTGCAGCGCTGGACGAAGCAGCTGGCAGAGCGCCCGGGCGTCAAGCGCGGCAAGGATGCAGTGCATCAGCCGCTGAAGTGAGGCAGGGCGTATCCGGTGATGCTGCTTGCATGGGCAGGTGGCGCTGCCGGGGAGATGTCCGGGCGGCGGGTGCCGCTCGGGCCTGTGCGGTGGCCGGGAAGGCAGATCATGGAAAGACTTGAGTTGCGGGTGCCCCCGCCGGTGGTGACGCTCGTGTCGGCGTTGCTGATGTGGGGGTTGCGAGGCGCGGTGCCGTCACTGGTATGGCTGGTGCCGGGGCGTGCGTGGCTGGCCGGCGTGCTGGTGGGCGCGGGCATGATGCTGGGCCTGTGGGCTGTCTGGAGTTTTCGCAGGCAGCGCACCACCATCAACCCGCATCTGCCGCAGCAGACCGTGGCACTGGTGACGGAGGGTCTACCGGTACACCCGCAACCCGATGTACCTGGGCATGCTGTGCTTCCTGCTGGCCTGGGCGCTGTGGCTGTCCACGCCGCTGGCGCTGCTGGGCGTAGCATGTGGGGATGCAGACCGCTTGAATCCAGAGCCGAGGGCGCGTGCTCGAGAGCGCTTCGGCAGCCCTTCACCTCCCATTGCCGCCACGGTGCGGCGCTGGCTGTAAAGCGCAGGCACTGCAGGGCGTCACCGAGGCATGAAGGGGGCCTCGTTGCCCGTACATCCCGGGTTTTCCGGAACGGCCGGCGAGGGTGTCCTGCCGGCCGTGTCGATCAGGGGCGAGTAGCGGAATACTGCAGGCCCGTCCGGCCCTTTTTGCGCTAAGACCAGGGAGCCTATGTGGTCCAGGGTGTGCAGGTAGTTCCAGCTGGCAGGGGCACCTGCCGGGTGTTGCAGACAAGCGGAAACCGTAATAGCCGATGTTCCAGCATGCACGGAATTGGTTCTGCCGTTCGCCCGGCAGCACGATCAGCTGACGGAGATAAGTTATAGGGGATGGACTCCATTCGTGCAGTACCTGGTTGAAAGGCACCACTTGGCCCTGCTTGAGTATCATAGAGGCTCAACGGCCTCATAGTAAGCTTGCCAGCCGCTGCAGCGAAGTTCGGGCCCCAGCTGGTGGCAGCGTATTTCGAAGGTGGTGAACGCGAAGGTGCCCAGCGATAGCAGCGGTGTGCCATTGCGGACCCAGCGCAGCGGCTTGATGGGGCCCTGGGGCAGCGTGGTCTGATTCCTGTGCGGTAGCGACAATCCCACCTACATCTCCCTCTGCCCGCCAGACCTGTTGAATGATCTGCGAGTGTGTTTCCTCAAGGTTCTGCGCTCAGCTGAAAGGACTCGACGGCTGCTGTCATTCGAGGGTGAGCCACCGGGCATGGCCTGTGACCAGGGGACAGCAACCTGCCGGCCGTCGTCGTTGCCGGTTGAGACACTGAGTGCGTATGCCAGCACGTCGGCGCGCACACCCTGAGCGGAAATGGGGCGGATCCGGCGCAGGTCGCGGATGCTGCGAATCGTGTCGGACGAGGGATTTTTCTGTCTCTTGACGACGGTGTGCCGACTTGCGGATGGGTGGGGTGCTGGGCGGTGATGTCTGGCGTCGTGTCGCTGGCGGCAGGGGCTTGTGCCAGGGCGAGGCAGGCTGAAGGACGGTGCCATCAGCAGGGGCCAGAATACGGGGGATAGCAGGCGTGGCCTGTGGTTCTTCATGGTTCTCTTCCTCCAACGGTCGGCGTGACTGACGGGAGTCACGCGTAGGTGCCGGTTCTTGTGGCTGCCCGGCTGCAGGTCGCCGCAGGATTCTTGACCACGAAGACAACCATTCTGCAGGCAAGCTGCAGAGCATGGATGCACTATCAGTCCGTTCGAACTTTCAAGTGTGAAGTTCGTGGATGAGAAAGTCGTGTGTCGACGTTTTTCAGTATATAGAGAGTCTGCAAAATAAGGTTATCCGTGGATGAGATAGCAACATCCGTGTTGCGCGCCATGTGACGGGCGAGTGGCTGCGCGTTGCCGACCATGAAACGTCAGCCTGGTGGCCGGACGGTGAGAGGTGTGGTTCCTCGTTGGGCCGTCCGGCGGTCTCTCAACGGCCGGGCAGGGGTCCTGCCGGCCGTGTCAGATCAGGGGCGTAGCGGAAATACCGCGGACCGCCTGCGCCACCTTCGAGCAGGTAGGGGCCCACGTAACGCAGTTTGTGCATGTAGTTCCAGCTGTGAGGCACCTGCCAGGTGTTGCAGACCAGGCTGCGGGTGAGAATGGTGCCGATGTTGAAGCAGACGCGGAACTGGTTTTCCTGCTCTCGTTCAACACCATCAGTTGAGAGCTCTGGTAGGGGCCGGGGCCTGTCCATTGATGGAGCACCTGGTTGAAGGGGCAGGACCTGGCCCTGTTTCAGTTCAAGGCTGCTGCCGACTGTGGATCGGCTGAATGGCGGCGGCGAAAGTCCTGCCCGAATGAGGGCGGGTCTCGGTGATGGTGAAGGTGCTGGTGCCCAGCGACAGAAGAACCTCGCCGTTGCGTACCCAGTGGAAGGGCTTCTGCTTGCCGTTGGGCGGCGTGACGGGAATCTCGGTGCGCGTGCGCTGGAGATCCTTTCCGTCGGTGCCATCTTCCCACCAGGGTTGATGGGTGATCTGCAGCTTGCCGTTGTCCAGTTGGGTCTGCATGACCTGGTAGGGCTGGCGGGTACTGTCATTCAGAGGTGAACCACCAGGTAAGGCCTGGGACCAGGGGACGGCGACCTCCTTGTTGTCCTTGTTGTCGGTGGTGGCAGCCAGGGCGCTGGCCACGACATCGGCACAGTACACCCTGGGCGGAGATGGGCCGAATCCGGCGCAGATCACGAATGCTGTTGACCACGTCGGACAGGGATTTTTGTCTGGTGGCCAGAGGTCTGTGATGCGGTCTGGGAGGCCTGGCTGGCATCCGTGATCGACCTGGGCCATGGCGAGCTGGCTGGCTGGCAGCGCTACCAGAAGGGCCATAATGCTGGCCGGGGAGACGTCGTTGCGTGTCTTGCTTCATGGGGTTCGTTTCCTCCAACGGTCGGCGTGCTGCGCGAGTGGCAGGCACGCGAAGGTGCCGGCTTTCGTTGCTGCCCGGCTGCAGGTCGTCGCAGGATCCTTGGCCACGAGGCATGTTCTGCGGTCTGGCCGCAGATCATGGACGCAGCTTCATTGTGTGGTGCTTCGTGAAGGCAAGGTCCATGTATTGGTAAGCGATGTGTCGATAGCTTTTTCGTTATAAATAATATTTACAGATTGCGAGTATCTGCTGCGGCGGGACAACGTCCGGGCGCAGCATGCTAGCGTCGTGCCGGAGCATCGAGGCAATATTGCCGCCCGCGTGATGTCGCTGTGGGGGCCGAGCCGAGGCAGGTCGCGGTCAGCGCGTGCTCAGGGATGCCCAGCCAGGCCTGGACCTGCTGTTCGGCTTCGGCAGCGCGGCGGCCTCGCAGGGCGTTCTGGGGCGTCTCGTTGTTCGTGTTGCCCACAGGGAAAGGCCCTGGAAGGACGGTGCTGGCGGGGCAGAGCTGGCTGATCTGCCTGAAAGCTTCGCCTTCACCCGGGCCGGCATGTGTCGTGAAGGGCACGATGGTCTTGCCGGCCAGGTCGGTCTGCGAGAGCCAGGTCTTGACCGGGGCGCAGTTGCGCATCCCAGACCGGAAAAGCCAGGTAGATGAGCGGGCAGCTGGCCCGTCGGCTTCGAACTTGCCAAGCTTTGGGCAGATAGTTCAGCTCGTTTTCCAGTTTCACCTGTTCCAGGGCGTTCTTGTAGTCACGCGGGTAGAGCATCAGCGGCTTCAGCTCGGCCGTCGGCGTTCGTGCATTTCTGGATGAGCCAGGCGAGGGGTTTCGGTATTGCCGCTGGGCGAGAAAGCAGACGATAAGGGCCTTCTGGCCGCTGACCGAAGGCGGAGCAGGGGCTGGCTGGCGGCTGCGGGGCCGGCGGGTTGGCAGGGGCAGTATCGGTCTGGGGGCGGGGCCTGAGGGAGGCTGTGTGCTGGATGATTGCTGTACCGGGCGGCCTCGTTGCGGGCCAGGGGCGGCAGCTGTTGCAGCGTGTGGGCGGTCGCAGCCAGGTCGATGGCGACGATGGGACTGGCGCACCCGGGGCTGGATCCAGCAGCCAGGCGCCTGCAGGCTGGCCCAGGCGTTCGGCGTACTGGATGAGGGGCCTCTACCGATTCCGCATCGTTGAGGTCCACGCGGGTGCTGCGTGACTTGATGCCGGCGCGGCGCAGGATCTTGGCCAGATCTTCTGCGGCACTGGCAGGACGGGAGGGGCGTCGCTGCTGTCTCCCGGGGTGGCGTGGCTGGCAACCTGCAGGTCGGCCAGGACCAGTTGTCTGTCAGTGCCCAGGACGCGGGCGACGGTTTCGGTGGCGGGGCCGATGCCGATCAGGGTGAGGACTTCTTTCATCGTGGTGTGCCCGGGGACAGGGCGGGAGGGTCCAGGAAGGAAGGGCGGAAAAATGTGGGAAGGTGGCAGAGATCAGCCGGGCGTTCCGGCAGAGGCCGTCACGGTATCGGCCCAGGCCTGAAGCTGTCGTTCAGCCTCGAGCCAGCTGCTCGTCTTCCAGTGGGTGAGCACGCCATCTTCTTCGACACCACCCAGCAGGGGCCAGCGGGGGCAGCAGTCGGGCGTCGGGGCAGAGCGTGCGCAGGGTGTCGAAGAGCCTGGCCGGGCCGGGACCGCTGTGGGTGCAGAAGGGGCAACGGTTTTGGCTGGCGAGCGTGTGTTCGCCCAGCCAGCTTTCCACTGCGGCGGGAAGCTGGCTGGTCCAGATGAGGGAAAGCCAGAAAAGACCAGATCGTAGTCGGACAGGTTGACCTGGTCGGGTTCCAGCAGCTCAGGACCATCCACGTCATCATCCAGCGCAGCAGGTAGTCGGCCGGGCGTTCCAGGGCCATCAGCGTGGCGCCGGTGTGCTTCTGCAGCAACCGGGCGACCGTTTCGGTGTTGCCGGTGAACGAAGTAGACGATGAGGGTGCGAGCAGGCGGGAAGGAGGACGATGCCGTCATCGTGGTGCAGTCCGGGCGTGGAGCGGGAAAGGGATTCTAATGATAGCTGTGCCGTGGGGCTGTGGCCTGGAAACGGGCCCTCGCGGGCCTGGCGGATAGCGTATGGAATGGCCGCGGGGCGCGGTGGCTCTGAACACCGCGCCCCGCTCGTCAATCGAGTGAGAGTCTGATAAAGGAACCGACGGTCTCCAGCTCTTTCTGATTGTGGACCGGAGCTCCCAGCCGCCACGGCGGTTCCGGCCCCGGCATCAGCGGCCCGCCTGTCAGCGGTGTCATCTGTGCCGGTCGTTCCGCGGAAGGCATGTTTGCCGGGGCCTTCGTTGGACCTGGACGTCAGCCTATCAGCCCTGAACGGATCAGGTGGTATCCAGGGGCTTGATGATTCGTTGCATGGACATGTCGAAAAACCATGGGTTCCGGCGCGTTTGTTCCTGCAATGCGTCGCGCATGCGCCCGTGTTTGCGCAGACCGTGGTGTGGACATCGCTGCATTCCTGAATCGGACATGAAGTCAGCGGCGTGATCCGAGGCGGCTTCGCACTGTGTGTTACAAATCCGGATGTCGATACGCTCGAAAACACCGGGAGGAACAAGGGACGAGGATGAGTCGCGGAGCCGGGAGGGACTGAGGTCGTAGGTGGACTTGTGCTGAGGTGGTGCTGGGCGTTGGCAGGCCAGGGAGGCACAGGCTGGTTGGAACAGAGGTGTGTGCGGAGGCCTGGGGGCATGTCTGGGCGGATGTCTGGGTGCTGGCACGGCGGAGGGGCTAGACCCGGGCCCTCATGTCTGCCGGTAGAATGAAATGTTTCCGATGGTTTCTGCAAAGGATGATCTGCAATGACCCAATCTTCGACGTCGGCACTGCCGCCGCTGGAAATCGATGCGGCCGAAGGGCCTTTCCCCCTGGGCATGCCGCCCGAGCGCTTCCTGCGTGACTATTGGCAGAAGCGGCCGGTGCTGATTCGCAGGGCGTTTCCCGATTTCAAGTCGCCCATCCTTCCGGAGGATCTGGCGGGACTGTCGTGCGAGGAGGGCTCTCTGGGACGGCTGGTGAGCCATGATCCGGCCACCGACAAGTGGACGCTGCGGACCGGGCCGTTCGACGAGGCCGAGTTTCCAGGCATGCCGGACCACGACTGGACGTTGCTTGTGCAGGATGTGGACAAGTGGGATGCCGACGTGCGGGCGCTGCTGGAGCATTTCCGCTTCCTGCCGGCGTGGCGGATGGACGACGTGATGGTGAGCTTTGCGGCCCGGGGCGGCAATGTGGGCGCGCATATCGACAACTACGATGTGTTCCTGGTGCAGGGCGTGGGGCAGCGGCGCTGGATGATCGACAACCGCCCGAATCCGGACACCACCTACCGGGACGATGTGCCACTGCGGTTGCTGAAGCATTTCGACCCGGACTGCGACTGGGTGCTGGATCCGGGCGACATGTTGTAGCCTGCCGCCGGGGGTGCCGCATCACGGCGTGGCGGTGAACGCCTGTCTGACGATCTCGGTGGGCTTTCGGGCGCCCTCCGGTGCCGAGCTGCTGGAGGACTACATCGATGTGCTGACCTTCGATGCCGACGAGTCGCTGCGCTACGGTGATGCCGACGTGCGGTTGCCGGCCGATGCCCTACGAGATCGATCGGCCTGCGCTGGACCGGGCCTGGACGGCAGTGCAGGCACTGAAGATGGACGATCACGCGCTTTGCCGAGTGGTTCGGCCGCTTCATTTCCAGCTATCGGGTGGCGGTGGGGCAGTCCCCGTCGGCCGAGACGGCCAACGCCCTGTCGGTGGCCGAAGGCGTGGCTGAAGGCGTGGTGTGGGAGCAGCATCCGTATTCACGCATGGCGTGGCGGCGCAGCGGCGGGCAAGGCCCAGATCTTTGCCAATGGACGGGACTGGGCCTGCGAGGTCGGCGAGACGACGCGGCACGCATCTGCGCAGCGAACCAGATCGACGCCTCGAACACTGGGGGCACTTTCGCCTGCTGGACGTGCCCTGGTGCGCGCAACTGGCCGAGGCTGGCCACTATGCGCCGATGGATGAGGACGGTGCGGTACGGGGTCGAGGACGACAGCCTGTACGAGGACGACAGAGTGAGCCGGTGGGGCTGGCCATCGCATGAGTTCCTGTCAGGCAGACCAGCCTATCGGCGTGTGAGCCTGACGGGAAAGACCGGCCCTGGCAGAGCTGGACAGGTTGCCCACAGGGGCTGCCGAGGCCAGGCGCTTCCGGATCAGGGAAGACGCTGCCAGCCATGCTCGCCAGCAGGTGGGTGGCCAGCAGGGGCAATGACGCCCCAGCCGCAGTCGGGCGACGGCGCATCGACCGGGGCGCCGCCCAGCCGTGCTGAAAGCCAGCCCAGGCCGGCCAGTCCGGCCAGCGGTGCTGATGGCCAGGGCAGGCAGCATCACGTGAGACGGGCAGAGGACGACGACCAGCGCACCGGCGAGGATGGCGCCACAGATGAAGGCCAGCGCCGAGGCCCAGGCGGCCTGCAGGGGGTTGGTGTCGATGGTCTCGCTCAGGGCCGATCTCGTCGCGGGCGTGGGCCTGAAGGTCGTCGTGTCGGGTGAGCGCTTCGGCCACCTGACGGGCCAGCGCGTGGTCCAGGCCCCGGCTTTCGTGGAGTGCTGGTCAGCTCGCGCAGCTCGACCTCGAGGTTGCGAGTCCAGTTCCTGGCGCTCCTTGGCCGAGGTCGGCCCGTTCGGTGTCGGCCTGGACTGGAAGTCGAGACGTATTCGCCGGCCAGACATGGAGACGGCGCCCGCCACCGGGCGGCGATGCCGGAGAGACACGAGCGTGCGCCCGTCGGTGCCACCGGCACCAGACCCATCAGCAGGCTGGCGGTGGAGATCAGCCCGTCGTTGGCCCCAGGACCCGGCGCGAAGCCAGTTGTTGCGGCTGCTGTAGTGGCGTTCGGGGTGGATGCTTCGGGACATGGCGACAGGGCAAAGAGAGTAGGTTGGAAAGGCGGTGTCCGGTGGGGACACGGGGAAGGATCTGCCTGGGGGTGCGGGCCTGGGAGCCCGCCTGCATCCTGCGAGGAACGTTCGGGGCACACCGGGTGCCCCAGTCTAACAACTATCAGAAGTTGCCGTGTCGGCCTTGCCCTGGCTTTGCTCAGGCCGTGGTGCCGGCCTGCGGTGCGCCCTCGCGTTCGCGGCGTTCTTCGCGCTCCACAGCCTCTTCCTCGGGGCTCATGCGCTGCACGCCGATGCCCAGGAAGGCCATGATGATGGCCAGGATGGGAATGGAATAGTTGAGTACCGCGTAGGGACCATACTCGAAGGCCGTGACGCCCAGCATGGAGGACGCGAACACGCCACAGGTGTTCCAGGGAACCAGGACCGAGGTGACGGTGCCGCCGTCTTCCAGGGCGCGTGACAGGTTCTTGGACTTCAGCCGCATCCGGCGGAAGGCCTCGACGTACGTCCGCCCGGCGGCGGCAGGATGGAGATGTACTGTTCGGATGTGGTGGCGTTGCGGTGAGGGATGGCCGAGGCAATGGTGGCGGTAATCCAGCCCTGCGGCGTTGTGTGCCATCTGCAGGATCTTCTCGACCGGGCGCGCAGCATGCCGGGTGCTTTTCCATCCACGCCACCGAAGGTCATGGCCACGATGGTGAGCGAGACGGTGCCCCATCATGGCGTCGATGCCGCCGCGGTTGAAGAGCTCATCGACCATGGCGTTGCCGCTTTCCAGCTTGAAGCCTGCCTGCAGCGGCGTGACGGCCGTGTCGATGTGGCCGCCCTGTACCAGAACGTGGCAGCCCCAGCCCAGCGATGCCGGCAGCCAGGAGCGAGCGGGCCGGCACCTGCGGGCGATCAGCACGATGACGACGGCCGGGACCAGCAGCAGCGGGGGTGATGACGAAGCTTTTGTCGAGCACGCCGGGGACTTCGTTGATCTTGGCGGCATCCACGGGTGGGGCGCCCTGGCTGCATGCCCATCACGTAGTAGACGCCACCGGTGCGATGACGAGGCCCGGCACCGTCGTGTAGAACGTATGTGCCGGATGTGGTCGAACTGGGTCGGTGCCGGTGATGCCGGCGGCCGGATGGTGGTGACCGAGGCGGCGACATCGCGGCTCACCGAAGTAGGCGCCGAGATGACGGCGCCAGCCACCATCGAGCGGGATGTCGATGCTGCTGGCCAATGCCCATGGCCGCCACGCCGATGGTGCCCATGGTTGGCCCACGAGCTGCCGATGGCCAGCGTCACGATGCAGCAGATCGAGCGGATCGTGAAACGGAACATCGACGGCGAGAGCAGTTCGAGCCGTGTTAGACCATCGTGGCGTTACGCTGCGCCGATCCAGCTGCCGATGTGGTCAGACCGATCGCGTGATGATGATGGGGATGGCTGGGCAGCGCACGTCTTGATGCTCGGCGTAGCGGGCCTCCTCGATGAGTTCCAGGTGTAGCCGAAGCGGGAGGCGATGAAGGCGGCGGTGGCTCGATGCCGATGAGCAGGCGGAACGTGCGGGCTGGCACTAGAGCACGATGAGCGCAGATGCCCATGATGATGATCGGCATCACCAGCGCCGGGGATCACGGCATGAAGGAGATGCGATGTCTCGTTGATGGTCTGGTTCTGGCTCATGGCCGTGCGTCCTTATGTCGCTGAGGATCGCCGATCAAGCGGGCAGAGAATACCGCAGTGTTGGCCCGGGACTGACCCGCTTTCCCGAGTTTTCAGTATGGGCGAGAGGGCGCCGGCGCATGACGATGCAGGGGGCCGTGCACACGGGCGGCGGCGCCGCCCACACACTGTGTCTGGGCGGGGGTGGGTCTGGCCCACGGGATGATCTCACGCCACGCGGCGCATCTGGGCACGGCCTCGGCCGCCGCACCGAAAGCCGGAACAGGTTCTTCGGATCGTCCGCCGTCCGGCACCGGTTCGATGTCGATACCACCGACGTCGCAGCAGGAGCCTGCTGGTGGGCTGGCGCGCAGGGTGGAATAGTCTTCCAGCGCAGAAGCCCACCGAGTCGAAAGATGGTGATCTGATCCTGGCTCTGGCGACCTTCCTCGGTGCCGGCCAGCACCTTCCACGGGTCCACGACCGGGAGTCGGCGGGCAGTTGCTGGATGTCGCCCTCGACGCGGCTCTGCGGCTCGTACTCGACGAAGACGCGGCCGGCGCGCAGCACGTCGGCGTGCAGCTCGGTCTTGCCGGGGCAGTCGCCACCCACGCCGTTGATGTGCATGCGGGCTCCAGCATGTCGGGGGTGATGATGGTGGCGTAGGCCTTGTCGGCGGTGACGGTGGTGACGATGTCGGCGCCCTTGACGGCTTCGGCGGTCGAGCTGGCGCGGATGATCTTGAGGCTGCTGTACTCGGCGAGGTTCCGGATCAGCTTCTCGGTGGCGTCAGGATCCACGTCGTAGACGGCAATCTCCTCGATGCCCAGCTGCGTGTGGAAGGCCAGCGCCTGGAACTCGCTCTGGGCGCCATTGCCGATCAGCGCCATGCGCTTCGAGTCCGGACGGGCCAGGGCGCGGGCTGCCATCAGCGAGGTGGCACAGGTGCGCAGTGCGGTGGCGACGGTCAGCTCCGACAGCAGCACCGGATAGCCGGTGTCCACGTCGGCCAGCACGCCGAAGGCCATGACGGTGTACATGCCGCGCTGGGTGTTGCTGGGGTGGCCGTTGACGTACTTGAAGGCGTAGCGCTCGGCGTTGGAGACGGGCATCAGCTCGATGACGCCGATGTCGGAGTGGTTGGCCACGCGTGCGGACTTGTCGAACTCGGGCCAGTGCAGGAAGTCGTCGCGGATGGTGTCGGCCAGCTCGCTGATGAAGCGGGGCACGCCGATGTCGTAAACCAGTTTCGACATCGTGGGTACGCTCGATGAAGCGGGTCATGGCAATTTCCTTCTAGGGTGCGGTCGGATTCTGATAGGCCGGCGCGCAGTCGTGGAACTGAGCGTTATGGGAGGGGCGGCTCAGGAGGCGTCCGCCCCTCTGGAACTTTGAACAGGTCCTCTTGGCGGATCCCGGAACGCCGTGATTGTTGCCGACGAGCTGCCATATTGAAGAAACTTATCTGTCAGCAATCGGCATGTATCGTCATTCTGATAGATATTGATAAACCTAATGCAAATGCTGCAACGCACATTTAGGGTTATCCCGATGGGGCGCTGAAGTCGGAAAGTCGCGCCAGCATCGCGAGAAAAAGGCAGAAATTCAAAAAGCGACCGTGTCGGCGGCTTTTGCCGTGTCGCGCGTTGTAATGAGTGTGGGGAAACAGGCGGGTAAACCGCCGGGAATACAGGATGAACGACCTGGACGGGCAGCTGATTGCGCTGTTGCGCGAGAATGCGCGGATGCCGGTGGTGGCGCTGGCCAAGAAGCTGCGGGTGGCGCGCGCCACCGTGCAGAACCGGATTGCCCGGCTGGAGCAGGAAGGGGTGATCGTGGGGTACACGCTGCGCCTGAAGCCCGAGGAGGAAGTGCACCAGATCCGCGCGATCGCGAGGCCTGGCGGTGGAAAGCAACCGCGAGGAGGCGGTGATGCGCCAGCTGCGCGGCCACGTCAGCGTGGTCACGCTGCATTCGAGTCAACGGCCGCTGGGACCTGGTGGCCGAGCTGCGGCTCGACACGCTGGAAGCTTTCGATCGACTGATCAGCACGATCCGGGCCATTCCCGGCGTGCAGGCTACCGAGACCAGCATCGTGCTGGCCACCTACAAGATGTAGGTGCAGGGGCTGGGGCGCTCAGAACGCGCTGCCGGGCTCCTGCAGGAAGGCCTGTTCCTCGGTGCTGGAGGGGCGGCCCAATGCGGCGTTGCGGTGCGGGTAACGGCCGAAGCGGTCGATGATCCGCTTGTGGGCGTGGGCAAAGCGGATGTTGCCTGTCAGCCCGCTGGCCTCGAAGAGACGGACGGATTCCACCTGCACGCGCGCCGATTCGCTGTGCATGGGAGGGCATGAGGAAGGCCCGCTGCGCGGTTCGAGCGCCAGGTCGGCTCCCAGGTGGACGGCTTCCGCCAGGACCAGCGCCATGCCGTCCTGGGCGAAGGCGCGCGGGTCGTTTCGGTACAGGTTGCGCGAGAACTGGTCCAGCACGATGACTTCAGCCAGCCGGCCCGACGGGGAGGCGCGCCAGGACCACAGCTCGCCGGCGGCGGCCTGGGCATGAAACAGCGTCAGGAAGCGCTCCCGGATGGTGGCATCGAAGGCCGGATCCTTGCTGAAATGCTGTTTCGGCGAGGCTTCCTTGAACCAGAAGTGCAGGACGGTGTCCGGGCAGGCGAGGGCGCGGCGGGTGTCGTCATGTCGTGCAAGGGGCGGGCGCGTGGAGGCGGGTGGCGTTGCGTGTGCCGACAGGGGCGCTCCAGTGGTGTGCCAGTGTCGCAGCTGTACGGCGGCCGGGTACGGATGGGTGCAGGGCGGAGGTGAAAGCCGGGCCAGAAATGAAAAAGCAGCCAAGGCGCGAGGCCAGGCTGCTTTTTCTTGAAATCTGGTGGGCGATACTGGGTTCGAACCAGTGACCCCTGCCGTGTGAAGGCAGTGCTCTACCGCTGAGCTAACCGCCCGGAAGGAAAGGTGTCTTGCGAAGCACCGCATCCGGTAAGCCGGCAGTATAACCGGAAATTCGGTTTGGTCAAAGCGAAGATGTAACAGGCGTGAATTGTTCTACCATCGGCCCCATTCTTCTTCGGCTTTTCATCACTGTCCTTCCATGACTGCCAACGCTTCGTCTGCTGCTTCTTCCGCACCTGCCACCTCTGCCCGCGTGCCGGGCCGGGTGCGCACCCGCTTTGCCCCCAGTCCCACGGGCTTTCTGCATATCGGGGGCGTGCGCACGGCGCTCTATGCCTGGGCCTTTGCCAAGCATCATGGCGGCGACTATGTGTTGCGTATTGAAGCACGGACGTGAGCGTTCCACGCCCGAGGCCGTGGCCGCCATTCTGGAAGGGCTGGACTGGCTCGGGGCTGGATGCCGACGAGGGCCGTTCTACCAGATGCGGCGGATGGACCGCCATCGCCAGCTGCTGGACGAGATGCTGGCCGATGGCCGTGCCTACTACTGCTATGCCACGCCCGAGGAGCTGGAGGCCATGCGCGAGGCGCAGCGGACCCGGGGCGAGAAGCCGCGCTATGACGGTCGCTGGCGTCCGAGAACGCGGCCGGCAAGCAGCCACCGGCGGACGTGAAGCCGGTGGTGCGCTTCGCAATCCGGATGACGGCGTGGTGGTGTGGGATGACATGGTCAAGGGGCGCATCGCCATCGGCAATGCCGAGCTGGACGACCTGGTGATTGCCCGATCGGACGGCACACCCACCTACAACTTCTGCGTGGTGGTCGATGACCCGACATGGGCATCACGCACGTGATCCGCGGTGACGACCACGTCAACAACACGCCGCGGCAGATCAACATCCTGCGGGCGCTGGGTGCTGAGCCCCCATCTACGGGCATCTGCCGATGATCAACAGGGCCGGACGGGCAGAAGCTCTCCAAGCGGCACGGCGCGGTGTCGGTGCTGCAGTACCAGGAGGATGGCTACCTGCCGGATGCCATCATCAACTACCTGGCGCGGCTGGGCTGGAGCCACGGCGACGACGAGATCTTCTCGCGCGAGCAGCTGGTGCAGTGGTTCGACGGCACGCACCTGTCGGTGTCGCCAGCGCAGCTGGTTTCGACAAGTTCCGCTGGGTGAACCACCACTACCTGAAGGCGCTGCCCGATGCCGAGCTGGCGGCCGAGGTGGGGCGTCGCCTGGAGCGCGGGGCATCCCGGCCACGCTGGGGCAGCCGGTGACGGCTGAGGCGCTGGCGGCGATGTGCGCTGCTGAAGGACCGTTCGCCCACCTGGGTGGCGCTGACCGACTGGGTGGCGCTCTTCTTTGCGCCGTCCGCGCCGGAGGCCGAGGCGCTGGCAGCACGACTGACCGAGCCGGCACGGGCTGCCGTGGCGGACTTCCTGGCCGGCCTGCCGGCGGCGGCTGGCGACAAGGACGCCATCGGTGCGCTGATGAAGACGGTGCTGAAGACGCACGGGCTGAAGATGCCCCAGCTGGCGGTGCCGCTGCGGCTGATGGTCTTCGGCGTGGGCAGACGCCCTCGGTGGACGCCATGCTGGCGCTGCTGCCGGCGGCCGAGATCGAGGCACGGGTGCGGACGCATCTGGCGGGCTGAGAACGGGAGTACAGGCATGGCAGGCAACACACTGGGGCGGCTGTTTGCCGTCACCACCTTTGACGAATCGCACGGGCCGGCCATCGGCTGCGTGATCGACGGCTGCCCGCCGGGCATGGCGCTGGACGTGGCCGACATCCAGCCCGAGCTGGATCGGCGGCGGCCCGGCACCCGCGTCACGTCACGCAGCGCCAGGAGCCCGATGCGGTGGAGATCCCGTCCGGGGTGTTCGAGGACGTACCACCGGCACGCCCATCGCGCTCGTCATCCGTAATCAGGATGCGCGCAGCCGCGACTGGCAACCTGGCCGAGACCTTCCGCCCGGCCATGCCGACTACACTTACTTCCAGAAGTACGGCCTGCGCGACCACCGTGGGGTGGGCGCTCGTCAGCCGGCTGACGCGCCGCTGGTGGCGGCCGCGTGCGGTGGCCCGCAAGTGGCTGGCCGAGCATCACGGCATCCGGATCCGTGGTTACCTGTCGCAGCTGGGCGAGATTGCCGTGCCGTTCCGTCGTTGGGAGGATGTGGGTCAGAACCCGTTCTTCGTAGCCGATCAGGACAAGGTGCCAGACTAGGCGTACATGGACCAGCTGCGCCGTGACGGTGATTCGTGCGGGGCGCGTGTGGAGGTCGAGGCCAGCGGCGGTGCGGCTGCGGGCGCGCCGCTCTATGATCGGCGGATGCCGACATTGCCCACGCGATGATGGCCATCAACGCCGTCAAGGGCGTGGAGATCGGCGCAGGCTTCGGATCGGTGGCCCAGCGCGGTTCGCAGCATGGTGACGAGCTCACGCCCGAAGGATTCATCAGCAACGAGGGCAGGCGGCACCCTGGGCGGCATCGGCACCGGGCAGGACGATCCCGCGTGTCGCTGGCCATCAAGCCCACGTCCAGCATCCGCATCGAGCGCCGCTCGATCGACCGTGAGGGCAAGCCGGTGATGATGCAGATGCTAGGCCGACACGATCCCTGCGTGGGCATCCGCGCCACGCCCATCGTCGAGCGGTGTTGGCGCTGGTGCTCATCGATCACTGCCTCGCTGCATCGTGCGCAGTGCGGTGATGTAGATTCCAGTCTGGCGCCGATTCCGGCGTCGGCCCATCCCACGCAATGAGGATCTGCTTCCCCATGGATTCATCCCGGACGATGAAGAGAAAAGGTCTGACCCGTGCCGGCCGGTTTGCGCTGGCTGCCTTGAGCGGCAGCCTGCTGCTGACGGCCTGTACTTCCGTGCATACCACCAGCGAAGGTGCCATTGGCCTGAAACGGCGGCAGATGATGTCGCCGCTGGTCTCAGGCGCAGCTGGACCAGACGCGCAGGTGGCCTATGCCGAGGTGCTGCAGAAGGCGAAGTCGGACGGTGGGCTCAATGCCGACCCAGCCGCGGACCGCCCGGGTGAGGGGCGGTGGCAGGGCGCATCATCCCCAGGTGGGGGCGTTCCGGCGGGATGCGCTGAAATGGCAGTGGCAGGTCAACGTCATCAGAGTCCGACGAGCTCAACGCCTGGTGCATGCCGGGTGGCAAGATCGCGTTCTGCAGCGGCATCATCCAGCAAGCTCAACCTGACCGATGATGAGATCGCGGCCATCATGGGGCAATCGAGATTGCCCATATGCGCTGCGCGAGCATGCCCGTGAACGGGCCTCGGAACGAGCCACAGCCGGCCTGCTGATCAATGCCGGTGCAGCCGGCTTCGGGCTGGGCAGCGGTGGCGCGGACCTGGGGCGTCTGGCCTATCAGGCCACCTTCGGGCTCAAGCACAGTCGCCAGCACGAAACCGGGGCTGATCGCATCGGCGTGGAACTGGCGGCACGGGCCGGCTACGATCCGCGCGCGGCCATCACGCTGTGGCAGAAGATGGCGGCCCGCAGCGGCGGCAAGAGCCAGCCCGAATTCCTGTCCACCCACCCTCGGCCAGCACGCGCATCAAGGATCTGCAGGACTATTCGGCCCGGGTAATGCCTCTGTACCAGGGACAGGGGCGCTGAGCTTCCTATGCCGAAGTTATCGACCTGCGTGGCATAGTTGCGAGATGCTTAATACCGCCCGTACCCTTTACGACAAGTTGTGGGGATGCCCACGTCGTCCGTCAGGAACCCGATGGCAGCAGCCTGCTGTACATTGATCGCCACCTGCTGCATGAGGTCACCAGCCCGCAGGCCTTCGAGGGCCTGCAGCAGGCCACCGCGCGCCGTGGCGCCTGAATGCCAACCTGGCGGTGGTGGACCACAACGTGCCCACCACCGGCCGTAAGAAAGGCATTGCCGATCCGGTGGCCCGTCTGCAGGTCGAGACGCTGGGTGACAACGCCCGCAAGTATGGTCTGACCTACTTCGACATCGACGACCGCCGCCAGGGCATCGTGCACGTCATCGGGCCCGAGCAGGGTGCCACGCTGCCGGGCATGACGGTGGTCTGTAGCGACTCGCACACCAGCACGCACGGGCGTTTGCCGCGCTGGCGCACGGCATCGGCACGTCCGAGGTCGAGCACGTGCTGGCCACGCAGACACTGGTGGCGCGCAAGTCGCGCAACATGCTGGTGCAGGTCGACAGCCGGCTTCCGGCCGGTGTCACGCCCAAGGACGTGCGCGCTGGGCATCATTGGTCGCATCGGCACCGCCGGCGGCACGGGCTATGCCATCGAAATTCGGCGGCTCGGTGTTCCGTCAGATGTCCATGGAAGGCCGGATGACGGTCTGCAACATAGCCATCGAGGCCGGCGCGCGCAGTGGTCTGGTGGCCTTCGACGACATCACGATGAACTACCTGCGTGATCGTCCCATGTCGCCGCGCGGCGTCGACGGGACAAAGCCGTGGGCTACTGGCGCGCACGCTGCGCAGCGACGAGGGGGCACGCTTTGACCGCGTGGTGCAGATCGACGCCTCGAACTGCGCCCCTACGTCACCTGGGGCACTTCGCCCGAGATGGTGGTGTCGGTGGAGGATCGGGTGCCCGATCCGGACCGCGGAAGGGATGCCGTCAAGCGCGCGAGGGGCATGGAGCGGGCGCTGCGCTACATGGGTCTCACGCCCAACACGCCCATGACGGCCATCAAGATCGACAAGGTGTTCATCGGCTCGTGCACCAACTCGCGCATCGAGGACCTGCGCGAGGCGGCTGCCCTGGTCCGGGGGCGCCGCCGCGCCGACAACGTGAAGCTGGCCATGGTGGTGCCGGGCTCGGGTCTGGTGAGCACAGGCCGAGGCCGAGGGCCTGGACCGGATCTTCCGCGAGGCAGGCTTCGAGTGGCGTGACCCGGGCTGTTCGATGTGTCTGGCCATGAACGCTGACCGGCTGGAGCCGGGCAGGCGATGTGCGTCGACCTCGAACCGCAACTGAGGGTCGGCAGGGGTGCGGGTGGCCGTACCCATCTGGTGAGCCCCGCCATGGCGGCGGCGGCCAGGGTGTTCGGTCATTTCGTGGATGTTCGGAGGCTGTGACGACATGAAGGTATTCAACGTGCACCGTGGCAAGGTCGTGCCGCTCGACCGTGCCAACGTCGACACCGACGCCATCATCCCGAAGCAGTTCCTGAAGTCCATCAAGCGCTCGGGGTTCGGTCCGAACCCTGTTTGACGAATGGCGCTATCTGGACGTGGGCGAGCCAGCAAGGACAACAGCAAGCGGCCGCTGAACCCGGATTTCGTGCTGAACCAGCCGCGCTATGCGGGTGCTTCCATCCTGGTGGCACGCGAGAACTTCGGCTGCGGCTCGTCGCGCGAGCACGCGCCGTGGGCGCTGGATGACTACGGCTTCCGCTGCATCATCGCACCCAGCTTCGCCGACATTTTCTACAACAACTGCTTCAAGAACGGGTTGCTGCCGCTGCGGATGACCGAGTCCCAGGTGTCGCGCATCTTCGACGACGTGAAGGCCTTCGTCGGCTACGAGCTGATCATCGATCTGCCCGAGCAGGGTGGTGCGCACCACGCAGGGCGAGGTGATCAGCTCCTTCGAGATCGACGCCTTCCCGCAAGAACAACCCTGCTCAACGGGCTGGACGAGATCGGGCTGACGCTGCAGCACGCCGACGACATCCGGGCCTACGAGGAGCGGCGTTTCCGGGCCGAGCCTGGCTGCAGGCCAGCCTGGGGCATGACGGCGCAGGCGTCATCATCCATCCGGATGCCGGGGCAGACTGCCCGGTGTTCCATCGAGTCGGACCATCAGGGCCAGACCTGCCGGCGCATTTCCGGCGGGCTCTGGCTTTCATGTTTTGAAGGACAGGAGGGAATCGAAATGAAGATTGCGGTACTGGCCGGTGACGGCATCGGTCCCGAGATCACCGCGCAGGCGGTTCGGGTTCTGAAGTGCTGGCCCGTGACGGGCTGGACGTGCAGACCGAAATCGGCGCTGGTGGGCGGCGCAGCCGTCGATGCCACGGGCGATCCTCTGCCCGAGGAGACGCTGCGGGTGTGCGAAATCGGCCCGTGCCATCCTGTTCGGTGCGGTGGGCGGCCCGGCCTACGACAGCTGCCGCGTCCGCAGCGTCGGAGCAGGGGCTGCTGCGGCTGCGCAAGCATTTCGACCTCTTTGCCAACCTGCGCCCGGCCATGGTCTACCCGGGCTGGCCGATGCCAGCCCCTGAAGGCCGATATCGTGGCCGGTCTGGACATCCTGATCATGCGCGAGTTGACGGGGACATCTACTTCGGGCAGCCTCGGGGCGTCCGCACCAACGAGGCTGGCGAGCGCGAAGGCTTCGACACCATGCGCTACAGCGAGATCCGAGATCCGTCGCATTGCGCAGCGCGGCTTCGAGGCCGCCCGTCGGCGCCAGCATCGGCTGTGCTCGGTGGACAAGGCAAATGTGTTGAAACGACCCAACTGTGGCGTGATGTCGTCACGGAAGTCGGCAAGGACTATCCGGATGTCGAGGCTTTCTCACATGTACGTGGATAATGCGGCGATGCAGCTGATTCGCCAGCCGCGTCAGTTCGACGTGATCGTCACCGGCAACATGTTCGGCGACATCCTCTCGGATGCCGCGTCGATGCTGACCGGCTCGATCGGCATGCTGCCTTCGGCCTCGCTCAACGCCTCGGGCTTCGGCATGTACGAACCGATCCACGGGTCGGCGCCGGACATCGCCGGTACCAACAAGGCCAATCCGCTGGCCACCATCCTGTCGCTGGCCATGCTGCTGCGCTACTCGCTGGACGAGGAAGCGGCTGCTCGACGGGTGGAAGCCGCCGTACGGAAAGTGCTGGCCGATGGGGTGCGTACGGCCGATATCGCGCGTCCGGGTGATAAAGTGTCAAGTTGCACCGAAATGGGCGACGCCGTGGTGGCAACGCTCTGAGCGCAGGAATCCGGCCAGGAACAAGCAGGGAGAAAGCATGAGCAGGAAGTATCGGGTTGGTCTGGTGGGCTGGCGTGGCATGGTGGGTTCGGTCCTGATGGACCGGATGCGCGCCGAGAAGGACTTCGATCTGTTCGATCCGGTGTTCTTCAGCACGTCGAACGCGGGCGGCAAGGCGCCGATGGGCGACGCGCCGCTGGGCGACGCCCACGACATCAAGGCCCTGTCCGCGCTTGATGCGATCGTCACCTGCCAGGGGCGGCGACTACACGCTGGACGTTCATCCGAAAGCTGCGCGCGGCCGGCTGGAAGGGCTTCTGGATCGATGCGGCGTCGTCGCTGCGGATGGACGAAAAGGCCGTGATCGTGTTGGATCCGGTCAACCGTCATGTCATTGATGCGGCCATACAGACCGGTAATCGGGATTTCATTGGCGGTAACTGCACGGTTAGCCTGATGATGATGGCTCTCGGCGGTCTGCTGCAGGCGGATCAGGTCGAGTGGGTCACGGCAATGACCTATCAGTCCGCCTCTGGCGGTGGTGCACAACACATGAGGGAGCTGGTCAGTCAGATGGGCGCAATCACGCATCGGTGGCAACCGAGCTGTCGAATCCGGGAAGCAACATCCTGGACATCGACCGTACGGTCGCCGAGACCATGCGTGCAGCGGATTTCCCCACCAAGCAGTTCGGCTTCCCTGGCAGGCAGCCTGCTGCCCTGGATCGACAAGGACCTGGGCAACGGCATGTCGCGCGAGGAGTGGAAGGGGCGATGCCGAGCTGAACAAGATGCTGGGTCGCACGCCGGAAAACCACATTCCGGTCGAGAGCATCTGCGTCCGGGTGGGCGCCATGCGCTGCCACAGTCGGGCACTGACCATCAAGCTGCGCGAGGATCTGCCGCTGCCGGCCATCGAAGAGATGCTGGCGGGTGCCAGACGACTGGGTGCGTGTCGTGCCCAACGATCGTGAGGCGTCGCTGGCCGAACTCACGCCGGCAGCCGTCACCGGCAAGCTGCACGTGCCGATCGGCCGCCTGCGCAAGCTCTCGCTCGGCAAGGGCTACCTCAGTGCCTTCACGGTCGGCGACCAGCTGCTGTGGGAGGGCCGCCGAACCGCTGCGCCGGATGCTGAGGATCGTGCTGGAGCGCCCGCTGGCTGCGTGATGACCGCTTGAGGTTGACTGAAGTTTCCCTGGCCCGTTTCCCGGCGGGCAGATTCCCTCCGGGTCATCCAAGAGTTTGTTTCGTTCCAGTTCCTGTAAGAGGTGGTACCTTGTCTGAACAGCCCCGCAGTAAATTGCATTCGATGACGTCTGGTGGCTCCGGGCGCAGCCAGATGGCGACTGCGGTTGCCGTCGCCCTGGCGATTCTGTCCGGGGGTGGCGTCACGTCCGCCGAGGCTGCCGGTCTCGGCCGCCTGACCGTCCAGTCCGCATTGGGACAGCCGCTGCGCGCCGAGGTGGAAGTCACCTCCGTCAGCCCTGACGAGGCCGAATCGCTCAAGGCACGGATCGCCTCGCCCGGAGGCTTTCAGCCGTGTGGGTCTGCAGTACAAGGAAGCGCTGTCCGGCGTGCGCATGGACGTCGAGAACCGGGGCGGCCGCTACTTCATCAAGGTCACTTCCAGCCGGCCCATCAACGATCCCTTCGTGGATCTGGTGGTTGAGCTGAGCTGGGCGTCGGGCACGTTCAGCCGTGAATACACCTTCCTGCTGGATCCTCCGACCCAGCAGAACGCCAACCAGGCCAACCGTTCCGGAGCAATGCACCTGTGGCTGGCCGCCACGGCAGCCGCTGCCACCGGCGCGGCCGCGTCCGGCAGCAACGCCGTGCGCACCATCGATCCGGCTACCGGCCGCCTGGTCAACCAGGGGCGCGGTGCACAGGGCCGTTCGCAGGCTGCCAGCCAGCCGGCCGAGGCCAAACGCAGCAGCCGGCTGCACAGGCCAGGGTGGTCGTGACTCCAGCAGCGAAGGCGGCACCGTCACGGTGGGTCAGGGCGAGACGCTGGGCATGATTGCTGCCCGCGTGCGTCCGGCCAGCGCCACGCTGGATCAGACCATCGTGGCCATCTACCGTACCAACCCGACGGCGTTCATCCAGAACAACCCCCAACCTGATCCGTCAGGGGCCGCACGCTGACCATCCCGTCCGAGGGCGAGATCGCGGGCGATCGACAGCACCGAGGCCGGTCGCCAGCTGCGCATGGCGGCGCGCGACTTCCGCTCCTACAAAGAGGGCGCATGGCCGCGCACCACGCCTGAAAGTGGCTACGGGCAACGGCAGCAGCACCGCCAGCGGTGCCATCAGCGCGAGGTCGATGACGAGCGCGGTGGTCGAGGCCGGCAGCCAGGACCGCCTGGAGCTGAGCCGCTCGGAAGGTGGCAAGGACGAGGCAGGGGCAGCGCCGTCGGTGCCCGTGATGCCGAAGCCCGGGTGGCTCGCGTGAGGCCGCGCTCAAGGAAGCCAACAGCCGCATCGCCGAGCTGGAGAGAACGTTGGCGCCCTGAAGAGCATGCTGGAGCTGAAGGACAAGTCGCTGGCTGACCTGCAGGCTCAGCTGGAGAAGGCCCGCGTTGCCGGTGCCCAGGTCAGCGGCACGGTGGCTGCAGCTGCCACGGCGGCTGCCGACAAGGCCCGCGACGCCGCCAGCAAGGTGGCTGACAAGGCTGCTGCCGAGAAAGCGGCTGCCGAGAAAGCGGCTGCCGAGAGGCGGTGGCCGAGAAGGCTGCCCAGACCAAGGCTGCGGCTGACAAGCTGGCTGCCGAGGCCAAGGCCGCCGCCGACAAGGTCGCTGCCGAGAGCTGCCGCCGAGAAAGCGGCTGCTGACAAGGCTGCTGCCGAGAAGGCCGCTGCAGAGAGAGGGCTGCCGACAAGCGCTGCGGCTGACAAGGCCGCCGCAGACAAGGCTGCTGCCGAGAAAGCCGCGGCCGAGAAGGCCGCCGCCGAGCAGGATCAGTCCAAAAACCGGCCGAGGGTGCGGACAAAGGACGCCGTCGAGCGCTGCTGCCGATGCCAGGCCGAGGTCGAGCGCGTGACCAACGGCGATGCCGACAAGTCAAGGACATGCCAAGCCCGCGCCGGTCAACGACGGCGAGGAGCAGGGCGGCCTGATCGAGGGGCTGTCGCAGAACTCCCTGCTGCTGCCGGGTCTGGGTGTGGCTGCCCTGGCCGCGGGTCTGGGCTTCTGGATGCTGCGTCGTCGTCGCCGCGAGGATGACGGCTTCTCCGACAGCATCAGCGCCGACGAATTCAGCGCCAATTCGCTGTTCGGCACCACCGGTGGCCAGAGCGTCGACACGATGACCGGCGCCAGCACGCAGATCACCACGATCAGCGAGAGCACGCCGACTGAGGTTGACCCGACGTCGCCGAGGCCGAGGTCTACATCGCCTACGGTCGCGAGACCCAGGCCGAGGAGATCCTGCGCGAGGCGCTGAAACGCCAGCCCGAGCGTCAGGCCATCCGCCTGAAGCTGCTGGAGATCTACTCGGGTCGCAAGGACACGGTGGCCTTTGGCCAGATGGCGCGCGAAATGCACGACATGACCGGCGGCCTGAACGAGGAATGGTCGAAGGTGGTGCAGATGGGTGCCGCCCTGGATCCGGACAATGCACTGCACGGTGATGGCACGGCCGATCTGGCTGCCCCGTCGCCGGTGGCTTCGCCCGCTGCCGATGTCGGCGGCATGGCTGCCGCAGGTGCCGCGGCGGTTGCCGCCGGCGTAGCCGGTATGGCCGCCGCTGCCGAGCCGCAGCATGTCGAACCGGAAGCCCCGGCCGTGTCGTCGCCCTCGATGGATGAAAGGTCACCAGCCTTCGATGGCGGCTACAACAAGCCGGCTGGCGAGGCTGAATCGAAGCCGGTGCAGCTTCCAGTCGACCCGTTCCGGTCCGCTGTCGGCCATGCCGGGTGTCGAGCTGCCCTCGCTGGATCTGGACGCGCCGCTGGACCTGGATGAAGGCCCGAGCACCGTCACGATCTGAACATCGACGACCATCACCGAGTCGCTGGACATGGGCCATACGTCGGGCGGTGAGGGTGATGGTCTGGGCGCCATCGGCCTGGATCTGTCGCCGTCGACGATCTCCGGTCCGATCACCATGAGTGGTGCGGCGTCCAGCCAGTGGCAGGAAATGGCCTCGAAGCTGGACCTGGCCTCGGCCTATGTCGAGATCGGTGACAAGGAAGGTGCCCGCGAACTGCTGGAGGAAGTGATCAACGGCGGTGACGCCGCCCAGCAGCAACGCGCTCGCGAACTGCTTGCGATCTCTGATCGACGGCTTCCGATCTGATGACTGCCCCCGCACGGCGAGCCCTCGACTACCACCCTCATCGCTTCGGGATGAAGGTGGCAGTTTCATTTGGGGGCCCGTTCCGGGGCCTGGACGCGGGAGAATGGTGCGTTCGGGCGGGAATACCGGACGGACACCTCGGGAGTGACGATGGACGACGATCTGACAGGGCGACGGGCAGGCAGAGGCCGGGCGGGCTGGGGCGTGCTGCCGGCTGGCGGTGCGAAACGCATCCTGCCGACGGGCAGATGGACGATGTGCCGCGTCATCGCTGGGTCTGCGGCGTGTCCTACGATGGCCGGGATTTCTGCGGCTGGCGAAAGCAGCCCCTCGTGCCGGGTCTGGCGCCGTCGGTCCAGACCACGGTGGAAGCGGCGCTGCTCGGCCGTGGCAGGGCAGGCCATCGACATCCGTTGTGCCGGACGTACCGATGCCGGGGTGCATGCGCTGGAACAGGTCATCGAGTTCTCCACCACGGCGCAACGGCCGCCTACGGCCTGGGTGCGGGGTGCCAATGCCCATCTGCCGGATACGGTGGCGGTGCGTTGGGCTGCCGCTGGCGCCGGATGCCGATTTCGACGCCCGTTTCTCGGCCCGGGAACGTACCTACTGGTATGTGCTCATCGACAGTCCCGTGGCGCCGCCACTGTGGCGGGGCGTGCCGGCTGGACGCATCGGCCGCTGGACGTGGCGCGGATGCGGGCGGCGGCCCGCTCGGTGCTGGGCACGCATGATTTCAGCAGCTTTCGGGCCTCGGAATGTCAGGCGGCCACGCCGGTGCGCACGCTGACGGAATGGACGGTGGAGCGCCATGGTGCCTTCGTGATGATGCGGCTGACGGCCAATGCCTTCCTGCATCACATGGTGCGCAATCTGGTGGGCTCGCTGGTGTATGTGGGGATGGGCGGCGCCCGGTGTCGTGGATGGCCGAGGTGCTGGCTGCGCGCTCACGGTCGGCCGGGGCGCCGACGTTTGCGGCCGGAGGGCTGTATCTGGCGTCGGTGCGCTATGACGAGGCCTGGGGGTTGCCCTGCACGATGCGCCCGCTGTCGATGGCGGAGCTGGTGTGATGGCAGGTCCTATACTTCTGCAGGAATCGGGCTGCAGGGCGGCCTGGACGAGGACCGACAGTCAGGAGAAAAGGGATGACAGTGCAGCGTACGCGGGTGAAGTTCTGTGGGCTGGTGCGCCCCGCAGGATGTGGATACGGCGGTGGCGCTGGGGTGGATGCTGTCGGGTTTGTCTTCTATCCGAAGAGTGCACGCTGCGTGACGCTGGATGAGGCGGCATGTTGCGGCGACGCCTGCCGTCCTGGGTGCGGGCGGTGGGGCTCTTCGTGAACGAGCCGCTGGATGCCATGCGGGAGGCAGTGTGCCGGGTGGGGCTGGATGTGGTTCAGGCACACGGCGACGAGACAACGCAGGGCTGGCTGCACTGGGTGGGCAGGGTGTCCGGTACTGGAAGGCGCTGCGCATTGGTGGGCAGGTGGCGGCTGAGAGCGCGCTGCGTGGCTGCGGGCGGGACGGGTGCCGGCGGATGCCCGAGCGCTGGATGAGGCGCTGGGGCTGTTCGGGCAGGCGGAATGCTGTCTGCTGGACGGTGCCGGTCCGGGTTTTGGTGGCACCGGGCATGCGTTTTGACTGGTCGTTGCTGGCGGGGCGTTTCGCAGGCCGGATCGCCCGTGACGATGAACCGCGTCTGGTGCTGGCTGGCGGATTGCGACGAGACGGTGGGCAGGGCGATCCGTCAGGTGGGGCCTTTTAGCGTGGATGTGTCCAGCGGGATTCAGGGGGACGATCCAGGAAGAAAGACACGGTTAGAATGGAGCGTTTCATGACAGCCGTGTTGCAGGCCGATGCGGATCGGGCGCAGGCTGGCTGAATGGTTTCTATCGGAAGGTGTGATGACGACTGATGCTATGATTTTCCGGATGCATCCGGGCATTTCGCCCCTATGGTGGCCTGTTCGTCTCGAGACGCTGATCGGCGCGCTCACCGAGCTGCGCCAGGCCTACGAGCTACCGCCACGATCGGACTTCCAGGCAGAGTTCCGTGACGAGCTGGGCACTTCGTGGGCCGGCGTCAGCTCTATCACGCGCGGCGCTGGTCGCAGATGCTGGGCGGGGGCGCAGATCTACTTCAAGCGTGAGGGATCTCAACCACACCAGCCCTGAGATCAACAACGCCATCGGTCAGGCGCTGCTGGCACGGCGCATGGGCAAGAAGCGCATCATTGCCGAGACGGGCGCGGGCCAGCACGGGGTGGCCACGGCCACGGTGGCCGCGCGCTACGGGCTGGAATGCACGGTGCATGGGCTCGATCGACGCCGCCCGCCAGCGTCAGAACATCTACCGGATGAACCTGCTGGGCGCGAAGGTGGTCGAGGTGGAGTCGGGCTCGAAGACGCTGAAGGACGCGCTCAACGAGGCGATGCGGGTCTGGGTGACAAACGTCGACGACACCTTCTACATTATCGGCACGGTGGCCGGTCCGCATCCGTACCCGATGATGGTGCGCGACTTCCAGGCCATCATCGGCCAGGAGTGCCGGGTGCAGATGCCGGCCTATGCCGGGCGGCAGCCGGATGTGGTGATTGCCGCCGTGGGCGGAGGCTCCAACGCCATCGGCATCTTCCATCCGTACATTCCCGACGCCGCCGTGAAGCTGGTGGGCGTGGAGGCCGCCGGTGACGGCATCGGGACCGGCCGACATGCGGCCTCGCTGCAGTGCGGCGTGCCGGGTGTGTTGCACGGCAACCGCACCTATGTGCTGCAGGATGCCGACGGGCAGGTCATCGAGACCCATTCGGTGTCGGCCGGGCTGGACTACCCGGGTGTGGGCCCCGAGCACGCCTGGCTGAAGGATTCGGGACGTGCCGAGTACGTGCCTATCGACGATGCCCAGGCGCTGGCAGCCTTCACGACTGCTGCCGCATCGAGGGCATCATTCCGGCGCTGGAATCCAGTCATGCGCTGGCCGAGGCGGTACGACGCGCACCCACCATGAGCAAGGACGAGATCATTCTGGTCTGCCTGTCGGGCCGGGGCGACAAGGACATGCATACCGTGTCCAGCGCGCGGGCCAGAGCTGGGCCCGAGAGGCATGATCCGGGGCGCCTTCCATCGTGAAGGGGCACGTTCCAGGCGCCTTTTCTTTCATCCGCACGCATATCGTTCCATCTGGCATGAATACACCTGATACGAAGGCGGCCCCTGACGGGGTGTATGCCAGTTCGCCGCGCATCGCGGCGGTCTTTACGCGAAGGCGCGGCAGGGGCGCGCCGCGCCTGATTCCTATGTCACGGCCGGTTTTCCCTGAGCCCGAACAGGCGCTGGCGGTGCTGCGCGCGCTGGTGGCGGGTGGTGCGGACATCATCGAGCTGGGTGTGCCGTTCTCCGACCCGGCGGCCGATGGCCCCACCATCCAGCGGGCCAATCGACCGGGCGCTGGCCGCCGGCATGAGCCGTGACCAAGGTGCTGGCGCTGGTGGCCGAGTTCCGCCGTGAGGACCCGACGACCCCGATCGTGCTGATGGGCTACTGCAACCCCATCGAGGCGATGGGCATCGAGACCTTTGCCGAAGCGGCTGCAAAGGCCGGGGTGGATGGCGTGCTGGTGGTGGATTGTCCGCCGGAAGAAGCCCGGGACTACGCAGCCGCCTTGCGCAGCCGTGCCATCGACCTCATCTGCTGCGGCCACGTCCGGGCCGGATCGTCGCCAGAAGGTGGCGGCAGTGGCCAGCGGCTACGTCTACTATGTCTCGCTCAAGGGTGTCACCGGTGCGGGCAATCTCGACACCGATGCCGTGGCACGTGCACTGCCGGCCATCCGCGAGGCGGTACAGTTGCCGGTGGGTGTGGGCTTCGGCATCAAGGATGCGACCACGGCTGCTCGCGTGGCCGAGTTTGCCGATGCCGTCATCATCGGCAGCCGCCTGATCGAGTGCTGGAAGCCGGTGATCCTGCCGGTGCGCCGGCCCGTGCCCAGGCCTGGCTGTCCGGTGCGCAGCGCCATCGACGCCAACCCGAAGCGGGGGCCTCGGCCTGACCCTGTCCCATTCGCCGATGGGTCGGGACGCGTCGTCGCGTGCCGTCCGGCCCGTCCCAAACTCCTGATTCCTCATTCAGAAGGAACCCGATCCATGAGCTGGTTCGACAAGATTCTGCCGCCGGGGCTCAAGCGCTCCAACAGTACGTCCCGCGCCAAGCAGGTGCCGGAGGGCTCTGGGTGAAGTGCCCGGCCTGCGATGCCGTTCTCTACTCCACCGAGCTGGAAAAGAACCTCAACGTCTGCCCGAAATGTGAGCACCACATGCGGCTGCGCGCCCGGCTGCGCTTGGAGCGCCTGCTGGACACGGAAAACCGCAAGGAACTGGGGCAGGACGTGCGTCCGGTCGATGCGCTGAAGTTCAAGGATTCGCGCAAGTACACCGACCGTCTGTCGCAAGCGGCCAGTGCGTCCGGCGAGACCGATGCGCTGGTGGTGATGGAGGGCACGCTGGAGGGGCTTCCGGTGGTGGCAGCTTGCTTCGAGTTCGACTTCATGGGCGGCTCGATGGGCTCGGTGGTGGGCGAGCGCTTTGCGCGTGGCGTCGAACGGGCGCTGGAAAAGCGTTGCCCGTTCATCTCGATCGCGGCCTCGGGCGGTGCACGGATGCAGGAAGGCCTGCTGTCGCTGATGCAGATGGCCAGACCACGGCGGCCCTACGAGCCGTCTGGGGGCCGAGCGGCTGCCGTACTTCTCGGTGCTGACCGACCCTCACCATGGGTGGTGTCTCGGCCAGCTTCGCCTTCCTGGGGATGTGGTGATCGCCGAACCCAACGCACTGGTGGGCTTTGCCGTCCGCGCGTGATCGAGCGAGACGGTGCGCGAGAAGCTGCCGCCGGGCTTCCAGCGGGCCGAGTTCCTGCTGGAGAAGGGCGCCATCGACATGATCGTGCACCGTCGTGACATGCGCCAGACGCTGGCCGACCTGGCGGCGCTGCTGCAGAAGCAGCCGCCGGTGAGTGCGCAACCCAGGATCGAGCCGCCACCCGAGCCGGCACCGACGCCTGCACCCGCACCTGCAGCCTGAGGGACGCCCATCGATGTCAGCCTTTTACGCTGCCGACCACGCTGGATGGTTGGCTGACGCTTCTGGAAACGCGACACGCCAAGCCCATCGACCTGGGGCTGGAGCGCGTCGGCGAGGTCTCATCGTCGACCGGGCATCCAGTTGCCGGGTGTGAAGTTCGTGGTGGCAGGCACCAACGGCAAGGGCTCCACCTGCGCCATGCTGGATGCCATCCTGCGTGCGGCCGGCTACCGGGTGGGCCTGCACACCTCGCCGCACCTGCTGCGCTTCAATGAGCGCATCCGCATCGACGGTGAGGAGCTGTCCGACGAGGCGCTGCTGCCGCTCTTCGAGCAGGTGGAGCTGGCCCGCGGCGACGTGTCGCTGTCGTACTTCGAGTTCACCACGCTGGTGATGCTGCTGGCCTTCTCGCGCGAGCCGCTGGATGCGGTGGTGCTGGAGATCGGCCTGGGCGGGCGGCTGGATGCCGTCAACATCGTGGATCGCGACTGCGCCATCGTCACCGAGCGCTGGCCGTGACCACGCGCAGTGGCTGGGTGGAACGACCGCGAGACCATCGCACTGGAAAAGGCTCACATCTTCCGGCCGGACAGGCCTGCCGTCTGCAGCGATCCGCAGCCGCCGCAGAGCCTGGTGCGTCATGCCGAGGAGATCGGCGCCGACCTGTGGCTGCTGGGGCGTGACCACAACTATGCGGGCGACCGGCGGCAGTGGGCCTGGACGGGGCGGGGCACGCGGCGCAGCGGTCTGGCCTATCCGGGCGCTGCGCGGCATGAACCAGCTGCTCAACGCTTCTGGCGTACTGGCTGCGCTGCAGTCCGTGCGCAGCCAGCTGCCAGTCGGTGCCCAGGACATCCGACGCGGCCTGTCGCTGGTCGAGATGCCGGGACGCTTCCAGGTGCTGCCGGGGCAGCCCACCATCATCCTGGACGTGGGGCACAACATGCGGCCGGGCATCTGGTGGCCAATCTGGGCAACATGGCTCACCACCCGGCCACCTACGCGGTCTTCGGCATGCTGTCCGACAAGGACATCGACGGTGTCACTGCCCATCTGGCCAATCGCGTGGACCACTGGATCTGCTGCGATCTGCCCGCCTGCGGCACCACCGCCCGGATGCTGGCCGATCACCCTGCACATGGCGGGCATCGACGATCTGGTCGACCGCAGGAAGGGCATCGACCGCAGTGTGGTGTGTTCCACCACACCCGACGAGGGGCTACGTCTGGCGCGCAGGCAGGCGGGGCCGGATGATAGAATCATCGTCTTTGGCTCGTTTCTCACGGTGGCGCTTGCCTGTCCCGCCGCGTGCGCGAGGATCTGTCCGCCACGCCTCCCTCGAATTGATGTCGCGCCCGAAATCCGCAACGGTTCCGACTCCGCTGCCGACGCCTCGCTGGCCGAGAAGAAAAAGGCCCGCCATCGCCTGGTGGGCGCGATCGCCCTGTGTCTGGTGGCAGCCGTCGTCGTGCCCATGCTGCTCGAATCCGAGCCGCGCACCGGCCTGCGCTCGCTGCCCATGACGGTCGAGGCGGCAGCTGGCTCCACCCGGGCTGACCAGCCCTGGATCCGCCCGCCGGTGGCCGACGAGGCCGCCCGTTCCGTCATGCCCGACCAGGTGGTGATGCTGGAAGAGGGCGCTGCCGGGCAGCCCGCCAGCATCCGGTCAGGGTGCACCCCGTCGCCCGGCGATCAGCCCTCGGTGAACCTGCCGGATCTGAGTGCAAGGACGGGTCAGGATCCGGAGGCCCCCGCCGCGCCCGCTGTGCCGCCGTCCTCCCCGCAACCGGCCCGTTCCGCAGCATCCGACACCGCCGCTGGCCGGGGACGCGTGCTGCGGCGGGGCAGGATGCGGCCAACCAGGCACGTCCGGCCCGGCCGGCCACGGCCCGTCCGGCAACACGGCACAGCGTCCGGCCAATGCCCGCTGCCCAAGCCGCCGCCGATGATCACAAGGGGGCGCAGTCCGACGCCGACAGCCGCCCCGATGTGCTGGCCCGTCTCATCGACCAGGTCGATTCGGGCAGCAATGCACGCTCGGCCGCCCGCCAGCAGTCGCGCCGCTTCTTGGTGCAGGTGGGTGCCTACAGCAACGTGAAAAGCGCCCGTGCCGCCGTCGACCGGGTGGCGAGGCCGGCTTCAGTGCCTACCAGGAAACGGTCAAGACCAGCATATGGCGACTGGATCCGGGTGCGGTGAGGCCGTTTGCGTCACGTGAGGACGCCGAACAGGCCCAGCAGGCACTCAAGCGGGCCGGGGTCACCGCCGCGCTGATCGCCCTCTGACCCTCCTTCAACCGATACGGAGACGCCCATGTCCACCTGGTTTGCTAGCGCCACCCTCTGGGACTGGGCTATCGGTTTGGTGGCCGTGCTGTCCATTCTCATGGGCCTGTGGCGCGGCTTCGTGCGCACCGCCTTTGGCCTGGCGGCCTGGGTGCTGGCCTTCCTGTTCACTGCCCCCGTCTCGGCGCTGGTGGCACCCTGGGTGGCCGGTTTTTCCATGCCGACCCTGGTGCTGCAGGTCATCGTCTTTCTCGTGCTCTTTGTTCTGTGCCGTTTCGTGGGCACCATGGTCAGCCGTGCCATGCGGGCCATCGGCCTGGGCGGGCTTGATCGTTTCTTTCGGCGCGCTGCTGGGCGCGGCGCGTGCGCGCCGTCATCATCACGGTCGTGGCCATGGCCTGCGTCGTTGCCATGAAGCAGGGGCGTCCCTCTGGACCTCTCCTGGCAGGACGCGCATGCCCGGCCACTGCTGGATGGCATGGTCGAGGCCGGTTTCAGATACTTGGGGCAGTTCCAGCCCCAGCCGTGAGCCTTCGGCCCACCTGGGCCATGGGTTCGCGTGAGTCAGGTTTTTCTTCTTCGAGCGGGCATCATCATGTGCGGAATCCTGGGCCTGGTTGGACGGGCGCCGGCCAACCAGTTGTTGTATGACGGACTGCTGCTTCTGCAGCATCGGGGCAGGACGCAGCCGGTATCGGCACCAGCAGTGGTCGCACCTTTGCGGTCCACAAGGGCAGCGGACTGGTGCGGGACGTCTTTCGCACCCGCAACATGCGGGCGCTGCCTGGCTGTACGGGCATCGGCCATGTCCGCTACCCACGGCGGGGTCGGCGGTGAGCCTGGAAGAGGCCCAGCCTTCTATGTGAACGCTCCGTTCGGCATCACCCTGGCCCATAACGGCAACCTCACCAACACCGAGGCGCTCAAGCAGGGAACTCTTCCAGCGCGACCGCCGGCACATCAACACCGACTCCGATTCGGAAGTGCTGCTGAACGTGCTGGCGCACGAGCTGGACAAGCGGGCGCAGGGCGTGACGCTGGATCCGGACACCATCTTCCAGGCGGTGGCCGCGCTGCATGGCCGGGCGCGTGGCGCCTATGCCTGTGGCCGAGATCGCCGGCTGCGGCCTGCTGGCCTTCCGTGATCCGCTGGGCATCCGGCCGCTCTGCTGCGGCGTGGCCGAGGCCGAGAACGGTCGTACCGAGTATCTGGTGGCGTCGGAATCGGTGGCGCTGGAGGGCCTGGGCTTCCGGCTGGTTCGTGATCTGGAGCCTGGCGAGGCCATCTTCATCGACCGCGACGAGGGCATAGCCGCGCCTATGACAAGCGCCGGCCCGCTGTCCACCTGCATCTTCGAGTACGTCTACTTGCACGCCCCGATTCGGTGATCGACGGCGCCTCGGTCTATGACGTGCGCCTGAGGCTGGGCGAGAAGCTGGCAGCCACGGTCGAGCAGCAGCTGCGCCTTGAGGACATCAGATGGTCATCCCCATTCCCGAGACCTCACGTCCGTCTCGCCATGCAGCTGGCCGGCCGTCTGGGACTTGCCTCACCGCGAGGGCTTTCATCAAGAACCGGTACGTGGGCCGCACCTTCATCATGCCCGGCCAGGCCGTGCGCCAGAAATCGGTGCGTCAGAAGCTCAATGCCATGAGCATCGAGTTCAAGGGCAGAAGAACGTGCTGCTGGTCGACGATTCCGATCGTGCGGGGCACCACCTCGCGCGAGATCGTGCAGATGGCTCGCGAGGCCGGTGCCAACAAGGTGTTCTTTTGCTGCGGCACCTCCGGTGCGCTTTCCCAATGTGTGCGGCATCGACATGCCCACCGCAGCGAGGCTGATCGCCTACGAACGTGATGACGACGCGATCCGCGACGCCATCGGGGCCGATGCGCTGGTCTATCAGTCCATCGAGGCGATGAAGCAGGCTGCGTGGGATTCCGGCGCCCGTGCCACGCGCTTCGATGCCTCCTGCTTCGATGGCGTCTACTGCACCGGTGATGTCACGCCCGAATCGCTGGCGGCGCTGGAAGCGTCGCGCGAAGAAAGGCGGACGAGGCACGCCGGGCAGCCGACGCAGCCAGCTGACGCATTTCTGGCCGGAGCAGGGGCCGGCCAGGGCATTTTTCGAGGGAGCAGCAGTGCGCCTGCGAGACGCGTTGCTGCTGTCTTCATCTCACCGCCGGAGCTGCCCGCCTGCGGGTTTCCGGCGCTGGGTTCTCCATCTTTCCAGGAACGATGACATGACCAAGCCTGCCGATACCACACTCATCCGCACGATCCGGCCGCTGCGCCGACTGCCCCGGGACAGGCAGCGCACGGCTGTGCCCCCTGGAACGAACGCCTGGCCGACGTCAGCCTGGAGACCTTGGCCGTGCGTGCCGGTTTCGAGCCGGGCGAATTCGGTGAGCACTCCGAGGCCATCTACCTCAGCTCCAGCTTTGTTCACGACAATGCCGCGCACGCCGCTGCCAAGTTTGCCGGCGAGGTGGATGGCTTCATCTATTCGCGTTTTCGCAATCCCACCGTGCGGGTCTTCCAGGACCGCCCTGGCGGCGCTGGAAGAGCGCCGAGATGTGCCTCCTCTCGCGGCTCCGGCATGGCCGCTATCCACGCGGTGGTCATGAGGCCTGACCGGGCAGGGTGACCATATTGTTCCTCGCGCTCGGTGTTCGGCACCACGGTGCAGCTCTTTGCACTCTTCGAGCGCTATGGTGTGCAGTCCACCTATGTGGACATCGCCGACCTGAAGGCCTGGGAGGCCGCCATCCAGCCAGGCAAGACGCGCTTCTGTTCGTCGAGCCCGGCTAGCCCATCCACCGGGGTGGCCGCGACATCCGGGCGCTGGCCGAGCTTGCAGCATCGCCATGGGGCGCTGCTGGTGGTGGACAACACCTTTGCCACGCGGTGCTGCAGCGCCCGCTGGAACTGGGCGCCGATGTCGTCATGCATTCGGCCACCGGCACCTGGATGGCCAGGGCGGGGTACTGGGTGGTGCCGTGCTGGGCAGCCAGTCCTCACATGAAGGAGAAGCTTGAACCGGTGCTGCGCTATAGCGGGTCCGGCGCTGTCGGCCTTCAACGCCTGGATCCTGCTGGGCGGCTTGCAGACGCTGCCGGTGCGCATCCGTGCCCAGTCCGACAGTGCCCTGGCCGTGGCGCGCTGGCTGGAGGCCCATCCGGCCGTGGCACGTGTCTATTACCCGGGGCTGGCCAGTCATCCTCAGCATGAACTGGCCAAGCGCCAGCAGAGCGCTGGCCCGGTGCTGGCCTTCGAGGTGAAGGGCACGACCCCCGAAGTCACTCGTCAGAACGCCTGGCAGGTGGTCGACAGCTGCCAGGTGGTGTCGGTGACGGCCAACCTAGGTGACGTGAAAACCACCATCACGCACCCGGCCAGCACCACCCATGGCAAGATGAGCCCCGAGGCGCGCGCGGCCGCGGCGGCATCGGCGAAGGCCAGTTGCGCGTAGCCATCGGTCTGGAATCGCCCGAGGACATCTGCGCCGACCTGGAGCGCGGGCTGTCCAAAGCCGTGTTCTGATTGTTTTTTCTGGAATTTTCACTCTGACCCTTCCTTTTTGAGACTCTGAACATGATGAAGATCTTCTCGCACGCCGGTTTCCGGACTCTGGGTGCTGCGCTGGCGGATCGGGCGGCCTGGTGCTGGCAGCCGTGCCCGCGGTCGGCGTCCAGGCGGCTGATGCCGCACAGGCAACGCAGGCCGGTGATGTGGCACCGGCTGGCCAGCCCATCTGGATCGACGTGCGTACGCCGAAGGGAGTTCGACGGCGGCCATCTGGAAGGCGCTCACAACGTGCCGGTCGAACAGATCGCCGGGCAGATTTCGACGCTGGTGCCCAACAAGGACACCCCGGTGATGCTCTACCGCCGCAGCGGCCGTCGCGCCGAGCAGGGCCGCAAGCCGCCGCGCGAGCAGGGCTATACCCACGAAATCGAGAACAAGGCTACGCCAGATCTGCTGGAAACAGCAGCAACAGCAACAACAGCAGCCAGCTGCAGGACGCTGACGGCAGGCCTGGTCCTTTCATCAGGCCCGCGGTGTTTCCTGATACCGCGCGCCCGGACGTGCCTGCGTGGGTACCCCGCAGGATCGGTATCCGCGGGCCGCTTTCTTAATCGACCGTCGCGCACGTCGATCGCGACGCTCAGGAAGCTATCCCCGCACCGTGCAATGCAGCCCTGCATGTGGCTGAAATGCCCGCGTCGCAACGGGCGCACGCCGGTCGCGCCGGCTCGCCGCCAGCTCCTCCGCCACTGAAAGCGCCCCAGGCCCGACTCCCCGACAGGCCGGGCCGACAGCAACGCCCGAAAATTCCGCTTTTTCGAATATCTCATTCAGGCAGGGAACAGCAATGGCGGTCTTGGCAGGTGCAGCCCACAGCGGGTGCTGGCTACGCGCTTTACAGTGGTTCAGCCGTGGCGGCGGCGCTGGGGCCCTGGCGGGCAACGCCTCTTGCGTCATGGCCTGATGGCGCCAACGCCGGCCCAGACGGCGTCAGCGTCGCAGGTCGACGATGGCCTGTGGTACGGGCCATGCGGCCGCGGCCGGGCTGATGCCGGGGCGCTTCGGCATGCCGGGCAGGTGCCGCCCTCGGCCGCGCGCTCTTGCGCCTCGATCTCTGCCCTGAGCCGCTCAGGGTGTTCGATGTGCCGCAAACGCCTCGGCGAGTGTCCGGGCTCACGTCACGACCGCTGCTGGTCACGATGCCGGCGTTGAGATCACGTTGCTGCGCGAGATCCGCTGGGCCTGCGGGCGATGTGGCAGGGCCGGAAGCGCAAGCCCGTCACTCACGCTGGAACTGGGGCCGACGGCCGGCTCTGGGCACGCGGCCCTCAACACGCGGGACACAGCTGGGCGTGCATTGCCCAGGCCCAGGTGAACGATTTTCGCCCTGCCGCCATGACCATTGCGGGCCGTGGCCGTCGGCGGCGCCCATGGCTGGCGCTGGATCGCCAAGGCACAGGCTGGGGATGACCGACAGGCTAGCTGGGCGCGGACGGCCAATCACACGCCGCAGGTTGCGGCCGACACGCTGATTTGACCGTTCAAGCGACATCGCGGGCCACTCGCCGCTGGCGATCGGCACAGCTGGCGGTGCGCAAGGATGGCGCGCGTTGCTGGCCTGTGAGAACCGCGTGAGGTGGGCACGGCAGTCAGGAGACCATCACCGACCCCGTCGTCATCGGTCGCTTCCGTTCGCGGCGGCCGGGCCGGCTACTCGCTGGCCATCGACCGTCAGGGGCCGACCTCAAATTGCGCGAATCGGGCAATCACGCCTCGCACGGGCACGAGGGACGACCAGTCCCGGCCGTCCCGATCGGGCGGCTATCGCAGTGTCACGGCCTCCACGGCCCAGTCGTTTGCCATCGGCAGGACGGGACGCTGTGGGCGTGGGCAACCCGTTGGGCCAGCTGGGCGATGGTACCCGGCGAAGATCGGCTGAGCCCGGTGAAGATCGGCAGCGGTTATGTGGCTGTGGCTGCGGGCGGCGCTCATGCCGTGGGCTCTGCAGCGTGACGGCAGCCCGCCTGGGGCAGCAACGGCGGGCCAGCTGGCGGATGGCAGTCTGACGATCGGCTGCGCCCCGAGCGGATCGGTCGTGGCTACGACTTCATCGCTGCAGGCGCCGCCTCGACGCTGGCCCGCCGCGATGGGGTGCTGCGCGCGGCGGGGCCAGGCCGCTGCAGTGATCGGTGGGAAGGCCGGGCACCGTCGATCACCCAACGGAGCGCAGTAAACGGAATGCCCCTGGCCGGCTTTTGGGGTTATATTTGTCGCCGGTCCGTTCATCCCGCCGGGGCGGCGCCCGGCATCTTCTTCCGTCTGTTGCTCGCCATGATTCCAGCCCACGAAGCCTCAAGACTCTTTCAGGCTGGCAACAGCCGTTTCTGTCGCCGGCTTGGGGGCGTCTCACTGGCCACCAACCAGGCGCGCTGCTCCCAGCTCATCATGAAGCAGACGCCCTTGCCGTGTTGCTGGGCTGTGCGGATTCCCGCGTGCCAGCCGAGCTGGTCTTCGATCAGGGCTGGGCGAGCTGTTCGCTCATCCGCGTGGCCGGCAACATCGTGGCGCCTCGCAGATCGGCAGCGTCGAGCTTGCCGTCGAGCGTTTCCAGCACCCGGCTGGTGGTGGTGCTGGGTCATTCCAACTGTGGTGCCATCTCGGCCACGCTGATGAGCTGAAGCTGCTCAGCCAAGGGCGTCTCCAACCTGCGTGCCGTGGTGGACCGCATCGCCCATCCATCGAACCCTGCTGGAAAACCGAGCTGGTTAACGATCCGAGCGGGTTGAAGCGCACGCGGTGCGCGCCAACATCCGCAGTGGCCAACCACCTGCGGGCACGGCCTCCCATCCTCGAACACTGATCGAGCATGAGGGGCTGCTGGTGGTCGGGGCCGAATACCGCTGAGACCGGCATTGTCGACTTTCTTTCGACGCATGCTGACAACGCGCCCCTGGCCGTGCTGGCCGCTGTCGGCCACCTGAGTTTTGGTCTGCCTGAGTTTTGTCTTCCCTGCGTCTTCCCGGTCTGGGCAGGTCAGCCAGGCCAGCGCAGATCAAGCCTCGCCAGATCCGGCAAACCAGACCAGGCAACCACGCCAAGCCAGATCAGCTACTCAAATCAGGGCCAGGAAAAACGAGGTCAGGGAAAACGAGGTCAGGGAAAACGAGGTCAGGAAAACGAGGTCAGGGTCAAATCAGGCTGGCTCTGATTCCCCGGCGACGTCTCAGCGCCAGTCCGACAGCGGATGTGCGCGTCGGTGGTCGCGGGAAGTGGCTTTCGATGAACTTCGCTCCACGGCGCCAGTGGGCGATCCCACTTCGGCGACCGGTCCTTGTCGATGAGTAGCGCGCGCACGCCTTCGGCGAAGTCATGGGCCGCGCAGCAGCTGATGGCCACGTTGTACTCGATGCGGAACACGTCGGACAGCGCGCGGTGACGGCAGCGGTGCTGCAGTTCCAGGCCAGGGCGGCCGAGGTGGGACTGCCGCGCCGGAACGTGTCCACGGCCGTGGCCAGCCATTCGTCGCCCTCGGTGGGCAGGCCGCAGGCGCTGGCCAAAGTCCTTCAGGCTGGCCATGCCCACGGTCTTGCGGATCAGGTCGAAGTGCTTGCGCAGGTTGGACGGCGCGCGTTCGGCCTTGCTTTCATGCGCATCCAGCAGGTGGGTCATCTGGGCCTTGTTGGCCGCCGTGTCGGTGCTCCAGTGCGCCTTCAGGATGTCGGCCAGCACCGCATCGCGGGCCGAATCGTCGATGCAGAAATCGCCCATGCCCGAAAAGAGGCGCGTCCGAGGCGTTCATCGGCGCCCCGGTCAGTGCCAGGAAGAGCCCGGCCCGACCCGGCAGCCGGCTCAGGAACCAGCTGCCACCCATCAGCCGGGGAAGAGCCCGATGCTGATCTCGGGCATGGCGATGCGGGTCTCGGGTGACCACACGGTGCGAGGCGCCGGGCCAGCAGGCTCCAGGCCGCCCCCCATGACGATGCCGTGCCGCAGCAGAGCACCGGCTTCGGTGCAGTGTGTGGATGCGATAGTCCAGCGCGTATTCCAGGAAGAAGAAGCGCTGTGCGTAGGGGTTGGGGCGGTCTCCATATTCCTTGATGGAATGATAGAGGTCCCGGATATCACCGCCGGCACTGAATGCGCGCGACCCGGCGCCATCCAGCACGATGGCCACGATCTCCGGATCCCGGATCCATTGCTTGAGTGGCGCGGCAGCAGCTGCTCGACCATGGCCAGTGACAGTGCATTCAGCGATGCCGGTGCGTTGAGGCGGCATGACCGATGCGCCGGCCATCGGCTGTGGCGGGTTCCTCGAAAATGACCACGTTCCTTCTGTCATGACGATGTGCGTTCCTGTCTCCCCCGCAGGCCGGGGCAAAAATAAGTCCCTGATTACTACCACAATATTAACCGGCGGTCAGCGTGCCGAGGGCGTTGCCTACGGAAAAACGTGGGAGATGCCGGATCCGTCGACAGTCCCCTGGCTGCACATGCGCCGGGCGGGAAGGGGCATGAATGCTAAACTCCGTCAAATCATCCTGACCCGCAACGATGTTTGGAGAAGACGCATGAAAGTACGCAGTGACTCCTTCGTGGCTGGCCAGCCGCCGCCTGATGCTGGCTGCGCTGCGCCCCGATCCCACCTCGCGGGTAACTCTTTCCGACAATCGCAACCCGCACCTGGCTCTGGGAGGGATGTGCCTGAGGGCACCCGCCTTCGCCGTGCTGTGCATTGAGCGACGCGCCGTCTCGGCCCGATGACGTGAATCACCCCGACCGTGAGGTGCCGGCCGACCCGCCGCGCGTGGAATTCATGCACTGACGCTCATTGATGCGGCCGCCCGAGCTTCGCTCGCGGGCGAGGGCGTGTATTCCAGCGAGGTCCACCCGCGGCAAACGCGACCGGAATCGCCCGATGGCACCCGCCAGTGAACGACCACACGGCCTCGGTTTGCCGCCGACCATGACATGAACGGCGACTACTATGGCTGCGATGGCCCGTGCCCGCCGTGGAACGACGACGCGCTGACGCACCGCTACGACTTCACCGTGTGCATGCGCTGGATGTGGGAGCGCCCGCCCATTGAAGGGCGTTTCGACGGCCGTCAGCCGCCATGGAGCTGATCAAAAGGCACAGTCTGATCGGCGCGTGGGCGGCACCTCATGCCGGAATGCCCGCCTGCGGGCCACGCCGCAGGCCGGCCGCCGATCTGACGCTTTCCGTCAGCGCGGGGGCGCTGACGGATCAGCCCCACACCGATGCCCTCGATATGGAAGTCCCGGGTGCCGCCGACAGGCACCACGATGGGTTCATGGGCAGGGCTCTTCCGGCAGCAGTTCCATCGGGGCCATTGAGCCCGCTGCGGTGCAGCCGCTTGACGGTGACTTCCTGTCCCAGGCGGGCCACGATCGATTCCGCCATTGTGTGCGTCGGCGGTGGCCTTGACCGCTGGGGCAGGTCGCCATCCAGCATGCCTGCGTCGCGCATGCTGTCGCCCCGATGCGCAGCAGATAGTCGGGGTGGCGCTCGAAGAGACTGGCGTCGAGCGTGAAGCTGGCCTCGATGTGGCTTTTCGCCAGGATGGGTGTCGCCGCCACGCGCCCCACCAGGGGCAGCGGAGATGCTGGGCCGCCGCCCAGCAGCCCGCCGCTGCGGCGCGCCTACGGCGCCTGCACTCCAGTCCGCGCCACCGTCACGCTGCGCCCGCCCTGCGTGGGCGTGGTGCCATTGGCCCCCTGGCCGTGGCATGGCCAGCCGCGCGGCGGGGGCAGGTGCCTTCCAGGGAGTCTTCGGCCGCTGGCAGCAGGCGGATGCCGCGCGAGGTGCCGGCACAGAGTTCGATCATGCCCTTGCGGGCCAGCGCTCGAGGTGATCTTTCAGCGGCATTGACCGACCGGAAGCCCAGCGCACTGGCGATTTCCGCCCGGGTGAAAGCCGGTCTGGTCGAGATGCGCTTGGATCTGGGCAAGGACTTCCCGTTGCCGGGCGGTGAGGGGCGCGGTGGCAGGCGAATCGGGAGTCGAAGGGACAAGGGCGATCAGCCTGTATTTTGTCCAGTATCGTGAACCGCAAGTCATGCGGGGAGATTCACACTGCAGCAGCAAAAAGTTCACCTCATATTGTGGCACCTGCAACCTCGTGATGCGAGCGCTTTCGTCTCATACGCGCTGCATTCCACCGTGACGGGACAGTTTGCTTGAAAGTGTCTCTCAATGCGTTGCCACCATTCCGTTGCTTGCCGGGGCGTTTTCCTGCGGCCGGTCCGCAGGCGCCTGTATCGGGGTTGCGCAGTCGTTCGCACTGCTGCCTGACCCCGCCGGGCGGGCAGTCCCTTTCCACGGGGTTGCCAGGCAATGGAACGGTTCTCTTCCAGGGGTTGCCGCCCTGTTCAGGGGCTGGCGCTCTACCGTTCGTGTTAACGGACGGCTGTTCTCGCTCGTTTCTCGTCGATCCTCGCATGGAGGGCCGCCCGATCGGCCCCTGATTCCCGCGCGGGGGCTGTGGCTGCATCACGCCGTCGGGCGATCGATCCCTCGGTATCGGACAGCCGCATGCCGTGTTTCGTCCCTTTTCTGGAAGCCCGTTCACCTACACGTCCACCAAGATTCACGTCGGTAATTTGCCGTGGCGCACCACGGATGTGCAGCTGACCCAGCTGTTCGCCGCCCATGCAGATGTCCTCAGTGTCCAGCATCATCTCCGACCGACACCGGGCCGGTCGAGAGGGTTTGCCTGTCACCATGTAGTGGCCAGCGCGCCGGCAGCCCAGGCAGCTTTTACCGCCGCCCTGCACGGCTCGTTGCCGGAAGGGCGCACGCTGGTGGTCAACGAGGCCAACAACAGGGCGGTCGTCCGGGTCTCGCCTCACCGGGCCTGGGCGCGCACGCACGAAGATCAAAGATGAATCGATTGCGGCTACCGGCAATCGCCGGGCTGAGCCGCTCTTGCATGGGATGTTCAGATCCGGGGCCGGGCCTGCAGGCCCTCGTAGGGCAAGGGGCGCGTCCCGAAGGACTGCGCCCAGGGCTTACATGCCGCCGTAGTTCGGCGCCGCCGCTTCCGGCGTTGTCCAGACGATGTTCTGCGTCGGATCCTTGATGTCGCTGGTCTTGCAGTGCACGCAGTTCGACGCGTTGATCTGCAGCTTCAGCCCGCTGCCGTCCTCGATGCTCGACGAACTCGTAGACGCCGGCCGGACAGTAAGCGCCTCGGGCCCCGGCATAGCGGGCCAGGTTCACCGCCACCGGCACCTCGGGGGTCCTTCAGGCGCAGGTGCGACGGCTGGATTCTCGTCGTGGTTGGCATTGGAGATGAACACCGACGACATCCGGTCGAAGGCGATCCTGCCATCGGGCTTCGGGATACTGATGGGCTGACATTCGCTGGCCGGCTTCAGATAACAGTGGTCGGCCTTCTTCACGTGCAGGGTGAACGGCAGCTTGCCCTGAACACCACCTGGTCCAGCCCCCACCAGCAGGCTGCCCAGCACCAGGCCCTGCCCATGGCTGCCTTGCAGTTGCGCGTCTTCCAGAGCTCCCGTGCAGCGGCGATCTGGCGGAAGGCCTCGGGGTAGCCTCAGCACGTCGTGGCTGCGGCCCTCGGCCAGGGCCTGCGCGATGCTCGGCCGCCAGCGTGCCGCTCTTGATGGCCGAGTGCACGCCCTTGATGCGGGCCGCGTTCAGGAAGCCCGCCTCGCAGCCCACCCAGGCAGCGCCGCCCGGAAGACCAGCTTCGGCAGGGCGTTGATGCCGCGCAGCGATGGCGCGCGCGCCGTACTCCAGGCGACGGCCGCCCTCGAGAGGTGTCGCGCAGCGCCGGGTGCGTCTTCCAGCGCTGGAATTCCTCGAAGGGTGACAGGATAGGGGGTTTCTGGGTAATTGAGGCCCACCACTGCAGCCGGCGGCCACCAGGTTCTCGCCGAAGTGGTAGATGAAGCCGCCCCCGTAGGTGGCGATTGTCCAGCGGCCAGCCCGCCGTGTGCACGACCAGTCCCGGCGGAACTTCGCGGCACCTCCCACAGCCCTGATGCCGATGCATAGCTCTGGGGTCGGACTCGGCCTCCAGCTGGAAACGCGCCATCAGCTCGCGCTCCCAGGTGACCGCGTGAGCCTTCGGCGAACACCACGTACCGGCCGAGCAGTTCCATGCCCGGCTGGAAGGCGTCGGTGGGCTTGCCGTCGCGGCCGACGCCCATGTCGCCCGTGATCACGCCACGCACCTGGCCCTCGTCGCCATACAGGATGTGGGCTGCCGGAAAGCCCGGTAGACCTCCACGCCCAGCGCCTCGGCCTGCTCGCCCAGCCAGCGCACCAGCTGCGCTGCACTGCCGATGTAGGCGCCGTGGTTCTTCATGCCCGGCGGGATGGCCCATTCCGGCGTGCGCAGGGTGCCCGTGGCCGTCAGGAACAGCACCGTCGTGCGTGACCTCGGTTCTGCGCGCGCGCCATCCTGCTTCAGTCGGGCAGCAGCTCGGTGAGGGATCTGGTCGATGACGGCGCCCGCCAGGATATGGGCACCCACCCTCGGCCCCCTCTCGAGCACGCAGACGTTGATCTCCTGGTTCTGCTCGGCCGCCAGCCGCTTGAGCTCGGATGGCGGTGGCCAGGCCGCCGGTCCGGCGTCGACGACGACATCGAATTCCATCGAGTCGCGTTCGATCTCGACGACGGATTCATCTCGCTCCATGGAGGCTTCCTTGAGGGAGGATGGCCGGGTGTTTGCCCGCACGATCCCGGGTTCGGTGTCCGAGGCCCGGTCCGAGGCTCGCCGCGAGCCGACGAGCTGCGGCACAGCCACCAGAGCCCGTCCGGGGGAGTCATCACGATATCTCCCGCTATTTTCGGTGAAGCCATGTTGCGGCGCAAACGGGGAAAGCCCCGCTCGACAATTGTCCATTTTTGCGTCATGGGAACGTTGTCTGCGGCACGGCAGGGGCGGGCGCGGCAACGTGAGGTTCCCCGGTCCGCAAACGCCATCGCCGCACTTTGGCCGGGGCCGGATCGACTGCTACAATTTCCATTTCGGAAGGGCATACATGACCAAATATGTATTTGTCACCGGCGGCGTGGTCTCGTCCCTGGGCAAGGGGCATAGCCGCCGCCTCGATGGCCGCGCTCCTGGAGTCGCGGGGGTCAACGTCACGTTGATGAAGCTCGATCCCTACATCAACGTCGACCCGGGCACCATGAGCCCGTTCCAGCATCGGCGAGGTCTTCGTCACCGAGGACGGCGCCGAGACCGACCTGGACCTGGGCCACTGCGAGCGCTTCGTCTCGGCGCGCATGCGCCGCTCCAACAACTTCGCCACCGGTCAGATCTACGACCTGGCTCATCCGCAAGGAACGTCGGGGGCGAGTACCTGGGCCGCACGGCAGGTCATCCCGCACATCACCAACGAGATCCAGGCCTTCGTCGAGCGTGGCGCAGGTGTGGGCACCCCGGCCGAGGCCGAGGTCGCCATCGTCGAGATTGGCGGTACCGTGGGTGACATCGAACCTCCGTTCCCTGAGGCCGCCCGGCAGATGAGCCTGAAGGTCGGACGCGGCAACGCCTGCTTCGTGCACCTCACGCTGGTGCCCTTCCTGGGCAAGGCCGGCGAGCTCAAGACCAAGCCCACCCAGCACTCGCTGCAGGAGCTGCGCAAGATCGGCATCCAGGCCGACATGGTGCCATGCCGTGCCGACCGCGCTATCTCCGACGACGAGCGCGCAAGATCTCGCTCTTTTCCAACATCCGTGGATTCGGTCATCTCCGTGCGCGATTCCGACTCCATCTACAGATCCCGCATGCTGCACGAGCAGAAGGTCGACTGACATCCTCGTCGATCTGCTCAGGCTCGACCGCCCGCCGAGACCCGGCGTCTGGGACACCCTCATCCACAGCGGCTGGAGCATCCGGCGCCATGCGCGCGCATCGCCATGGTCGGCACGTGCATGTACGACTCACCGAGTCTCACAAGTCGCTGACCGAGGCGCGCTGGTGCATGCCGGCATGCACACCTCGCGCATCGCCATCGGCGCCATCTGACCCGAGCAGATCGAGCGTGAAGGGCACCGCCATGCTGGCCAACTACGACGCCATCCTGGTGCCGGGCGGCTTCGGCAAGCGCGGCGTCGAGGCAGATCCGGGCCATCCAGTTCGCCCGCGAGCACAAGGTGCCCTTCCTGGGCATCTGCCTGGGCATGCAGCTGGCTCGTGGTCGAGACATACGCGCGCCACGCTGAGCGGCCTGGGACGGATGCCAACAGCACCGAGCGCTCGCCCTCGACACCCGCATCCGGTCATGCCCTCATCACCGAATGGACCGACCGCAGCGGCAGCGTCGAGCAGCGTGACCGCAGCTCCGGCGCGAAAGCGGCACCATGCGACTGGGCGCACAGCGCCGCCCGGTGCGCTCCGGCACGCTGCTGGCGTGCATCTACGGCGACTCGGTCTACGAGGCGTCGCGTCACCGCTTCGGCGCCACGGCGACTGCGTCGACCGCACGCGGGGCGCGACGTGTGGCCTCACCATCGCGCACGGACACCTCCGGTCGAGGAGCAGCCGAGACGGTCGAGGCGCCCACCGCTGGCGAGCATGCGCGCATCCGTGGTTCCTGGGCGCACGGTTCCACCTCGAGTTCACGGTCCACCCCGCGTCGCGGGCATCCGCTCTTCATCGCCTACCTCATGAGGCGGCGCTGGCCTACGCCCGGCGGGCAGCGTGCCCAGCAGTCGGCGCCGGCGACAGCCAGGCCCTCGCAGGAGAAGCCATTCGGCGAAGATTCGCCGGACGCGCCGGGTCGGACCAGCCCTTCTTCCTGTGCGGGTCGATGCGCGTCGAGCCCTGCAGCGAGCGCTCGACACCGCCGGCCAGCTCAGTGACACTGCGCCAGGCGCTGGATCGTCCCTTCGACTGCTACAAGTCCGTCGTTCGACAAGGCCAGGCCGCAGCATTCCGGCAAAGTCCTGCGGGCTGGCCGTAGGGCTGCAGAAGGTGCTGGCCGAGGGTCAGCCGCCACATCGGGTCGATGCGCGTCGTCACACGATGTCACGAGATCGCACGCATCAGGCCTGTGGCCGAGGCGGTGGACGTGCTGCAGACGCTCGAGCCTTCCCAGCCGCCTGGACCGATTTATCAATGCGCGGCTGCCAGCGGCCTTGATGACCCGTCCAGCATCAAGAAGGGCTAGGTTCACGCAGCACGACGATGCAGCCCGCTGGCGCGGGCTGCGGCGCGTTTGCACGCATGCTGCCGGCGACGGAGACTGGCGTGATGGTCTGCGAGCGGCGCCAGCCTCGGCCGCCACCAACCTGCTCTCGGCGTGCCGCGGTCGCTGGCCATCATGCGCGAGACCGGCTGCCGAGTCTCTGATGCCACCCACTTCTGGTGCGGCCGCCGGGCGAGGCAGAGCGATCAGCTCCGGCGGCCAGCGCGAGGATTCATTCGCGCGCGGGCCCCGCGACGTACGCCAGCGGCATGTGCAGATCTTCGCGGAAACCCACCCTGACCCGGCACATCGCGGCTTTCCGGATGGCCCTAATGCCCGTGCTGGGGCGGATGCGCGACCTGCTGGCCACGCTGAAGGCGCGCTGGATGCCGTGGTCAAAGCAGCGGGGCTTTGCGAGATGGACATCACGGCCTGAAGCTCGAGACTTTCCGCCGCCAGCGGGCGCGCGCGCGTGACAGGCGCTCGCGGCAAGGCGAGTATCGCCCAACCAGTCGCATGGAGGCACGACGTGACAGCCTATGCGATTGCCGAAGTGGGGCGCCGTATCAAGGACGCCGAACGCATCGCAGCTCACCGCGGATCTGCACCGCGCTGCGGCGGGCGAGGAACCTTCATCGCGCGGCCCGGCCGCACGGTTCTGGCAGGCGACTGGAAGCCCAGACGCATCGTCATCATCAGGTTTGATGATATGGAAACGCCTCGCGCAAGTCACTGCGATTCGAGTTGCGCCGCCAGCTCCGCGAAGTTCAGTGGCAGGCGCGCCATAAGTTCAGCGCCATGATCTGTAGTTGAAGTGCGCGATGAGGAGAAAGGCCAGCCAGCACGTCGTCCGACATATCGGACGTGGAGATCATCGATTCCGGCGTGGCCGCACCGTCGAGATGCGCGTCACACCGCTCGAATCGGGCGTGATGGGCGATGCGGCCGTCCCGTCCGGTGCGCTCGAGCTGGTTCCCGTGAGTGCCATCGTCGAGCTGCGCGATGGCGACGCCAAAGCGCTACGGCGGCAAGGGCGTGCTGAAAGCTGTCCGAGACATCAACGCTCAGAGCTCTCGACTGCGTTTCTGCAGGCCTGGACGCCACCGAGGCGGGCCTCGCGTCAGGCCGTACCCCGATCGAGCTGGACGGTCACCCACGCAGCAGGGCTGACCCAGGGCTTCAACGCTACATGCTGGCCGTCTCCATGGCCCGTGACGTTGCCGCGTCTGCCGAGGAATCCGCTCGCGCCGCGTCACTACTTCGGTGGCACGAGGCCGATAAAGCTATGCCCGTGCCGATGATGACGACGTCAAGTCAACGGCGGCGCTCACGCCAACAACAACGCAGACCTGCAGGAAATTCGCGATCATCCAGCGGCGCCTGCTCCGTGAAGCCCTGCGCCATGGTGCCGAGACCTTCCACGCGCCGGAAGACCAGTTTCACCACCGACGCCGGCATGCCGACGTCGGTCGGTGACGAAGGCGGCTTCGCCCCGTCGGTCGACCACCACGAGGCTGCTGCGGCTGGATCGTGAAAGGCCATCGAGGCAGAATCCGGCTACCGTCCGAGCGAGGACATGCAGCGCGCGCTGGGCCCTGGATTTGCGCCAGCAGCGAGTTCTAGCGATACGGCTTTGATACCATCTGGCCGGCGAGAAGAAGGTTCCCGGCGCCCGAGTTCACCCAGTTGCTGCGTGTCCGACGACTGGGTTGCGAGCACCCGATCATCTCGATCGAGGACGGCATGGCCGAGAACGACTGGGAAGGCTGCGAGCTTTTGTACCGGACCGAGCGCCTGCAGAGGGCGTCGGCTGGTGGGCGACGACCGCGTCACCAGCACCCGCATCCTGAAAGAGGGCATCGAAGCCGGTGGCGTGGCGACTCGGTCTCATCAAGGTCAACCAGATCGGCACGCTGACCGGACCTTTCGCCCGCCATCGAGGCTGGCCAAGACCCACGGCTACACCGCTGTGCTTTCGCACCGCTCCGCTGGTGAGACCGAGTACACGACCTATCGCCGACATCGCCGCGGCGCACCAACGCCCTGCAGATCACGGATCGGTCGATGTCGCAGCGACCGTCATCGCTGCGTACAACCAGCTGCTGCGCATCGAAGAGAGGCGATCTGGGCGAGACCGCCGTTACTCCGGGACCGCGGGCGCTCTCAGCATCCGTCGCCGCTGATCGCGAGTTCCGGGCCCGGCCTCGTGCCGGGCTCCGGACAGAGCATGGGACCGGCTGCAGCCTCGCAAGGGGCGCTGTGGCCGGTGAAACCCGCCAGTCTTTTGCCACTTCTTTCCGTATTCCTCGTCGGCGCGCCGTCTGACCCGTCTGCCAACCATGCGCCCGCTTTGTCGTCGTCTTGTCGGTCTGCTCGCCTATCCAGTACCCGCTGTGGCCTGGGCCAGGGCAGCTGGTCACGTGTCGCGGCTGGACCAGTCATTGGCCCTGCAACGCGAGGTCAACGCCGGCAAGCGCCTGCGCAACGAGGGGTCTGGAGGCCGAGGTCGAGGGATCAGTCCGGCTGCTCCGCTGTCGAGGAACGTGCCCGCTGGCGGCTTGCGCATGGTCAAGCCCGACGAGATCTTTCGTCAGATCAACCCGCACCCGATTCACCGGGCTACCGGGCATTGATTCACGACGCTGGCGTTTCTCGTCGTCCGCCTGCGGCTCGGCAAACAGACGCCGCTCACCCGTCTGGTGCCGAAGCGGTACGGCAGCCGGCAGAACTCGCAGTTCACCTGGATGGCGCCTTCACCTGCTCCTCCAGGATGCTTCCACCCGCGGCCCAGCATCTTCAGCATAGCCTGCCACCTTCTGCGCGAAATACGTGCACTTCGAAGCGCTTCTTTACCGGTCAGCGCGCGGATGTCCGTTTCCAGAAGAGGCGGCGCAGCACTTCCTCGGGCGCAGCGTCGCATCTCTGCGGTCAGCGTAATCGGCCAGTGCCCGCACCTGCTCCCCACAGCATCCGGCCCTTCCTCAATGTCGGTGGCCCGTGACGGACGTGCCCGGCATCACCAGGCAGCAGCCCGAGGCACTGCGCCTCGTTGGCGCTCAGCCAGCCGTGACGGCGCGCTGACAGGCTCATGTAGTTTTCCAGCACTCGTCACCGTGTCCCTCAGAGGGATGGCCCGGTAGGGGTTATCCAGCCCCTTGGACGCGTCCAAGCTGTTGCTGGCCGGCAGCAGCGTCACCGCAAAACGGCCATTGCCGTCCGGATTCACCAGATCGCCAAAAGAGGCATCGTGTGGGATGGCCGTGCCGTCCTGCAGCTTCACTGTGGCGCGAAATCGACCGTCGACCCTGGCATTCGCCACGAAGAGCCGTGCCGGCCTGGTGCCTGATCTGCAGCAGGCTGTCGAACTTCAACGACGAGGCCAGCAGCAGCCCGGCCGCGGTCAGCTCACCCAGCCGCTCGCGCACCGTCGGGTGGCACGTCACGCTCGCCGTAGCGCTGGTGATGGGTGACGATGGGCAGCCAGCTCTTGTCCAACCGCACCACCTGGCCACGTACCCACCCGTTGAATCCGAATCGAATCAGGGAATCCATTCTGTCAGTTCTCTGTTGTAGCGCGCCGCATGCGCCTGATAGTTTGCGGTCGATTTCGCCAGCCCGGCGATCTCCTCGGCCGTCAGGAGGACGCACCGCCTTGGCCCGGGTGCACGAGGATCAGCCCGGCCGTCCTCGAACTGCTTGCCCTCCGTGACCAGCGCCCCCGCGCCCACCAGACAGTTGCGGCGTGCGCGCATGATTCAAGACCACCGCCTGAATGCCCACCAGACTGTTGTCCCCGATCGTGCAGCCGTGCAGCATGGCCTGGTGGCCTACAGCAACGTTGCTGCCCAGCACGAGCGGTGCCCCCGTCCACGCAGCACGGCATTTTCCCGCACCGTTGCCGTAGCATGTGATCGGCTCATTGTCGCCGCGCAGCACTGCGCCGAACCAGCTGGCGCGCCGGCCTCCAGCCGCACGTCACCGACGGCGAGGTTGAGAGCCACCCAGGCATCGGGGCCAGGGTGGCTGCCGCCCGTGAGGCATGCTGAAATGGCTGTTGAGGGGATAGTGAGCCGTCGGCGGCGTGGTCTTGATCGGTGGGTTGTGGTCGCCCAACCGTCCAGGGGATCGCAAGCCCGACGGACGCCGCCGCCCGTCCCGCCACGAACCAGGTCGTGCTGGTCGCTGGAAAACACACGGGACGCCTGTTGTGCCCTCAAGTCGATGCTGCGCCGTCTTCACACAATCAGATGTCTCGGATGTTGCCAATTCAGGCGTTTTCTATAAGATCAGCGATCAGTCATGACTTCATTCACCAAGCTGTCCGGTTTCGTCGGGGCAGGGCTGATGCTTTGCCGGCATCCGGGCTTCTGCGGTCTGGCCCGCTCGCTGGTCAGGATGCCCTGGAACCGCAAGGAAGGCGTCACGACGAAGCTTGAACCGTTTGTCTGCATTGTCCGGACACTCAGCGCGTCATCATGAAACTGGAACGTTGGCAGCATCGACCGAGCACTGCGCATCAACATCGGCATCGCGCTGCACTGCACTGGCCGCGACCAACACCGTGGATGGCGTGGCTGGGCATCATCCTGTTGCTCACCGGCCTGTTCCGCGCGCCGCGGTATCGGATGCTGCATCTGCACCCGCCCCATCAGCAACAAGAACTGATTCCGCCGGCGGGGGTCCCTGCTGAAACAGGGCGCCGCGGGCAACCGGATGCTACATCGTCCGGGAAGCCCGTCTGTTTTCGATACCCTGCCAGTCTTTTCAGCGGCAGCCATGGCATCGGACGGGTCGCGGCTGTAGATCAGCACTGTGAGGCGCGACCGTCACCTGCGCGTGGCGGGCAGGTCGATCCTGGGCCCCATCTGCGTGAGATGTGCTGAGGATGTTCTGGAAGTCATCGCTGTAGATCGACGCATCGGAATTGAAACGCGCATTCACCGCCTGCGGCATGCCGATGCGATAACCTTCCTCACCCGTAGCCGCACTGGCGATCACCATCACGTCATCCCTGTCACCGTGCTGGTCCTGGCGCTGAATGCGATCAGTTCTGCTGATCATTCACGTGCGTGACGGCACATTCTGTCCGGCACAGCCCGCGACCGACGCCATCCCCGGTTCAGCCGCAGTCAGATCAGGTCACGATACATGCGTACGCCGTGATACTCCCTCGTCTGGCGTGCCAGTCGAGCGGCACATTGTCACGGAACCATTCGCCCTGCAGGAATTCCCTGTCCCTGAAAGATCATCGATGCCGGGCGGGTGAACAGCAGCCCGGCCGCCAGCGTCGAGCGCTTCTGGGCATGCCAGCCTGTCGGGTCATCGTTGCTGATCTCCTGCGGCACGCGGGCCCTAGGCCACCCTCCATCGTGTGACTCTGCTGTAGATCACGCGATTGCAGGCGTCTTCCTCGTAGCGGTAGGTGATGGCCGTCTTCACCGCCTCCATCGAGCGGCCTGCATCATCGGCCTGATCACCATCTCGCGGATCGATGCACGAACCGCGCATCCCACTGCGAATGGAAGCCCCACCGCGGTCCGGCTCGCGGTGATGGCCGGATTGCTGTGCAGATCCTCGGCGATCGCGATCCGCCCGGAAAACGCCCGCGCACGCCTGGTTCACGTACCGCATCAGGCTCCAGCCTTCCGAATCAGTCTCGCCGCCATCCCCGTTCACGCTGTGGATGCGAGGGGTCATGTCCCAGCGCAGGCCATCGACGTGGTAGTCCTCAAGCCACATCATCGCGTTGTCGTGGATGAATCGACGAACCTCGCCGCGGCCGTAGTCCGGGCGGGTGTCCCCAGGGCGATCTTCGAGCGGTCGTCGTTGTAGAAAGTACACCGCCGCCTGCTCGTTTTCTGCACGCCAGCCATCGAGACTGCCACAGGTCGAGATCGGCTCAGACTCGAAGTGGCTGGTAGACCACATTCAGGATGACCGCGATGCCGCGCTTGTGCGCCTCCCGGACAGTCTCGCTTGGCGGCCGTCAACTGGCCCGCCGTAGGTCATCTCCACCGCGAAGATGCTGGGCGGGGTTGCGCCGCCCCAGGAGTAATCCGCGAACCCGGCGATCGGCATGATCTGGATGGCGTGACCCGAGGACTTTCACCAGATGATCCAGCCGCACGGCATGGTCTCTGAACTGCCCGGCCGGCCTGCCTCTGCCACATGGAAAGGTAGCCGATATGCGGCTCATAGATCACGCAGCTCGACACTGTGCGAACTGACCTGGAAGTCGTCGCCCACCTGCCAGTCGAAAGCGGCCGGATCGTAGATCACGCCGTGACCGACCGAATTGCCCTCACCTGGCGCGCATACGGGTCAGATCCGTTCCAGCACGGTATCGCCATGGCGGAGCACGAACTTGTATTCCTGACCGGCTCGGCTAGACTTCGGCATACCAGGCAGCGTTGCCCTCATGAGCACGTGGGTGTTCGGTCTTTCTGACCAGTCGTGAAATCTCCGTCACCCCAGACCTGATCCGCATGCGGCGCAGGACGCGGAAGAAAACGCCTTTCGCACGTGCGTGTGCGCCCATGCCGGCATGATGTTTCCGGTTTCGATTTGGAAGAATCGGTCATTCGTCGCTCCTCGACAGGAGTTTGTGATGGGACAGCGCAAAGCAAAACAACAGGGATCCGGCCGGCGCTGATTACGCGAGTAGCTGGAAATGTCTCTTACATTTGTTCATTTTCAAGCATCTGCATTCATCATCACCCATTTCGCGGAGCTGATCAGTGAGACCAGGCGTAAGCGGCATGGGACGGCGACACAGACCCGACTGGGAGCAAGGAGCGTTGTCAGCTTTGCTTCTCGAGTGCACGTGTGCTGGGTGATTCCATGACCCGGTGGGCACGTTGCAGTCACGCTGTCTTAGGTGAGGAACAGGTTCGCGACACTCCGATTCGGAAAATTGGGTTTGACTGATTCATCCGAAATTTAGTCAAAGTTGTGCGATAACATTGTATGAAGGCGTAGTGTAGGTCTATACGACAATCCGTCTCATGCCGCCGTCACCCAACATCTGACCTCCACAATGCCACACTCCTGTTCCGACGGCACGCTGCTCGCCCACGGCGCTGGGTGCAGCGATGCCCAGTGCCAACAGCGGACATGCCGGCAGCCGACCGACCATGATGACGTGCTGGATGGCCTGGCACCGAGGCGTGCAGGCGGCGGCCCGGGCCGAGCTGGTGCTGATTCCGGGCGTGGAGGTGTCAGATCGCCTGGGCGCGAGACCGTCTCACATCGTGGGCCTGCGGGTGGATCCGCAGGACGCGACGCTGCTGGCCGGGCTGACGCCACCGGGCGGGGCGCACTCGAGCGGGCGCGCGAGGCTGGCGGCCGAGCTGGAACGCCGCGGGTGCCCGATGACGCCTGGGAAGGGAGGCGCGCTGAAGCCGCGGGCAACCCGGCCCTGATCTCGCGCAGCGGTTTCGGCCGCCACCTGGTGGCGCTGTGGACTGTGCGCCAGCCAGCTGCGAGGTGTTCGACCTTACTGGCTGGTGCCTGGCAAGCCCGGCTACGTGCCGCAGCGCTGGGCCAGCCCTGGATGGGGCGGGTGGGCTGGATCCGGGGGCGCGGGCAGTACGTTGGCCGTGCTGGCGCATCCGGCCCGCTACCGGCTGGACGAGACGCGCTGTGGGCGCTGCGAGCACTTCGAGGCGGCCGACGGGCAGAGACATCGAGGGTGGTCTCGGGCGGCCATGCGCCCGCCGACGTGCAGCGCTTTCGCGGGCTGGGCCTGCCGGCTGGGGCTGGCCGCGTCACGCGCCTCGGACTTTCATGCGATCCTGTCGAGCCGCTTCGACGTGCGACGGGTGCCGCCGCTGCCGCCCGATCTCACGATCTGGGACGGCTGGCCGGGAGCTGGCGGATATCCGCGCCTGAGCGTTCGGATTTGCGGGTGTCTGCCCGCGTTCGGCGGTTGCCTCCGTACGATGCGCGTGAACGCGGCAGGCACGGCATGGCATCGCGATCCGGCTCGTCGTTGCAAATGGTCTCTGTCAGGCGACGCTTTTCGCAGCGCCTCGTTCCGTCCGACATCCCGGCCGGCCGTGTGCATGGCCACCGGTGCTCGGTCGCCATCAGTGCCCCAGGCGGATGGAAACGATATCTTCATGGTCTGCCAAGAGGCGCACGAAACGCATCGAGATCCATCCCGTCAATCCGCAGCCCCGTCTCATCCATGCCAGGTGGCTGAGCAGTCCAGACCGGCGCGCTGGTACGGCGCTGCCCACCGATGCCAGCGCCGCTGCTGGCCTGCCGCCTGGAGACCGCACGGCCGTTGACCGCGTGCGCCAGCTGCGCGGCATCGACGGAGAAGCACCTGCTGACGCTGCTGTCGCCGAGCTCGTCCGAGCTGTCGCAGTACGCTACAGGTGGACAACCGCCGGTCCCGCTTCCTGAAGGAGTGGACGCCGGGCGCCTACACCTTCATCCCGCCCGCCACGCGCGAGGTGCCGCGCCGGCTGATGCACCCTCGCGCAAGACGGTAGGCCTGCGCGCGCCGGAGGCCCCATCGATACCAGGCGCTGCTGGCCCGAGCTGGGCGTGCCGCTCTGTGTGCCTCGCTCATCCTGCCGCGACGAGGATCCGCTGTCCGACCCGGATGACATCCAGGACCGCATCGGCAGGCGCATCGACCCGCTGGTCGACGCGACGCCGGACAGCTGCAGAGCCACCAGTCAGTCATCGACGACGACCGGCGACGAGCCCGTCATCCAGCGCGTGGGCATGCTGGGGCGGTGGAGGCCATGCTGCTGCAGCAGATCGCCGATGACGGCGCGCTAGAATGCGGAGCATTCCATTTTCCCGCATCCATCCGCCTCACCATGTCATCTGCCGCCCTCCTGCCACGCGCGTGCTCACCGGCATCACCACCACCGGCGGCCCGCACCTGCAACTATGCAGGCGCCATTCGTTCGGCCATCGCCGCCAAAGCCGCAGCGCAGGTGATGCCGACAGCTTTCCACCTCCTGGCCGACCTGCACGGGCAGACCGAGCGTCCCGGTCCGGCCCGCATCCAGCGCTCCATCGCTGGAGATTGCCTTGCCGCTTCTGCTGGCTGGCGGCAGGGCTCGATCCGGAGCGCGTCACCTTTCTACCGCCAGTCCGACATTCCCGAGATCCCCGCAGCAGCTGTGCTGGTACTCTGACCTGCGTGACCTCTCGCGGGCCTCCTGAACCGCGCGCACGCCTGCAGGCATGGCTACAACGACAGGAAACCGCAGAGCCGGTCTCGACCTGGATGCACGACGTGACGGCCGGGCTCTACATGTGCCGCGGTGCTGATGGCGGCCGAGCATCCACGCCTTCAGTGCCAGCGGGTGCCGGTGGGGGCTGGACCAGGTGCAACACCTCGAGATCGCCCGGGACGTGGGCAGCGCTTCAATCATCTGTGCGTCGAGGTGCTGACGCTCTGCCACGAGTGCAGGATCGACGAGCAGGTGACGCCGTGCAGGCCTGGACGGCCGCAAAGATGACGAGAGCTACGGACGGCATCTACATCCCGCTCTTCATCCGAGCGCCGGCAGCCGCTAGCGGCTCATCGCGGGCGTCGTGCGATGACTCGCGCCAGCCGGGGCGGAGCCCAAGGACACCGAAGGCTCGGCGCTCTCCAGCTCTACCAGGCCTTTGCGCTGCAGGAGACCGCGGCCTTTATGCCCAGGCTCCTTGCCGACGGCATCGGCTGCGCGACGCCAAGCAGCAGCTCTTCGAGGATGCTGGACCGGAGCTCACGCCCGTACGTGAGCGCTACGAGCAGCGCTGATGCGATCCGGCCTGGCATCGAGGAAGGTGCTGGAGGCCGGTGCCGAGAAGGCAAGCGGGCGGTGCGTGCGCGCGAGAAGGCGGTGCTGCGGCGGTGGGCATCCGCTCGCTGGTGGGGGCGCGGGTGGCACGAGTGGTCCGCAGGTCATCAGAGCCTCGACAGGAGGTACTGCCCAGGCAGGAGCAGTGCTGGCTGACCAGCCTGTATGAGCCGTTCGTCCGCGTCCTCAAGCCAGTACCGCGAGAAGGATGGCCTCTTCTACTTCAAGCTGCAGGTGGGCGATGCCGAGCCGCTGCTGCAGACCCAGGCTTTGCCGATCCGAGAAGGCGTGTGGTGCCTGCATTGGCAGCCTGAGGCCGACCCGCAGGGCTGGGCCGCCCAGCAGGCGTGCCTGCAGCCTGTGCCGGCCGGCCGGCGACCGGCCGGTGGTGGCAGCCCTCCAGCGGCTGGCCGAGGGCTGATGCGATTCCTACTGACTGACGTGATCCCGCGTGACGTGTCACACCACGCCGGTCAGCTCGCGCGTTTCTTCAGGTACTCGGACGAGCTACCGCGCAGGGCTGCGCTGATGAAGTGACCCCTGCATCATGCGGCGGCCCAGCTCGCGCAGGGCGTGCGTTCCTGGGCGGTTTCCACGCCCTCGGCGATCACCTGTAGCTTCAGCTTCGGCCATGGCCTCATGATGAAAGCGCCGCATGATGGCGGCCTTGTCCCGGTCGTCGGGCGGGCCGCGGATGAAGCCGATCCGATCTTCAGGCCGCTGACCGGCAGGTTGCGCAGGTGGGACAGCGCACGGCCGCTGCGCCGAAGTTGTCGATCATCACCTGCACGCCCAGCTTGCGCAGCGCCGTCATCTGGGCGATGGTGCGCTGAAGCCTCGAGCAGCGTGTTCTCGGTCGGCTCCAGGCGCACGCAGCGTCTCAGCGCGCGCCCGCACTCGACCAGCATGCCCTTGAGCTGTGCAGCAGCGGTCCCCGCTGATCTGGTTGGGCGGGGATGTCACCGACACCGCATGATTGCCGTAGCGATGCAGGTCCAGCTTCGGCGGTCCTGCAGCGCGCGACGGATCGTCCAGCTGGCCAGCTGCTTCATGGCGTTGCTCTGCTCGGCACTGGGCAGGAACTGGTCAGGCAGCAGCAGCCCCAGGGCGGATGGCGCCAGCGTCATCAGGGCCCTCCATGCCCACCACCCGCAGGTCAGAGCTGGAGATGACGGGCTGGTAGTGCAGCTCCACCTCGCCGCGCTCGATGGCCAGCGGAACTCGCTGCTCAGCTGCACCTGTGCCACTTCTTGGCCGACTTCAGGTCGGGGCTGAAGAAGCGCACATCGTTGCTGGCCTTCGGATTTCACCGTGTACATCGCGGCGTCGGCGCGCTTGATCAGCGTCGCAGCATCGGTCCCGTGCTGCGGCGAGAGCGCCACGCCGATACCGGGCCGACAGGAAGTGGGCGCGTTCCTGCAGGATGAAGGGGCGCTCGCAGCAGCCAGCACCTGGCGGGCGATGTGTTCCACCTTTCGCGTCGTTCTGGTTGAGCAGCACCAGAATGAACTCGTCACCGCCCACGCGGCTGGCGATGTTGCCGGGACCGATGGTGTCCTTTTGAAGCGGCGCGCCATCTCCACCAGCACCTGGTCGCCGCCTGCAGCCCAGCGTGTCGTTGATGGCCTTGTAGCGGTCCAGGTCGATGTAGAGCACGGCCAGCGGCTGCTTGTGTTCCAGCTGCTTTTCCAGTCGCTCGACAGGTACTTGCGGTTGGGCAGGCCGGTCAGGGCGTCGACGCTGCGACCGGCGGCGCAGCTGTAAGCTTTCCAGCCGCCGCCGCTCCATGTACTGCGACAGCAGCCGCGACAGCATGCCGACCAGATCCACGACCAGCGAGCTGCCTCGAAGCTCTGTGCGGGTGAAGAAGAGCAGGACGGACAGCACCTTGCCCTTTGTCCATGACCGGGGCGAGCAGGGCGGCCTTCAGGCCCAGCTGCTCCATCTGGTAGCGGGCATAGAACTCGGCGCTGTTGCCGTCCTTGCGGTGCAGCCACAGCAGGGCGCCCTCGCGAAGCACCATGGCTTCGGGCGAGTTCGCCAGCAGCAGCATCTCCTTGCCCAGCGCCGACAGCATCTCCTGGACGGCCGGGGTGCCGCATTTCTCCTCGATGGTGACCCGTGAGCTTTCCGGGACTGGGCGCATGTGCAGGCCACCCGCCCAGTTCAGCGTCCGGCAGACCAGGGTGATCACCTCGCGCACCACGACCGATTCGTCCTGTCCCTGCGCGTCGAGCTCCTGCAGCAGCTTGACGATGTCGGACTCCAGGCGCAGCAGCAGGTTCTGGTGGTTCTCGCGCGTCACATCGCGGCCCACACCCCGGTAGTACAGCAGCTGCCCGGTCTTCTCGTCGATGATGGGGCGCCCCGACAGCGACAGCGTGAGCAGGCGACCCTTGGTGAGGATGCCGAACCGAAGTCACGGATGCGTTCGCCCCTGCTGCAGGGTGGCATGCAGCAGCTTCCAGCCGGCATGCGGGTCCTGCAGGAGCATCTCGCGCGCCTGTTGCAGGTGCTCCGGCAGGATCCGCGCATCCCTGCTCCGGCGTCTTGTCGTTCCGACGCCGCGCGCGCGATTGCTGCTGGCCGCACGTGCGTCATTGGCCAGCTTCTGGGCCAGCTGTGACTCGCCAGCCCAGGAATGTTCACCGTCGTCAGGTCCCAGAAGTAGTGGCCCGTGATGGCATCGGACCAGTCACGCAGCAGGTCCGAATCTGCTTCGAGATCTCGCGGATCCGGAAAACTGGCTCCAGCTCCCAGTCCCAGTCGGCACTCAAGCTCGGTCAGCGTCAGGTACTCACCTCTCGTCGGCCAGCTGGTCGGCGGCGGCCTTGCTCTCAGTGATGTCCCTGCGCCACGCCGGCGATGCGTGCCAGCTGGCCGTCCTCACCCAGCTCGGGCGTGCCCACCCAGCGCGTACCCAGATGGGGGTGGAACCGTCCTCACGTACCGGAACACCAGGTCGATGCGTTCTGCCGGGCGCTCTGGCGACGGTGCTCGCTCTTGAACTTTTCCTGGTCCTCGGGTGCACGCAGATGAAGAACGCCTGCTGCGAGACCGAACCGTGTTCCTTTTTCCAGACCGAGCACGTTGTAGCAGCCGCTCATGTGGATCATCTTCGTCTTCTGATCCCACACCCACGAGCCCACGTGCCAGCCCTCCGGCCAGACCGTACTGGGCCCTGCAGTTCCCGCAGCCGGCGGTTGACGGTCCGTTCGGCCCGCAGGTCCCTCGGACGTGTTCAGCAGGCTGTAGGCAAACACCGTGAGCGCGAACAGCGCCACCGGTGCCAGGTACATCATGTAGGTGCGCATCCATTCCGGGTACAGCTCGCCCCAGAATGATCAGCAGCGCCACGGCGCTGGGCAGGATGAACACGAGCAGCCGCCGGCGCAGGCGGCGCAGGTTTGCATAGAATCGTTGCAATGCAGGTGCTGCCACGTCAACGGCCTCCGCCCTGGGGGGCCGGCACCTGTGCCAGCCGTAGGCTGGCCATGACGATGCCAGCCCGGTTTTCCGGAATCATGCTGATGAACGACGAAGCGAGAACGATGCAGGCCGGTCCGATGCGGACGGCCCCAGTGACTGGGTGCGGGCGGTGGCTGCCCGAAGCGAACGGGCGGGCAGGGTGCTGGACTTTGCCTGCGGGCGGGGCGGCATGCCCGGCTGGCGGCCGAACGGGGGCATCGGGTGCTGGCGCTGGACCGCGATCCGGCCTCGTCTGGCGCTGAACCGGTACCGGGCATCGAGGCGCGCGTGGCCGACCTGGAGGCCGATGCCTGGGATTGGGGCTCGAGCGCTTTGCGGTCATTGTCATCACCAGGTATCTGTTTCGTCCGAGACTTGATCTGTTGCTGGGGCGGCTGGCTGACGGCGGATGCCTGATCTACGAGACCTTTGCCCAAGGGCATGGGCGCTGTGGTAGGCTCGTCGAGACCCGGGCACCCGCTGCAGCCCGGACGAATGTTTGCCGCGGCCCGACGGGCGGCCTGCGTGTCTGCGCCTCGAGCAGGGCAGCGTCAGCCAGCCGCGACAGGCCATCGTGCAGCGAATGGTGGCCTGCGCAGCAAATCCAGCCACAGTCGCTGCGCTAGAATGGGCGGCACCGCAGCCGGGTGGGCCAATTCCGTCCTGCTCTGCCCGGCACTGATGCTACACCATCGGGAGATGCCATCATGAAGATCCAAGGCAGTCTGGTCGCGGTCGTTTCGCCGATGAAGGCGGATGGCTCACTGGATTTCGACGCACATCGCAACCTGCTCGACTGGCACATCGAGTCCGGGACCAGCGCGCATCGTGGCGGTGGGCACCACCGGAGAATCGCCTACCGTCAGCGTCGAGGAGCATGCTCAACTCATCGGGTCGCCGCCGAGCATTGCCGCGGCCGCGTCTCCGGTCATCGCCGGTACCGGCGCCAACTCCACGCGCGAGGCCATCGAGCTCACCCGCCACGCCTCGAGGTGGGGGTGGATGCCACGCCGCAGGTGGCCCCCTATTACAACAAGCCCTCGCAGGAGGGCCTGTACCGTCACTTCACCACGGTAGCCCAGGAAGGCGGCCCGCCCGTCATCCTGTATCAACGTGCCGGGCCGCACCGTGGCCGATATCTCCACGCCACCAGTGCTGCGGCTGGCCGACAACCCCAACATCATCGGGCTGAAGGACGCCACGGGCGACATCGGCCGGCTTCGCTGCTGGCCCGTCTGCCCGAGCGCTTTGCCGTCTACAGCGGCAACGACGATTCTGCGCTGGCGCTCATGGTCATGGCGCCGACGGCGTCATCTCGGTCACGGCCAACGTGGCACCGAAGCCGATGGTCGATATGTGCGCCGCCGCCCTGGCGGGCGACTTCGCCAAGGCGCGCACCATCAACCGCAAGCTCATCACGCTGCACGAGCGGGCTGTTCTCGGAACCGAACCCGGTGCCGGTCAAGTGGGCGCTGGCTCGCATGGGCCGCATTGCTGCGTCCGACGGTCCGTCTGCCGCTGTCGCCGCTCACGCTGCCGGCCAGGCCAGCGTGCTCGATGCCCTGAAAACCTCGGGAGCCCTGTGTCGATGTCCGATTCCGTGCGCCGCCCGTCGCGGGCCGTCTGGCCAGCCCTGCTGGTGCCTTTCCTGCTGCTAGGGTTGCTCCGTCCTCGGTGACTCGCTCGACGCCGACAACGTCGAGTACCGCAACGCCCGGCGTGGGCCCTGGCTCGGACGTGCCAACGGATCTGGTGGCGCCCAAGGCCGACAGCCGCTATACGCTGCCGGGCACCGAGGAAAGCCAGAGCCCGTCCGATTTCAACCGGCAACGCGAGGATGCACGCGCCAACGGCGATGCGGCGTGCCCAGCGCCGGCAACGTAGCCCTGAGCGTGCCGAGGCATCACCATCGTGACGGCCCCACGCGCTGATCTCCGTCAAGGCGCCGCCCGAGAAGGTCTGGCCCATCCTGCTGGACTCTGGGCCGTGCAGGGCTTCAACCTGAAGTCCCCAGCCGCGGCTGGGCCTGATGGAGACCGACCGCCGAGCGCTACCAGAAGGTCGAGACCGATGGCGTGCGCGGCATCCTGTCCCGCAAGACCGGGGCCGTTACGCCACCGGTGACCGCGACAAGTACCGCACTCCGGCTGAGCGTACTGATGGGGGTGATACTGAGATCTACCTGACGTACTACGGTCATGAGTGAGCAGCTGCGCGGGTCGAACAAGGACCAGTCGATCTGGGTGCCCAACAACGAGAACCGCACCGAGCTGGAGGTGGAATACCTGCGGCGGATGCTGGCGCGGCTGGACAGCGCCTTCGCCCATGGACAGCTGGGCAGTACTGCACAGGCCGATGCCGCGGGGGCAGCCAGCGGTCAGGGGGCGGTTGTGACGCGGCTGCTTGGCCCTGCGGGTGCCCAGCCGGCGGAGAAAATCCCGCGCGCGCATCGCGACCCAGGAAGGCCAGCCCAGCCATCTGGTGCTGTCCGAGGACTTCGATCGCAGCTGGCGTTCGGTGGGCGTGGTGCTGGACCGGCTTGATTTCAGCATCGAGGACCGCAACCGCGAGCAGGGGTCTACAACATCATCTATGTGGACCCGCAGCGCCGTGACAAGATCGCAAGGCACGTGGTCGCGCATCTTCTCGGGTGAACGCAAGGATCTCACCGGCCAGCACCATCAGCCGCTGGTGCGGGTGAGGGCAGCGAGACGGTTGTCAGCGTGTTGCTGGCCGACGGCAAGCAGCCTTCGCAGAGGAAGATCGCCGCGTGCCGTTTACCGAGATCATCCCGCATCCTGAACGGAGAACCTGCGCTGAGATCGAGGATGGCCCCTCAGGGGGCCTTCGGAGGTCCTGCCAGCAAAAATCGCCCCGGCGGCCTGTGCCATCGGGGCGACTTTTTGGACGCCGGTGGCGTCCCGAAGGCTGCATCCTGCCTGGCTGCGGGCCCTGAACGGCGTTCAGGCCCGCACAGGCAGGATCAGATCACCTGACTGCTTTCGGCAGCGTCCTGGCGTTCTGAACGGCCTTGGCCGCGGCATCCCTTGGCGGAGTCCATCTTCTCGGAAGCGGCGTCCTGGCCGCATCCATCTTGTCGGCGGCAGCGCTCCTTTGGCGTCGTGCATAAAGCGCTTGGCGTCGTCCATCGCGGCACCAGCCGATTCCTTTGGCGTCAGTCCATGCCTCTGGCAGCAGCGTCCTTGGCAGCTTC